>PPYE01319619.1_pt1 | contig 113689 bp, 108 predicted proteins | sample 1559881 | NCBI WGS metagenome assembly PPYE01 (sample SAMN08240022, study PRJNA423297) | Human gut metagenome, whole genome shotgun sequencing project.
ATTTTTGGTAGAAGAATCGCTATATGTAGAAAAGTGGTGCTGGAAACAATCCCAGCACCAACTTTGTCTACAGTCTGAAAAGAGCGGCAGCGTTTTAGGCTGCCGCTCTTTGACTGTCTGCTTTCCGCTATACGTAATTCCCATTCTCCTTCAGCCACTGCCTTCTTGCCTTATAGTCCGGGAGAATCTCTGCCACCTGCGCCCAGAAACGGCTTGAATGGTTCATTTCCCTTCGGTGGGCCAGCTCATGGACGACCACATAGTCTAAAATCTCCGGCGGCATCAGGATCAGCTTCCAGTGAAAATTCAAATTTCCTTCCCTGCTGCAGCTGCCCCAGCGGGTCTTTGCAGCACGGATGGAAATACGTCCGTAGGTAACCCCCATCCGTCTTGCAAAATAGGCCGTCCGCTCTGTGATCCGCTTGCGGGCCTGACGGCGGTAGAACGCCTCAATCTCAGGATGACCCTCATAATCATGAGGAGACGCGCCTGCCAGGCGGCTTCGTTTCTGCTGGGTGAGAAACCATTTTTCCACAATCCATTCCTGACGATCCCGGACAAAGTCCATAACGACCGAATCCCCAATCCCCTCAGGAACCCGTATCACAGCCTGGCCGTCAGCTTTTATCTCAAGCCCCAGCGTCCGGCGGCGGGAATAGATCACCTGCGCAGAAATCACGCCTTCCTTATCGCCCTGCCGCCATCCCACCTCTATTTTCTGTATCATATCGCGCCCTGTTACAGCACATCTGAGAAATGCGGCCGCAGCTTTTTAAACATTTTCAGGCCGCCCAACAGTACGATCAGAGTGAAGGCCCAGTAATACAGCGTCAGCTTAGGCCGCTCCCAAAACCAGTTTCCGGTAATCATGCTGTCTTTGTAGCCAGTGACGATATAGTAAAAGGGATTGATCTTAAACAGGGTTTCGATCCAGGGAATCCGGTCTGTAAACATGGACTCATGGTACATGATAGGGCTGAGCCAGATGCCAAACTGAAGAAAGATCCCTACAATCTGAGCCATATCCTTAAAAAATACGTTCACGGAGGCAGTAAAATATCCCAGTCCCAAAGCCAGCACAGAGGCCGAAAAGGTGTAGTAGAGAACCTGGATCCAGGTGATCCGCACCGGCATACCTGCGATCAGATACATCCCGGCCATGATCAGCACGAAAAATCCATGGACTAACAGACTGGAGATCAGCTTGATAATCGGCAGGATCTCTACCTGAAAGACTACCTTTTTTACCAGATAGCTGTATTCCTGCAGACAGCCCGTTTCCGTATTCAGTGCCTCGCTGAAGAAAAACCAGGGCACAATACCGGGCACCAGCCATACCACATAGCTTACTCCGGGTACGGGAGGCGGCGATTTAAAACCGATACCGAAGATTACAGCGTAGATCACTACTGTCACTACCGGCTGGATAAACATCCACACAATGCCGAAGTACGAGCCTACGAACCGTTTTCTGAAATCCGCCTTACCAAGATCCCATATAAGTTTCCGTTTTCTGACGATCTCTTTCAGCAGAGAAATTACATAATTCATACGTCTGCATCCTTTGCCATTAGAATTTAAAGGTATCCTTAAGGCCGCTCCACTTCTTGTCCTTTTCGGAAATGATCAGTTCCATATCCGGCTCAATGGGCCACTCAACGCCGATCTGGGGATCGCTCCAGAGCAGACCGCCTTCATCGCCGGGATGATAGAAGTCTGTGCACTTGTAGGCAAACTCCGCCTCATCAGACAAGACTAAGAACCCATGTGCAAAGCCCTCAGGAATGTAAAACTGCTTCTTGTTCTCAGCGGATAAGGTAACGCCGAACCATTTTCCATAGGTTTTGGAATCAGAGCGCAAATCCACCGCAACATCAAACACTGTTCCGCGAACAGCACGCACCAGCTTGCCCTGGGGGTACTGTTTCTGAAAATGGAGGCCTCTCAAAACGCCCTTTACAGACATGGACTGGTTGTCCTGAACAAAGGTCATGTCCAGCCCTGCCTCCTTAAAGTCGTTCTGGTTATAGGTTTCCATAAAATATCCTCTTTCATCCTTAAATACAGCAGGCTCAATCACATAAAGGCCCTCGATATCGCAGGCTGTTACTTTAATCTTTCCCATATTTCGTTTTCTCCTTTTATTGTTTTGCCGTCAGCGGACAGGGAGACACTCTCAAGCCGCATTTTGGCCGTGTAAATGTGTTTTCCACATCTATCAGGAAATTCTACCACGTTATCCACATGGTTGCAACTGTTTATACCCTGCATTCTCTTATCCCCAGGCGCAGATGCGCCTCTACAGCCGCAGACACACCACTGCAAAAATGCGCACCGCCACATATACGTCCATTGCCATGATTCCATAAAGCAGTCCCCGGTCATCGTTTCCTGTTCGGACCACCCGGTTATTTTTTATGGTAAGAAGCAACGCCGGAAGCACGGGAAGGAGATATCGCCCCTGAACGCCTTCGATCATGGAAGCGCTTCTGGGTGTCCAGGCAAGAAGCATGGAAAACATCAGCGCGCCCAGCACTAAAACAGCCAGACAACCGATCCAGATCCGGTCTCCTGCCTTCATCTGTACAGTCTCTTCTGGCTTTTTTAAGGCCAGGATCACTAAAATAGCTGTAAGCGCCAGGATAACAGCCGCAGGGGTATTTAAAACCGGATCCTGATTCCCCAGCGAACCGCCGATCATCCCCTCAAACAGCTGGGTTCCCTTCCATACAAAGGTATCGTAGCACAGCTTGAGTACATGGACGGGGCGGTGAAGCAGTTCCGCAAAGGTATACCCTGTCTCTCCCGCCCAGGCAATATAACTGTCCTCTGCTTTTGTATACATAGACACAGTTCCCAGATTAACTGCAGCCATGGCGCACAGAAACGCTCCCAGTACCGCGGCGGCAGATCCCAGCCACCGGCCCCAGCCGCCAAATTTCCTTACAGGGATCAGAAGGCAAAGACCTGCGATCACACCATAGACCATTTTGCAGGGCCCCATGACCGCCAGGGTCAGAGCCAGCAAAGCCACATCTTTAAGCCGCACACGCCTGGCCCGATAAGCCAGATCCAGAGACAGAGCCGTAAAATAACCGCAGAGGGCCGTGATCAGCACATCATATGACAGGGAGGATACCAGGTGCAGGTTCATCGGCAGCAGATATACGCCGAAAACCACCGTCTTTCCAAAGGGGAGACGCTTTAAGGTCTGACGGCCTGCTGCGGCGAAAAATGCCAGATTAAAAAGCCGCCCCATATACAAAAGGCCCAGGCTTCCCAGGCCAAGCGCTCTTGCAAGAGTAAACCCCAGCGCCTGAGGCAGATAAGCAAGGGGGGTGGTGCGGACGGATGGCTGGTAGGAAACGGCCGTATCGTTGGCCATGTCTGCAGGCTTTGCCGCTCCCGCCTGATACGTCTCCGGCTCCTTATATCCATCTGCTCCTGTTATCTCCTCGTGGAGCCTTTGATACGTCCCCTCTGTCAGCTCCTGCCCCAGGATCACGGCATCATTTCCGTTCCCGGTTTCCGTCCCATCGTCGGCCAGCACATCGTTTACATCCTCCAGCCAGGCATCCTCTGCCCGAATCCGGATCAGCCCGTTTTCATTCACCGCCTCACGGCCCATAAGCCGGCTGGACAGCTCATAGGCACTGATATAGTGGCTTACCTCATCAGGAGCCGAAAGTGGCGGAAGCACCAGCGTATAGATCAGTCCCAGTGCGGCCACAGAAACCACAAACAGCGTTTCCAGCTTCATTTTCCTGCGGATGAAAAGCTCTATCCCCAGACCTGCCGTCACTGCCAGCGCCAGCACCGCCAGCCCTGCGTACCACCCGTACAGCCAGCGCTCTCCCGTTTCCATCACCGAATTTTCCACATCCAGTCCATGCCACAAACACAGTGCGGCTATGACCAGCGGCCCGGCAAGCCAGCCCCAGCGGGCATACAGGCTGTTTTTCCCTTTCCCGCCAGCCACATCTGCCTGCGCTGTGCCGGCGTCTTGCAGGCTCATATTTTTTCCTTTTTTTTCCATTTTATTCATGCCGCCGTACCTGCTCCGCCGGGTCATTTGCCTCTGTCAGCGCCCTCGCAGGTTCCTCCTGTTTCGGCGCTTTCTCTGACGCCTCCATGCACTCCTGGCGCATTTCCTCCTCCATGCGTTTCTCAAGGGCAAGCTTCTGCACCAGCTCCCTCTGGCGGGTTTCGAGCTGGGAAAGCTGCACCGTTATGCCGAACAGCTTCACAATCAGCAGGAAAATCATAAAAAGGAAAAGAAAGTTTGCGGTAGAATAAATCCCCAGAAGCCTTGCGCACAGATCCGCCACTGACGGAAAAACGGCAAATACTACCAGCATTAAGGCCATGGCGGTCCAGAACAGGGCCGCCTCGATCTCCATCTTTGCCTGCCGTATCTTTCGCATCATAAATGCCATGGTAAATACAGATACCAGGATCAGCATTACCCGCAGCATACCTGTCATCATAGTAAAACCCCGCTTTCTAAGCCTGCCTAGCGCACCGGCTGTTTTTTCCAGTATTCCCGGTTCATGGTACACTTAAGGATCATCCACCCCGGCAGCAGACGGTAACATTTTCCAGCCCGGTATCCCAGATACTTAAACCCGCTTTTTACCACCAGTCCCGGCACCAGCCAGGGCTTCTTCTGACGTATCAGAAAACGGGCCGTGGATTTCACCAGCCGGATACCTTCGCTCTCTGATCGGATACCGTTAAATATTTCCGGGTGATCCGCCTGAGACACCGCAAGATCAAAATTCCGCTTAAACTGCTGTCTGCAGTTGTAGTTGTGAGAATGGATCACCCTGGCCTCTGCCGCATAAGCCACCGCATAATCATCCTGGAGCACCGCCCTGCCTGCAAAGATCATATCCTCATTGAAAATGGTTCTGCGTATAAATCCTCCCTGGAACCAGAATTTCTCCCTGTCATAAGCGCAGCACACATTGGACGCAAAAAAGGTCTTGATTCCCAGACGTTTTAAATCTGCCTTTGTCTTAACACAGCTCTCCTCCGGGTAGTTAAACGAACGGGTATACCGCTCCGCAAGGGCGCAGTCCTTATCCGGCAGCTGCCTTGCATATGCCATAATCACCGCCTCGCCCTCCGGCCCTCTCTGAGCAAATGCCTTTACCAGCTCTTCGATGAGATGCTCATCCGCCGGAACTGCGTCGTCCGTCATAAACACCACGATATCTGCCCGGCTGAGCTTCATTCCCCGGTTTCTGGTATCTCCATGATCAAACTCCTCCTTGGTCAGATGGTGGACCTCCAGATTCACGATTCCCTCAAAGCCATGGTCATTCCAGAAGGACTTTTCCGTATTCATCACAATGATCTTTCCCACTGGCCAGGTCTGACGCTCCAGCATTTTCAAAAGCCTGGAAAATTTCTTTCCCGGCTTGTAGGCGGGGATCACCACATCCACCTTTAAGCGGCGGCCCGTCTCATTTTTCCTAAACCATTCTTCCATCGGCGCTCTCTCCTTTTACCTCTCCGCTTTCACAGCCGTCATCGGCTCAGGCCCTTAGCCGTGCACAGACCAAAGCCCAAGCATAATCCCCCCATCAGCACTACATAGCAAAGAGCCGCTCCGTTGATGCCAAAGGCGCCCACAAAAGCGCCTGACAGTACGGCCGCAGCCGCGGCCCCTGCCGCATATACAAAAAATACCGCCTTCTGCCTGCGCATGATTACCAGGGCATAGTACATGAGATTAGCCAGGGCATAAAAACCGCCTCCCAGTACAATACCCGCAAACGCCCAAAAATAGGCGGTTAGAACTCCGGGTTCTCCGCCCATGATCCCCTCCATCACTGAAAGAACCCATTTTCCAAGAATCAGAGTCCCTCCCACCGCCAAAACGGTCAGCGCTCCGATCACCATGCCGATCCTTAAAAGCGTCTCCTTAAAAGATTTCTTTTCTCCCTTTACCCACAGCCCGGTCAGAGTGGTCAGATAAGGGCGGATCACGAAATTCGCTACCATATAGATAACAGAGGTGGGCATAAAAATCAAGTTAAAATAACCGGACGCCGCATTATTCATCCTGGCGTCAATGGCATACTTGGCCGATGAGAAAATATAAAAATCAAGGAAAACGGATACAAACAGAAAACCGGTGCTGCGAAACAGCTTCACGCACCGTCCTTTTGGGGTTTCCCATTTCACGCCTGGAAGGGCGCGGATCACGTCCAGATCAAACAGGGCCACTCCCCCTATCTGGGCTGCCACCGCCGCCGTACAGGCAAAAATCAGCTGATCAAAGACTGCCAGCGTTACAGTAAAAACAGCCACAGAAAAAATTGTTCGGAAAAAATTGGATTTTCCTGTAAGATACAGACTGCCCTGACGCTGAAATTCTGATTCATACACATCCGCATACCCGTCCACCACCTTATAGATCACCAGAAGAAACAGGATGGCGCATTTTTTTTCGTCATAGTCTCCGATCCCCCCCATATAGGCCCCATGACGCAGCAGAAGGAACACGGCTCCGGCCGCCAGGGCCATAAGGCAGGTCACATTCCGGTGCCTGCGGTAGTCCCCGAAGGTATATTCCCCGTTTCCATCCGTGATCTGGTAGGGGCGAATGCCAAAGTAGGCCACCAGAAACAGCTGCTGCCCCAGAGTGGAAAAGCCGAAGGAAAAGATTCCTCCCTGCTCTTCACCTGCCAGCCGGATCACCAGAAAGGACAAAACCATGCTGGCAAAGGCGTAGACAAAGCTGCCCGCTATATTCCACACCATATTGGCCCGGTTTAAATTATCTCCCTTGTAAAGAAGGGCTTTTGTCATTCCCGTCATTTCCCTTTATCCCTTCCTGTGCCGTCTACTGCCGTTTTCTGAAATTCTGCACAACCAGGATTGAAAGCAGCATCCGCGCCATGTATTTTATTGCCGTAACGGGCTTCAGATAGCTCTCACCCGCCGTCCGGTCGTCAATGGTCACCTGAACCTCTGCTACCCTGGCTCCCTGATGGATCAGAAAGGAAATGGTATCCGGCTCCGGCCCATAGTTCAGATTCAGGGCAAATTCACCAATCATTTTCCGGTTAAAAAGGCGCATCCCTGAGGTGGGATCGCAAATCCTCGCCCCGGTAGTCAGGCGGATGGCGCCGCCGATAATCCGGCTTCCGATCATACGGGGCGACCAGCCCTTTGGCACGGTCACGAACCGGGAGCCGATCACAATGTCATAGCCCTGATCCATCTTCTCCCGCATAGCCTTGATAAATTCAGGCCGGTGCTGCCCATCGCCGTCAAACTGGATGGCATAGCGGTAGCCCTTTTCCCATGCGTATTTCATCCCTGCCTGAAAACAGCCCGCCAGTCCCAGATTCACCGGAAGATCCAAAAGGCGGTAGCCCCTCCGCCTGCAGATAGCCGCCGTCTGATCCTTTGACCCGTCATTGACTACGATATAGTCAAATTCCGGAAACTGATCGGTCAGCTGGTCCACCACCCGTTCGATATTCTGTTCCTCATTATATGCCGGTATTACAAGCAGCACCTTATCCATCTGTGTCATCCTCGTTTTCTGAAATGCTTATTATTCGGCTTCAGTCCCAGCACTCCCGTAAGGAACCGTACCTCAAAAAGAACCGCGTCCAGAAAAAGCCTGGCAGCCGTCAGCGCAGCAGAGCTCTGGCCGAGATAATTTTTATAATAATACAGCTTACTTTCATGAAGCAGCCTCTGTCTGTCCGCCGCCTTTTTATAGCTCCTGTCAATGGATACAGAGTGGGCGTGGACGTATCTGGCATCCGTAGCCAGGTATGCCTTCAGTCCCAGGGCCTTTAATTTCTGCCCCAGTACCTTTTCTTCATAATACAGGAAAATGTTTCGGTCAAAGAGTTCCTCCAAATCCCCCGGCGTAAAGCATCCGGTCTTTATCATAAAAAAAGACCCAGGCAGCGCGCCTACGATCCTGGCATCCTTATCTGTGCCTGCCGGCAGCTCCTTTAACGGAGTCTTTAAAACAGGCGCGAACACCCGTCTCAATACCGGAGCCGTATCAAAAAGATCCTTCCACATAGGCAGAAGATCCCAATAGGAAAACAGCTCATTGCCCTCTGTATCCGTCACAATGGCCGAGGCCACCGCTCCGTCCTCTTCCGTCTCCAGCACCTGATGCAGCCGCTTGATGCAGCGGTCAGTCACATGGATATCCGGGTTTGCGATGATGATATAATCAGGCTCCAGATACTCCATGGCGTAATCGATTCCAGCCTGATTGCCGCTTCCATATCCCCCGTTTTCAGAGGTTCGGATCAGCCACAGGCTGGGAACCAGCGCGTCCTGTTTTTCCTCTTTTTTCCAGTCAAGCTCCAGCGCCTTAAACCGCTCCCAGGAATCATCGGTGGAGCAGTTATCCACCAGGAGAATATCGTCAATCAGGCGGCTGCCTTTGAGTTCCTCTGCCAGCCCCATGGCGGTTTTGGCATCATTATAGTTTAAAATAATACAGCAGATCTTATCCCTGTCCGTGTCACTTTCCATTGTAAACTTACTTTCTTTCCTTTCTTGTCTTTCTGGCGTCGATCACCCGCATCCCCAGCTTTCTGCTGATGGCAAGGCGCAGCCCGGGGCAGACTCTTGTCATCTGGTTAAAGCACCACCAAAGCTGCATATAGAGGAATTTCCCCTCTGCAGGGGGTAAATCCCTCCAGGGCGTCTTTGACAGATAATACTTATATAATGGTTTGTAATGATTGTGGTTTCCCCTGATCCAGGGTCTCTCATCCCCCAGATAATGGATCACCGCCGGAGAACGCTTTGCCGCCTGAAACTCCTCCCTTCCCACCATCTTATAGGCCAGGCAGAGGCGTTCCAGTGTTTCATAGCTAAAATAGCGGTAATTGGTAAAGAAATTATACCTGGGCGAAACAGAGAGGATCCTCCCCTTTAATGCGCCGTTTATAGTGTCCTGGTCACAGGCAAAAAGGTTTCCGGCGTGTGTGCCGTAAAAGTCAAGCAGCTTCTCAACCACGCCTTCCCTGCGCCAGCCCTTAAGATCCATAAGGATCATACCGGAATTAAAGTAAGGCTCCTCCGGCCTCATGCCGATAGTCTCCTTCATCTCCCGGTACACCGTAGGCTCCATCACCATTCCCGCAAGACAGCCCTTAAGCTTTGTCTCATACAGCGGCAAAATAGATCCGCAGACGATGGTGTCGCAGTCCAGATACAGCGCCCGTTCCACTGAAACCGGAAGGACCTGCGGTGCAAACAGGCGTCCCATGGCGCTGATGTCAAATCCCCTTGTGTCTATCTTGTAGGGAAAACGAGCCTTCAGATCTCCCAGTTCCACCAAAAACAGGCGGCGGCCGAAGGAGGCGGCCAGATCCTTTAAACGCTCCTGATATTCCCCGCACATTCCCACAGACAGAAGGTAGATATCAATGGACTCTGCCTGGCGATTGTTGTCTAAAAGGGAACAGAGGGAAGCGGCCAGATGGCCTGCATATCCGTCGTTAGAGGCATATATGATGTTGATCCCGCGTTCTTTCCCTGACATATTATCACCTGTTTCTTACATTCTCCGGTCATTTTATTTACGATTTTACAATAAGAGCTTAAAAAAGTAAATCATATATGGAATTTTTCCTTTAAATATGTTAAATTATTTTGGAGTGCAGCCTCGCGTTTATCCGCTGCACTGCGCTGTGAAAGCGCTCTATTACCTATTCAGGAGGTTTTTATCATGCAGCGATCCTTTCGATATATGGCTTTTGGAATCCTGACGGCTTCCCTGATTGCCGGCAGCTCCTTGGCGGCTCTGGCAGACCAGGAATCCGGCGGCCCCGGCGTCACAAAGCCTGCGGAGGTTTCCCAGGAAGCTCCCGGAGTGTCCGGCGATACCACCAATGCCGGTCCCGGTGTGATCGTAACGCCGGATACAGGAGCAGACAGCCAGGGGGACGGACAGGGAGAGTCCCAGGCTTCCGGCGATGATCAGTCCGGCCAGACACAGACAGGCAGCGAGACCAACGGGCAGGCCCAGGAGAGCCAGACACAGGAGTCCTCTCAGGTTTCTGCCAATCAGGCCTTTTTGCAGGTACAGCTTCTCCGGCCGGATATGACCTGGACCGATCCCATCCGGGATGACACCACTATCCTTCCCGGAGAGGGCGGCTTTATCAGTATGTCCATCTATGCCAATAACCTGCCGGGAGACGTGCTCTACCGCACCTACAGCGCTAACCGCGGCTGGAGCAACTGGGCCATGAACGGCGGTCACACCACCTGGGCGGCCGACTGTCCCATCGAGGCTGTGCAGATCCGTTTAAACGGCGTATTCGGGAACAGCTTTGACGTATACTACTGTGCTACCCTCTCCGACGGAACAGCCTGCGACTGGTCTAAAAACGGCGGCACCAATGGCGCCATGGCCTGCGGACGCTATATCACGGGGCTGCGGTTCTCTCTCTGGGGAAAAGGCACCGAAGGCGCCGTATACAAAATGGACGCGCCTCTTGTATCCGCCGCGCCCGACGGCATCCAGTTTGTAAACGGCACACCCGTATTCAGCAACGGAACCGGAGATCTTTTTACCGGCTGGGTATGGAATGACAGAGACCGCTACTATGTGGTGGACAACGCCATCGTCACAGGCTGGCAGTACATAGACGGCTATAAGTATTACTTTGAAGGGGACGGAAAGCTGGTGCAGGACTTAGAGCCTTACTTAAATTCCCAGGGTCCCTTCCTGATCAGGATCAACAAGCAGATGAACTGCACCACCGTTTATATCCAGGACGGTGCAAACGGCTTTATCATCCCCTACAAGACCTTCCTCTGCTCCACCGGCGACGACACGCCTCTGGGGGATCACAAAACCCCTGAGAAATACCGCTGGCGGCTGATGAACACGGATGAATACTGCCAGTACTGCACCCGTCTTGATAAGGGAATCCCGATTCTGCTCCACTCTGTTATCTACGAGAAGCCGAATCCCTACACCCTGAAACCGTCAACCTACAATTACCTGGGAGCTACCCCGTCCCACGGCTGTATCCGCTACACCACCGAGGATGCAAAATGGATTTTTGACCACTGCGCCCTTGGAACCACTGTCAACGTATACAACTCCGATGTTCCAGGCCCCTTCGACCGTCCCGCTATCCAGAAGATGATACCGGAGACACAGACCTACGATCCTACAGATGTAAATGTGCCGGAAAACGGACAATAAACATAAATCCTGCTCAAAGGGCAGAGCTGCTTTCCCGGCAGCCCTGCTCTTTTTTCTTCCATCCCCTTCTGCGGTATTCCTCATAGGGGATATCCGGGTCCAGGAGAAGCGTTCCGTGCATGGTGGGAGCCTGGGCCGGTTTCATATAATCGCCGTACTCCTGTCTCAGCCGTCCGTCATAGCCGGCGGGAGCAGGAATCATGCGGTTTTCAAATGGAAGATAGACCATTTTCTCAAACCACTGGCGGTTCCATGTATTTTTTTCCAGCTGGCGGATAAAGACCGTATCGCAGACGCGGCTGGTATTTTTCCCGTTAAAACAGCGGCAAAGCCTTTCATACACTGCAAAAGAACGCTCCATGGGGATGTGAAGCAGATTTCCCAGCTGGTGCAGCAGCCTTCCAAATACAGTCGCATTGTCATAGTAATCAAAACGATACCAGGTATACAGGATCGTCCACAGGGTCTGGACGGAATACGCCCAAAGCCGGGAGGCAAGTTTTCCCTCAGGCATGGCGTCCAGCGGGAAAATATCAATAAAGATACCGCAGTTATATCCGGCCTTTCGGTCCTCCTTGCTGCATCCGGTGGTCTGGCTGTTGCGAATCTGCGCATGGGCGCGCAGATAATTCTTCTCTGCATAGAGGGTCTGCAGCGCCAGCGGCTTTCGCAGCTCCCCTGGGGCAATGCGGATAAATGCCTCGTAATCCTCCCGCAGCATCACCAGGTCAATGTCATCATCCCAGGGGATATAGCCCTGATGGCGGACTGCACCGATCAGGGTGCCGCTGTCGGCAAAGTATTTTAAGCCATGTTTTTTACAGATGCGTTCTACCTCATCCAGCATTTCCAGCTGCACGGCCCAGACTCTCTTTGTCTTTTGATCTACCTTCCAGCCGCAGCGCATTTCTTCTTTATAAAATATCTCTTCTTCCATGAATCGGTCGCTCCTGTTTTCACTGATTTTCATACAAACGTATCACCCTATCATCCGAATACGGCTCGAAAGAGGTCTTACTCCCCCCGCTGCCGTCCCGAAAGACGGCACAGGATCATTTGCGCCCATTTCCATATAAACGGGTCTTTAAGAAGGAGAAGACTCAGCCCATAGACCACCGCCCCGCCGATAATCTGTGCAAAAGTCACTGCCGGACCGGTTCCTGCTGCCGTTTCAAGAGCATTTCCCAGCCCCAGGACAGCACCCAGCATGGCCAGGCCCGCAAGCAGGCGTCTCCAGCCATATTTCCATATCATGGAAGGTTTTACAAAGCCCCGTCCAAGCCATAGATAGAAAATGGTAATGAAGCATTCAGCAATAACAGAAGCCGCTGCTGCTCCAGAGGCCAAAAATCGTGGGATCAGAACTAAATTCAAAAGAAAATTAACTCCCGCACCTGCTACAATGACCCTGCTGCTCTGGGCCCGCATACCGCCGGGAGTAAGGATCTGGCTTCCCACGCAGTCACTCAGGCCCACAACGAATACCAGGGGCGCGCAGACGTACATAAGAGAGATCACAGGCCGATACTCGGCTCCTAAAAACCATGGCACAAAGTCCCCTGCGATTCCTGCCAGGCCCAGGGTGATGGGAACCGCCAGAAAAAGCACAAAATCCATGGAACCCTGGATCCTCTCTTGTATCTCTGCTATCCTCCCGGCCCCGAACAGATAGGACATACGGGCAGACATAACGGCGTTAAAAGACATAATCAGAATCTTTGACATATTGACAAAACCGGTGGCATACTCATAGTAGCCGTTCTGGGACTTATCCTGTCCTGTAAACCATCCAAGCATGGTCTTGTCAAGAATCGTATAGACGGATGTGGCAATGGTAGGGATGAAATACACAAACGTCTCCTTCAGATGCCTGAAAGGGCGGAGCTGGCTGATGTCCGGTTTCCCCACAAACTGCCTTAGATATCCCCACATGGAAATATTTCCCAATAGTCCGGTGGCAGCCGTAAGGGATACATATAAAAGGAGGTCGTTTTTTGTGCGGATAAAGAGAAAGAGCATGGCAATACCGACGCATTTTACCGCCATATTTCTCACAACAATCAGGCCGTACTGCTCCAGGCCCCCGAAAAACCAGGAGATATCAAAAGCCACGGCAATCAGGGTCATGGACAGCGCTCCGTAATAGGGGGCGTACTCCTTTGAAAAGCCGATCACGCCCATCCAGCAGATCAGGCACAGGGCCGTAGTGCCTGCGCAAAGCAGCTCTATCTCCCAGAACAGGCGTCCAAGGGCCTCTTTGTCATCCCGGCTGCGGGCAATCTCCCTCTGTCCGTAGGAAGCGGTTCCAAGAGCCGCCGCAATGGCGAAATACTGGACCACAGAATTGGTGTAGCTTTGGATGCCAGTACCATCCGGCCCCAGCACCCTGGACAGATAGGGCGTAGTGATAAAGGGCGTGAGAAGCGTCATGATCTGGTAGATCAGGTTGTAGGTATAGTTTTTGCGGATACTGGGCATACTTTTGTTTCTGCCCTCCTTATTTTTACTCATATTGAATCTGCTCCGTTTTCTGTAAAAAATGGCTGCCGTCACCGGTGCTTCGGGCCGCTGCCGCCAATGCTTTCTGATGATTGTAGCATATTCCCGGCCCGGGCGCAATGCGGCCTTACAAAGTTTGACATCCCTTCCCAAATGACTTATAATCAGAACCATAACAGGATCCTCGGATCATGGAAGGAGGCCCCTTTGAAATTTGGAGTCATTATCGTAACCTACAACCGGCTGGAACTGCTTAAGGAATGTATAAACTGCGTCCTCGGCCAGACGGTGCCGTTTTCCAGGGTGTGTATTGTGGACAATCACAGCAGCGACGGCACCGGCGCGTATCTGGAGGGGCTTACGGACGCGGCAGAGAACAGGCCGGACAGCCCGGCTCTTGACATCTGCCGCCTGGAGCAGAACCTGGGCGGAGCCGGCGGGTTTGCCTATGGAATGAATCGGCTGGCCAACACAGACTGCGACTGGCTCCTGATCATAGATGATGACGCCATGATCGCACCAGACTATATAGCGGAGCTGCAGAAGGCGGTTCTTCACACGGATTATCTTGCCTATTCCGGCACAGTGACCACAGCCGGAGCCATCGACACCAGCCATCGGCGTTTTCTTAAGAACCCTTATCTGATGTTTTATGAACCTGTCCCGGAGACGGCCTACGGGACACCCTTTTTTGAATACGATATCAGCACCTTCTGCGGCCTTTTGGTAAAGACTTCTCTGGTTCGGGAAATCGGCCTTCCGAAAACGGAATATTTTATCTGGTTTGACGACACGGAATACTGTATGCGCTTTCACCGGCGCTCCCGGATCTTAAATGTCAATACGGCCGTCTTAAACCACAAGACAGCCGTACCAGGCCAGGCTTCGCTTATTGGCTGGAAGAATTACTACGGATTCCGCAATGCCATCGACATTGGCCGCACCTATTCCAAATGTCCGCCTCTGTATATGGCCTATATCACCGCCAATCACTGGGCCCATATCGCCGTCGACACTCTTTTGTCTCTTGCAGGAAATCAGAGGGAGCTGCGCGGCTACCGCATCCAGGTCTACAGAGATGTACTCAGGGGACGCCATAAGGCCCCGGACGGGCCTTCTTTCCGTTATCTGCCCGGAAGCGGCCCCGGACAGCCTTCCCGTTAATGCAGACCTTTTTAAGCCGGATATGCGGCTTTTATCTGTTTGACTGAACCTGCGGCTTTTGGCAGATGCCTTCCATCTGCCTGAAACCGCTCTTATAATTACATTTTAAGGAGAATATTTTATGCAGGCAATCATTCTTGCTGCCGGTATGGGGAAACGCTTAAAGCAGCTGACGCAGAACAACACAAAATGTATGGTAAAGGTAAACGGCATTCCCATGATCAACCGCACCCTGTCTCAGCTGGATCGTTTATCCCTGTCCCGGATCGTAATCGTGGTGGGCTACGAGGGAGAGAAGCTGACCGGCCACATCCGTACCCTGGATGTAAAAACCCCTGTGGTATTTGTAGAAAATCCCATTTACAACAAGACAAACAACATCTATTCCCTTTTCCTTGCAAAGGATTATCTTCTCAAGGAGGATACCCTTCTTCTGGAATCCGATGTTATTTTCCAGGATTCGGTTCTTGACTGCCTGATGGAGGATCCCAGGGACAGCCTGGCGCTTGTGGCAAAATATGAAGCCTGGATGGACGGCACCTGCGTTCGCCTGTCCGAGCAGGATGATATCATTGACATGATCTCAAAAAAGCAGTTCCGTTTTTCGGAAATTGAGGATTACTACAAGACGGTAAACCTTTACAAGTTCAGCCGGGAATTTTCCCGCACCCACTACGTTCCTTTTCTGGAGGCTTACACAAAAGCCCTGGGAAACAACGAATATTACGAGCAGGTTTTAAAGGTTCTGGTGGCTCTGGATGATCCCGGCATCAAGGCGAAGCGCTTAAGTCCGGATCAGAAGTGGTACGAAATCGATGATATTCAGGATCTGGATATCGCTGAATCCATGTTCGCCCCGGAAAATGAGCGGACGGCCCTGATCCAGAGGCGGTACGGCGGTTACTGGAGATATCCGGGAATGCTGGATTTCTGCTATCTGGTCAACAGCTACTATCCGCCAAAAAAGATGATGGATGAGATTCGTTCCAATTTTGACGTGCTGGTGCGCCAGTATCCCTCAGGAATGTATGTAAATTCCCTTCTGGCGGCCAGGAATTTCGCTCTCCGCCAGGATCAGATTCTGGTGGGCAACGGGGCCGCAGAGCTGATCAAAGCCCTGATCGAGCAGACCCAAGGACGGCTGGGTGTAGTTCGGCCTACCTTTGAGGAATATTCCAACCGGTATGACCCGGACAAAACCGAGGCTTATTATCCGGACAATGATAACTTTTCCTATACCGCAGATGAGCTTACCGCCTTCTTTGAAGATAAGGACATCCGTTGTCTGGCGCTGGTAAACCCGGACAATCCTTCCGGCAATTATATCCCAAAGGCGGATATGCTGCGGCTGGTACAGTGGACCGGGGAAAGAGGGATCCATTTCATTGCCGATGAATCCTTTGTGGACTTTGCAGACGAGGAAAACGCCTCTCTTCTGGATGAGGAGCTTCTGGATGAAAATCCCCATCTGACGGTGGTAAAGAGCATTTCCAAGTCTTACGGCATACCGGGACTGCGGCTGGGCATTGCAGCCAGCGCAGATACAGCCCGGATTCAGGAATTAAAAAAGAGCGTCTCCATCTGGAATATCAACTCTCTGGGCGAATTCTATATGCAGATTGAGGAAAAATACAGGAAAGATTACACCGACGCCCTGGTAAAAGTAAAGGCGGAGCGAAACCGGTTTTCAGCCCTGCTCTCCGCTGTTGACGGTATACGGGTAATCCCCTCCCAGGCGGACTATCTGATGATCGAGCTGACCGGAGGACATACGGCCGGCGCAGTGACTCAGCAGCTGCTGCTGCGGTATAACTGCCTTGTAAAGGATCTGTCCTCCAAGGTAAAGCTTAAAAACCGGCAGTTTCTGCGGATCGCTGTGCGTAGCCAGGAGGACGACGATATCCTGGCAGAGGCATTAAAAGAGCTTTTGAGTGCGCCCATACACAGCTAAAAAACTGCCCATGCCAGACGGAACCGTTTTTATCGGCCCCGCACAGCATGGGCAGTATTAAAACATCAGCAGGCAGAGGAGCTGTTTATTCCAAATACTTCCTCTGCCTTTTTCATGGCAGATTCAATTACCTTATCCATATCGTAATACTTGTATTCTCCCAGACGGCCGCCGAAGATCACACGCTCCTCCTTTGCGGCAAGATCGGCGTATTTCTGATATAATCCCTGATTTTTCTCATCATTAACCGGATAATACGGCTCCATACCCTCCTGCCAGGTCACAGGGTATTCCCTGGTAATCACTGTTTTGGGCTGTGTGCCGAACTCAAAATGCTTATGCTCGATAATCCTTGTAAACGGTGTCTCCCGGTCTGTATAATTTACCACAGCCACGCCCTGGTAATTTTCTTCCTCCCGTATCTCGGATTCAAACCGCAGGCTGCGGTATTCAAGTCTGCCAAAGCAGTAATTGTAGTAAGCGTCAATGGTTCCCGTATAGACTACCGTTTCCCCAAGACTGTCATAATATTCCTTATTCTCCAGATAATCCTCCCCCATCTTTATATCGCAGCCCTCAAACAGCCTTTGGATAATCACGTTATAACCGCCTATGGGGATTCCCTGATACAAATCGTTGAAATAATTGTTGTCATAGGTATAGCGCACCGGCAGACGGCGGATGATAAAGGCCGGAAGCTCCTTACAATCTCTTCCCCACTGCTTCTCCGTATACCCTTTTACCAGCTTTTCATAAATTTCACGGCCGACCAGGCGGATCGCCTGCTCCTCCAGATTTTTCGGCTCGCCCTGGATCTCTTTTTTCTGCTCCTCGATGATGGCTTTCGCCTCTTTAGGGGAAGAGATGTTCCACATCTTACTGAAGGTGTTCATATTGAAAGGCATATTGTACATCTCGCCCCTGTAGTTTGCTACCGGACTGTTCGTGTAGCGGTTAAACTCTGCCAGAGAATTCACAAACTCCCATACCTTTTTATTGCTGGTATGGAAAATATGCGCCCCATACCGATGCACATGAATACCTTCCACATCCTCACAGCAGATATTTCCACCGATATGATCCCGTTTTTCCAGAACCAGACAGGATTTCCCCTTCTGTCTGGCATACCATGCAAACACCCCTGCATACAGGCCGCTTCCAACCAGTATATAATCGTATTTCTTCATATCGTTTATGCTCCTTTTTTCATCATCATTTCCCAAACTCCCCTATGCGGGTCTGATTCCCAGAAAATACCATCTCACTGCGTACAAAAGCAGCAGATGCACCGGATAGAACCAGTAAAACAGGTACTTGTACCTCTGTTTTCCCCTCTTTCCATTATACACTCCAATGGGAATCGCCGCCAGACCTCCGGCCCCAAGGGTTATCCCAAAGGACTCTAAAAATCCCAGGACAGCTGCAGCAGCGGTCTGCTTTTTCCGGTTCTGGGAAAGCAGATAAAATGCCGCTATGATCAGGATTCCTGAAGCCCCATAGTCTGCCCGCAAAAGTTCTGCCACAGCACAGCCGATCCCGATATACAGACATCTCCGGGGCGTTTGGGCAATTCCGCTCCCGCACTCCCTAAGCTTTACCCGTTCCAGAGCCGAAAGCACCCCAAAGCCGATAAAAAGTTCAAAAAACACGTTCTGATATTCCGGTACAAACAGGCCGTTTCCTACTGCCAGATCAAAGGGGATCTCTGATATCAGGCTGAAAATCAGAAGATTTTTTCCATACTTCATCCGGTTACGGGTATGTATAAACCCCTCCACCAGAAGGAAACAGTAGATCATAAAGGCCGGCCGGCCCAGAACGCGCAGAAACCAGGCCCCGATCTCAATTTCATTTCCCCAGGGGCCTTCCGCCAGCCGGCGAAACCCTTTTGCCCCTCCTTCATAATACAGCCCATACTCCAGCACCACCGCCCCGATGTGGTCAATGAGCATTGAGCACATGGCAATCCATTTTAATGCGGCCCCGTTCAGGCCCTTTTCCTGCCGGAGCGCTGATCCGTTCACAGGCATTCCCCAAAGGGCATCAGCCTCTTTGCCACTGCCGCCGCCAGAACGCAGAGAACAAAGTCCTCCGCCACTGTGATCAGAAAGCAGTTGATCACCACCAGTTTCCAACTAATCGGCATATGTATCACAAAGTTACTGATTCCATAAAAGTAGACCATGCCGCACACATAATACGCCATCATACCCCAAAACGCGGCAAACAGCCTCCAGGCCATTCCCGCTCCCGGACGCAGGGCTGTAAGTTTCCCTGTGATCCAGGCCGCTGCCACAAAACCGATCAGAAAACCGAAGGTCGGCCGGATCAGATAAGCCGGCCCTCCTCCTGCCGCAAATACGGGTATCCCAGCCAGTCCCACTGCCAGGTACACGCACACACAGGCCGCTCCCCGTCTGGCTCCCATCACATATCCAGCTAAAAGCACAAAAAAGAACTGCAGCGTAAAGTGCATGGGAAAAGGCTGCACCGGTATATTGATCTTTATAAAAGCTCCCACAGCGATAAGGGCTGCAAACAGGCCGGTAAAGGCAATCTCATGAGCCGTTGTTCTCTGTCCTCTTATAAGCTTTGCTTCCTGCATATCATTCCTCCAATTCTCAGACAGGTCAGGCCCCTGGGCCTGTCCGTCGCTTTTTCTTTTCCGTATCAGAAGCCGCCCTGTCACCCGGGGCGCGTCCCGGCCATCTTTTTTGACGGCTCCTCTCCTATTCTAACAATAATACTCTATTGTGAAAAGAGGATTTTTCAGAAAATCCCATTCCCCGCCCCGAGAGCAAAAAAGCAGGCGTAAAAAAGACCGCTGCAAAAAGGATTTCCCTACAGGATCCGAGTTCTGTAAGTTTTTTCCATTTTGCAGCAGCCCAAACGAAAACAGGCCTTTGGCAGCCGTTATGTCATTTTAATAAAACAGCCGGTTCACCGCGCTGAAGATGCCACGGATAGAGGCTCTGGTGATATTGGAGCTGACGCCTACACCGTAAGTAGCCTTCCCCGTGGCCTGGTCTACCAGATGGATATAGGAGGCTGCCTCCGCCCCGGAGCCAGAGGCCATTGCGTGCTCGGTGTAATCCAGCACCTTAATCTGGATGCCAAGAGCATCCTCAAGCCCTCTCTGCACAGCGTCGATGGGGCCGTTTCCAATGCCCTCGAACTGTTTTTCCATGCTGTGATCCGTATAGGTGACCTTAACAAGGGTGGCAAACTCGCCGTCTGCCGTTTCCGTATCCGTGATCCGGCACTTGCGGAAATGGAGAGGCTCCTTGCGCTCCAGATACTCCTTCTTAAACTCATCCATGATCTGCTCAGGAGCCACTTCACCCTGCCTCTCCGAGATCTTCTGGATCACATCCGCAAACTCCTTGTGCATACCCTTTGGCAGCTTGAATCCGTAGAAGGTATCCATTACAAATGCTACGCCGCCTTTCCCGGACTGGCTGTTGATGCGGACAATAGGCTCGTATTCTCTTCCTATATCGGAAGGATCGATGGGGAGATAGGGAACCTCCCAGTACCGGCTTTTCCTCTCATGCAGGGCCTGCATCCCCTTGTTGATAGCATCCTGATGAGAGCCGGAAAAGGCGGTAAATACAAGCTTCCCGGCGTAGGGGTGTCTGGGAGGGATATCCATCTTTGTGCACCGCTCATAAACTTCTGCGATCTCACGGACATTTTCAATATCTAATTCGGGATTGATCCCCTGAGAGAACATATTGTAGGCAACCGTCAGTATATCCACGTTTCCGGTGCGCTCGCCGTTTCCAAACAGCGTTCCCTCGACACGATCCGCCCCTGCAAGCAGGGCCAGTTCCGTAGAAGCCACGCCCTCTCCCCGGTCATTGTGAGGATGAACGCTTAAAATGATGCTCTCTCTGTCTTTAAAATGCGTATTCATCCACTCAATCTGATCAGCATATACGTTAGGCGTCGTCATCTCCACCGTGGACGGCAGGTTGATGATGATGGGGTTTTCCTTTGTGGCTCCCCAGATCTCCTGAACCGCAGTGCAGATATCAAGGGCAAAGGGAAGCTCTGTGCCCGTAAAGCTCTCAGGTGAATACTCCAGACGGATCTTGGTATCGCTTTGGGCGGCATAGCGCTGTACCATCTTGGTGCCCACAATGGCAATATCCTTTATCTCATCCATCTCCTTGTGGAATACTACATCCCTCTGTAAGGTGGAGGTGGAGTTGTAAATATGGACAATAGCCTTCTTTACCCCCTGGAGCGCCTCAAAGGTACGGCGGATCAAATGCTCTCTGCACTGTACCAGAACCTGTACCTCTACGTCATCCGGGATCAGCCTGCGCTCTACCAGAGTACGGAGGAAATCATATTCAATCTGGGAAGCAGCCGGAAAGCCAACCTCGATCTCCTTAAAGCCCAGCTTTACCAGCAGGTTGAACATTTCCACCTTTTCTTCTACTACCATGGGTTCTACTAAAGCCTGATTGCCGTCCCGCAGATCTACGCTGCACCATACCGGCGCTTTCTTAATCTCCTTCTCAGGCCAGGTGCGCTCCGGAAAATCTACCACCGGCACTCTCTTATATCTCTTGTAATTCAGCATACTTCCATTTCCTCCTTCCCGCAGTTTCCTTTAGTGCTGTAAAATGTTACTCTATTATACCATAGGATGATATAACGCACAAGCAAGGTACGTCTTTTTACCATTCGTATTAGTTATAGATCCTATTCCTTCGCTTTATTATAAGCCGGCTGGTTCTTTCGGATCCTCTCTGGCCTCATACCGATCCCGCCCCGCTTCCTTTGCGCTGTACAGCACCTGATCTGCCTGACGGCTCAAATCCGCAATGTCCTGCCCCCTGTAGACGGTGCTGAAGATCCCTGCACTGATGGTCAGAACCGTGGATACCAGAGAGTATTTATGCTCAATGCTCCGCTCCTTAAGATCCCTGCGGATCCGCTCCATGATCTGAACCGTCTGTTCCAGGCGGATGCCGGGAATGAAAAGCAGCATCTCTTCCCCGCCGAATCGGACTGCCATATCCGCAGCCCTTATATTGTATTTTAACACAGCCGCCACTTCTTTTAAGGCCCGGTCGCCCTCAATATGACCGTAGTTGTCATTATAGGATTTAAAATGATCCACATCGATCATAACAAGGGATATCTGCTGTCCCTGAAGCTTTTTGCCATTCTTTTTAAGATAGTATTCCAGATAGTGACGGTTATAAAGCCCTGTAAGAGGATCCGTCCAGCTTCTTTTTCTCCAGATGCCGATATGGCGGAAGGCCCATACGATCATCGCCAGAAGGCCGGCAATGCCGAAGGCGCTGGCAATGAGAGCCAGCTCATTTTTCTGCTGTTTCTGCTGTAACAGTCCATACCGGTAAAGCTGCTCTGCTCTTGCCACATAGCCGGATCTCAACAAAGTGGCCTTCTTCTGGATCTGACCGCTGTAGCGCTCCCGATACTGGCTGAAATTTTCAAGGTCTCCTCTGTCCTTATAAATCTGAGCCATGTGATAGTAGACCGTTTCCTCCAAAGACAGCCCAAAAACGGATGATTCCTCCGCCACCTCGGCAAACTGCTTAAGAGCCTCTTCTTCCTGGCCGGAATACTGGCAGTACAGTGCATATGTATACCTTACATAAATACTTTTATAATAGGCGACCTCTTTCTTGTCCTCCTTCAGCCATTGTCCGGCCAGCTCAAGCTGTCTCAATGCCTCGTCAAGCTGTCCCCTCCCCATTGCGATCTGCGCCCGCTCACTGGCCCTCAATATTTCCATATCATCCGCCATATCCGGGTCCAGTCCCGGAATCATGGCCTCCAGATGCTCCAGCATTTCCTCTGCCTGGTCATATTCTTCCTGCATAACATAAGCATCCGTTCCATTGATCACAGCCATAGCCTGGACGGTTCTCTCTTTGCTGTCTTTGCCCTCTTCCCCTATGACCTGTTCATAAAACTCCAGCGCACGATTATATTCCTGAAGCCCATAGTAAACGTCCCCTACACAGGCCAGAAGCTTCATTTTGTAATAATTCTGGTGTTCCACCCCCCTTGCCTTCTCTATATTGTGAAGGGCATCCATATAGTAAAACATGGCATCCATATAGTTTTCTGTCAGGCTGAATATCTGGCCGATGTTTCCTTTTAACGCTATCCTGGTTTCATCATTCAGCCCGCGGACATTTTCCAGATACCAGATCAGCAGCTTTGCCGCCTCCTGGATCTTTCCTTCGCTCTGCACCACTGGTTCCACTGCGCGCCAGCACAGCTTTATATTGTTGCGGTATTTCTTTGATGCTCCGATGGCCTCCAGAGCACGGCGGCTGTTCTCAACAAGTCCCTCTGTATCTCCCAGCTCGGCCGCTGCTTCGTTTAAAAGGATCGGCGTGTAAATACGGATCATCTCTGCGTTTTCTGTTTCTGCCTCCCCAATCTGCGAAAGCAGCTCTACCGTTCCGTCCACATTCCCGTCCAGCCAGGCCAGAACCCCCTTTACAAAATATCCCTCCTCTCCCTGGGAACCGGCGCGGCTTTCCAGATAGCTGCGCATTTCCCAGTTTAACTCTCCTGTGTTCAGAGCCGTTTCAAGGCAGCTGATCCCATCAGGCTGCGTCTCTCTCATGGTATTTCCCGCCGCTAAGACAGCTGTCAGCCCCAAAAGCAGAATCACCCCTGCGGCAGCAGCTCTTTTCTGATTCAGCCAGCCCGCGAATACTCCATTTCTCAATCCATCTCTCCTTTCCCTGGTTCCTGTATAACCGAAATAACCGGGAAGCAGATCGCTCCCCGGCAGCAGTTTTTCATGTACATCACAATCAGACGTTTTGTATTAAAGGCAAAAGCCCTGATCCTTCATCACAGCAATGACCTGATCCACGTATTTCTCACAGGTTTCCATATCCGCCGCTTCCACCATCACCCGAACCACAGGCTCTGTGCCTGAGGAACGCAGCAGTATGCGTCCGTCTGTTCCCAACGCCTCTGTCACCCTTCTTACTTCTTCCTGGACTTTTTCGTCCTCCTGGGCCGCGTTCTTATCCTTTACCCTTACATTTTTAAGCACCTGAGGATAAATCTCCACCTCGGAGGCCAGCTTTGCCAGGGACTGTTTCTTTTCCAGAACAACCTCCATCACCTTTAAGGAAGTCAGGATACCGTCTCCTGTTGTGGCGTGCTTGCTGAAAATAATATGGCCGGACTGCTCGCCGCCCAGGCAGTTTCCGGTGGCAGCCATATTTTCATAGACATATTTATCTCCTACCGCCGTCTTTTCATAGGAAATGCCCTCCCGGTCAAAAGCCTTGTAAAGACCGAAGTTAGACATAATGGTAGTGACAACGGTGTTGCTGAACAGGCTTCCCTGCTCCTTCATATATTTTCCGCAGATATACAGGATGCGGTCGCCGTCTACCACATTTCCCTCGCTGTCTACGGCAATGCAGCGATCCGCGTCTCCGTCATAGGCAAAACCTGCGTCGCAGCCCTGTTCCACTACAAATTTCTGTAAATACTCAATATGGGTAGAACCGCAGTCTGTATTGATATTCAGGCCATTGGGCTCATTGTTCATCACAAAGGTCTGAGCGCCCAGAGCGTCAAATACATTCTTTGCAATGGCTGAGGCACTTCCGTTGGCGCAGTCCAGGGCCACCTTCATATTTTTAAATGAGCGGGTAGCAATGGAGATCAGATAGCCGATATAGCGGTTTCTGCCCGCGGCAAAGTCCACGGTGCGGCCGATGGCGTCCCGCTTTGCCAGGGGAATCTCTTCCATCTCTCCGTCCAGGTATTGCTCGATCTTTGTGATCACCGATTCTTCCAGCTTCTCGCCCCGTTCATTGATAACCTTGATGCCATTGTCATAATATGGGTTATGGCTGGCGGAAATCATGATGCCGCAGTGAAAGCCCTCGGTGCGGACCACATAGGAAACGCTGGGCGTCGTGGTCACATGAAGGAGAAATACATCCGCCCCTGAGGCTGTAAGGCCGGATACCAGAGAATATTCAAACATATAGCTGCTTCTTCGAGTGTCCTTTCCGATTACCACCCGGCAGCGCTCTCCCGGCGTTTTCTGTCCGTAATACCAGCCTAAAAAGCGGCCTACCTTATATGCGTGCTCCACTGTCAGATCCACGTTGGCCTCTCCGCGGAAGCCGTCTGTTCCAAAATATTTTCCCATTGCTTTCATGTCCTCTCTGTCTCAGATTTTCCCTGCACCATACGCATACGCGCTCCCCAGCGTACCCTTCTCCGTTCCTACTGTGCGTTTTTCAGTTCCTTCAGATACCGTCCCAGAGCATCCTGCCAGGAGGGAAGGCGGCTAAAGCCGTTCTCTGTAAGCTTTTCCTTGCTCATACGGCTGTTAAAGGGACGTTTTGCCTTGGCCGGAAAGCTTGAGGAATCCACAGGAGTCACCTTCACATCCATCCCCGCCTGACGGAAGATCTCGCAGGCAAATTCATACCAGCTGCAAAGGCCCTCGTTGGTGGCATGGTAGCGGCCGTAGCGGTCGGTCTGAATCATTTCCACCAGCAGCTTTGCCAGATCATAGGTATAGGTAGGAGAGCCGATCTGATCGTCCACTACGCTGACTGCCCCGCGCTCTTTCCCCAGACGAAGCATGGTCTTTATAAAGTTCTTTCCGTTTATGCCAAATACCCAGGCAATCCGGACAATAAAGAACTTGGCTGTATTCTGCTCCACCGCAATCTCGCCCTCATACTTTGTCAGGCCATAGACATTTAAGGGTTCTCTGTGATCATCCGGCTCCCATGGGCGCTCACCCTGACCGTTGAACACATAATCTGTGCTGATATACATCATCTTGATATCCAGCGCTTTGCAGACCTTTGCGATATTCCTCGTGCCTTCGGCATTGACTCTGCGGCACAGCTCCACGTTATCCTCCGCAGCATCTACTGCAGTATATGCGGCACAGTGGATCACTGCGTCAGGCTTTGCCTCTTTGATCACGCGCCCGCAGGCCTCTGCGTCGGTGATATCCATTTCCTCCACGTCCACACCAATTCCTTCGATTCCCTTTGCCGCCAGCTCATCCATCACATCATGGCCCAGCTGTCCTTTTACGCCCGTTACCAGAATTCTCATAATCTCAAACACCTCATTCTTCCAATCATCGCAGCCGAGAGCAAGGTTCCTGTCTGGCTCTGCTCGCCGAACTGCCTTTACGCACAAAGGCTGGCAGCGGCAAATACACTCCTTTAAGCTTTTTTGCCGCCGTCAGCCATATCCGTTTCCTGTGTTGCGTTTACAGGCGGTTTCCGTACATCTTGTCAAAATAGCCGCTGTACTCGCCGCTTAAAATATTCTTCCACCAGTCCTGGTTGTCCAGATACCACTGGATGGTCTGCCGGATGCCTGTGTCAAAGTTATACTTCGGTTTCCAGCCAAGTTCTGTCTCGATCTTTGTAGGATCGATGGCATAGCGCATATCGTGGCCGGGACGGTCTGTAACAAAGCGGATCAGGCTCTCCGGCTTGTCCAGAGCCTTTAAAATGGTCTTTACCACTTCCAGGTTGGTGCGCTCGTTGTGTCCGCCGATATTGTATACCTCTCCCTCGCGGCCCTTGTGGATCACCAGATCAATGGCCTCACAGTGGTCGGATACATGGAGCCAGTCACGGACATTTTCACCGGTTCCGTATACGGGAAGCTCCTCATCTGCCAGGGCGCGGCTGATGATCAGAGGGATCAGCTTCTCTGGAAAATGGTAGGGGCCGTAGTTGTTGGAGCAGCGGGATACGGTCACAGGCAGCCCGTAGGTTCTGTGGTAAGCCAGAACGAAAAGATCTGCGCCTGCCTTGGAAGAAGAATAGGGGCTGGAGGTATGAAGAGGGGTGGTCTCCGTAAAAAAGAGATCCGGGCGGTCTAAAGGCAGATCGCCGTACACCTCATCGGTGGATACCTGATGATACCGCTTGATTCCGTAGGTACGGCAGGCGTCAAGCAGCGTGGTGGTTCCCATTACATTGGTGCGCACAAAGGCCTCAGGATCCGTAATCGAACGGTCTACGTGGCTCTCAGCCGCAAAGTTTACCACCATATCCGGTTTTTCCTTCTCAAACAGGTCGAAAATGAACGTCCGATCTGCGATATCGCCCTTTACAAATCTGTAATTTGGCCTGTTCTCAACGGGCTTTAAGTTCTCCAGATTGCCCGCATAGGTAAGCAGATCCAGATTGATGATCTCATAATCCGGGTATTTATTTACCATATGGTGTACAAAATTGCTTCCGATAAATCCGGCTCCGCCGGTAACGATGATCTTCATGTTTTTTTTATTCCTCCAAACGCTATTCTTCCCTCAGTTTATCCACGTATCTGCCGTCCAGAACATCCTTTAAATACTTTCCGTACTGGTTTTTCTTAAGCACTTCGTAGGTTTCAAGCACCTGCTCCCTGGTGATCCAGCCGTTTAAATAGGCGATCTCCTCCAGACAGGCAATCTTTCTGTGCTGATGGGTTTCCACGGTCTTTACAAAGTTGGTCGCCTCAACCAGGGACTCATGGGTTCCCGTATCCAGCCAGGTAAAGCCCTGGCCTAAAAGGATCACATCCAGCTCGCCCTTTTCCAGATAGATGCGGTTTAAGTCCGTAATCTCAAGCTCCCCTCTGGCGGAAGGCTTTAAGCTCTTTGCGTACTCCACCACCCGGTTATCGTAAAAATACAGTCCGGTAACACAGTAGTTGGACTTTGGTTTCTCCGGCTTTTCCTCGATGGAAATGGCTTTTCCCTTATCATCAAACTCCACGATGCCGAAACGCTCCGGGTCATCCACATAGTAGCCGAACACGGTAGCTCCCGTTTCTCTGGCAGCCGCGGCCTTTAACCGCCTGGTAAGGCCCTGTCCGTGGAAAATATTGTCGCCCAGAACCATGGCGACGGAATCGCCGCCGATAAATTCCTCTCCAATAATAAACGCCTGAGCCAGGCCGTCGGGACTTGGCTGAACGGCGTAGCTTAAGTTGATGCCGAAGGGATGTCCATCCCCTAAAAGCGCCTCAAACCGGGGCGTGTCCTCCGGTGTGGAAATGATCAGTATATCGCGGATCCCCGCATTCATAAGAACCGACAGGGGATAGTAGATCATGGGTTTATCGTATATGGGCAAAAGCTGCTTGGATGTAACCTTTGTCAGCGGGTAAAGTCTGGTGCCGCTTCCTCCGGCAAGTATGATCCCTTTCATATAGTTCCTCCTTGCAGATCCCAAAAAGAATGGGTCTGACCTTTATTTCTTTCTCCACTATACCATAATATCCCCGATTTTTCAAATATATTAAGCGTTTTTCCATTTGTCGTTTCATAAATGGAGCCATACAATCATTTGCTCCAAAATCAACGCTGTCTTCCTCCCCCTGATAAAGCTTCTTCTTTAAACAAATTGAATTTTTATCTCTTCTGCGACAGCACTGGAATATGAAAAGGCCCCGGCGGGATTGTATGAGAAAAACCAGTCTCTTTCACCTGATTTTCCCGTACGATCCCGCCGGGGCCAGCCGGCAGCCATAATGATAGCGGCATACCGGTAAAAATACTCCTGATGGAATTAAATAATCTCAAACACATGATCCGGCCGCTTTTCCATCTCATCCAGGATCCGCAGGTCCGTTTCTGCAATATGGCCGGCCAGATTTCTCTGTCCGTCATTCTCAATCTGTGTCAGCACGATCTCTACCTCTCCCCGATAGTGGGCCAGATTGTCATTTACCACCAGCACATCGCCTCTGGTAAACACCGGTTTATCACAGGCTCTGGCAGGAATGGAGGTCTGTCTGTAGTCCATCCTTGGGAAACTGGAACGGATATAGTATTCGCTGGCATCGGTGCGGCCGGTGTGCGAATACCCGTAAACCGCCTTTTTCTCACTTTCTCCAATCCCTTCTTCCGGCTCCATCTTAATGGTGGTATTGGTAAGCTTTACAGAGGCCATAGCCTTAAGCTCCTCCTCAGAAGCATAGGCGTTTCCAATCAGGATATCGTCGATTACCTCGCAGGCTACCATATGGCGTACCTGGGCGTCAATGGGGAGGGTGCGGTCTGCCTCCAGAGTAGGAAGACCCTGAAATACCTGCCAGGGGCCGAAGGTTTCCTTCTGCTGGCTGGATACAAAAGCCGCGGTTGTCATACCGAGACTGCTCCATTTTTCATTAAAACGGTCAAATACAGCCTGGCTTAAGCCGGAGTATCGCTCCGGGTAGAAATTGTGGCAGATGATCATGTTGCGTCTGTCTGCCCCGTGGCGCACCAGACGCTCTAAGTCTGCGTCAGAGCTTCCGTTAAACTCGATGCGGATGCCATAGGGATTGCGGGTGATAAGCACATCCTGACGCTCATCAAAATGGCCATCCAGACGGATAATATCAAGTCCCAGCTCATGAAAAATAGCCAGATCCTCCGGTCCGGCCCCCAGAGCCTCAAAAACCTGAGGATTTGTGTCGGCGGCTACCTCAAAGCCCAGCTCATGGGCATTTTTTACGAAGGCGCCAAATTCCTTTTTAATGACTTCAGGATCATGGCTGGCTGATAACAGACAGGTAAAGATACGGGAAAAACCGTACTTTGCAGCCATTTTCATATAAGCAAGATCCTTCTCTGGTGTAGAATGCTCCGGGTAAACAGAAATTCCAAGTTTATGCATAATAAAATACCTCCCTGCTATTATATTTGTCCGCAAACTGATTATTCAATGGGTTTTTGGTAAAAGCCGCCAAAAAAGGTCTCCGTAGGCAGCACGTTCACGATCACATGGGGATCGACATGACGCATCAGATGAACAATGTCCTGAACCTCATAGGAGGAGACTACCGTATGCAGCAGGCTCATCTTCTTGCCGCTGTAGCCTCCGTGTCCGTCCAGAACGGAGATCCCGTGGCGGTACTGGCTTACATACGCCTTTACTACCTCGTCAGGGTCCTCCGTAGTTACCTGGAGCGTCACCCGTTTGTAGCGATGGTAAAAGCTGTCGATGGTTTTCGTGGAAATAAACTGGAACATAATGGAATATCCAGCATATTCCCAGCCGAACAGGTAGCCGAATATACAGAGCATTCCTGCATTAAAGGCAAATACATACTGCCAGATGGCCTTCCCCAGCCGGTTTGAAACATAAAGGGCGATGAAGTCCGTCCCTGCCGTGGAGGCATTTCCCTTTAATGCCGCCACAATGGCAAGACCATAGATAAATCCGCCGAAACAGATGTTTAAAAGATCATCCTCAAACAGCGGGTGAAACAGGGACAGCCGCAAAAAGAAACTGGCCAGAAATACCTGAATCATGGAAAAGATCACGAATTTCTTTCCGATCTGGCGGTAGCAGAAGACCGCCACGGGAAGATTCAGAGCGATCATTCCAAGAGAGGTGGAAAAATGGATCCCAAAAAGGCCGGTAATCTTTTCCACCAGGCGGGCCACCCCCGTGAACCCGCTGGGGAGGATCTGGGCCGGCGTTAAAAAGGCATCCATGGCAAAGGCCTGCAAAAGCGCGGAAACCGTTACGGCTATGGCAGTCACCGCATACCGTACTGCTTTACTGTTCTTTTTCATCACACACTCCCGACCAGTTTTCTTACCAGCGCTTCGCTCACGGCATCGTAGTCATTTTCATGGGGCGCCGGGGCAAAACAGTAATTAACCCATCGGCCAGAGGTCGTTGCATCCCCCTTCCAGTCTCTGCAGGAGGAGTGAACCTGGGTCAGCCCGGTTTCCTCCATCAGCGTCCTGGCATTATCCCCGTTTACGCCGCTTCCGGCCAACAGCTGGATCTGGTTTCCATATTTTTTCTGAAGCTCCTTTAAAAGAGGCGCTCCCTGAGGAGCCTTCTCTTTCAGACCGCTGGTAAGGATCCGGTCGGCTCCCAGGCGGATCAGCTCTTCTATGGCCTCGTAAGGATCTTCTACACAGTCAAAGGCCCGGTGAAACACCGCTTCCCCATGAAATTCATGGATCAGTTCGATCATTCTGCCTGTCTTTTCGCTGTCAAGCTTTCCATCCAAAGTGAGAAATCCAAAGGCCAGGCCGTCGCTGCCGTTTTCCATCAAGATACGGGCATCTGCAAACATCTGCTCCGTCTCCGCCTCTGTATAGCAAAAGCCCGCTCCCCTGGGCCGTACCATAGAGATCACCTTCAGGCCAGTATTGGCCTTAATCAGGCGCAGACTGCCGATGGAAGGGGTAAGTCCTCCAAGATACAGGGCGCTGTTTAATTCGATCCGCCCTGCCCCGCCGTTCCAGGCAGCCAAAGCATCTTCATAGCTTCCGCAGCATATCTCGATCATGCCTCTCCTCCTTCTTTCTTCTCTCCCGCCAGCCGATACAAACTTAAAGCGTATATTTTGGCGTTTGTAATAATGTCCTCAACCTTCATCCACTCATCCGGCTGATGGCCGATCCCCTTCTGGCCCGGAAAGGAGGGGCCGAAAGGAACGATATTGGGCATCCGTTTCGCGTAGGTGCCGCCGGTGGTGGTGACCGGCGTTCCATCCATTCCCGTAACACGTTCGTAAGCGTATTTTAAGGTATCTACCAAAAAGCAGTCCTTTTCAAACCGCACCGGATCCATATTGTCCGCCAGACGTACCTCCATATCGGGAAGCTCCTTTTGAATAGTTTCCGCCAGTTGTGAAGCATTTATCCCCGCTGGATAACTGACTGCAAACTGCAGCGCCGGTATCTCCCCTTTTAGCACCTTGTAGTTTCTTATCTCCAGCTGTCCGAACTCCTCATCCTTATAATCAATGTGGAATCGCTCTCCTGTGTTCCTTGCATTCAGCACGTAGTCATTCATCAATGTCAGGAACTGCTCCATGGACGTCGGGCGGATCTCCACCAGCGCCCGTCCTCTCTCGGCATAGACCACCGGATACTTGCAGTCCGGGGTAAAGCCCATGATGGGAGGCTTTTCCTTTGTCAGATAATACTCCAGATCCTTAAAGCCAGTCTCCTCGTCACAGCCAAAGAGGATACGGATGGGATGCTCCGGTTCAAAGCCCAGTTCCTTTAATGCATAAAGGGCATAAAGGCAGGAAAAGACCGGCCCCTTATTGTCCAGAACCCCACGGCTGTAGATTACGCCGTCCTTCTCATAGCCGCTAAACGGCGGCTGCTTCCAGCCCGTTCCTGCCGGAACCACATCCAGGTGGCCTACGGCCGCTATATAGTCATCTCCCCGACCATACGCCGCATACCCCATATAGTGATCCACATCCACGGTTTCAAATCCCAGCTTATCCGACAATGCAAGCGCTGCGTCCAGAGCCTTTCTCACACCGGGGCCAAAGGGCGCTCCCGGCTCTGCCGGGGCCTCTGTACTGTCGATCTGAACCATTTGTCTGATACTCTCGATCATAGCTGCGGAAACTTCTTCCACTTTCTGTAAGATCTGTTCCTCTGTCATTGCGTCTGCTCCTTTTATAGCTCCTTTAACGGCGCGGTACGAGTCTTCATATAGTTTTCCATCCACTCTTTTGTAGCCAGCTCATGGACACATTTGCCATTTTCCTGCCTTGTCAGGTATACAGCCGGTTTCTGGCCCTCCACGGCCACGGCGAAGGAAAATCCCTCAATATTGGTAGCTACGCCCCATTCGCCCTTATTATTCATGGCGATCAGAGACATATCGCCGGCCTTTCCGCGGCGTTCCTTTAACTCTCTGTCAAAATGAGCCACCGCCTTCTCGCAGGCTTCCTGAGGATGAAGTCCCTCTGCCATCAGGCGGACGATCTCATAAGAAACGCAGCCCTTCATCACATCTTCTCCCAGTCCGGTAGCACTGGCGCCGCCTACCTTGCTGTCCACATAGAAGCCGGAGCCGGAAATAGGCGAATCCCCCACACGGCCCTTTTTCTTCATGAAAAGTCCGCTGGTGGAGGTTGCGCAGGTCATCTTCCCCTTGGAATCCAGGCATACCATACCTACGGTATCGTGGCCGGAGTATGGCTTAAGCTCGCTCTGCACCATCTCTTTTTTACGGTTGCGATAGTGGATCCTGGCCCGGTCCGTGAGCATATTTTTGCGCTCAAACCCCTCCTTGTGAGCAAATTTCTCTGCGCCCTCTCCCACTAACAGGTTGTTCGCCTGCTCCTTTGAAAGACGTCTGGCAATGGAAACAGGATTTGCGAAGTCCTTAATGGCGGCTACTGCTCCAATGTCTAACGTATCTCCGTCCATATAGGCCGCGTCTAACTCCACTTCCATCTCCTCATTGGGAAGGCCGCCGTAACCGACGGATTTGTAAAATGGGAAATCCTCTACTTCACGAACCGCTGCCTCAATGGCGTCTCCGGCATCGCCGCCCTCCTTTAACATTCCTTCCGCTTTCTCAATTCCCTCTAACGCCATTCTCCAGGTTGCAATAATACCCCACATCTGGCAGTTCTCCTTTCTTTCACCTTTTTCCCAAAGGAGCCATCGGCTCCCATGGCAGTACACAGATTGTATGAAGGGGCGCGGCTTTTGCGCCGCACCCCTCTGTTATCCGCCCTGCATACATTGACAGGCAGGGCGATGTTTCTTACGCACGCCGGCGCTGTGCCGGTTAGAAACAATACCGGGCTGCCGCTTCTGCTTCACCGCTTTTTTCTACCATGGCCTTTGCCAGGACACACATTCCCTCCAAGGCCTCATTTAAACCGGTTCCGCCTTTTTTCGGCGTTACCACAATATGAATCTTATCCTTGTAGGCGGCAATGGTCTCTTCATTTTCCTTAGACATGGCGGCCAGGGCCGGGATGCCTGTTGTTTTTATCACATCATCCGCTACGCGGGCAGCCATTTTCCCGTAGCCCAGGTAATTTAAGGCCGGACCACACATCACTACGTCGGGCTTTAACTTGTTTACCATGGCGCAGAGCTTGCGGCTCACCTCGTCGGGATCCGCCTCAAAGAAACCATCCCCGCAGTACAGGCTGGCGATGATCCGCCCGTCTGTTTTCTTTAAGTAAGGTTCCATCATCACAGCAGGGCCTACGGTGTCCTTGGTAGCGCCCAAAGGCAGCATATGGTCATCCTTAATGCCTGCGCCGGACTGAATCTGATCGTAGATCATGATGATCTTCATAGTATATCTCCTCCTTACAGATCATCAAAGGAAAGGTCATCGAGAGAAATATCGTCTTCTTCTTCCTTCTTTGCAGCCTCTGCCTCATCATTCAGATACTGCTTATCCATGATCTTAATAAAAGGCATATAGATAATAATACCCATGATCAGAAGCAGGATCTGCAGCACGCCGCCCACCCAGTTGGTGGCAAAGAAACCGGAAATGCCCAGAGGACAGGTCCATGGGATATTGACGCCGGAGCAGATCGGCACAAAGCCCAGAGACATTGCAAAGTAAGAAATAATAATGTTCAGTGTAGGCACCAGCATAAACGGAATGAGCATGGTCGGGTTCAGCACGATGGGCAGACCGAAGATGATCGGTTCGTTAATGTTGAAGATGCCGGGGATCAGGGAGAGCTTTCCAAGTTCTGTAATACGCTTTGACTTACAGAATAAGATCATGGCAATCGCTAAAGACAGTGTGGAGCCTGCACCGCCGAAGGTAGCGAACAGATCCTGGAACTGCTGGCAGATGATATGGCCCTGGCCTGCGCCGGTTCTGAAAAATTCCATGTTTTCCAGAGACAGTGTCTGGAGAATGGGGTTAAATACCGCACCTACTACGGAACCGCCGTTTACGCCGAAGAACCAGAAGAAGTGCAGGAAAATGTATGCGATTACCATTGCTCCCAGAGTATCGCCCAGGTTTAACAGAGGAGTCTGAAGGAACTCAAAAATAATCTGGAACGCGTTGCTTCCCATGGCTCCGAAAATCAGATTCACAATAAAGAACACTGTCATTACTACAGTGGCAGGAATCAAAGCGGAGAAGGACTCCACAACCGTAGGAGGAACACCCGCCGGCATCTTGATTACCCAGCCCTTACGCTCTACCCAGGCATAAATGTGTACCGAGGTGAAGGCACATATGATGCCTACGAAAATACCTTTTGCTCCCAGCCATCCAAGTGAAAGGCCTGTAAGAGAAACAGCCTGAGCAGTCCCTCCCACTTCTACGCTGCCGGAAACAACGTAAGGCATCAGAAGAAACCAGGACATAAGGGCCACCGCGGCTCCGAACAGCGGATTCGTATTCATGTTTTTCGCAAATGAATACCCAATTCCCATAACAGCGAAGATCGCCATGATGGTAAAGGTTGCGTCAGAAGGCTTTGCCAGGAAGGCGGCCAGCGTCTCCCCTGTCTCTTTGTTGACTATCACACTGCTTAACCAGTCCATCCACGCAGGAATGGGGAAATTCGCGATTACCAGGAAAATAGATCCTGCAATCAGAAGCGGTGTTGAAATCAGAAAACCGTCACGGACGGACATCAGATATTTATTTCTGCCAATGGCCTCAGCTAAAGGCATCAGCCATTTTTCCAGTTTGTTTAACATGGTTTGTTTTCCCCCTTATTTGTTGGCTTTGATCAGCTTAATTGCTGTCTTTAACACTTTTTCTCCGTCCATCATTCCATAGGCGCCTGCGTCAATCACCTCGATGGGGATATTCTCGTGGCCATACTTGGAAACGGTCTCCTCGTACATATATTTCACCTGGGGGCCCAGGAGAATACAGTCGGGGCGGTCGCTGGCGATAATGTCGCCGATCTTATTGTGGGGAAATGCTGCAACCTTTACAGGAATATTATGCTGGTCGGCTACGGACTGCATTTTGCTTGCCAGCATACTGGTGGACATTCCTGCGCTGCAGAACAGATAAATCTTTTTCATGGTGTGACCCTCCTTATATTTCAGATCCAGGATATCTATTTGTTTTCCAGTTCATGGATCCGTTTGCTCATCTTGATATTTTCCTCTGCCATAAGACGTACTGTCTCGGCCGCCATCATCTGATCCTCAGAGTGCATGAGAATGATTCCTACCTCGATCTTCTCGCCGCCGGCTTCTTTGGAAAGAAGATCCATATGGACATCGTGGCCCTGAGCATAAAACTCATCGCCCTCCTTCATCTTCTGCCCGCTGAGTTCATAGTCCCCTCCGGCTGCTGCACGCATGGCTTCTACATAGCTGGATTTCGCCATTCCCACTGCGGAAATAATGCGAAAACAGATCTGTTCTAATCCTTCCATTTTTCTACCACCTTTGCTTGTTGTTTGTTAATACTTTCTATATTTCAGATTATATCATGTGGTTTTCCGGTATTTTGTATATGGTCCTTCCTAACCATTAGGAAATCACTTATCTGATACCACCTGAGTCCTTCCTATCCGGTCGTGGATGGCCCGGTGATCCCCTAAAAGTGTGATAATGGATGAGAGAATACTGATCCCCATCCCAATGTACATCAAGGGCTTTACAAAATCGATTCCGGTCAGTATGGTTGCCAGCTGATGCCACAGGGCGCTGGCTGTCACAAGCCCGCCTTCTACAACCATGATTCCCAGAATCTGGCGGATCATAAGCTTTGGCAGAGTCACCTCATTCCCATCCGCAGAAACGATCCTGATCTTCACCAGCCGTTTTCCCGGTGTCTGCCCTTTCCATATAAATGCAGGAATAAAAACATAGTAGAAAAGGGCCGCTGCCAGACCTGCCGTCCCCGCTGCAATCCCGTAGGAAGCAGGAAAGGACAAAATATTCTGATTCTGTACCGTCTGGAACAGCTTCATGGAAACCATTGAAATCGGAAGCGCCGTTGCAAGCCCTCCCAGATACCAGTCTATGAGATAGGCTCCGAACCGGCGGCCCAATGAAGCCGGCCTTTGATTTGTGAGATTCTGACTCTTTTGTGTATTCATTTTCACCATTTTCCTTTCCTGTTTTATGGCTGACTGCCAGGCCGCAGGCCCGAAGCCGTCTTTTTCACGCCCTAAATCTGCTGTATGGCGCAAAGCTTTTTAAATTCCTCATAATTCTTTGCCTGTACCAGTTTTTCAAAGGTGCCGCTGTCCGTTACCAGGTTGCACAGCCAGTCAAAGAACACTCTTAAAAGCTGATTGTCCGTCTCCCGGACAGCCAGAAGCACCACCAGCCTCACATTGAAGTTCCCCCATTTTACCGGCTCCCTTAAAAGGAGGATGGAAATACAGGACTGGCCTTCTGAAACCTCCGTGGCATGGGGCACCGCAAACCCATGGACAAAGGAGGTAGATGAAGTGGCTTCTCTGCGCAGAACATTCTCCCGGAAGTTTTCCTCGCTTAAGCCCTTTTCATACAGATCCCGGCAGAGATAATCAATGATCTCCTCTCTTGTCTTTAGAGAATCACTGATGTGAAAAAGTTCTTTTCGCATCAGACGCTCCATCATGGCAACAAAATTCCGATGATATTTGATCTTGTCCAGCCGGTTGAGCAGCTGGAATACGCGGCTTTCATCCTCACTGTTAAGAAACAGAGAAATCTGAAGGGTTGGGATGTCTAACTGATGCTTTAACGGCATAGTGGACAGAATCACATCCGGGGCCAGGGCGCGGATCTGTCGCTCCTCAAAGAAGCTGAATACCCCGGCTACTGTAATCCGTTCCCCAAAGCGCAAAAGCAGCTTATCTACACAGGACTTTGAGATCAGATGACTGTTGGGAATAATCACAGCCACCTGGTATTTGACCGTCATGTTAAGGCGCTGGCAGGCGGACCCCAGATAAAGAGCCAGGAAGGAAAGCTGCGCCTCCTCCAGTTCCAGGCCGCAGACCTCCCGAACCCGTTCAGACACCCGGATGGCCATTTCAAAAAACAGAGGGTATTTTCCCCTCAGTTCCTGCAGATACCAATCCTCGATCTCCTCTGAGCTTTCCTGCCTTCTGGATAAGCGGCGGATATGAGAGAGAAAGCCCTGGCGAAATTCCTCATCCTGGGACAGATCCAGGTCAAATTCGCTCTGAAGCACCTCGTAGATCTGTTCCATCAGCGCCTGATCCTGCGCTTCCTGGGAGCCGGTTTCATTTTCCCGTGTGCCGCAGCCCTTTAAGAAGCCGGCAAAGCGGCGCACCTCCTCCTCTGTCCTCTTTACATGGCAAATGCAGGAAATGTGGGAAAAAAGTTCGTCCGCAATGGCATATTCCCGCTCCCCCGCCTCCACCTCCTCTTCCTCTGAGGCGGTGTTGATATAGTCCTGATTCAGCATCCTCTCCATGGATACGCCGGCATGGAGCATGATAAAGGGATACTCCAGCTCGGAGATCCGGTAGCTGTGCTTTTTGCAGATGCGCATAAATTCCTCTCCCAGCTCCAGAAGGTCGAAGTCCTTCCATATACCGGCGATAGCGCTTAGATTCGCGAAATTGTCCTTCAGCTCTTCCATCAGCAGTTCCTTGTACAGGCGGCGTTTATCCCCCTCATCGCCTGAAAGGCGCAGATGATTCTTAGAACGCTCCAGCTTAAGGCCGGGATACTTGGCAATCAGCTCCCGAAGCTTCTTTATATCATTGTCAATGGAATATTCACTGACAAAAATCCGCTCCTGAAGCTCCAGAAGGTTGATCTCCCGCTTATGAAACAAAAGTTCCTTGATCAGGTATGCCCTGCGCTGGAGGGCTGTTTGGGGGATAGCCGCCTTGCGCCGGATGTTATGCTTCTTCATCAGCTCATAGTCCACATGGTAGCCGCTCCTGCGGTTGGCCAGGATCAGCCTGCAGCCGTATTCGCTGTTGATCCCTTCCACATCCGTACGAATGGTCCGGTCCGACACTCCTAAAAGCTTTCCCAGCTCCTTTCCCGTCACCGGGCGGCGTTCACTGTTTAAGATGTCGATGATGTGGTTCTGGCGTTTTGTAAGCATAGGCAAACATCCTTTCTTTCCCTTTGGTCTGCACCTTCCATATTTGAACGGCGCTACCTGCTGCATTGATGATTTTTGATTTATTGTACCATCTTTTGAGAGCGGTGTGGAATTGGTTTTTTCCTAAGTGTTAGGAAATTTTACAAATCCACACATTATTGTTATATTTACCCTGTTTTTACCTGTATGTTTCTGGAAACTTTTGTCTATAATTGATATAATGAGGTCAGGGAGAAGATTCCCAAATACACAACAGAAAGGAAGATTTTTATGAGGAAGAGATTTCGCGCGGCAGCGCTGGCTCTGGCAGCTGCCCTTCCAGCCGGTATCCTTGCAGGCTGCGGCAGCGCCTCAGAAAGCGGCGAAAAGATGATCATCCGGATCGGACACAATCAGTCAACCAACCACCCGACCCACATCGCTCTGGCGGCTTTTGAGGAATTTATCGAGAGCAGGCTGGGAGACAAGTATGATGTGGAAGTGTTTCCCAGTGAACTTTTAGGTTCTCAGAATGAAATGGTACAGCTGACCCAGACTGGCGCTATCAATTTCTGCGTGGCGTCTAACTCTCTTCTGGAAACCTTCAGTCAAAATTATACTCTGTTTAATCTTCCCTACCTTTTTGCCTCCGGCGAAGCATACCACGCTTCCATGGACGATGAGGCCATCACCGGCCCTATTTTTAAATCTACCGCACAGGCCGGCTTTGAGGCTGTCACCTGGCTGGACGCGGGCACACGAAATTTCTACACCGTGGACAGGCCGGTCAGCGCTCCGTCCGATCTGAAGGGCCTTAAGATCCGTGTGCAGCAGTCCCCCACCAATGTACAGATGATGAGCCTTTTAGGCGGTTCGGCGACTCCTATGGGGTTCGGCGACGTATATACGGCCCTTCAATCCAGGATCATTGACGGCGCGGAAAATAACGAACTGGCCCTGACGGACAACGGACATGGAGATGTGTGCAAATATTATTCCTACGATATGCATCAGATGATACCGGATATCCTCATCGGAAATATTGCTTTTCTGGACAGCCTGAGTCCTGAGGAGAGAGCCGTCTTTGACGAGGGCTTTGACCTTATAAATAAGGTTCAGCGCGAACAATGGACCATTGCCGTAGACGCAGCCAAAAAACGGGCTCTGGAGGTTCAGAAGGTGAATTTCCTCTACCCGGATACAAAGCCGTTTAAGGACGCGGTATCCCCCATGCATGAGGCCATGCTCCGGCAGCATCCTGATTTTCAGCCCATCTATGACGCGATCCAGGCTTACAATCAGCAGTATCCGTCAGCGGAATCCTAAGGAGGTATCAGTCTATGAAGCAGCTGAGAAATGTACTTACAGCCCTTTTAAACGTGCTGGCAGGCGTCAGCCTGATTGCCATGGTTGCCCTTACCTGCTGGCAGGTGTTCACCCGCTATGTCCTTCAGAACCCGTCCCCCTGGTCGGAGGAGCTGGTAGCCTATCTCTTTGCATGGGCCAGTCTCCTGGGAGCTTCCATCATCACCGGCGAACGGGGCCATATGAACATCCCCATTGTGGCAGAACGCTTCAGCCCCGGTATCCAGAAACTCCTTGCCATTTTCAGTGAGCTGACCGCCTTTGCCTTCTCCCTGATTATCCTGGTCTACGGGGGCGTAAAGATCACCAGCCTGGCCATGGGACAGATGACCTCAGCCCTTGGAACAGCAGTAGGCGTATTCTATGTAGTCATGCCTCTGTGCGGTATTTTAAATATGATCTATACGGTTCTTAACATTTCGGATATTTCAAAGAACGGTGTTCTTACGGCATCAGAAGAAAAGGAGGACTAGACTTATGGCAATCCAATCTCTGCTTATTATTCTCATTGTGCTGGCTGTCCTTCTGATCGTCGGCGTACCTATTTCCTATTCCATCGGCATTTCCGCCCTGATTGCCATTTTACAGACCGTGCCTCTGGAGGTATCTGTGGTAACCGGAGCGCAGCGTATCTTTGTGGGTATGAGCAAGTTCAGCCTGACCGCCATCCCCTTTTTCATTCTGGCTGGAAACCTGATGAATCAGGGAGGCATCGCAAAACGGCTGGTGGACTTTGTTATGGCGATCCTTGGCAAGCTTCCAGGCGCTCTTCTTGTTACAAACGTAGGGGCAAACGCGCTTTTTGGGGCCATCTCCGGTTCTGCCTCCGCAGCAGCCGCAGCGGTGGGAAGCATGGTAGAAAAAGGCGAGGAAGAGCAAGGCTATGATAAGGCGCTCTGTGCGGCTACCAACGGTGCTTCCGCTCCCTCCGGCCTTCTGATCCCCCCCTCTAACGCGCTTATTACCTACTCACTGGCAGCGGGCGGCACCTCTGTGGCAGCCCTGTTTATGGCAGGCTATATTCCAGGCATCATCTGGGCCGTTGCCTGTATGATTGTAGCTGTTATCATTGCAAAAAAGAAGGGATATAAGGGTATTCCAGGAAAATATGACTGGAAAAACTTAGGAATCTGCACACTGCGCGCCCTTCCGGCGCTTTCGCTGATTATCGTAGTGATCGGCGGCATCATCGGCGGTGTGTTTACGGCTACGGAGGGATCTGCGATTGCCGTTGTATACGCCCTTGTACTGGGGATCATTTATAAAAATATCACGTTAAAATCCTTCTGGCGAATAACGGTGGAAAGCGCCAAGATGAGCGGTATGGTAGTATTCCTGATCGGAGTTTCCAACATTCTTGGCTGGGTTATGGCTTTTACCCAGATTCCTCAGGCCATTTCCGACGCCCTGCTTGGCCTTACAAGCAACCCCATTATCATTCTGCTGATCATGAATGTGATCCTGTTGATTGCAGGAACCTTTATGGATGTTACACCGGCGATTCTGATCTTTACCCCTCTGTTTCTCCCGGTTGTGAAAACCTTTGGAATGAATCCGGTTCAGTTCGGACTGATCCTGGTATATAACCTCTGCATCGGAAATATCACCCCGCCCGTGGGTAACACTCTGTTTGTAGCAATTAAGGTGGGGCGAAGCTCTCTTTCCAAAGTCATGCCCTATATGCTGTGGTACTATGTGGCCATTCTCATAGGACTTCTTCTGGTAACGTATATCCCGGCGGTAAGCCTGGGGCTTCCGGGGGCGGCTGGGTTGATCTGACGGCAAGTCTATTAGCTGCGAAAGAACATCCCCATAGAAACCAATCAATACAAAAATTATATTTCTTATGGGGATGTTCTCTTTTTACAACATTACAAATAGTCTTACTTTATCTCATAGTTACCGCGGACATAGCCTTATATTCGTCCATCACCTGGTCAAACAGAGCTTCTGCTTTTTTGTATGCTTCCTTTTCCATCTGATCAAATGGGAAAATAGCGCGGTCCGGTATCTCCAGTCCTCTGTGTTTCATTAATCTTTTAAACAGATAAGCGAAATTGGAATCTACGTCATAAAGAGGCATCAGATCATGGATCAGTTTTGACAGCTCCGCAGTTTTTTCAAAATTCCTTTCTCTGGTAGCCCGCACCAGTTCGCTCCAAAGTTCAGGAGCCAGATTGGACAAAGCTCCGATACATCCAACCCCTCCAGATGACAGATTTGATAAATACTGATCATCAAAGCCGGAGTATACTTCAAATTTATATCCTTTTGCCGCCTGACAGATACGGTTTGTGTGACCTGGTTCCGAAACGGAATCCTTCAATCCCCTGATATTTTCATTGTTCTCCAGCAGTTTTTTCACTGTAGCTGGTTCAATAGAATGACCACTTCTGGCCGGAAAGTTATAAATAAAAAGATCCCCTTTTACAGCCTTTGCCAATGTGTCATAATATGAAAAAATCTTTTCCTGATCCAGTCCATAATAATACGGCCCAATTACCATTGCTCCTGCATATCCCATTTCTATAGCAGCATTGGAAAGCTCCTTTGTCTCACCAAAGTTCATACTTCCCGTTCCCGCGTAGAGTTTCGTCCGTCCTGCTGTGTAATCCGCATAAAAACGGAAAAAATTATATTTTTCCTCCTTGCTCATCCCCGTAAACTCACCGGAAGATCCCAATACAAGGATGCCGTCTACGCCGCCTTCTATTAAAAAATCAATAATTTTTTTGTTAGCCTCATAATCTGGTTTTTCATTCTTATCAAATGCCGTTACTACCGGCGTAACAATCCTGCACATATCTTTTCTCCTTTTGCTCATTATCATCCATCAATTTCATTTATCAGGCTGCCGATTCCTTCTATTTCACAGGCAACCCTATCTCCACGTTTCAAAAACCTCGGAGGCATATACCCCATTCCCACACCAGCCGGTGTCCCCGTGGCAATAATATCTCCCGTTTCCAGTGTAATACCGGAAGACAATTCATGAATCAGTTGAAATACATCTTTAATTAAAAGGGCTGTGTTGGAACTCTGTCTTAATTCCCCATTCACATAAGATTGAATATCTGCATGGTTTGGCAGTGGCGATTCCTGACGGTCTGCTATTAAGGGCCCCATGGCCGCATATGTATCCAGACTTTTTCCAAACATCCACTGACCATGGAGTGTCTGAAGCCTGCGAGAGGAAAAATCATTGAAAATGGAATATCCAAAAATATGCTCTTCTGCCTCTTCTGCTGGTATTCCTTTGCCTCCTTTGCCGATTATAACTGCCAGTTCCACCTCATAGTCTACACTGTCATCCAGATCAAACCGCGCTACTACCCGCTCATTGGGGCCCAAAATACAGCTGGCTCTTTTCGAAAAATATACGGTTTCTAAAGCTGTTTCACCTATTCCTCCTGCCAGGTGCTCCCTGGTTTCCTTTAAATGATCCGCATAATTAACGCCTACGCAGATGATATCATGCACTGGCCGCTGTATAGGCGCAAGAATTCGGGCTTTGCTTATATCATAAAACGAACCTCCATATGCTCTTATCGCTTCCTGCGCTTTGATAGGATCTCCGTCTACCATGTACAGAAAATCCACAAAATCCATTCCTTTTAATTCTGGAAATATCCGATCCAGAAAAACTACTGTATTTCTGGAAACCATTGCTCCTAGGTGTATTTCCCCATTTTCCAATTGGCATCTGATGTATTTCATTGGATACCGCTCCCCTCTGGCGCAGCTGCCGTTTCTTCTATAAAATAAATGCTACATATAATTGCAGACTCTTGCAATTGCCATCTCCATATATCCCAATGCCTCAGCCTTTGTCAATTTGCCCTTTGAAACCTGCCAGATCTCATCCATAAGATCATCTCCCAACTCCTCCAGCGTCTTTGTTCCATAGATATAGGGACTTGCGTCTATATCGATGTTATCTGACATATTTGCAAAGGTTTCTTTATTTCCGGTAATTTTGATAACAGGAACAATGGGATTGCCCGTAGGAGTTCCTCTTCCGGTGGAAAATACCACCAGCTGGCAGCCTCCTGCCGCCATTGCGGCAACAGAAGAAGGATCGTTGCCTGGAGTATCCATAATTACCAATCCCTTGTGAGCTTCTACCTGCTTTGCATAGTCATACACCTCATTGACCTGCCCATGTCCACCTTTATGAATACATCCAAGAGATTTTTCCTCCAAAGTAGTCAAACCACCCTCCATATTACCTGGAGATGGGTTTCCTTCCCGCACATCATGCCCCACACGTTTAATAGCCTTTTCATAATCGTGTACAATCTGATAGATACGATCGCTGATTTCCTTATCTCTTCCTCGTCTGGCAAGAATGTGTTCCGCACCGATAAACTCTGTGGTTTCCGAAAGAATAGAGGTTCCGTTTAATGCGGTAATACGGTCACTCATTTCACCAATCAGCACATTGGCAGCCAGCCCTGAGGTGGGATCGGAGCCACCACATTCGGTTCCAATAATCAATTCAGAAAAATCAAATTCTTCCTTTACAGCCAAAGATGCGGCCTGAGCCATCTTTTGGGCTGCGCGTACTGCCTTTTCTATGGTACTGATGGTTCCTCCGTTTTCCTGAATCACAAAATGTTCCAGCGGTTTGTTAGTTCTCTCCTGAATGGCTTCCAGCACAAGATCCATCTGGCAATTTTCACATCCCAGAGAAATAACAATCGTCCCATATACATTGGGATTGGCAGCAAAGCCAGCCATTACATCCATCGTGAGCTGCTGATCGGAAGGAACCTGTGAACATCCATTCTGGTTATTAAACGTCACAGTAGATTCTACCTGAGAAGCGATAATCCTTGTTGTATCAGATGCGCACACGCTTGCCGGTAAAATTAAAATTTTATTGCGAATCCCCACCCGTCCATCGGGTCTTCTATATCCTGAAAAAGTGTATTTTTTCTGATTTCCCATCTTCATTTCCTCCTGTCAGAGTTTTTCTCTGTGGTTTTCTACATTATGTACGTGGACGTGCTCTCCCTGCAAAATATCTTTGCCTGCCAACCCAATATGTTCACCATACTTTACCACCTCGCTACCATTTTCCATATCTGCAATAGCTACCTTATGATAAATTGGCACATCGGTCCTGGCTATAATAGTCTCAAACCCCCCATCCTTTTTTCGCCATGTGATATTCTCACCTGCCTTTACCGGTTCAATCACCACGGCTACGGTATCTTTGGGATCAATGATCATTGCGTTAATTGTTTCTGTATTCATTTTTCTTCTCTCCTTTTATAAATTTGCCTTCTGCAGCGGAATCTGAGGGCAGCCGTACTTATTTGCCCACCAGTTCGTCATAATAGGTGCTAAAATTGCAGTAATAACAACGGATGCTGCTACCTGAGCTGTGGCAGCCGGAACATACGCCGCAAGTGTAGGATCTGCCAAAGCAACCACTGCCGGAACCGCAACCGCATTTCCTGCTGTGGTCGCAACCGCCCACCCCGCATATCCCGGCCGTTTTCCAAATACACGATCACAGAATACGATAAAAGAACCTCCTACAAATAGGGTAATGAAGCCCAGAAAAATACCGGAGGCGCCACCCTTTAAAACAGCAGTCAGATCAATTCCTGCACCAAGGGTCAGACCGACAAACGGAATCATAATTGGACCGGCAGGTGCCAGAAATTCAGAAAACTTCTTATCCAGATTTCCCAGAATCATGCCAACCAGAATCGGTGTAATCGCTGCTAAAATCGCAAGCAACGGAATATTGGCCAGGCCAGACGCCCCCATAGCTACCATGGTAAAAAACGGGCCGTCATTTAATGAAAGTAACGCCATTGCTCCTGCGTCCACCTCATCTCCATAACTCTGCATTAATGCCAGATATACAGAACCATTGCTGTTTGTTACCGCACAGATAATAGCTAACGCTGACAACCCCAGGACTCCCGCATGGCCAAATACTTTTCCAACAATAATTCCAATTGCTGCGCCGACAGCAAACTTAGCTGCCAAGAGAATTCCACCTCTCTTTAGTACCTTTCCAATGTCTGAAAACTGGAGGGTCGTTCCCAGACATACCAACTGAATCCCCATAGCCGTGGCTGCGCCTGCATTTGAAAATGTTGCTGTGGTCAGGGATCCAATCTGCAGAATGTGGGGCCAAAATGTGTTTAACACAGCTCCAAGCAGCAGTGGAACGATCATCATTCCAGCTGGCACCCTCTTTAAGAAACTCATTATCATTTTGAAATACCTCCTTCTTTTTGTGTACGTAATTACGTACTTAGTATGTTATAACGTACCTTCTTGACCATAAAATAGCACTACTGTATGTTATTGTCAATATATAAATGATAAAATGATATTTTTTGTATATTTTTCATAATTTTATTTTACACTTTTTACAGATTTTAAATAGAAACTGTAATGCAAATTCCTCCCCACTCTGCTATAATTTTATTATCACGCTTTTAACAGGGGGATCAGATATTATGCCGTCAAATGAACATCGTCCCACGGAACGGGTACTTGATATATTGGAACTCTTATCTACCAACGCAAATGGTATGACTTTAAGCGAGCTTTCCAGAGCTCTGGATGCACCCAAAAGCAGTATCATGCCTCTGGTGCATACTATGACTGCAAGAAAATTTATCTATATGCAAAAGGAATCATCCAAGTACTTTATCGGAGTTGCTGCCTATTCTGTAGGTGCCTCCTATGCAAGTCATCAGAACGCCCTGCAGTTTATACAATCCGAGATGAAAATGATAACCTCAACAATCAATGAAACCTGCCAATTAGGTATACAAAACCGCAACCAGATTCTTTATATTGCTAAGGAAGATTCTACAGAACCTTTACGACTCATTTCCTATGTAGGCAAACAGCTTCCACTGTACTGCTCTGCTCTTGGACGGGCTATTCTGGCAGAAAAAACAGATGAGGAAGTGCGGCAGCTCTACCCCAATGGATTGATTTCTTTTACAGAACATACCATCACTGACTGGAGTATGTTATTTGAAGAATTAGAACGTACACGGATACGCAGATATGCACTTGAAAAAGAAGAAACCGCGCCCATGGTGAATTGTGTAGGTGTATCGCTTAAAAATAAAGGCATCAGCAGTGCGGCCCTAAGTGTATCTGTTCCTACCTTTCGATTTTCCGATACAAAGCTTGAAGAAATTGTCCATATGCTCATGGATGCCAAATGCAGGATTGAAGCATATTTTAATAATAATGACGCTGATCTGGTGAGTTAAAAAAGGCAAAACCTCACAACTGCAACCGAATTTTTAAACACAAAAAAGCCCTAAGCCAACTGTAAATCAGCTTAGGGCGAGCTATAAGCAAGTCCATGGTATAATCTAAATTTACCTCCGACACCAGATAAACTCTGACGCTCTATCTCTATAATGGGAGCACCCGGTGAATTTTACTGTCATTTCAATTCACAGTTCACAGATGGGGCTGTTTCCCCTTCACCATTCTCATTCACTGCGTTTCCACCGCTTTCACCTGATACCCCGCCTTTTCCACCGCCTGTTTAAGGGCGTTTTCATCCACCTTGCGGTCGCAGCTTACCACTGCCAGTTTTTTTCTTAAGTTTACCTTGGCAGAAGCACCGTCGATTTTATTAACAGCGGCCATCACGCGGTTTACACAGTGGGCGCAGGTCATTCCTTCAATGTGAAGAATCTTCTTTTCTACTACAGCACCTTCCAGTTTTTTCTCCCTTTCCGGCAGTTCACCGTTTCCGCCTCCGCAGCAGCCGCCTTCTCCCTTCATATGTCTGATAGAACCCTTTACAGCTGCGATGAGGATCAGGACTACCGCTGCCAGTATAATGGAATTGATCATTTGTTCTTCCTCCCCTGCGGTTTCCAATGGCTGGCTTTTCTCTCATCCCGCCATTTTTTAAACTTCTGGATGCCTGTATACAGGCTCATGCCTGCTATATAGATCACCGAAAGAACCAGGATCATATATAACATGGAATCAGTTGAATGGCTCATTTTACCGGCTCCTTTCTCTTTGCCGAAGCGCAGGCAGAACAATGTCCGGAACAGCTGCTGCAGCTGCCGGAACAGCCTTTGCTGCTTTTACAGCCGCTGCATCCTCCCAGGGCGCCTTTATGCTTCCAGTAAAGCACCAGGCCGCAGTAACTAAATATCAGAAACAAAACAATGTAATCTGCCATATGAACATTCTCCTTTCCAGTATCAGGTGCAGGCTGACCCTGCCAGGGCCCATGCCGCCTGCAGCGAGTCTTATAGTTCAACGAGACAAAACCCGCAGAGCAGATCTTGTCTCGTCTTATATCGTATCTTTATGATGCCGCCTGCACGGAACTTCTTGTGTACATTTTCTTATCTTTATAAGGATCCGGACGGAAGAGCATAAACAGCAGGAAGGCCAGTACAATAAAGGCCACAACTGTTGCTGCGCCAAAGGTTCCGTAAAGGATCAGGGAGCCGATCTGGTATACGCACAGCGTTACCATGTATGCAAAGATATTCTGGAACAGAATCGCAAACCAGAACCACTTTCTGCTCTGAAGCTGCTGTGCCATGGTGGAAATTGCTGCCAGGCACGGGGAATCCAGCAGATTAAACATCAGGAAGCTGAATCCTGAAAGTGCTGTAGGGAACCACATACCCACGCCTGTCGCTACATTGGCTGCATCCTCAGTATCGCCGGCAACATTTGCAAGTACGCCCATGGTACTTACAATACCCTCTTTTGCGCTGAAACCGGAAATAGCTGCAGCTACAGGCTGCCACTCGCCCCAGCCAAGAGGAGCAAATACAGGGGCAATGGCTCCGCCAAGGATTGCCATCAGGCTGTCTGCAGAATCCTCTACCATACCGAAATGGCCGTCTGCGATGCCAAATGTAGCCAAAAGCCACATTACCACGCAGGCTAAGAACAAAATAGTACCAGCTTTTACGATGAAGCCCTTAAGGCGCTCCCACACATGAAGCAGAACGGTTCTTGCGGAAGGAATATGATACTGAGGAAGCTCCATTACAAAAGGAGCAGGTTTGCCTGAAAACGGCTTTGTCTTTTTTAATATGATTGCCGCTACCAGCACTGCCACGATACCTACAAAATACATGATCGGAGCCATCATGCCTGCAATGTCCCAGCCGGTAACATAGCCTGCCATCACGCCGCCCATCAGAGCGATTACAGGAAGCTTTGCGCCGCAGGGAACAAAGGTAGCAGTCATAATGGTCAGACGGCGGTCATTGTCCTGCTCAATGGTCTTAGACGCCATGATGCCGGGGATACCGCAGCCGGAGGAGATTAAAAGCGGAATAAAGCTTTTTCCGGACAATCCGAAATGACGGAATACACGATCCATTACGAATGCAATACGCACCATGTAGCCGCAGTCCTCAAGGATGGACAGGAATAAGAACAGAATCGCCATCTGAGGAACGAAGCCCAGCACAGCCCCCAGGCCTCCGATAATACCGTCTACTACAAGGCTTAAGATAAAGTCGCTTGCGCCCGCATTGGAAAGGAAGTTTCCTACTGCATCCTGAATTGCCACTACAAAGGTATCGTTAGTCCAGTCAGTCACCAGTGTTCCGATGGTAGTTACGGATATGTAATATACCACCCACATAATCGCCATAAAGATCGGAATACCCAGAATACGGTTGGTAACGATCTGGTCGATCTTATCTGAGGTCGTCAGCTTTGCTCCTGTCTTTTTCACAGAAGTGGAAACAATCTTCTGAATAAATTTGTAACGCTCATCGGTAACAATACTTTCCATATCGTCGTCATGCAGCTCTTCCAGCGTTCTGCGCTCTTTTTCCACCACAGCTTTGCCGGAAACAGATAACGACAGGCTCTCTGCCACCTTGCTGTCATTTTCCAGAAGCTTAACTGCGTACCATCTTCTCTGGTTCTCAGAAATATGGGCAGGAAGCACACTTTCCACCTCGGCAACCGCGTTTTCCATTTCCTTAGAAAAAATTTCCTTTGGAAGGTCTGTCTCCTTCTTCTTTGCAACGCTTACTGCCTTGTCGATCAGGTGGTCAAGGCCCGTCTGCTTTAATGCAGAGGTCTCTACGATAGGGCAGTTAAGAACCATGGACAGACGCTCGATGTCGATCTGAATGCCCCTCTTTTTCAGAAGGTCGGACATATTTAAGGCGATCACCACAGGGATGCCGGTTTCCATCAGCTGCGTGGTCAGATACAGGTTTCGCTCAATGTTTGTAGCGTCAACCAGGTTCACGATCACATCCGGATCATCCTTTAAAAGGTAATCACGGCTGACTACTTCCTCCAGTGTATAAGGGGAAAGGGAATAGATACCCGGAAGGTCGGTGACGATAATATCCTCCTTGCTTCCCTTTTTCTTTAATCTGCCTTCTTTTTTCTCAACGGTTACTCCGGGCCAGTTGCCAACATACTGATTTGCTCCGGTCAGGGCATTGAACATGGTCGTCTTACCACAGTTCGGATTGCCCGCAAGTGCAAGTTTAATTGCCATTTTCTTTTCCTCCATTCGCTTTAGCTCAGTGGAAATGTATTACTTTACCTCCACGCACTGGGCGTCATTCTTTCTTACAGAGAGCTCGTAGCCTCTTACCGTGATCTCAACCGGATCTCCCAGGGGGGCTACCTTTCTGATATAGAGTTCGCTACCTTTTGTGATCCCCATATCCATAATGCGGCGTTTGTAAGCGCCGTCTCCTGTAATCTTTGTAACGACTACCGTGCTTCCTACCGCAGCATCACCTAATGTCATTATACAGGTCTCCTTTCCATGGTCCATGTTCCGACCGTTTTATGTGTATGGTACAACAGGGTCTTGCCATTGGTTTCTTAAACCATTATGTGCCTTGCCATATCCTGATTGATCGCCACCCTGGAGTCTTTGACATTTACAATTACATTTCCTCCGATGGCAGAGATTACGGTGATCCCTGCTCCTGCAACAAATCCCAGGTTTTCAAGAAAACGCCTTGTCTCCTCGTTTCCGCCTATTCTGCGGATGATATTTTCCTCGCCGATCGCAGCCATTGTCAGCGGCATATGATTCACCTCGATCTTTATGTAGTTAGTCTTTCCTATCGACGTTAGTATACGCTAATGATAGTTAGTTGTCAATAACAAATTAGAAATTCTGCTTGTTTCCCTCTGAAAGACCAGAGTAATGATAGCCGCGGCTCAAAAAGCCAAGCTCTTCCAAGGCTGCTACCATACGGTAGACGGTAGCCAGTCCTATGGAAGGATCCCGCTTGGCTGCCATGTAATAGATCTCCTTACAGCTGGACCATTTTCCTTCCAGGATCACGTCTAACAGGATCTTTCTCTGGCCTGTGATACGCTTTCCGTTTTTCTGAAATTCACCGATGATCTGCTCTTTCTGGTCTGTCATGGCTGTTCCTTCCTTTCTGTATCTATTGTTAGATGCTACTAACTCTTTGAATAGTCTATACATTAGCACTCACTAACCCATTTGTCAATTATTTTTCTCAACTTTTTCTCCATTATTTTCAAAAATACATGGAATACAAAATAGAGAAGGGCCGAAGCAAAATGAAAAATGTACGAAACATTCATTTTGCTTCGGCCCTTTACAGAGTCTTAATTACGATTTATCAGCCTTCATTCATCTTTGCCAGCTTGGCCGCCTGATCAGCTGCAATGCAGGCGTCCAGAATCTCCTGGATATCGCCGTTTAATATCTTATCCAGCTTATACAGGGTCAGGTTGATCCGGTGATCCGTCACACGGCCCTGCGGGAAGTTGTAGGTGCGGATCTTCTCTGACCGGTCTCCGGTTCCGATCTGGCTGCGGCGCTCGGCCGCCTCAGCATTCTGCTTCTTCTCCATCTCGATGTCATACAGCTTGGAACGAAGAAGACGGAAGGCCTTTTCCTTGTTCTGCAGCTGAGACTTCTCCGTCTGGCTGTAGATCACAATGCCGGTAGGCATATGGGTCAGACGAACGGCGGAGTCTGTGGTGTTGACGCACTGACCGCCGTTTCCGGAAGCACGCATTACGTCAATGCGGCAGTCATTCATGTCAATCTGTACGTCTACCTCTTCTGCCTCCGGCATCACAGCCACCGTAGCGGTAGAGGTATGGATCCGGCCGCCGGACTCTGTCTCAGGCACACGCTGTACACGGTGCACGCCGCTCTCATATTTCAGCCTGGAGTATGCGCCCTTTCCTGTAACCATGGCTACCACTTCCTTAAAGCCGCCGATTCCATTCTCATTTAAACTGATGATCTCTACCTTCCAGCGCTGGCTGTCAGCGTAGTTGGAATACATCCGGTACAGCTCTGCAGCAAACAGAGCGGCCTCGTCTCCGCCGGCCCCGGCGCGGATCTCCAGGATAATGTTCTTGTCATCATTGGGATCCTTTGGCAGAAGAAGGATCTTTAATTCGTGCTCCAGCTCCTCGATCCGCTTCTTGCCGTCGGAAAGCTCCTCCTTGGCCATCTCCCGCAGTTCCTCGTCGCTCTCCTCCTCCAGCATGGCCAGGCTGTCCTCCACATCCTGTTTCGCCTGCTTATACTGCTTATACGCCTCTACGATGGGAGCCAAATCCGCCTGCTCCTTCATCAGTTTTGTAAAACGCCTTGTATCCTGAGTTACATCCGGATCCCCCAGCATCAGCATCAGTTCTTCATAATGGATCAGCATATCATCCAATTTATCAAACATAATCTTCTCTCCTGTTTTCTCTCTGAAACTCGTTATCGCCTGCCGTTTTCGGCCCCATTTTCCTGCTGCGGCGGCCGGATCGCCCGCACCACACGGTCCAGGCCGGCCATATCCCTTATCACTTCCAGGTCCTTAAAACCTGCTTTGTCAAATAGCTTTGTCACCTCTTCCCCCTGGTCATAGCCGATCTCCATATAGACGGCTCCTCCGGGTTTTAAGCGGGCCATACATTCTGCTGCCAGGATCCGGTAAAATTTAAGACCATCCTGATCTCCGTCCAAGGCCAGTCTGGGTTCATGGTCTCTTACCTCCGGCTCCAGTCCATCGATTACCTGAGCAGGGATATAGGGCGGATTGGAAACGATGACATCAAAGGGCTCGTCCTGGTTCAGAGCTGCAAACATATCGCTCTCAATGAGCCGCAGACGCCCTTTTTCCTCCCCCAGAATCCGGTCTCTGTTTTCCTCTGCCACCTTAAGGGCCTCTTTTGAAATATCAACCGCCGTAACGGACTGATACCCCCCAAGCGCTGCCAGGCTGACGGCGATACAGCCGGAACCGGTGCATATATCCAGGAGGGAAATGTCCCTGTCCTTCTGCTCCTTCAGCACCCGTTCCACCAGAGTTTCCGTATCCTGTCTTGGAATCAGAACGTGTTCATTCACCTTAAATTCCAGCCCCATAAAGCCCTGCCTTCCCGTAAGGTGCTGCAGGGGGATCCGTGCGGCCCTGGACTCTATGGCCTCTTTATACCGGGATACGGCGCGTAAAAGCTCCTCCGGCGCCTTTCCCTCTCTTTCTTTTGTCCAGCCGGAAAAGGGCAGCTCCCTCTTTGTAAGAAAAGCAGCAAAGCCCAGATCAAATATTTCCAGAAGGAGCAGTCTGGCATCCAGCGCCCCGTCCGCCACCTGACTGTCCTCCAGTTTTTTCCGTCCCTCATCTAACAGCCTTCCAAGGGTCATTTCCCCAGGCAAAACGCTCCTCATGGCTCTTCCTTCCAGCCCGGAAAGTTCTCATTCAGATAGGCTCTCCAGTCAAACACCTCTTCCACTGCCGCAATGGCCACCTCGATCATGGAGTCGTCCGGCTCTGTAGTGGTCAGCCCCTGCATCCACATACCGGGACGGCTTAAGAAATTCACCAGCCTGCTGTCATTTCTTCCCGCAAACCGCAGGAACTCGTAGGACACGCCTGCGATCACCGGGATCAGCACAATCCGGCTTAAAAACCGTAGCCACACCGTATCTGTGCGGATGACCATGAAAAATAAAATACTGATTATCATAACAATCATGATAAAGCTGGTGCCGCAGCGTTTGTGTTCTTTGGAGCTGGCCCGAACATTGGCAACATTTAAAGCCAGCCCATGCTCAATGCAGTTGATGCACTTATGCTCGGAACCATGGTACATAAAGGTTCTGCGTATATCCTCCATACGGGATACCATTTTTATATAGATAATAAAGATTGCAATGCGGATAAAGCCTTCTAAAACAGCCATCAGTGTTTCGGAGGGGATAAAGGGACGGCACAGCCTTGCAATCAGCAGGGGCAGGAGCATAAAAATGCCAATAGCCATGATAAAGGAAAATATCATAACCACAGTCATAAGAATACTCTCCAGTTTCTCTCCAAATACCCTGTCCAGCCACGCTTCAAATTTTCCAGGCTCCGCATCTTCGTCATCCTCAAAAAAGCTGCAGGACCAGGTAAGGGCCTTCATGCCGACCACCATAGAGTCTGCAAATTTGAATACGCCCCGGATAAAGGGAAGTCCTAACACGGGGTATCGCTCCGTCAGGCTGACATAGCGATCCTTTTTTATCTCGATCTCCCCGTCAGGCTTACGGACGGCAATGGCATAATCGTCGCCATTCTGCATCATAATGCCTTCGATCACTGCCTGGCCGCCTATTCCAGAATATTTCATTATATGATTACCTCTCTTTGGCCGTCTGTCGGCGGCCCTATTTCACCTGCACAGTAAGCGTCCCCATCGAACGGACTTACTGTCACAGAACACAAAAGGGCTGAGCCTGATCTCTCAGGCCCAACCCCTTGATTCTTTCTCACTTATTACTGAGCATTGATGCCATACTTGCGATTGAACTTATCAATACGTCCACGGGCAGCAGCAGCCTTCTGCTGGCCAGTATAGAAAGAATGGCACTTGGAGCAAACCTCAACGTGGATGTCCTGCTTGGTGGAGCCTGTTACGAACTCGTTGCCACAGTTGCAAACTACCTTTGCCTGGTAGTAATTTGGATGGATTCCTTCTCTCATTTCATTCACCTCTCTGATTATTTGCGGTTTCCGACCGCGGCCTTTGTATGCCAATCTGCCTCTGTACACTGCAGGCAGCCGGTACATACCGTCACCAGAACGCACAGATATCAGCATCTTCTAAGTTATACACGCCCTTCCCGCAAGTTCCTGACTCGCGCAGACGCTAAAACTGCCGATCCAGAGTTCATGCTCTGGACAGCTTAATCAGTATAGCATAGAAGTTTTGGGATTGCAAGAGGGAACGAAGGTTTTTTAGCCGCATCCCTCCGTCAGACAGCGGATAAATTGTCTGCGGGCCGCCTCCTGTGATTCCAGGTTCCTTACCTTATCCGTACTTTTGGCAGGAATCCATGCTTTATTTGTATTGTAATAAAAGTTCAGCTGCTTCCAGTATTTTTCCGGAAAAAGGAACATACAGGCCAGACTCTTTCTCTCCCGTTTGTCCATGGGCCGCACCCGCTGGTAGGAATCTACCATGGAAAGGCCAAGTTCCGTATCCCAGCCATGCTTTTCCAGGGCCTTTCTCATCAGGCGGTACAAATCGCAGACCTGAAGCCCCAGATGCATACGATTATATTCTACGATTGCCGTGTAACCGCGGCCCATAAGTACATGGTGCTGATCCAAATCACCGTGACAAAGCCCAAAGCCTGACGGGACAGCCGGACTGTCTGTAGCCGCCCTCTGATCGAAAAGTTCCGCAGCCATCAGCCGCTCTCCTCCCCCTATGGAAACGGTTTGGGTATATGACCCGGTCTCATTTTCCTGTGTTTCCAGAAGATGTTTCATCTCATCTCTGGCCGCCCTGGCCTGCTCATAAAAATAATCATAGCTCCCCATGATAGAAAGTTCAAATTCTGTCTTTCCACGTTTTCCCCGTATAAAGTTTCTGGCTTTCTGCATCTCGCGGATGTGGCGGTCCATCTCACGATCCGGGGACTCTTTGCAGATAGATCCCATATTCCACTCCTCTTTAAACGGGATGCGGCGCAGCTGCCCATGGAGCATGGCAAGACGGGCGATGGCCTGGCGAACCTCGCAGCCATCCCGGATATTGCATTCTCTGTCCCCGTACCATTCCTTTAATATGTATCTGGTTCCGTCCCCCGCCATGGTTAAAAGTCCGCCCTCTTTATTGCGCTCATATCGATCTGTCCGCAGGCTTGTACGGGTATCCAGCATCCCCAGAACCTGATCCTCAAATTCCAGCCTGCGCACCGTTCCCCGATATTCCTTAAGAAGTCTCATTCCCCGGTCCGTTTCACAGATCCAGGCTCCACGGCCCTTACGAACGGTTGTCACTTCCATCTCATACTGCTCCAGCGCTTCCAAATACCTGTCATTCATCTTACCCCTCCATTATTTTTCCGTCAGACCATTTCATACCTAAGCGTCCACCGTCACGCGAACAGCCTGCTCTGCCTGAGCCGAATGATATTTAGTACATACTGAGATTTATGTGTATTTTTGTCTGTTCAGCCTGTACCGTTCTGCCCGGCACTGCAAAAAAGAGTGCGTCTGGAACGTAAAATTCTCTGTCCGAGAGAGCTTTACGTCTCAGGCACACTCTAAGGTATGTCAAAATATAGAAGGATATGACATTCTTTCAATACAGTTCCGTTTATTACGCTTCGTCTTTCCACTGCAAATGATGCAGCCGCCCATTCCGTTCCATTTTCTCAAACCCATTCTGCCGCAATGCCTCATAGAGCACAATGGCTGCAGAGTTGGAAAGGTTTAAGGAGCGTATATCTCCCCACATGGGGATCCTGACACAGTGATCCTCATGTTGCACCAGGATCTCTTCTGGAATACCGGCGCTTTCCTTTCCGAACATCAGATAACAGTCTGAGGAATACTTTACCTCAGAATAGACTTTGTGGGCCTTGGTGGTTGCAAAATACATATTGCCGGCAGCATCAGGATTTTTATCCAGAAAATCCTGATAATCGCTGTACACCTGCACATCCAGCTTATCCCAGTAGTCCAGCCCCGCCCGTTTCAGAGCCTTTTCATTCAGCTTAAAGCCCAGGGGTTCGATCAGATGGAGTCTTGTATTCGTAGCCGCACAGGTACGGCCGATATTGCCTGTATTGGAAGGCATCTCCGGCTCTAAAAGCACAATGTTCATCATATGTATCACGCCTTTCCGTTATGGCGCTTTACAAAACGCCCGATCCGGCTCAGTGCCTCTTTCAGATTCTTCAAAGAATAGGCGTAAGAAATACGCACAAAGCCCTCGCCGCAGTCTCCAAAGGCGGTTCCCGGCACAACTGCCACCTTTTCTTCCTTCAAAAGCGTTGTGGCAAACTCCTCTGAAGACATACCAAAACGGCTGATATTGGGGAAGGTGTAAAATGCCCCCAGAGGCTCAAAGCAGTCGATCCCCATCTCCCTAAAGGCGTTTAACAGATAGCGACGGCGCTGATTGTAGGATTCCCGCATCATTTCCACATCCTTATCTCCGTCCCGCAGAGCCGCTACGGCTGCATACTGGCTGGTAGTAGGCGCGCACATGATGGCGTACTGGTGGATCTTTAACATCTGTTTCAGGATCACCTCAGGAGCCGCTGCATATCCCAGACGCCAGCCTGTCATGGCATAGGACTTGGAAAAGCCATTGATCAGCACAGTGCGCTCCTTCATGCCCGGAAGTGAAGCAATGGTAACATGGTTGTCCGTATAGGTCAGTTCAGAATAGATTTCATCGGAAATAACAAAAATATCCTTTTCCACTGCGATCCTGGCGATTTCTTCTAGTTCATGGCGCTCCATGATAGCACCGGTGGGATTATTTGGAAATGGAAGCACCAGAATCTTTGTCTTATCCGTGATCTTCTCTAACAGCTTTTCAGGAGTCAGTTTAAAATGATCCTTTTCCTCCAGCTCAATGACCACCGGAACCCCGTCCGCCAGCACGGCGCAGGGAACATAGGAGACGTAGCTTGGCTGGGGGATCAGCACCTCGTCTCCTGGGTTTAACATGGCGCGCATGGCCGCGTCGATCGCCTCGCTTCCGCCTACTGTAACCATAACCTCCTGATCCGGATCATAATTCACATCGAAACGGCGGCTTAAATAGTGGGAGATCTCATCCTTCAGATCCTTAAGGCCTGCGTTGGAGGTATAGAAGGTACGCCCCTTTTCCAGAGAATAGATTCCTTCCTCTCTGATATGCCATGGCGTGTCAAAATCCGGCTCGCCTACACCCAGGGAAATAGCGCCTTCCATTTCATTTACAATATCGAAAAACTTCCTGATCCCGGAAGGGGGGATACTTACGATTTTGTCTGACAAGGGGTTTCTCATGGTGTGATCAGCATCCTTTCATCCTGGACCGGCTCGCTGATAATGGTGCCGTGATCCTTATATTTTTTCAGTACAAAATGAGTTGCTGTGCTTAAAACCGCCTCCATGGGAGCCAGCTTATCAGATACGAACTGGGCCACCTGACGCATGGTCTTGCCTTCAATAAATACAGTAAAGTCAAAGGATCCGCTCATCAGATATACGGCATTTACCTCACTGTACTGATAAATACGCTCCGCAATCTTATCAAATCCCATGCCCCGCTGAGGCGTTACCTTTACCTCAATCAGAGCCACTACCTTTTCTTCGCTGGTATTGTCCCAGTTAATCAGAGTATGGTAGCCGCAGATGATATGCTCTTTTTCCATCTCTGCAATCTCATTTGCCACTGCGATCTCGCTCTCTCCCAGTAAGACCGCCAAATCCTTTATATCGATCCTGCTGTTTTTCTCAATCACTGCCAGAATTTTTTCTCTCATAACCTTTTACCTTCCTCCATTCTATATTGCCCGTCTCCTTACAGTCCGAGCCTTCTAAGCTCATCAGGCTGGGGGCGTTCCAGATAGCCGGCTGTCTCCTCTCCGTGACGAATCCGTCTGGTGATGCCTGTCTCAACGCTTCCGATCACTGCAGCGGGAATATGGGCCCGGCGCAGCTGTCTCACCAGCTGTCCTCCCTGATCCACCGCAAGGATCACACAGTTTGCACAAAACAGCCTGTATGGGTTTAACTCAAACCGCTCGCATACCTCTACTGTAACCTGATGAACGGGGAGCATACGCAGGTCAATGTCGATCCCGGTGCAGTAGACGCCGGAAAGCTCCCAGAGTGCTGCAAGGATGCCGCCCTCTCCCGCGTATTCCCAGGCAGTTGCCGCAGCCGTTTTATTTGCCGATGCGTTCTCCACCCAGTCCTTTACGGAATATGTGTCCTTCCTGTACAGTTCCCTCAGAAATGACGGTGAAAAATACTGCTCCAGTATTCCTTTTTTATGCTGTCCGATGATCCTGGCTCCCGCCAGTCCCACCGATCCGGCTAAAACCAGTTCCTGCCCTGGTTTCATCTGACCATCCCGCTTCTCAAAACCGCCTGGTCCCTGTCCTGCCGTCCTCACTGGGCCACCTCCCCGGATCCAGAAGAAACCGCCGCACCGGGGCCGCTTAAGGCGGCAGGATCTGCCGCCCCTGATCCGCCCGGCCCATTGGCGCTTTCTGCCGCTCCCGGTCCGCCGGAGGACGCTCCTCCCTCTGCTGTACCAGCTCCGCTGGATGAGGTTTTGTTTTCTGCCGCTCCCGGCCCGCCGGATACAGTCTCACCAGGGCCGGCAGACGGAGAACCGCCTGTATCTGCCCCGCCGCCGGAGGTTCCTTCATCTGTTCCCGGGTTTTCAGCCGTCTGCCCGCCTTCTGTCTCCGCAGCTGGAGGTGTGTTCGTCCCTCCTGAAGGAGCCGTCTCGGCCGGTGCACTCACCGGAGCCGATGGTCCTACCCGGTATATGGCCTTGGATGCATTGTAGGTGTCCTGATTCAACAGGGTCCGCTCCTGCTCAACGCCGTCTACGGTCACTACCTTCCAGAGCCTGGATCTGAGACCCGTGTGGGAGGACTGAACACGCACCTTTGCTCCCGGAGCCAGGGTGTTGTCTACAATCATCTGAGGCTCTCCGGGGTTCGTAGTTCCCAGGGTCTCTGATACATACTCCACCTTCCGGCCTGAGGGACGTGTCTCTTTTCCATATATTGTAAATGTCAGTTGTTTTCCTGATGTATATCCTTCTACATAAATGGGAGTGCTGTAATTATTCTTTATCTTGATGTCCTTATAGGTTCCTGCGATTGCCGCATCCATGGACGGCTTGACGTAGGTAACGATCATGGAATGATTCTGCCGCTGCACAATCTCCACCTCCGCCTGGAGAGAAGCGCCGTAAAGAGTCGTGGCGATCTGGCACACGCCTCCGCCGATACTGTCCACAACCTTGCCGTTCTCATAGGCAGCCGCCGTCTTGTAGCCGTTTGCCGTGGTAAAAGGCTGAAGGCACTGATAACCGGAGAGTACCTCTCCCGGCATCAGCACACGGCCGTTTATCTTGGCCGCACCTACCGAAACATTGGTAGAGCGGGACGCCCCGCTGCTGGAAAAATCTGTGGTGCAGGTTCCCAGCACATCCTGGATGGAAGCCAGATCCTCTGAGGTGATGTCCGGCTGCTTTTTGGTGATCACCGCCTCCGTCACCACAGCGCCCTCCTGCCCGTCTGCCAGGGAGGCATTTAACGCTGCAGCTGTGGCTGCCGTATCCACCGTCCGTCCCTCCACCGCCTCTGTTATCACAAAGGCGCCGTTTTCCCGGCGAATGGAGGCGTTCTGAGGCGGAGTCAGCACATCCCTGCTCTGCTCCTCCACAAAGGCGTTTACCTTCTCCTCATCCACGGATGTCTCAAGCGAAAGCTCCAACGGAGTCTCCTTCAGATCCTTTTCCACCATATACTGACGGATCAGACTGCCGCCTGCATACTTTTCCAGTTCCTCCTGTATGCTGTTTTCATTGCTCCAGTACAGTCCCAGCGCTCCGGCCGTGGTCTCTTCGTCCTCTCCATCAACGGTCAGCACCACCTTCCGGCCGCCAAGTTCATTGACATAAGCCTCTATTGCATCACGGGCCTCCCCACAGGTTTTCCCGGCCAGGTCCTGTCCCTGCACACGGATCCCCTCCGGAAGCACGGGAGCCGCCTTAGCCGTCCCAGGGAAGGCCCACAGCGCCCCGGCTGCCGCCATGACAGTCAGGGCATTTCTCCACATTTTATTTTTCATTCTCACATTTCCTTTTCCTAATCTGGCTCCGGTTCCCCTCTGCCGACCGGATTTCAATTCCTGTTAATACATCAGCGCGCTCAGTGCCATAGGCACGATCATAGCCAGCACCAGGATCACAACGATGACCGTTGAAATGATCTTTTTCATCTTAGGGTCTCTCATATTCATCATTTCTTTCACCTCTTTAAATAAATGAAACCATTACTCCTGCGGGAAATCAGGCTGTCTACTCTCTCAGCCTTCCCCGCTGCAGAATGATCGTGTCAATGAGCCGCGACGCTTCGCTGCGGCTTAAACAATCCATCTGCAGAGTTATGTCTATTCTATGACATTTTATCAATTCCTGCAAGTATTCTTTTTGCCTTTTTGTAGCCGGCTGCTCCCGTTTTGCCTTGTGGATCAGGGGATGGGGACGAAAGAGTTCCTCCCGTTCCTTCCCGTAAAGCGAACAAAGCTTCCGGTACAGAAGATGGGCCGATTCTGCATCCGCCTCTGCCCGGTGGGCTGTGGACTGCGGGATATGGTAGAAGGCGCAGGCAGCGCTTAAATTCTTCTTTTCATCCGTAGGCATCAGGCTGCGGCACAGCAGCAGCGTATCCACAGCGTCCCTCTCACATTCCAAATGGCTGTTTACCGCCGCCTGCTTTAAAAAACGGTAATCAAAGGAGATATTATGGCCCAGGAGAGGCAGGCCCTCAGAAAACTCCAAGAGTTCCCCGATCACCTCCTCCATGGCCGGAGCATCCTTTACCATCTCATCAGTGATCCCTGTCAGCTCTGTAATCTTCTTTGTAATGGCCCGTCCGGGATTAATAAGCGTTACAAAACGCCCCTGTATCTCTCCGTCTATGACCTTTAAAGCCGCCGCCTCCGTAATCTTTTCTGTCCGTGATTCCAGCCCGGTAGTTTCTAAATCAAGGGCAATATAGGAAGATGTCATCGCTCTTTTCCTCCATTCTTCAGCCCATCCTGACCGTCACATTTCTTATTCCGGGAAAGCATCTGCTTCCCGTTTATCTTATTTTCAGCGGAAACGGTACGTTTTCCGGCAAACAGCGCCGGCTCCTCACAGGCTGGACAGTATTCCTTTAAAAAGCAATCCCCGCATCTGGGGTTCCTGGCTGTACAGATGGTGCGTCCCAATGTGATGATATGGATATTCCACAAAATCCAGCGCTCCTTGGGCAGAACCTTCATCAGGTCATATTCCACCTTTTCAGGATCCTCTTCTGCCGTCAGCCCCAGCTTTCTGGAGATTCGTTTTACATGGGTATCTACCACAATACTTGGCTCATGGTAAATGTTTCCCCGGATCACATTAGCCGTTTTTCTTCCCACTCCGGCCAGAGATGTGAGATCCTCTAAGGAACTGGGCACCTGGCCCGCGAACCGCTCCACCAGAGCCTTCGCGCAGAGAATAATATTTTTAGCCTTATTGTGGAAAAATCCGATGGATCGGATGTCCTGCTCCATTTCCTTTACATCCGCCGCCGCAAAGTCCTCAAGGGTCGGATATTTCTGAAACAGATCCGCTGTCACGATATTCACTCTGGCGTCTGTGCACTGCGCGCTTAAAATCACGGCGATCAGCAGCTGCCAGGGTGTCTCGTGGTTTAAATAGCAGACAAGCTCTGTTCCGTATTCCCGATCCAAAGCCTCCAAAATCTGCTCCACCCGCCTTGACCGGGCGGCTTTTGTCTCTTTTTTCATTCTGGGCATTTGAAAACGCTCCTCGTTTGTAATTGTTCTGTATCCAGCAAAAACAGCTGTACGGCCGGACAATTTTGACGCTGCCCGGATATGTCCCAGTATAATCCATAAAAATCTGCGTTTCAAGTTCCATTTCCCGGAAAAACGCCTTTTGCTGAGCAGACCGTCATTTCCAGACGGAATGTATCTGGGTATTTCCGCTTTATGAAAGGACAGCAAAAGAGGGCCGACGCTTTTACGGTTTGAAAACGCAAAAGCACCGGCCCCCTTTTAACAGTTCTGCCGTCCGCAGATAGGGCAGCTGTGGCTGAACGATATTTATTTTATGCCAGCTTCATCAGATATTCCCCTACATGGTACATCAGCCTGAGGGCTTCCGGAAGAAGGCACTCCGGAAAATATCTGCCGTAATTATTGACTTCAAAGCTGAAATATCCCTGATAGCCAATCTCCTTTAAAGCTTTCATAACTTCTTCCCAGCGAATGGTTCCGGTGAGAGGAAGGACGTGCATAAGATCGGGGTCAGTGGCGCTGTGGGTGTCTGACACATGGGTGGCGTACAGGTATTTTCCAATTAGACGAAGAGACTCTCTCTGATTCTGCTGCATGATATCTGCGTGTTCAAAATCCCAGCAGATCCCAAACCGGCTGTCGTTGATTTTCTCCGCAAGGCTTACCAGCTCCTCAGGATACGCGCCATATTTCCTTCTGGGGGCAATCGTGATATCGCACATATTTTCAACGGCAAGAGACATTTCAAAAGAGGCCGTCTTTTCCAGCAGCTGTCGGAAATAAGCTGCATTTTTCTCCTCTGAAACCGCCATCAGGCGGGAGGCATTATAATCCGTGTCCGGGTGGGTCACACAGAGCCTGGAACCAACGATATAACAGCATTCAATAGAACGCAGCACCAGCTCTTCATGGCGGCCGCGCTCCTCTGCTGTCAGGGAGGGATCAAGGAAATTATACGTATAGGCATGGCACTGGCCAAATTTCATTCCAAGACGTTCCTTTTCCTCCGCTACCTGATCAATCCAGGCTCTCCATCCATCCTCAAGAAACGGAGATCCTGGGAGAGACCAGTCGTAAAAGCTGATATCCAGCGTGTCAAAGCCCGCCTCCTTTGCATAGCGCATCATGCGTTCCATTGACACAGCGGAGCCGTCCGGCCGGTCAAATACAATATTGCTGGAAGTGGATAATTTCATGAAAAAACCCTTTCTAGGAACAGATCAATGTATGTATCAAAGTCAAAGCTGCAGGCGGCCCTCACATCCGAATTCCAGGCATCTGCGTATCCTTTCACACCAAACAGAGTCTGGCCGCACATAAGGCCGTCCTGATCGGATACTGCCGCCTTCCCCTGGATATACCGGGCGATTTCAGGCCTGACTGCCGCCGCAGCAGCCATGGCGTCCACAAGAAGACTGTATGGCTCAAGCCCCCGTCTCCGATTAAAATCTACAGATTTTTCCAGAAAACGGTAAGCCCAGCTTTCCTTATTCCCCTCTGTGAGAATACGTTCTGTCATATGGTTTTTAAGCTGCATGGTCACATCCAGTCCGGCGGCTGTGATTGGGATCCCTGATTCGATCACCAGCTTTGCCGCCTCCGGGTCCGTACGCACATTCCAGCTGGGGCGCGGATTCCAGCAGCTCTTATCCAAAGCTACGCCATAGGAGCCGTTTATGGTGTAGATCCCTGCAATCTGCGACCTGCTCTGAGGATATTTCATCAGAAGCTCCGCCAGATTTGTCATGGGTGCAATAGATATGATATAGATTTCCCCCGGATGGGCCTCCAGGCGCTGATGGAGCAGCTCTGATGCCGACAGCTCTGACAGGCAGGAGGAGGCGGGCTTAAGCTCCGTCTCCGAAAGCCCATCGCAGCCGCAGTATTTTCCGTCAAATTCCAGCTTTCTCTTTAAAGGCTGCGAGGCCCCCGCAGCCACCGGAATCTCGGAGCAGCCGCACAGTTCCAGAATCTTCAGTGCGTTATTCGCGCTCTGGCGCACGTCACAGACACCGCAAACTGCTGTTACCGCCTCCAGAGAAAGCTCCGGCGAAGCCGCCGCAAGCATCAGAGCCAGCGCATCGTCCGCACTGGGATCACAGTCAATGATTACTCGTTTCACACACAAATTCCTTTCCTGTTTCTCTTACTCTTTTTCCCTTATTCGATGGGATTCGCCCTGTAATAATCCTCCAGAGCCTTGGAAACGCCATCCTTTATCGCTTCAAAGGTTTCCTCTCTGTCAGCGGTTCCGTCACCAAAGGACAGCATTGCATCCTTGATTACCGTATCAATGGTGCTGTTGTTGGGAATAAAGGCGGGAATCACAGAGGTTCCTGACTGCATCAGCACATCGTAGGGAACCTGAAGCTTCGGCTCTGCCTCCACTGCCTGCTTGTAGGTATCCACTTCCTGTGCCTTTACGTTCACCGGCGTATATCCGGTTCCCTCAACCCACATTGCCTGTGCCTTATCAGAAGCCATATACTGCACAAATTCCCAGGCTGCCGCCTTCTTTGCCTCGTCGTCCCGATCCAGCATAAACAGCCCGGAACCGCTTGGATAGGCTCCTCCGATATCATCTGCAGATACCGTAGGAATTGCCGCAACGCCCCAGTTAAAGCTGTCTCCTACCAATTCACTGACCGTAGGAATCCGGGAGCTGGTCATGATAACCATAGCGTGCATACCAGCAGCAAATTCTTCATTTACAGAATCCTTTGACGGCTTGTAGGCACCGCTCTTTACCACCTTTTCCCATTCCGTCAGAAACCGATCCAATGTGCCGTTTGATGCACAGGCAAGCTCTGTGACATAGCCGTCATGACCATTGTCATTGTTTCCAAATTCACTGCCTGACGCCCCCTGGGTCTCGATCCAGTTTTCCAGTTCATACTGATTCACACGCACATTTAATCCGTACTCTGCGTCTGTCTTTTCCGCCAGAACAGGAAGTGCCTCTGCCATTTCCCCAATAGTCTTTGGAACGGAAACACCGGCCTGATCCAGATAATCCTGATTGTAATACAGCAAAAGGGCTGATGCCGTCCACGGCACACCGATCATCTTACCGTTAATGGAATACTCTTTGGCCGCTCCCGGCATCAGATCCTCTTTTTTAAGGCTTCCATCCTCTGTGAACCTGTCCTCAGCCCAGACGGTACGCTTATAGTCGCGCAGCAGATTAACACTTTCGCTGTAAAGCTGGATCACGTCCGGCATATTTTTAATATCGTCTGTAGGCATGGCGGCAGAGAGGGCGTCTGTACCGGGCCAGTTCTGAAAGACCGGCGTCACATGAATATTCTTCTCTTTTCCGATAGTGTCATTAAACTGATCCACCTGCTTCTGGGTGATCTCTCCAAACACACTGTCCATGGAATGCCAAAATGTAATCTCGGTCATCCCTGAATTGCTCCCCTTTTCCTGAGAGGCCGGCGCGTTCTCCCCATGAGAACCATTCTGGCAGGCCGTAAGGCCCATCATAACCACAGCTGCTGCCGCAAAAGGCATCAAAACGTTCTTCTTCATTTTTTCATTTCCTTTCCCTTTTTAATTATTCTTTCACCGCACCGGACATCATGCCCGCCACGATCTGTTTCTGAAATACGACAAAGAGCAGCACCGTAGGAATAAGAGCTACCACAACACCGGCCATAACCGGCCCGAATACAGCAGATTCCCGGTCTTTGAGCATGGTAATTCCCACCTGTATGGTTCTTAATTCGTTTTTGTTGGTAACAAGCATGGGCCACACATACTGATTCCAGACATTAACAAAGGACGAGAGGAACACAGTAGTAACCACCGGGCGGCTGGTAGGCATCAGGATACGAAAGAAAAACCGCAGGTTTCCGCACCCGTCAATAGCCGCCGCCTCCTTCAGGCTTTTGGAAAATCCCAGAAAATGCTGCCGCAGCATAAAAATATTGGCCGCAGATACAAGATAAACCGAACAAATACCCATGTAGGTATTTACCAGTTTCATCTGGCTGATAGTGGTAAAATTAGCCACGATCAGTACATCCGGCGGAATCATCATCGTGCTGAGGGTTAAAAAGAACAGAATCTTTTTTCCCTTAAATTCCATAAAGGAAAATGCAAAGGCTGACATACACGCCACCAGTACACGGCTGACGCTGCATATAACAGCAACCACAAAGGAATTTACCATGTATCTTGGCAGAGTGGTTCTTGTAAATGCAGTCACATAGTTTTCAAATGTCACCTCAGGAGGCAGGAAATGAGGCGGAGAAGCCAGCACCGCTTTCTGCTCCATAAGCGAAACAGAACAGGCATACAGGATGGGGAACAGCATGAAAAAGGCCAGCAAAAGGCACAAAAGCTGCATGAGGACTCCCCATTTGTCACGTTTTGCCGTCATGAATAATGCACCCCTTTCTTTTCCCATAAAAATCCAAGCAGCGTAGCCGTTAAGGTCATAATAAAGGCAATAATCGCAGCCGGATTGGCATTGGTATAATTGCCCGCTGCGGCAATCTGCTTAAAGATATAATACATGATTGTAATAGTAGAATTCTTTGGCCCTCCGTCCGTGAGCACACTCACCAGACTCATCATCATCATACTGTAGGAGAGATCTGTGATAATAAGATAAAACATGGTGGGAGTTGTCAGCGGCAGATAGATCTGAAGCAGCTGCCGCACTGGTCCCGCGCCGTCAATGGACGCACTTTCAATGATATCTCTGGGCACACTCCGAACGGCCGCCAGCATAAAAATAAACGCATATCCGGTGGAAAGCCAGATCTGAATGACCGCAATGGCGATCATGGCGTACTTTGGATCCGTCAGCCAGTTGATTTTTAACCCTGTGACTCCGTTGATGAATCCCAGAGACGGCACATAAAGCAGCTGAAAAATCATGGCAGTCACCGATACTGCCATAGCCATAGGCAGTGCAAAGGAGGTTTCATAGATAAAAGAGGTCTTTCTGCGCCTGTTTGCCAAAAGAGCAAGAAGCATTCCCAGTATCTTGGAGACCGGAACCGTCAGCACCACATAGACCAGCGTATTGACCACCGCCTTGACAAAAGTTTCATCCTTTAAAATATAAAGATAATTTTCAAATCCCACAAAACGTTTCAGCGTTCCCATGGAATCTACAATAAAAAAGCTCTTGTAAATCGTCTGGAGAAACGGCATAAATGTAAAGGGGATAAACAGCAGAAATGCCGGCAGCAGCCAGCAGTAGGGTTCCAATGTCTTTTTCAGTGACTTTCGCTTTTGTTTCATCATCCCTTACCTCTTTCTGTTTGTTTGCCGCTGTGCCGGATGTTCGGAATACAGCTGCGGTATGACCAGGGTTTCCAGCGCTTCAATTACACCGTAGACCCACTGGGAACAGCTGATGTAATCCGCCTCTTCCTTTAAAACCGGGACCGCGTTAAAAACAGCCGCGCAAAGCCCGGCTTCCCGGAACATATCTATATCATTTTTATTGTCTCCCAGCACCATAACTTCATCCATGGGAATACCAAGGTTATCCGCCAGCCTTTTAACTCCCATCCCCTTGGTGCAGCCTCCCGGCATGACCTCAATCCCCCGGTCGTCATAACGCAGAATGGACATGGCAGCTCCGTATTCCTGCCCCCGCTCCAGCTTCTCAATGATCTCATCCACCCTTCCAGGAGAATCGGGATCAATAATCAGAAGCTTCTGTATGTTCCATCCTCCCCAGTCCTCCTCTGTAGCAGGACGCCATGTTTTGACCCAGGATCCGTTTTCACTGTGACTTTTGGTATACTCATTCTGCCGGTACACAATCTCATCAGAGCCGTCTGTGGCGATCACCGCCATTCCCAGATGATCCGCATATTCAATGGCGGCCCTCACCTGAGCAGTCAGCAGACGTTCATTCCAAAGCAGACGGTTTCGTTTTCCCGCCGCAGCCCCGTTGCAGGCTACCATGGGAAGCGTTACCCCCAGCAGGTCCCCCAGCGTATCCATCATATCCAACGGCCGTCCGCTTGCCAGCGTAAACGGCAGCCCCCATTCCCGGATCAGCCTGCCAAGACGCTCGATGCCATCGGAAACCCCAGGGCCATCGCTGCGTTTTCCATCCTGCCCGCAGCCTGCCGGTAATATAGTTCCATCAATATCGCTTACGATCAGACTGACTTTCATTTCCCATCTCCAAAATAAATTTTTATTTCCATCTGGTATTATATATAAGGGCCTGTGTTTCTGGCTTTCATTCTTGCGACACATTTTATCACTTTTACGACCCCATCTGTAAATCTCCCGTAAAAAAAGTGCTGTTTTTTCTTTCTCAAAGTAAAAAACAGCACTTTTCCTATGAATAATATCATTTTTCCGAATTATCTTTTTCCGTTTCTGTTATACGCCTCTGTTCTGCCCCCTTGCGGAACTGTCTGGGCGTCACGCCGAAATACTGGCGGAATACGCGGATAAAATAAGAGAAATTGTCATATCCCGATTCCATGGCGATCTCACTGACAGAAAGCCCCGTAGTCTGCAAAAGGGTCTTGGCCCGTTCCATCCGCTTTTTGATCAGATATCCCCGGACGGTCATGCCGGTTTTGCTGCGGAAGATTCTGGTGGTATAGTCCGGGTTTAAGTGTGTCACTCCCGCAATCTGTTCCATGGTTATGTCATTTTTAAGATTGGAACGGATATATTCTTTTACCTTGCGAACCACCTCCGCGCCCTGGGCCGCCTCTCTGGGACGGTTCTGGCCTGTGATGTATTCCGTACATTTGGACACCCAGCGGCACATTCCGTCAATGGACAGGATCGCTATTTTGTAGAGACGGTATATCTCATGATTATCATAGAGCTCATGAGCCCGCATCTCCTTCTTTTCCATATACGTAAAGAACAGCTGCAGCATATCCTGCTGGAAAATACGGAAATTCTGTTCGCTCAGATGGCCCTGTCTTGCCAGAGGGACAAGAAATTTTTCCACCTCCCGCACCAGGCGCTGAGGTTCCTTCGTATAAAGCAGCTCTCCCCAGGTCTCCGGAAGCACAATCTCCCGTTTTTCTCCCCCGCTCTGTTTGCCCACACAGATAATGCGGTTCTGCTGCAGCACGTCATCCTTGCTGTAGGTGAGAAGGCAGCTGTAAGTATCTGCGATCTGTTCACAGAAGACCGGTTCGCTAAGATAGCACAAAAGCTCTGCCTTAAACTCACTGCGGCACCGGTCTGCCAGGATGCGGCACCGTTCCTGAGCCGTATCAAACTCCTCCTCATCCAGAAGAATCACTACCCGCGTATAGATAACGATCACCTTACTGCTGTCGCCTTTTTTTTTGACAAAGGCCCGCGCCAGGTTCTGTACTGCCGCCTGACACAGATCCTCCCCCCAGGCGCTGCGCATTTCATCCTCATTGGCAAAGGTAATCAGCACCATCCGGTATCTGCAGTCCTTGTCCAGGTTCGCGTCCACTTCCTCTGCCGCCGCCTCAATCTCCTCCGGCCCGCCTGGAATCCGGTTTAAACAGAGTTTTTTCCAGAACATCTCCTGGATCATACGCTGGTTATTCTTCCAGTAGCGCCCATAGCGTTTTTCTTCCCTTTCCTCCTGCTGCTTTAAACGGCGTTTTTTAAAACGTTCTACCGCCTGAGAAAATTCCTCCTCCGAAACCGGTTTTTTCAGATAGTCCACCGCCTCAAGATATAAAAGCCTGCGAAAGATTTCCTCGGAAAAGCCGCGTCCCATAAGAACGATTCCCACCCCCGGCACGAGAGATTTGATTTTCGCAAGCAGGGAAAATCCCCCATCCTCTGCGATCTGTGTACTGCAAAATACCAGTTCCGGCTGCTGGTTTTTTGCGGTTTCCTTCGCTGTTTTTTCACTGTAAGCAGTCGCCGCGCTTTCAATACCGTATGACTCCCAGTCAATTTGATTCTTTAATTTTCTTATCTCTTCTGCTTCTGAATCAATCAGCAGTATCTTCATTGTGCCTCTCCGTTCCCTTTCTTTTTCACAAACCGTTTTTCCAGTTCCCTCGCGGCTTTTTCGTACGCCTTCTTCTGCTTCTGGCATACCATATAATAGGTCACATCCGCTTCTGCATCCGCGACAGGTATGATGACACGTTTCGTAAGAATATCCGCCATGTCGCCTGCGAGATTGGTAGTAAAGCATAAAAGCGTAGATGTGCGTATCAGTTCCCTTAAGGCAAAGTCGTCAGTCTGAATCAGAAACCGGGAGGCCGGCATCTTCCGGCGGCACATTTCCGTCCAAAAACCGATTTGGGATCGGAGCAGGCAGTTATAGCCGTCCAGGTCCGCGAAAACCACACTTTTTCGGCCCGCCAGTTCATGATCCGGCGGCACACAGACGGACAGCTTCTCCCTCTGGATGGGAATACACTCCAGTCCCTTATCTTTTACCATTGCAGGCAGTATCCCGATATCACAGGCGCCTGCCTTTACGTCTTCTAGGATTATTTTCTCATCTGCCAGACAGGACGAGACGGTCTGCCCCGGAAAGCCGGCGGACAAAAGCGGCAGAAACGCCCAAAGGGGCGCAGGCGCACATGACTCTACTGCAATGGTGTGAAGCCTCGCATGATACGCTCGAACCTGCTGCAGCGTATGCTCCGCCAGTGCAAGCATACGCTTTGCGCAGGCTGCCGCCTCTGCCCCGGTCTCATTCAGTTCGATTTTATTTTTCCCCCGCACAAACAGCGGCACTCCAAACTCTTCCTCCAGCCGCTTCATGGTGCGGGTAAGCGTAGGCTGCGAGATATGCAGCTCCTGCGCCGCCTTCGAGAGTGTCCCATACTCTGCAAAGGCTGCCAGCTGCTCCAGTTCCAGTAAATCCAGCATGGTCTGCCTCCCTTTACTTTACTATTCATCCTGTGAAATGTATCTTCCTGTATTTCTATTGTACTTTTTTCAAAAAGACTTGTAAACTGTGAATCATAGAAAATCAAATCCAGGTGCTTTCTGGCCGCTGCCGCAAGCATGGCGGCGGCCAGGAAACACCAATGAATATCAGGAGGTATGCGATATGGAATATGTAACACTCAACAATGGGGTTAAAATGCCCAAGCTTGGCTATGGAGTTTTCCAGACTCCCCCTGAGGATACCAGACGCTGTGTACTTGAGGCAATTGAAACCGGATACCGCAGCATCGATACCGCCCAGGCATACGGCAACGAGGAAGGCGTTGGAAATGCGCTGGCAGAATGCGGCCTGCCGCGGGAGGAACTGTTTATCACCACAAAAATCTGGATTTCAAACGCCGGCTTTGAGAAGGCAAAAGCTTCTATCGAAACGTCTCTTAAAAAGCTGCGGACGGATTATGTGGATCTGCTGCTGATCCATCAGCCCTTTGGCGATTACTATGGCACCTATCGGGCCATGGAGGAGGCCTATAAGGAAAAAACCGCGCGAGCCATCGGCGTTTCCAATTTTTATCCCGACCGTTATCTTGACCTTGTTCATTTTTCCCAGGTAACACCCGCTGTGAACCAGATGGAAACCCATGTATTTTTCCAGCAGAAAAACGCCCGCACATATATGCAGAAACATGGGACACAGCTCATGTCCTGGGGACCTTTTGCAGAGGGAAAAAACGACTTTTTCAAAAATCCCGTCTTAAATGAGATCGGCGCGGCCCACAAAAAGACCGCAGCCCAGACCGCCCTGCGGTTCCTTCTGCAAAAGGATGTAATCGTTATTCCAAAATCTGTCCACAGGGAACGGATGGAAGAAAACTTCCAGGTGTTTGATTTTACTCTTACCGATGAGGAATTGAAACGGATCGAGGAACTGGATGGAGGAAAGAGTCTGTTCTTCTCCCATCATGATCCTGACACCGTAGAGTGGTTTATGAGTATTGTGTAACAAAAAGGCGCTGCCGGTTCCATTTAAAACCAGACAGCGCCCTTTTCTCTAAAAAATGTATTTCGCGTACCGCACTCCATGGATCTGCTCCATTTGGCGGATTACTGTATCCCTGCTCTCTTCCTTTTTATTTTTCAGTGTAATCATGGCTTTACGGAACTCTTTTCCCTGCTTTCCCATCTGAACCTCTTCGATCTCCAGACCAAAACCTGCCATATGCTGGGCGATATCGGAGATGGTCACTGTGCCGTCAAATTCTACATAAACGCCGCAGTACACATCCTCCAGCAGAAATTTGTATTCCAGTTTCTTAAATCTGGCCATAATCAGATACACCGCCAGAGTAGCCAGAATCCCTGCACTGTAAAATCCAATTCCTATCGCCAGGCCGATACAGGCCGCCGTCCACAGACCGGCCGCCGTAGTCAGCCCCCTGACTTTTGTCTGTCCGGAGGTGATGATGCTGCCTGCCCCCAGAAAGCCGATACCGCTGATGACCTGAGCACCCAGTCTGGCTGGATCACCGGTCTGAAATACATCATACATATAGTGGCCTGTCGCCATTACCACCGCCGCGCCCATGCATACCAGCATATATGTCCTCATACCTGCTGGCTGATGTGCCCGGCCGCGTTCCAGGCCAATAACACCTCCGCAGACAACTGCTAACAGTACCCGCAGGGTAATAGAGAGCCCGTTCAGTTCTTTCAGATACCCAATCCCCATCTCAAGCATTTCCATACAATCAGCCCTGCAGCTGGCGGATCACCTTCTTTTCCAGACGTTTCTGCTTCCAACGCTTTATTTTTTCCATTCCATTTCCCTGTCCGAAATAAAGCGTGATGGAAGACAGCGCCATCAGTACCACGGTGTATACAAAGCTCATTGCTCTGGCATCAATGGAGGCCGATTCATCTGAAGCTGCCTTAATCACAATCCCCAGAGGCTGATACAACGGATGGTACAGGAATACAGACAGGTCATAATCTGAGAGCATACCGTTAAAGCTTAAAATCACAACGGACATCAGCGCCGGCATCATCACCGGAAGAACTACTTTTATCATTGTATAAAATGTGCCCGCTCCCATACATTTTGCCGCTTCTTCCAGATCATCGTCAATACTGAAAAAGGCCGCCTTTACCATACGATAGGAAAACGGAAGCTTTACTACAATATAGCCTGCCAGCATCAGCACAATGGTTCCCACCAAAACCTGGTTAAACAGGATCAGATGGCGCTCACCATATGTAGTGCTTAAGCCGAGAGCGATGAGGGTAGACGGCAGCAGCCACGGAATCAGCATCCCCCATTCAAAGGCCTTATCAAACTTATGAGCTGCCTTTCTCACAAATCTGGCACAAATCACAGCCATAGCCACTGCGGTCACAGAAGCCAGCATAGAGTACACGATACTTACCAGATAAGGCTTAATAGCTTCCAGGCTGGTAAAGAGTTTTCGGTAGTTCTCCAGCGTAAAGGACTGAAGGCTCAGATCGCCGGTCTTTATGGTGAGAGAATCGCAGAAGGAGTACACCACCACCAGAACCATGGGGATCACATAGACAGCAAACATCGCCCAGGCAGTTACATGAGCCAGAAGATTAAGCACCGGCTGGCTGATCTTCTGTTTCTTCAATTTTGCCTTAGTTTTGGACACAGACACATAATTTCCGTTCTTCTCAATCCGGCTGAATATAGCCAAAAGCAGGATGGTGGCCAGTCCTAAGAGAATGGCTAACAGCGCTGCTACATCCCTGGATGAAGACGAACGTGAAAAAGTGATAATCATGGGATTGATGGTCTGAAAATTTTCTCCGCCTACAATCAGCGGAGCCGACATAGCCCCAAGACCGGTCAGGAATGTCAGGATCGTAATGGCAAAAAAGGTAGGCTTTAACACGGGAAATACGATCTTAAAGAAAATGTCCTTCCCCGAAGCCCCCATATTCTTTGCTGCCTCTACGGTATAATAATCAATGCCGTGGAGGGCATTTTTCAGGAACATCATATGATTCTGGGTACAGGAAAATGTCATCACAAAGACAACTGCTCCATATCCCGTAAACCAGCCGGGATTCATATCTGGAAATATTTGCAGAAGCAGTTTCGTGATCAGTCCATTGGCACCATAAACATACTTGTAGCCTGACACCAGCACAACGCCTCCGTAAATCAGGGAACTCATATAGGCAAGCTTTAATATTTTTGCCCCTTTGATCTCCCAGTATTCCGTAAAGAGCACGCTTAACGTCCCCACAACATTCACCGTAACTGCCAGCGTCACCGCCAGAACAAAGCTGTTTTTTAGGCTCTTTATTGCTCTGGCAGACTTAAACACCTTTTCCACTGCATCAGAGGAAAAGGTGCCGTCCTGAAAAAAGATTCCAAGCAGCAGGTTCACATTCGGATATACCACAAAGGCAATAAGGGCCCAGGCTACCGCCAGTTTCAGGATCAGGCTCTGGATATTCAGGGGTTTTTTTGATTGTTTTCCTTTCATGCTATCCCTCCTGGCTTAAAACTGCATAACATCCGACGGATGAATGTAAAGCTTCACCGAATCCCCTTCCGCCATAAAGGGCTGGCCATCATTGACATGGACTGCCCGCACCTCACAGCCCCCGGCGTCAATCCGATACCTGGTAAGAACGCCGTTGTAATCATAATCTCTGATCACACCTGCAAATTCAGCCGCACCAGGCACAGGGGAAAATCCAATGCGTTCCAGTCGTATATAGCTCTTTTTGTTCTCATCCAGGCTGCATGAAAGCTGGCGATTCATCTCTGCCGCCATATTTCCTGATAAATGATTGATCTCACCGATAAAGTCACAGACAAATTCTGATTTGGAATGATTGTAGATGTTAAACGGTTTATCCACCTGTTCTACAAAACCGTTATTGAATACGGCGATCCTGTCAGAAAGGGTCAGAGCCTCTTCCTGGTCGTGCGTCACATAAAGTGTTGTAATTCCCAGATTCTTCTGGAGACGTTTCAGTTCGCTTCTAAGCCCTACTCTCAGCTTGGCATCCAGATTAGATAAAGGTTCATCCAGACAGAGAATCTTTGGCTCCAGTACAATGGCTCTTGCCAGGGCTACCCTCTGCTGCTGACCGCCGGACAATTCAGAAACATTTCTCACCAGCTGCTCATCCCTGATCTCAATGATCTTTGCCACCTCACGAACCTTTCTATCGATCTTCGCAGCCGGGAGTTTCTTTACCTTAAGCCCAAAAGCCAGATTTTCATACACAGTCATAGTAGGGAACAGGGCATAACTCTGAAATACCATTCCAATGTTGCGTTTCTCTACCGGCATATGTGTGATGTCCTGACCGTCTACCAGGATCTGCCCGCCTGCAGGCTCTAAAAAGCCCACAAGCGAACGCAGCGTCGTTGTCTTTCCGCAGCCAGACAGCCCTAAGAAGGTAAAGAATTCCCCATCCTCTATGGTAAGATTTAAGTTACGGATTGCGGTAAAATCTCCGTATTTAATTTCAATATTTTTAAATTCTATCATTTTCTTCTCCTGACAGGATCACGTCTCTACTGCATGAATTCCAGCTCACATTTCTCTACCCACTGGTCAATATGGGATGCCACAAATTCCCAGTCCATAGTCTGGGGATGTACGGAATTGACAAACTCTTTAATATCATCAGAAGCCTCGTTTAAAGCATCCGGCTGACATGGAATGGTTCCAAACTGCTTCATCCACTCAGCCTGTACCTGTGCGGAACCGAACCAGTTAGCAAAATCTACAGCCAGATCCCTCTTTTTAGAGCCTGTGATCATGGCAATCTGTTCTGTTACATACGGAACTCCTGTTTCAGGAACCATGATCTGGAACTTGTAATCGCGCTCGGTCTGATTCTGAAGAACACCGCTGCCCCACATCTCGCAGATCGGGATCTCTCCGGAAATTACATTCCCCACATAGTCCTCGCCCTGCTGCTCCATATGGCCGTTCTGGATCCACCTCTTTGCCGTCTCCCAGCCTTCCTCAGAGATGCCGGCTTCGCCGTTTTCATCCTGATAGCGGACTAAGAGAGATGCCAGAAGCGTCTTTCCTGTGCCGCCGCCAAAATTAAGAATGGTGTATTTTCCAGTCCATTCATCGCTTAAAAGATCTGTAACATCCTTTGGCGGATTTTTCAGATCTGCATTCATAATGTTCACGAGAGGCTGGATCACGATGGGATAATAATAGCCGTCCGCATCCCCCAGGGTCATATCCACATCTCCCTTCCAGTTTGGCTCCCAGGGATCCAGAACCGATTCTGCCTTTAGTTTCTCATACTCCATTGCGTTTAAGCCAAATACGAGATCTGCCTGAGGATTGTTTTTCTCCGAAATAATTCTGTTTGCCAGATCACCGCCCTGAATCTGTACTACCTCTACATTATAGCCGGCCTGCTTCGCATAATCCTTTAACCAGGCGTCCCTTCCGTTTGAACCAGAGTTGGTGTAAATCACCAGTTTTTCGCTCTTATCTGTCCCACCGGCAGCCGCCATCTCTCCGCCCTCTGCCTTCGCAGCCGCGCTCTCATCAGACGCCTTTGATCCCTGTGAACCAGAACCTTTGCAGGCTGTGAGTGAAAGGGCCATCATTGCCGCCAAACCAAGTGCCATCCATTTCTTACACATTCTCATAATCTTCTTCTCCTTTTGTTTTTCTTCTCATTCTGATGTATTTAGAAACGTTTTGTAACAAATCCCTTTAAAAGAGCCGGCCAATCCGTCTGCAGGATTTCAAAGCCCATATCCATAAGCCGTCCCCAGTTCTCCTCAAAACCATCCCGTATGGCATGGTTATCATCCAGACCGCCGGACAGGATAATATCGTCATCCAGAGTAATCGCGTTGACCCAGGGCGCAATTTTCAGTTCGTGAAGTTCCTTCATAAATCCGGGCTGGATGAAAGGACTGGACAGGTCTGTAAAAATAAGTTCAGCTGCGGCTACATTGATATTATATGACTTTACAAGCTGCCAATCCTCCATCTTCTTCATAATTGGCATATACATGATCCCGTCTCCCATGGACTCCACCTCCTCTAACAGGCTTTCCTCCACGCCGGATTTTAACAGGATCTGATCCTGCATCCCCTTACTGTTTAAGAAGGCAATGATCTCCTTCCAGTAAAACCAGGAACGGTCGATATTGATAAGGCATTGTCCTCTGAACCGCTCCAGTACCTCCTCAAGGCGTTCTGCCTTCTGCTTCGTCCTCTGTCCCAGACTGTTTAAGGCATACAGGGAATCGACCTCCTGTGAGGACATGGTGCGGATATCCTTTTGGATGCCGTACTCAATTTTCTCTTCCCCGTTGTGGAAAGCATAGAACACTCCATCCGTAGTCATGGCCGCATCCACCTCGATCATATCGGCCCCATGAAGCAGAGCATTTTTATAAGAAAGACTGGTGTTCTGCACCACGTTTCCCCCACAGGTTCCCCGATGAGCTGCAATGAGCACTCCATTCTTTTCTATCAGCTTTCGGATTGGATCATTCTTTGTATACATATTTGCGTCCCTCCTTATTGAACTACCTTCTTTATAGCTCATTTTTTGGAACGTGTCAATATCATTTATTTTATTTGACGTCATTTTTATCTATTGTATACAATTTTTTTACATTTTATTGTGCATTTTACTCTTATTTTCTCGTAATAATTTGGTTTTTTATTTTGAAACGTTCATATTTTAAATATGAAAATTTACCCTTTCCTATCCTCTCCGTCTGGAGCAGGATAAGAGGAGGATACCATTTGAGGTTTCCTCAGAAAGTCGATAAAAGTGGTTATCTAAATAAAAAATGCCAGGACAGCAAACAGGGGAATAAAACGGAATATGGTAAGAACTTCAATGAAATATTATGAGTAGACGTCAGTATTATAGATGTTTTAATTTGAACGCGGTACTTATTAGAGCAAAAAAAGCAAAACCAATCGGCTAAGTGCCAAAATCAATCACGCACAATCCTGTGGTTTCAAAATTTCAGCACCCATATACGCCTAGTGGTTAAAATATCTGTTACTACATATGCAGCCGTGTATATGTAAAATACGTTTCAAAATGCCCAGAACCTTTCTGCTCATACAGCACAGCCCATTCATTCCCGTCCAAACAACCGATCACATTCCTGCTGGGCCCTGCGCAGGGCAGTCTCTGCATCCTGGGTACCGGATGCTGCGCTCCGAACCGCTTTCCCAAGAATATCCTCGAAAGCAAATTCGCGGAAGTTCGGATTGCCGTCTGTATGGTAATGGCGCCATCCGCTGGAAAACGCCTGTTCCATATGCTCCATCCATGGATATCGTTTCTGAATTTCCAGATTATCCGCAATCTCCCGGCTGCCAATATATCCGCCCATATAGCAGATCATTTCCGCAATATCTCTCCGGTACAGCCATTCTAAAAAGCGCAGGCTCTGCTCACGCCGGCTGCTGCTGATGCTGAGCCCTACCGCACCTCCCCCCAGCAGCGGCTGTCCGCCGGGAACATTGGCATACCCCACTTTTCCCATGATGCGGGAGCCCAAATCACGGATCATGGATGAGGCATAGTTTGAAAATACAATATGCATAGCCGTGTCGCCTTCCGAGAACTGTCGAGTGGATTCCTGCCACCACTGATACATTTCCCCGTTTGAACAAGAGCAGGTTTCCAGATAGCTTTCAAATGCCTCCCGCATTTCTCCTGTCAAAATATTCACACGTCCGTTTGGATCAAAAATACTTTTTCCACCGGCCCTGTATCTGGGCAGAAAATCGCAGCCTGCCAGAAAGGTTCTTCCAAAAGTCACAGCTGTCCCAAATCGTGTAGGAGAATCTGGATTGTATTTCCGGCTGAAAAAACGGGCTATCTCATTATAAGCCGCGAAATCCTTCGGTATCTGAAGCTTTTTCTTATAGGTCTCAAAATACTCCCGCTTAATCAGTTCATTTTCAAACAGATCCTTCCTGTAAAAAAACATCTGCACACAGGCATCAAGAGGAAACGCATAAAAGCCTTCCCCGATTCTGGAATAATTCTTAAACAGATTTGGAAGAATCCGTGTTTTCAGCCGCTTTACCGCCTCTGCATTTTCATCCAACGGCTGATAAATCCGTTTTCCCAGTTCTGACAGCCATGCCATATCAATCCTGATCAAATCATAAGAACTGTTCTGGCAGCATGCCTCTGCCATGGTGTGAAGTTCATCATAAGCCACGGAAATCATGTTTACACGGATTCCTGTCTCCTGACTGAATTTTGGCAGAAGAAAACGAATTGCCTGGCTGGTGCTGTTTTGGATCGTAAGAAAATGGATCGTATCCGCATGGGACGCCGACACAGCCATGGACGGAAGGGACTCTGCTAAAAATCCTTCATTTTCCATCCGGATCATGGCCGGCTGTATTTGGCTGCCGTCCAGTTCCAGACTGCCGGCTGCCTTCTCTTCCTCCCGTCCCTGATAATCTCTCATAATGTACTCTGCGGTGCGCCTGCCAAGCTGACGGTAATTTAAGCTGTAGCGGATAATCCCCTCTGCCGGAGCCATATTTTTGCTGCACAGAGCGTATACGTCAGGCATGGAACGGCCAGGGCAGTAATCGAGGGCTTTTTTTAAAAACCGCACATCTTCCTCTCCTGCAGCAATCACTCCATCAAAGCCAGCCTTTTCATTTAAAATGCAAAATGATTCCAGCAAAGACATTTCATCATCACAGGCAAAGCAGCGGTACTCGCAGTCAGAATCATCCAGCACAGATACTGCCCCATTCACAAAGGTTTTACGGTTGGAATCATTGCTGTTCCCACATAAAATGGCAATATTTTTATATCCTTGCCTAACACACCGGGCAGCCATATCCCGGCCTGCCTTCTCATAATCAAAGGCCGCAACCACAGCATCCTTCGGAAGATTCTTTGGTTTTTGCTCCACAAAGACCAGATGGTTTCCCTCTGTATAAAAGCCCTTGTTTCTCACCATGGAACTGATGATAACCAGCGCCGCGGGATTTCGGGAAAGGGCTTTTTTTACCGCATACTTTTCATTGTGAACCAAATGGTCTGTACAGGTCAGTTCAAGTTCAAAGCCATGGGAACGCAGCGTCTCCTCCAGTCCTGTATAAAAATCGCTGTAGCGGCAGATTCCAATTCCAGGAAGGATCACGCACACCTTCCTTGTGGCCCCGGCTCTTAGCTGCTGTGCCTGGGCGTTAATCTTATACCCAAGTTCTCTGGCCGCCTGCTCTACCAGCTGGATTTTTTCTGCGCTGACATTTCCTCTTTTATTTAATACATTGGAAACTGTGCCATGGGATACCCCGGCACGGACTGCTATATCTTTGATCGTTGGCATTTTTTATACCGATGCTCCTTGCAAATATCTCCGATCTCCACTGCCCTTGCATTATAGGTCAGCGGATCGCGGTTCTTATAGTCAAACAGAAGAAAGGTTCCATCTCCCATAGGTTCTAAATGGGCCATTTTCGCCAGCTGGCGGGAATCGTAGCCTTGATGATCGGGCAGATACCGCCCCGTGGTTTCCTCCCCCTTAAAAAAGCTTCTGATTTCATCCCTGTATCGATTTAAGTCTCTTGCAAATGAGGGGCGGCTCTTAATATTTTCGCGAAGATACAGATCTGTCATCAGACAATCCCTAAACTGATCCCTCCTGTACTCTGCTGCTGAGGAATCCGTTTCCAAAAAAAGTTCCTCCGCCGCCATCTCCCACAGAATCTCATACCGGGCCAGACGGCTATGGTTCATCCCAAAATACCCCTTTTTCCGGTAAAACGCGGCCAGAGCCAGAAACATTTCATAGGAGGATGAAAACTCTCGCTCCAGCATCGCCAAAACGGTGGTAAACTGACGGCTGTTATAGTAGATTTCTACCATTTCCTCGATTTCCTTCAATTCCAGAATATCCCGGTAAGAGAGCCAGCGGGTAGAAAAAACCTCATATGGCGGGGCGGATGCATAGAGCAAGCCGCAGGAAGGAACCATTTCTTCCATATAGGAACCGGCAAGAACCTTCAAGAAGCCCAGCTGAAGCTGTTCCGGTTTCATGGAATATACTTCATTAAAAGAGTTTTTAAAGGATTCCAGATCTTCCTTTGGCAGCCCCGCAATCAAATCCAAATGCTGATGAATGTTATTCCAGCTGTTAATCTCCTGAGTAACAGCTCTGATTTTCTCTATATCCGTCTTTCGGCGGATTGCCGCAAGAGTGGATGGATTCGTGGATTGAACGCCAATCTCCAGCTGGATCAGTCCCGGACGCATGGTTGACAGCAGCTTCAGCTCCTCACCATCCAACAGATCTGCCGCAATCTCAAAATGGAAGTTGGTGACGCCGTTGTCATTTTCCCGGATAAACTGCCAGATAGCCATGGCGTGGGACTTTTGGCAGTTAAAGGTTCGGTCCACAAATTTCACCTGCGGCACCTTTGCCTTCAGAAAGAAGGACAGTTCCTCTTTTACCAGTTCCAGACTGCGCAAACGGACGCTCTTATCAATGGACGACAGACAATACGCACAGGAAAAAGGACAGCCCCGGCTGCTTTCATAGTAAATAATCCGGTGCGCCAGTTGTTCCATATCCAAAAAAGCATAGGGGAACGGGATGCGGTTCATATCCATCACCGGGCGGACACCGGTATCGATCGTGTCGTGGAGCAGCGCCTTTGATGCAGCAGCCGATAACAGGACACACGGCAGATCTGGCGTTTCACCCTCCATGCTTTGGGATTTCTGACGCCGGAATACCAGCCCAGGTATATGTTCCAGCCCTTTTGTCCACCTGTTTTTTTCAGCTGCCTCTGTTTTTTTCTCTAATCCACCATACGCTGGTTTTTCGATCTCATTTTCCGCCAGAAAACGCAGAAACTGTGCAAAAGTCTCCTCACCTTCCCCCTTCATAACCAGATCCGCCCCAGGCTCTTCCTGTAAGATATCCTCAGCACAGTAGGACACCTCCGGCCCTCCAAGCCAGATTTTCACCTGTGGCAGAACCTTTTTTAAGTCCGCCACCAGGGCTTTTATATAAGAAATATTCCAGATATAGCAGGAAAACCCGATCACATCCGGCTGTCTTAGATAGATATCCTGAAGAATCCGCTCCAGCTGGTGATTGATCGTATACTCTGCCAGGCCGATCTGGACATTTTCCTTTCCATATCCCCACTGAGCCAGCATCTTCTCCCCATATGCTTTCAGACTGTAGATCCCCAGATTAGAATGAATATATTTGGCGTTGACCGCCGCCAGAAGTATCTTCATTTTCCCTAGACCTCAATCACAATCCTGCGTCCGGTGGGCTGATACTGATAATACCGCACTCCGGCCGCGTTGAGCATCCGCTTGGAGGCACGTACCGCAGACGTATGGGCGTATTTATCCTCGCCATACACGATAGTTCGGATTCCCGCCTGGATAATCGCCTTTGCGCACTCATTGCAGGGGAAAAGGGTCACATAGAGCTTGCTTCCCTCCAGGCTTCCGCCCCTGTAGTTTAAAATGGCGTTAAGCTCACTATGGGTGGAATAAAAGTATTTTGCATTATAGGGATCGTCTGTCTCATGCTCCTTTCCCCAGGGAAATTCATCATCTGAGCAACCCTTGGGAAAGCCATTGTAGCCCATGGAAAGGATTTTGTTATCCTGACTTACAATACAGGCTCCCACCTGCGTGCTGGGATCCTTGGAGCGCTTTCCCGACAGGCTGGCTACACCCATAAAATATTCGTCCCATGTAATATAATCCTCACGTTTTTCTGACATTCGCTCTGTCCTCCTGTTCCGGGCATCCTCCACATTCTCCTGACACACTGCAAACAGCCTGTCTGCACCGGACGCGCCCTTCCTTCGTTTTTCTGCCTTTCACTATATAATAGATCGAGGGAAAATGCAAGAACCGAAGATCCCCTCTGCTCTCCTGAAAACAACAGAAGGCCCAAACAGAGAGACTCCTTTAAAAATACACTCTTGACCCTCTGAATATTCATAGTGTAAAATCAAATAAAAATCGGAATGAAATGTGTTTCATGGCATGGAGAATACCGCCTGCCATGAGGCAACACAACAGCAGAAAGGAAGGAATTTACTATGCGATTTGTGTCACTGCCAAAAGCAGAGCTCCATTGTCATCTGGACGGCTCCCTGCCGCCGGTGCTGCTGCAGAGGCTCTGTGAAAAAGCAGGGGTAGAATTACCCAAAGAGGAGGCCGATTTTCTTCGGAAGATCCAGGCGGCGCGGGACTGCCAAAGCCTGGCAGAATACCTGAAAGCCTTCGACCTTCCTCTGGCTTCCCTTGTGACAGAGGATGCTTTCTTTCAGGCGGCAAAGGAAACGGCCAGAGATGCCGCCGCCGAAGGGATCCGGTATCTGGAGCTGCGTTTTGCTCCCCTTCTGTCCGTAAGAGACGATTTCCCGGCAGAAGCTATTATAGAGGCTGCTGCTGCGGGACTGGCGGATGCAAAAAAGGAGACCGGTATTGAGGGAGGTCTCCTGCTCTGCGGAATGCGCCATTTTACAGAGAAACAGAATCTGACCACGCTGGAGCTGGCCGACCGGTATCTGGGAAAAGGCGTCTGCGGCCTTGATATCGCCGGGGACGAGGCAGCCTTTCCAAATGAGCGCTTTATGCCCTATTTTAAAGAGGCTCTTAAACGTAATCTTCCTCTTACCATTCATGCGGGAGAATGCGGCCGCCGGGAAAACATTGCTCTGGCCGCCAGGGCAGGAGCCCGCCGCATCGGCCACGGTATCGCCATGAAAGAGGATCCGGCCCTGATGGACGAACTGGCCCGCAGACAGATCGGAGTGGAACTCTGCCCCAGCAGTAATATCCAGACAAAAGCCGTATCCTCTTGGGAAGAATACCCCTTCCGCACCTTCTTTGACAAAGGTGTTCTTGTGTCCGTGAATACAGACAACCGAACCGTAACCAATACCACTGTGACCCAGGAACTTGAAATTCTTTATCAGCACTGCGGCATGAGGGAAACAGAGGCCGGAACACTTATGGAATATGCCATGGAAACTGCCTTTGCGGAACCTTCCGTGAAGGAGAAGATCCTGCAGGAGATCCGAAGCTGGAGGGATGAAATTGAATAAGCGTTTACGTTTCCTGTAACCGGCCTGAAATCCTATCATTTACCTTAATCTTCTGTATCGCAGCATCGTCCAGAGCAGGGCCAAAAATACCCAGATTTTCCCATATATGCTGCAGATTCGTTAATTTCGGGAAAACAATAGTTCCCTCCTGGATATGCCCCCCGTGATGAGATGTAGGCCCCAGCTTTGGGGGCACCCAGATTTCATCGCGGGGGCTTCTGCTGGAATCATATATTCCAATATCAAACTGCAAAATTTATGTACAGGCCGCTCTGACAAAGCGTTTTCCTACACACGGAGCCCCATCTCATATGCTTCCTTCATGGCTGGCATCTCTCTGATGTCACCGGGCTCATACACGCCCTTTCCATAGATAACTCCCATCTCCCTTGCCCCTTTGAGACAGGCTGCAAAACCTCTGAAGCATTCCAGTGTACAGTCCATTACATGGCTGCTGTTTTCCGCCGCTGTCATAATGTAATAGAACTCTTTATTCGGAATATTGGTCCATCGAGCCAATGTACGGTCGATAACAGCCTTCATCTGGGCATCGATCGAATAAAAATAAACAGGACTTGCCATAACAATCACATCCGCCTCCTGCATCTTGTCCAAAATCTCCTCCATATCGTCATGTATCGCACACTTACCGCCGTTGCTGCTGCAGTAATAACAGGCATTACAGGGTGCTACCTTTTTACTGCGAAGGAAGATTTTCTCTGCCTGATTGCCGCTCTCTCTGGCCCCTCTTAAAAATTCATCACATAAAAGGTCTGAATTTCCGTTTCTTCGGGGACTTCCTGATAAAATCAATACTTTCTTGCTCATAATGATTCCTCTCTTTCTTTTCTTTGGCAAACTATTTTCAAGTGCTATGAGAAGTATAAGGCTTAGAGTAAACTTTAAGTCAAGTTGTCATATATTACAAAATTTTATATTATTTTTCCACAATATTCAAGAAATTTATTTTATATTTTTCACAAAATTCCTTTTCTCAGTCTGGCAGTTTTCACAGTATACAAACCAAAAATCCTTTGATACACTGTACGCGTATACAATTTCTGGGAACGCGTCCAAAATAACCTGAAAGGAATGTCTGATGCTATGAAAATCCGCATATCACCTATTTTATATCGCTGCACATCAATAGCCATTGCCGGATCCATAACCGCTGGAGCTATCTTTTTTCAACCCGGTTTGCAAACGTTTGCAAGTTCACAGATTGCCGATGTATTCCCATCCTCCAGTCAAAATGATACTGGCATAAGGACTGCATCTTCCTCCGATGCAGATCGCCATGATGATACAAACGAGACGGCTGCAACACCATCCAATGCCTCACCCTCTGACGCAGCTGCCACATCTTCCAATGCAGCTCCAAATACAGCAAAGCGTAAGACACCTCCATTGTCTGAACCACGTTTTGATAAAACAGAGGGAAGCGAGGATGTAACAAACCTTCAGGTACCCACACTGGCATATGATGATACTTCTATCACACTGGTATGGGATAAACCGGAAAAATACGATGAAGTAGCTGACTATGCCGTGTATCAAGACGGCACACAGATCGGAACTGCCCGTGAAAACTTTGCAGAGCACGCAGACTGGGCCAGTACCTATATGGATGCATTTTACGATTACTATGCAAAAAAGGATATCGACATGGTCAATGTTGATATCCATTCCTATACCGCAAACCAGCTTGAACCTGATACATCCTATGAATTTTCAGTTGTAGCTCTTGACGCTTATGGAAATGCCATTGGAACTCCGGCTTCTATCTCCGCCTCCACAGCTCCATCACCCGAAGTGTTCAATGTAACAGACTTTGGAGCCAGATCCGTAGATGAACCCTACCATACCTATGATGCTGAAAAAAATCAATTCATTCTGAAAAATACCATGTCCATACAAGCAGCCATAGATGCCTGCTCTGAGGGCGGAAAAGTAGTGATTCCATCGGGCATATTCATGTCTGGAGCCCTGTATTTAAAAAGCAATATGACACTGGAACTTGAAAAAGGTGCGGTTCTCTTTGGCTCCCCAAACGCAGATCACTATGACAGCAACTACTTACTTTATCCGTATTCCACCGATACACGCTCCTGGGCTCTGATCAACGCCTACAGCAGTGATGAAAACGGTATGCTGGAAAATATCCGCATCACCGGCGATGGAATCATTGACGGTAATGGATGGAAATATGGCAAAAGCGGTAATATTGAAGGAGATGGTTACTCTATTTTCTATCAGTCCCGCCAGGACGGAGATCCCAAAGATAATAACTATCGCCTTCCTCAATGGGTATCCGGAAGTTCTTCAAAGCTTTACAACACTCCTCTTGAAAGTTCTCTGGGCATTCTGGCTGCAGATGCAACTTTAAAAGCAAAAGAAAATGGCATGAGTGAAAAAGCAGCTTACAATAATCGTCCAAACCTAATTGTAATCCGTGGAACAGAAAATGTTTATATTGGTGATATCACCGTCCGTAATCCTGCCTTCCACACCGTTGCCGTTCTTGACAGTAAAAATGTAACATCTAACAATGTAAAATACACCACCTATGATTCCAACAATGCTGATGGCATCGAACTCGGAAATACACAGAACGCTGTAGTATTTAATAACTTCTTTGATACCGGCGATGACTCAATCAATTTTGCAACCGGCATGGGAAAAGGGGTTCAGGACTGCGAACAAAGACCTTCTCAGAACATTTGGACCTTTAACAACTTCCTTCGCGAAGGACACGGCGGGGCCATAGCCGCCGGAAGCCATACCGGAGCAGGGATCTGTGATATGCTGGTAGAAGACAATGTTTTAAACCACAGCGATATGCCATTCCGTTTTAAATCTGCTCCCGCTAACGGAGGGGGTGTATGGGATGTACTGATCCGCGACTGTGCAGTAGGTGAATGCAATCAGGCTTTTGTTATGAGTACCACCTATAGCGATGTTAACCAGGCTGTATCCGTTGAACCGGCTGACAAACCGGCTGAATTTTCCAATATCAGCGCATACAATATTACGGTAGACCATGTGAAGAAAAATCCATTCAGCCTTACAGCTGATATCGATTACAGCAATCTTCAAAAGCCCTGGCACACGCATCATGACCTTTATTTCCAGGATATCACATTCACGAACAGCGCGATGGAACAGGAACTAAAGGGTATAGAAAACTCTGTTTTTTATAATGTATCATTTAACGGTGAGGAAGAAAACGCAGATGCATGGAATACAATCTCTGTATCAAGAGGACTGCAGTTTGAAGGAAACACCACAATGTCAGATAGTGCGGCAAATGCCATGGATGCGCCTGAATGGCCCGAAGATACCGTGCTGACAGCCTCCCCCTCCAACGCTTCCCACGCATCCTCGCAGACAGCTGCCGAACTGGAATGGACAGGCGCAACCGATTTTGACAAGATTGAAGGATACATTGTGGAGACTGCTGCAGATGGGCAGCTGATTGATATCTCTGCACCTGTAGAGAATACAAAGTTTACTGCTGAGGGACTTTGCTGCAATGTAGATTATACTTTTACTGTTTATGCCATTGATAAAACCGGAAATAAAACAGAAGGGCCATCTGTTTCTTTGAAAATTGATTCCGATTCTGACCAGCCGCTAAATCCTCCTTCAAACCGAAAGGTAAGCTACTCCGGCGAAGGCTATACCTGGGCCTCTGCTACTTTCGCCAATAGCCACAAAGCAGATTCCAGAATACGTGGTTACCATGTCTATGCCGATGGTGCATTGGTAAAGACTATTTACAACTATGAACTTGGAAGCAAGGCTGATGACGATAAGATCACACTCACCATTGGACGGCTGCTGGAAGAGAAAAATGAAGTTGTGATCACTGCCTTTGCAGATAATGGGAAAACCTTTGATTATGAGACAGAAACTGTAACTCTTTCCCATAAGTATGATTTTAAAGCTCCTGAATGGAACAGCACCTTAAGAGTTCAGGAAGAAAACGGAAATCTTATCCTAAGCTGGGATGAACCCTGGGATGAGTCGGGAATCTATGGCTATCGAGTTTATATGGATGGAAAGCCTGTCTATGCAAATGAGAATGATTACTTTAATCATGTAAACAACTGCTGCACCACTGCTAAAACCAGCTACACCATATGCGGAGCGGATCTGAATATCCCCCATACCTTTAAGGTTGAAGCGGCTGATAGCTGGTGGAAAGCCCTTAATGGCACCGGGCCTTTTCACTGGACTCGCAGCGGACCTGAGACAGTATGGAGCAAAGCTGGAGTGTCTCTTGCATTATCTCCCGCAAATGCGCAGATCGCAGTAGGGGACACACTGCAGTTAAATGCTGAAATCACACCATATGACACCCCTCTGATCTGGAGCAGTTCCAAGCCGCATACTGTGTCTGTCGATGAAAGGGGGCTGGTGACCGGTCTGCGTCCAGGACAGACAGTAATCACAGTATCCGCCGGAGATAAAACAGCTTCATCTGTCATTATGGTTGTTTCCAAAAGCACACCTGTTATTCCCTCCGATTCAGATGATTCTGACAGTTACACCAGCAGTCCTGCCCCCTCTCCATCTGAACATACGGTATACGACACAAAAAAAGGATATGTAAATACCGTATCTGGTGTCATTACGGGAAATGGTGAACATTATAGCCATTGGATACCCTCAGCGGAAAATCCTTCCCTGTGGAAACTTGAATATGCAGATGGAACCTTTGCCGCAGGCACTATGAAACTTTCTCCTGATGGTAATTCTTATGAACAGCCTTCATGGGAAATGGTTAATGGTGCATGGTATGCCTTTGGCGCCGATGGCTTTGCCAAATCCGGCTTCCTCTTTGATCCTGATCAAAGTGGATGGTTTTATATTGATATCAATTCTGGTATGAAAACCGGATGGCAGCAGATTGAAAACGACTGGTACTACTTTAGCCCGGTTTCTGACGGTTCTAAGGGAAAAATGTATGTATCCACTTCTACTCCCGATGGTTTTCTGGTAGATGAAAACGGGAAATATTTTCATTAGGCTCTAAATTAACCTGCAGTAAAAAGCGTGTGCTGTCTTATCTCTTAAAGAGAGCACACGCTTTTGGTCATCCTCTGCGACAGAGCCATCACAACGCAGTTATTTTTCTGCCAACTGCAATCTCCTGCATAACCTTTCGCCTCTCTTTTTCCTCCCCTACACCCGCACAATCCTATACCCCGCTGCCTTGGACAGCCGGTTCATGATCGCCTGGCCCAGATGATCCTCGCCAAAACTTTCCGAAAAAATCACCTCTGCCCCCAGATCATCAAATTCGCGGAGCACCGCATAGAGGTTGTGGGCCACGGACTCCTGACTCTGTCTGGCTCCGATGCTGCGAATGATTCCCTCATGGTAGGCGTCTCTGGACTCATCCGTGCAGATGATTCCTACCCGCTGGCCCGCCTGTATCTGTTCCTTTGCCAGCATTTTCACCATATCCACCATGCGGTCTATCTGCGCCTTTGTCATCCCTGCTTTCTTATCACCCATCTCAGGCTCCACCAGAGTCAGCTCTGCCTTTGGAGCATAATGCTTATACTTCATTCCCGGTGCCTTGGGATGAACGCCCTCTGCCACAGGCCCCAGAATAGCCGGGTCAATGGTTACCTCGCCCAGCACCTCCCGCAGCATTTCCATGGTAACAGCACCGGGACGCAAAACAGCCGGTGTCTCTCCCGACACGTCCACAATCGTAGATTCCACCCCGATTCCAACCGCACCTCCGTCAATGACCATGTCGATCCTTCCGTTCATATCCTGCCATACATGATCCGCCGTGGTAGGGCTTGGACGCCCGGAAGTGTTGGCGCTGGGAGCTGCGATCGGCACTCCTGCCAGGGCAATCAGGCGGTTAGCAATGGGATCTGAAGGCATCCGCACCGCCACGGTATCCAGTCCGCCTGTAGTTCCATAGGGAACGCGGCTGCTCTTGGGAAAGATCAGGGTCAAAGGCCCCGGCCAGAATTTCTCCATCAGTTTCCGTCCTGACTCCGGCATATATTTTACCAGCGGCTCTACCTCTGCGGCACAGGACACATGGGCAATCAGCGGATTATCAGATGGCCGCCCCTTGGCCGCATAGATCTTTCCGGCCGCATCCTCATCCAGGGCATTTCCTCCAAGGCCGTATACGGTTTCTGTTGGAAATGCAACCAGTCCGCCCATCCGGATAACCAAGGCCGCCTCTTTAAGCTCCTCATCCCTTACATTCTCTGTATCTTTTATATAAACTCTCTTTGTCTCCATCACATCTATACCTCTGTTTTCTCTGACCGTTCTTCTCTGCCAGCTTCTTCTCACTGATTTCCTCCCCATTCTACCACGGAGCGCATGGAAAGACAATCCGTTTAGGCCAGGTTCCCGCAGCATTAAGCCTTGGCGCGGCAGCTGGTGCAAAACCTCCCCGACAATGCGAAAAATGGCCGCTCGCAGCGACCATTTTCCAATTTCAAAAACCTATTCGTTTTTCCCCACAGCTCCGATCCGAACCAGGGCTCTGTGAAGCTTTGCCTCGGCCATCTGGTGTTCCATCTCGGAAAGGCCGGACTGATTCATCTTCTCTTCCGCCCGCGCCTTCGCCTGTCTGGCACGCTCTACGTCGATCTCATCGCTCCACTCCCAGGTAGTGGGGATCAGACGGCACTGACCGTTCATCACGGTAAGCATACCGCCGATACAGGCTGCGTTGCGCTGCGTCCCATCGTCCATCACAACATGGGCTGTGCCCATACCGATGGCTGTACAGTAGTTCATATGACGCGCCAGGATCGCCAGGTCTCCATGGACCGTCCGACAGGATACGCTCTGCACCTGTCCGTCAAAGATCATTCCGTCCATGGTCACGATCTGCAAATGGAAGGCTGCCATAAAGCCTCACCCTCCCTTCTACTGTGTTTTTTTCGCTTTCTCAAACACATCGTCAATGGTTCCCGCAAACAGGAAACAGCTCTCCGGGATCTCGTCACACTCACCATCCAGGATTTTCTTAAATCCGCGAATGGTTTCCTTAAGAGGCACATACTGCCCTGCCATACCGGTAAACTGCTCCGCAACGGAGAAGCTCTGGGACAGGAAACGCTGTACCTTTCTGGCTCTGGATACAGTCAGCTTATCCTCCTCTGACAGTTCATCCATACCCATGATGGCGATGATATCCTGCAGTTCCTTATATCTCTGAAGCACTCTCTGTACGGATCTTGCCACCTGATAATGCTCCTCACCTACTACCTCCGGAGTGAGGATACGGCTGCTGGAATCAAGCGGATCTACAGCCGGATAGATACCCTGGCTGGCAATCTCTCTGGAAAGTACAGTGGTAGCGTCCAGATGGGTGAATGTGGTAGCCGGAGCCGGATCTGTCAGATCATCCGCAGGCACATAAACAGCCTGAACAGAAGTAATGGAGCCCTTCTTGGTTGAAGTGATACGCTCCTGAAGCGCGCCCATCTCCGTAGCAAGGGTAGGCTGATAACCTACCGCAGAAGGCATACGTCCAAGCAGAGCCGATACCTCGGAACCCGCCTGTGTAAAACGGAAAATATTGTCAATAAACAGAAGTACATCCTGATTCTTTACATCACGGAAATACTCTGCCATGGTCAGGCCGGAAAGGCCCACTCTCATACGTGCCCCCGGTGGTTCGTTCATCTGCCCATATACTAACGCAGTCTTGTCAATAACGCCGCTTTCCTTCATTTCGCCGTAAAGGTCATTTCCCTCACGGGTACGCTCGCCAACGCCTGTAAACACGGACAGGCCGCCGTGAGCTGTAGCTACATTGTGGATCAGCTCCATAATAAGAACGGTCTTTCCTACGCCGGCACCGCCAAACAGACCGATCTTTCCGCCCTTTGCGTAAGGGCAGATCAGGTCAACGACCTTAATTCCCGTCTCCAGGATCTCCGTCGCCGGGGTCTGCTCCTCATAAGAGGGAGCCGGACGATGGATCGCCCAGCGCTCCTTTGTCTCAGGAGCCGGTTTCTCATCTACCGGATCACCCAGCAGATTAAATACACGGCCCAGGCACTCATCGCCTACTGGTACGGTGATGGGGCTGCCTGTATCCACCGCGTCCACGCCGCGCACCAGTCCGTCTGTAGAGCTCATGGCAATGCATCGCACTACATCGTCACCCACCTGCTGGGCAACCTCTGCCACCAGGCGATGACCATTTACATCAATCTCAATCGCATTAAGCAATGCAGGCAGTTCTCCCTCCCTGAAACGGATATCCAGGACAGGACCCGTTACCTGCACTACCTTGCCAATATGTTTCTCAGTCATATATAAATCTCCTTGTTATCCACCCTGCGGCTCTCACACCGCAAAGTGATGCGTGTCATCCCCGCATCAACACAGCCGGGGCCCTCTGTCCCGCAGATCAGGGTTCTTCCGCACCCGCCACGATTTCTGTAATCTCCTGGGTAATGCTTGCCTGACGGGCGCGATTGTAGTAGAGACTCAGCTGCTCGATCATCTCGCCGGCATTCTTGGTGGCGGCATCCATAGCGGTCCTTCGGGCAGCCAGCTCGCTGGCCACAGACTCGCATATGGCTCCATAGATCAACCCCGCCAGATACTCCGGAACGATGGAATCAAATACTGTCTCCGCATCCGGCTCATACAGGATCAAAGAACGGATTTTTTTAACGTCCTTCTCATCTTCTGAAAGGTCAGCCAGCGGCAGCATACCGGACACCCCCGGTTTCTGAGAGAGCATGGAAATAAAGTTGGTATAGCCCAGCGCCACATGGCCGAAGTCTCCAGACTTAAAGGTACGGCATAAGAGTTTTGCAATGGTAAAGCAGTCGGATACCGACAGCTCGCCCACCTCGGCAAACTCCTCTGTCAGGATCTCCACCCTGCGGCGTTTGTAATACTCCACCGCCTTCTTTCCAATAGGAAGGACAGCGCAGTCCCTGCCGGCCATCTGAGCTTCCATTTCCTTGAACAGATTGGCATTGTAGCCTCCGGCCAGACCGCGGTCTCCGGCAATCACCACATAGCACCAGCGGTCATTTTTCCCGGATCTGGTATAGACCGATGAAACATCCGTGTTGCCTGCCGCAATCTCTGCCAGCGTATCCTTTAAGGTCTGAAAATAAGGACGGCTGGCATCTGCCCGTTCCTTGGCCCTGCGAAGCTTGGAGGATGCCACCAGTTCCATTGCCTTGGTGATCTGCATGGTGCTCTGTATGCTCTTCATACGGAGCTTCACGGCTTTCATGTTTGCAGCCATGGTTTTCCTCCTTTTATCTGATTATCTGGCCTTTAAAAAACGGTCTGTATAGTCCTTAAGAGCCGTCTTTAACTTCTCCTCCGTCTCGCCCTCCAGCTTGCCTGTAGTGCGGATGGTTTCCATGGCGGATACGCCTGCTGCATCGCTGTCTAAGAAACTGTAAAGACCTTCCTCATAGATCTGGATATCTTCCACCTCAACCTCTGTCAGGATACCGTTTACAACGGCGTACAGGATCGCCACCTGCTTCTCAACAGGAACCGGTGTACTTCTTCCCTGCTTCAGTACCTCAACGATACGGGCGCCCTGCGCCAGACGGGCCTTGGTATCCGCATCCAGGTCGGAACCGAACTGCGCAAAGCTCTGCAGTTCTCTGTACTGGGAGTAAATCAGCTTCAAGGTACCCGCTACCTTCTTCATCGCCTTGATCTGCGCGTTTCCACCTACTCGTGAAACAGAGATGCCGGGGTTTACAGCAGGCATGATGCCGGAGTGGAACAGCTCGGTCTCCAAAAAGATCTGTCCGTCCGTAATAGAGATAACATTGGTAGGGATATAGGCAGATACGTCACCTGCCTGCGTCTCAATGATGGGAAGAGCTGTTAAAGAACCTCCGCCCTTTTCCTCGGAAAGCTTTGCCGCGCGCTCCAACAGTCTGGAGTGCAGGTAGAATACGTCTCCAGGATAAGCCTCGCGCCCCGGCGGACGGCGGATCAGCAGAGAAAGCGCTCTGTATGCTACTGCGTGCTTGCTCAGATCGTCATAGATGATCAGAACGTGCTTTCCTTTATTCATAAAATACTCACCCATGGCGCAGCCTGAATAGGGAGCAATATACTGTAAGGGGCTTGTCTCAGAAGCCGTGGCCGTAACAACGATGGTATAATCCATAGCGCCGCCTGCCTGAAGCTCTGCCACCAGATTGGCAACGGTGGAGCGTTTCTGTCCGATCGCCACATAAATACAGATCACGTCCTTGCCCTTCTGATTTAAAATGGTATCGGTAGCAATAGTAGTCTTACCGGTCTGACGGTCTCCGATGATCAGCTCTCGCTGGCCTCTTCCAATGGGGATCATGGAGTCAATGGCCTTGATTCCCGTCTGAAGCGGTTCCTTTACGGGCTGTCTGTCGCAGATGCCGGGAGCCGGAGACTCCACAGGTCTGAATTCACTTGTTTCAATGGGGCCTGCGCCGTCAATCGGCTGGCCGATGGCGTTTACTACGCGGCCGATCATGGCCTCGCCCACTGGCACGGACACGACTTTTCCGGTGCGTTTTACAGTCTGTCCTTCACTGATCCCCTGGTCGGATCCGAATAACACGACAGAAACGTTTGTCTCTTCCAGGTTCTGGGCCATTCCGAAGGTGCCGTCCTCAAACTCCAGAAGCTCGCCGGACATACAGTTTGTAAGCCCGCTGACTCTGGCGATACCGTCTCCGACCATCAGGACGGTTCCCGTCTCGCTCTGCTCAATGGCATTCTGATAATATTTGATCTGGCTGCGGATGACCTTGGATATCTCTTCCGGTTTTAATTGCATTCCATTCACATCCTTTATACGATGATTTCCGTAACTTTCTTTCTCAGTCCTGACAGACGCTCCTGCAGGGTGCCGTCAAGCTGCTTTCCCTCCAGCTCTGCCTTAATGCCTCCCACAACCCTGGGATCCACCTTAAGGGTCAGCTGAATGGTCTTATTGCTAATCTTTTCCAGTCTTGCTTTCAGCGCCTCTTTCTGCTTCTCTGTGAGAGGCACTGCACTGGTGACTGCCGCCTCGGCGATTCCGTGATCCTCATTGTATCTGGACCTGAATTCCTGACAGCAGCCCGAAAACTCCCGGAGCATACCATTTTCACATAAAAGCTTCAGAAAATTCAGCAGATAGGTCTCTATCTTTCCCTCAAAAGCGGCATCAAGAAGTCCCACTCGCTCTGTCTTGGGGATGGACGGCTCTGCCAGAAGCCGCAGATAGGACGGTTCTTCCCTAAACAGGGAACAAACCATTTCCATCTGCTCAAGTATTCCCTCTGTCAGCTTTTCTTCTGAAGCAAGGTCATAAAGGCTGCCTCCATAGAGTCTGGCAGTTTTCGTCATGACGCCTCACCTACATTCTCAATAAACTCGTCTATCAGCTTCCTGTGATCGTCCTCGCTGATCTCGCGCTCGATCACCTTTCCTGCGATATCCATGGCAATGCCTCCGATCTCATTCTTGATCTCGTTGACCGCCTTCTTCTTCTCCTGAAGGATATCGGCTTCTGCTCTGGCCTTGATACCGGCTGCCTGAGCCTTAGCCTCCTGCACCATAGCCTCGCTGCGGGCGGCAGCGTCCTTCTGCGCATCCTGAAGGATGGCACTGGCTGTCTCCTTCGCCTTCGCCATCTCGGCCTCATATCCTGCCTTCATGGCCTCAGCCTCTTCCTTTGCCTTCTTGGCGTCCTGGATCTGGGCGTCTGCCAGAGTCCTGCGCTTTTCAATAATCTCCCGAACCGGCTTAAATAAAAACTTTTTGATCAGCCAGCACTGGAGAAATAAGTTGCAGATCGTGGCAATGAAGGTCCAGGGCATAATGGTTACAAGTTCCTGTACTTCTCTCATTTTCCTACCTCCTGTCTGCGGAATCCGGTGTTCCCTTTTCCATTAAGACAGGAAATTCATAAATGTGCCAGGAGCAACGAAGATTAAAAGCAGACCTGTAACGAAACCATAGATACCTGTGGTCTCTGCAATGGCACAGCCAAGGAGCATGGTGCTTGTTACGTCGGACTTGCACTCCGGCTGACGGCCGATGGCCTCCAGAGCCTTTGCAACTGCGTTGCCTTCACCGATACCAGGACCGATACCTGCGATCAGAGCACAGCCGGCGCCGATGGCGCATCCTGCTAAAGCGATACCTTTTGCTAAAACCTGAAAATCTGTCATGATAATTTTCCTCCTCAAAATAAATATTCTCTGTAAATCGGGGGCTGCTTAACCTTCTGCCGCGTTTGCGATGTACATAATGGTCAGCATACTGAATATGAATGCCTGCATAAAGCCGGAAAACCAGTCAAAGTATACAGACAGAATGGCGGGAATACCTACATCCAGAATAGGGATGTTCCCCAGAATCTCTCCCAGCGCACCGGGAAGCCACCCAAGCAGGGCAGAACTTGCCACAGCCAGAGCCGCATAGAGCAGGCCGTTGATAACAACGCCGGAAAGAATGTTTCCAAAGTGACGGCACGCCATGCTGATCGGTGTTGCGATCTCAGACAGGATATTAAACGGCGTCATTACCGGGATGGGCGTGGTAAAGCCCTTCATATATCCCAGAAGGCCGCTTGCCTTAATCTTGTTGGCTGTGATCATAATAAAGACTACCACCGCCCAGGCCGCCTCAGTAGAAAGATCCGCCGTGGGGCTTCTAAGACCCGTCAGGCTGATCAGGTTGGATACTGCGCTGGTGGTAAAAAGAGCTGCCACAAAGGGGATCAGGTAGTCGAACTTCTTACCACCGGTATTGTTGCGAACCAGATTGGTGGCCTGCTCCACCAGCATCTCTGCTACCGCCTGACGCCTGGAAATATTTTCCACCTTCAGATCTCTGGTCAGCCAGATACAAAAACCCGTAATCAGGATCATGACCAGCCAGCTGATAACCATGGTCTCGGTGATCATAAAATCGCCGAGAATGGGAATCCCTGTAGGTATCCTTACATATATGGCCGCACCTGAAATATCAAAGTTCATACTTGCACTTTCATCTCCTTTCTATGAATTTGGTTTAGCATTTATCATTCCCAGCATCCCCAGCAGTTTAATGCCAAAGCTTGGGAAAAACAGGGGTATAATCCCTGCCGCACCATTCAGAAATGGAAGAGCTACCGCAAGCACCACCCACAGAAGCTGGGTAAGCGTGCGGAACCGGTAACTGGCTTTCATATGCTTCATCGCCTGATCCTCGCTCCCGCCGGACACGATCTTCTGAACGGTCAGTCCCATAAAAAAGAAGTTAGATACCGCCACTGCGCTTCCTAAAAGACCGCTGACAATGACGCGCATATCAAAGGGAACCGACGCGGGATAGAACCGGTGAAGAAGCCAGAAGCAAAAAAACATCACACAGCTTCCTGCCAGAGTGATCCCTGCTACATGAACTGTCTCCTTTTTGACAGCCGGCTGAATTTCTGCCATTATTTTTCCTCCTTTTGCCCTGTGTATACGCAAGCGCCCGCACCACTGCGCGCAAAATCTCCGGGAGCATTCCTTTCTCCCATGTTTTCAGGTACAGACAGGGACTTTTTATTTCAGTTTTTAAAAATGCTCATTAAACGCCCGGCCGCTGGTCTTTTTCCTCTTTGTCTGCATTTTCATAATATCCTGGTAAACCCTCCAGGCCGTAGCCCCTGAGCCGCCCAGGCCAAAGAAAAAGCCAGGTATATAGACCCATGTCCCCAGGGCAAAATGGCTGATAAGCCAGCTGCATAGAAGAACGCAAAGCAGAAGAGGCGCCGCTAAAGACAGCCCCAGCTGGGTGAACATAGACAGGGAGCCTAATGTGTGTGCCCATCCTTTCATAACCGTGATCCTCCTGTGAGACCTGCCGCTTCTGTTTTTAGCCGCAGATTCCATATTTGTACACCGCCTGTCATTTTGCACAAATTCTGCTGGTTGGTTTTTCCATATCGGACACAGTTTTTTTGCCCTCGTACTCCCGGAATTTGTACAATATGAGTGAATTATAACCCATACAGGTATATTTATCAATGGCATTTAGGAATTTTCTTATTTTTGCCAGTGACAATCCCGTCTGTTTTTGTCTGTTTTGCCTTTACATTTTTTTAATTTGTCAATTTTTTAACACTTTCTGTTTTGAATCTTATACAAATTTTTTTAGACTTTTCCCTGATCTCGTCCCCCCCTCTGTCACATTTTAATTACAGACAGAGGGTCAAAGGCGTCTCTTAAGGCGTCTCCTACAAAATTTACCGCTGTGACCACCAAAATGATCACAAGCCCCGGCGGGATCCACAGCCAGGGCTGTTTTGTGAGAACCGTAATGGACTGGGCGCTGTTGAGCATATTTCCCAGGCTGGCCGCCGGAGGCTGAACACCCATTCCCAGAAAGCTCAAAGCCGCCTCATCCAACATGGTAAGGGCCATAACCGAAGTAGCATAAACTAAAACCGGAGCCATTGTATTAGGCAGGATCTCAGAGAAAAGGATATGGCGGGCAGGCATACCCGCAGCCATACTGCTCTTCACAAAGTTCGTCTCCCTCAGGCTCAAAACATTTCCCCGCACCAGCCTTGCAATGCCGGGCCAGTCCACAAATCCCAGGATCAGGATAATGCTCCACAACCCCGGCTTAAAGATGGCCGCCGCTACCAGCACTAAAAGAATATAGGGGAAGGACATGACCATGTCCGTAAAACGCATAATGAGAATGTCCGTCACTCCCCCAAAATATCCGGCCGCCAGCCCCAGAAATACGCCTATAGCCGTAGCAATCAGAGTAGCCAGAACCCCCGCCATAAGCGAGGTGCGGGTAGCATAAAGAAGGCGGCTTGCCATATCCCGGCCAATCTGATCCGTCCCTAACAGAAACTCCCGGCTGGGAGCCGCCCCAAAAGGCCCTGCGATGGCTTCGGGATCATAGGGAGCGATCACAGGGGCAAAAACCGCTGCCCCGCAGATGATTCCCAGTGCCGCAAGGCTTATAAGAGCCAGGCGATGGCGGCAGAACCTTCGCCAGACGGCTTTGCCGTAGGTCTCGTGGACCAAAAGGGTATTTTCGGGTTCTTTCTTATCTAAAGGATCCTTTTTCATTTGCTTTGTCATTTTACTTTCCTTTGCTAGTCATACTGAATGGAGGGATCTGCCAGCGCGTACAGGATGTCCGTCACCAGATTGGCAGCCAGAACTACCACAGCCGCCAGCAGGCAAACGCCCATGATCACCGGATAATCCCTGGATAATATGGCGCTCATAGTCATAAGGCCCAGGCCGGGCCAGGAAAACAGCTGTTCCACAATCACTGCGCCGCCAAAAAGCAGGGGGATCTGCATACCGATTACAGTTATAATGGGAATAAGCCCGTTTCTTAAGGCATGGCGGCCTACCACCAGGCGCTCTCCAATTCCCTTCGCCCTGGCCGTGCGCAGATAGTCCTGCTGTAGGATCTCCAACATGGAACTGCGGATATAGCGGATGTTGGTTCCTGCCATGGAAACAGCCAGAACCGTGACCGGCAGTACCATATGGGCCGCCAGATCACCGATTCCGCCCTGGCCGCCAAGGGTCGTCATACCGCTGGACGGAAGCAGCTTTAAGCGAATGTTAAAGATATACACCAAAATCAGTGAAAGGAAAAATCCCGGAATACTGCTGCTGACAAAAGAAGCCGTCACCACTGCATAATCGCCTTTTGAATACTGACGCACAGCGCTGTAGATGCCCGCAGGGATGCTGATAAGCAGGCTAACAAGCAGCGATACCCCCATTAAAAGCAGCGTTGGCCCTAAACGGCTTGCAATCATCTGGCTGACAGGTTCATATGTTTTGATGGAGATCCCCAGGTTTCCATGCAGAAGCTGTCCCAGCCACATAAAATACTGAATGTAAAAGGGCTGATCCAGACCAAGAGCAGCCTCTCTGGCGGCCACGGCCTCCTGGGAAATACGGGCGCCCTGAAGCATCTCCAGCGGATTTCCTGCAAAACACATGATGGCATAGTCGATCAGGGTAATCCCGATCAGGGTCGGTATGGCAATCAGAAGCCTTTTTATAATATATTTTTTCATTTGTTCTTTTCCACCTCCAAAACAGCGGGGCCGCAGGCGGCCAGATGGGTGCTTCCAGGGCGGACGGGAAGCAGGGGATAGTTCCTCTTCCCACACTCTTCTTCTCTCTTTAAGCAGCGGTCAAAGAAGGGACAGGCACAGTTTGCCGTTGTGTTTTCATGGGCCTCTCCCTCCCCAAGGTTCCCCCAGGAGTCATCCCGTTTTCTCGGATCCGGCTCAGGTACTGCCTGGAGCAGGGTTCTCGTATAAGGGTGAACCGGATGCTCAAACAGTTCTTTTCGCTCCGCCGTCTCTACCAGTTTTCCCATATACATCACAGCAATACGCTGGCTGACATAATTCACGGCGCCCAAACCGTGTCCTATGAAAATGCAGGTAAGATCCAGATCCTTTTGCAGACGTTTCAGCAGATTCAGGATCTGGGCCTGAATGGACACATCCAAAGCGCTGACCGGTTCGTCACAGATAAGAAGCTTTGGATCCAGGGATAGGGCTCTGGCAATGCCGATCCTCTGGCGCTGCCCGCCGGAGAACTCATGGGGGTAGCGATCCAGGGCATTCACAGGCAGCCCCACCAGTTCCATCAGCCTCTCTGCCTTTTTGTGAACATTCCCCCGATCCGCCAGGTTATGATAAAGCATAGGCTCGGATAGGATCTGGAAAATCTGCTTTCTTGGATTTAAGGAGGAATAGGAGTCCTGAAATACCATCTGAATTTCTGTCCGGACGGAAGCAAAGGCTTTCCCCCTTTTTGCAGTCAGTTCCTCTCCCCTATACCAGATCCGGCCGGAATCCGGCTGCTCCAGGCCCGCGATCTGGCGGCCCAGCGTGGATTTCCCACAGCCTGACTCGCCTACCAGGCCCAGAGTCTCCCCCGGATACAGTTCCAGCGAAACGTCGTCTACCGCCCGGACAAAGGATGTGGGACGGCCAAAAATGGGGGTGTTCTGAGGATAATATTTTTTCAGGTTCTCAATGCGCAGCAGCGGAAGCTTACGATCGCTCTTACCAGCCTCTGCCGGACTGACGCGTTTTTCCATGCTATACTCTGCCATCCTGCTCTACCTCCTCTGCACGGCGGCAGCGTACCCGATGGGAAGTCTTATCGTCTGCCGTCAAGATGTTATTTAAAACCTGGGCCTGACCGCACAGTTTTTGCCTGTAAGGACACCGATCTGCAAAACGGCAGCCAGTGATACGGCCGTACTCCTCAGGAACCGTTCCCTCGATAGCAGGCAAAACCCGATCCGGATCCTGTTTCAGGGAAGGCACCGCAGCCAGCAGGGCCTTTGTATAAGGATGAGAGGGATGATCGAAAATTTCAAATACCGTCCCCTCCTCTATGATCTGGCCCGCGTACATCACCATTACCCGATCCGCCATCTGGGCCACCAGTCCCATGTCATGGGTAATCAAAAGCAGCGCCATATTCAGATCTTTTTTCAGTTCCTTCAGCAGGCTCATGATCTGGGCCTGAATGGTCACGTCCAGGGCCGTAGTAGGCTCATCCGCAATCAGAAGGGCCGGCTCACAGGATAAGGCCATGGCAATCATTACCCTTTGGCGCATTCCGCCGGAAAGCTGATGGGGATATTTCTTCATCACCGCCTCTGCATCCCGGATACCGGCCTTTTTTAAGAGAGCTGCGGCCCTCTGCCTGCGGCTCTCTTTATCCAGGTCCATATGTGACTTTATCCCCTCCATCAGCTGCAGTCCAATGGTAAGGACAGGATTTAAAGAACTTAAAGGATCCTGAAAGATCATTGCCAGTTCCTTTCCCCGGATGGCGTCAAGCTCCTTCCGTTTCATTTTCAGAAGATCTCTTCCTTTAAAAAGGATCTCTCCCTCCGCTGCATAGCCGCCGCGGCCCAAAAGGCCCATGACCGCCAGGGAAGTAACACTTTTTCCGCAGCCAGACTCGCCTACCAGACAGACCGTCTCTCCCGAATCCACATGAAAATCGACATGATCCGTGCCAACGGTCTCTCCCCGTTCTCCTGTAAAGGCCACCTGCAGGCCGCGCACTTCCAAAATATGTGACATTTATATCTCCTTTTTTCCTGTAAACTGCAATTCCCCGGCAAACAGATCATTTGCCGGGGAACGGGTAACAATGTATGTTTCAGCCTGTGATATCCCAGTCCTGCACATGATTCAAAAATCCGTAAACACTGGGTACTGCTCCTGTAAGACGCTTATTCTTAGCCGCCATGGTGCGGATCACATAGGCAGAAAACATGGGAACATCCTCCTGCATCCGGCGGTCAATAATACCGTACTGCTTCTTTAATTCTTCCGTATCGCTTAAGGTGGCGATCTTTGAGAGGGCCTCATTTACCTCATCATTTTCATAGCCGGTCCAGCTGCCGTCCCCGCCTAAAAGCCAGGCTATATCCACATAGGGATCTACCGGCGGATAGGTGTACTGCACTGCCATGATATCGAAGTCGCCGCTTCCTGCGGTGCTCATAAGAGTATTGATATCCATGGTGCGGATCTCCGTCCTGACTCCCAGAGCAGACCACTGAGCCGCTATCACGGAAGCTGCGTTTACAAAGGTGCTGTCACCGGAGTCAACATAAAAACGCAGCGTCCTGGAAGGATCCCAGCTGCTCTCAGCAAGCAGAGCCTTTGCCTTTTCCAGGTCATAAGAAACAGGAATGACAGAAGGGTCATAGTAAGGACCTGCACTTGATAAAAAGCCGTCCACGATCTCGCCGTTGCCTTTTAAAAGCTGCTCTAAGATCTGATTCCGGTCAATGGCATATAAAAGAGCCTGACGCAGCTTGGAATCCGGTACATTTTTTGTATTGATAAATACAGACTGATTGGTGATGGGATCTCCGAAGCTCGTCTCTACCGTATCCAGAGCCTGTATGCTTTCATAATCCTCCAGAGGAATTGCGCTCATGGTATTGTGGGTAATGTCGATCTCGCCGGACTGAAGGCCTGCGTAAAGCTGACTGCCCTCCACAATGCGGATATTCAGCTTCGGAATCTTCGGCGCTCCCTTCCAGTATGCCTCATTTGCCTCATAGGATACATAATGATCCTTATCATAGGAAGTCATGCGGTAGGGGCCGCTTACCACATCGGGGTGTGAAAACCACTGATTGGAAGCCAGCTGATCCTCCGGGATATCTCCGATGATATGCTTTGGAAGAGGCATCAGATACCGGGCATAAGAATTCTGGAAGGTGATCAGCGACATAGGCTCCTTGGTTGCAAAGCGGACGGTCTTTTCATCTACCTTTGTAATTCCGTCAATATGATCCGCTCCCGGCTCCACAAAGCCGTCATCGCCTACGCCTTCAAATACATAGTACATCATAGCCGTATTGGCAATGGCCGGGCTGCAAAGGCGCAGGGCCGTGTATACCACATCATCCGCCGTTACCGGCTGACCGTCAGACCACATCGCCTTATCGTCAATGTGTACCAGAAAATGGTTTTCATCCTCAGCGGTAATGGAATCCGCCAGCATCCCCTCAAACTCCATATCCGCATTTAATTCCATCAGAGGAAGGAACATCAGGCCCGTAGCGTATTTATTTACCTCCACGCCGTCCATCAGCAGCGGATTTAAGGTATTGACCGTGCTGGTAACGCCGATATTGACAATCTTCTCTCCCGTCGTTCCTTCCAGGGCGCTTTCACTGCTTCCTAAACTGCTGGCTGCTGAACCGCTCTCGCCTCCTTTTACTCCCCCTGCACAGGCTGTAAGAGACAGGGCCATGGCGGCAGACAGGATTGCTGCAAGACATTTTCCTGCTGTTTTCCTATATTTTTTCATAATATCCTCCTGGGTCTCATGTTTGCACACTATTCATAGTAATTTAGTATGGTTATGGTATGGCTTTATTTATAGCATTATGAAGGAAAAATGTCAATACCGCAGGCTGCCGGACACATTTTCCAGTTGTTACCGGATAGCAAATGTGCTACAATTTTAGCAATCCGGGCGAAGGAAACCTCCCCGCCCAAAAATAAAAAGCGTGCCTTACGCTTTCATGAAGGAGGATTATTTGTATGGAAATAATCAAACTGATCGGTGTCCTGATCGTAGTTATAGGCTTTATCTTAAAGCTGGACACCCTGGCTGTGGTCGTTACCGCAGGCCTTGCTACTGGTCTGGTAGCCGGCATGACCCCCATGGAGATCCTGAATACTCTGGGTACTGCCTTCATCACCAACCGCACTGCCACCCTTTTTATCCTGACGCTTCCTGTCATCGGACTCTGCGAGCGAAATGGCCTGAAAGACAAGGCAGTCGACTTTATCAAGTCCTTAAAAAATGCCACAACCGGCCGGCTCATCGCCATCTGGCAGGCCATCCGTACTGTGGCATCTGCATTTTCACTCCGTATCGGCGGACACCCCCAGTTTATCCGCCCGCTGATCAATCCCATGGCCCAGGCGGCGGCTGTGGTACAGTATGAAGAACTGGATGAAAAAACAGAGGATCAGATCAAGGGTATGTGCGCCGGAAGTGAGAATTACGGCAACTTCTTTGCTCAGAACTGCTTTATGGGTTCCTCTGGTACCCTGCTGATCGTATCCACCTTAAGCGAACAGGGATATCCCGTAGATGCCCTGCAGATCGCCGGTCAGTCCGTTCCCATCGCTGTGATCTCCCTGGTAGCGGGAGTAGTCTACGCCCTGATCTTCGACCAGATCTTAAAACGCAGATACGCAGATAAACGTAAGAAAAAGGAGGCAAACTAATATGACATGGACGCTCAGCACCGTGATCGCTGAAATCTTTTACTGCATCATCGGTCTTATTTTTATCGGCACAGGCTTTAAGGCTTTAAAGGATAACACCTGCAGCAAACGCGTCACCACCGCCGCCTTCTGGTTTATCCTGGCTGCCACATTTATCGCAGGCCCCTATTTTCCCAGATGGATCACCGGCCTGTGCGTTGTGCTTATGGCCCTTCTCACCGCATTTAACCGTGTAGCCCCCAGCAAAAGCGATATTCCTGATGCAAAGGAGACCCGCGCCGCAGCCGACCGGCTGGGCTACTCTGTATTTATCCCGCCTCTGTTTCTGGCCCTCAGCGCTGTGCTGGTAGCTACCTTCTTAAAATCCCTTGGTGCCAATAATGCCATCGGCATCTCAGGTATCATCGCCCTGATCGCCGCATTTTTCATCTTCCGTCCAAAGCCGGTCTATGCGGTAAAAGATTGTACCCGTCTGACGGATAATGTTGGCGTAACTGGTATCCTGCCGCAGGTTCTGGCTGCTCTGGGCGCTGTATTTACAGCCGCCGGCGTAGGCGATGTGATTGCAGCGGGAGTAAACGCAGTGATCCCTCAGGGAAATCTTTTTGCAGCCACTGCCGTCTACTGTATCGCCATGGCCCTTTTTACCATGATCATGGGAAATGGCTTTGCCGCCTTCTCTGTAATCACCGTAGGCATCGGTATTCCCTTCCTGGTAGCCCAGGGTGCGGATCCTGTGGTCGTTGGCGCGCTGGGACTCACCGCCGGCTACTGCGGAACTCTTATGACCCCTATGGCAGCCAACTTTAATATCCTGCCTGCCGCGCTGCTGGAGACAAAGAACAAATACACAGTTATTCTGTTACAGCTTCCCATGGCGCTGTTTATGCTTGCTGTGCATATCGTGCTGATGTATTTTCTGGCATTTAAGTAAAGCTGCCGTCCGCGGATGCAGGAGACTTATGTAGCCCATAAAACTCATGCATATCCAGGCGCAAAGGGCCGCGTTATACATTTTTATGCCGCTTTTCATGGAACGCCGATAATATAATTTTTCAGGAAAGGAATGATTTATTTATGAAACTTCTTCTTACTGCATTTGATCCCTTTGGAGGCGAGCCGGTAAACCCGGCTCTTGAGGCTGTTAAAAAGGTACAGGACCGTGTGGAAAATGTCTCCATTATCAAGCTGGAAGTCCCTACCGTATTCGGAACATCCATTGAAACCGTAGCCAGGGCCATTGAGAAGGAACAGCCGGATGCTGTTTTATGTATCGGACAGGCCGGAGGCCGTTACGGTCTGACGCCGGAGCGGGTAGCTATCAATATGGATGATGCCCGCATTAAGGATAACGAAGGTAATCAGCCCATTGATACAGCTATTTTTGAGGATGGCGCTCCGGCTTACTTTACCACTCTCCCGATCAAAGCAATGGTACAGGCGATCCGCGAAGCCGGATTTCCTGCCAGCGTTTCCAATACCGCCGGTACCTTTGTATGCAACCATCTGATGTATGGCGTGCTCTACACACTGGCAAAGAAATATCCCGGCGTGCGGGGCGGTTTCATGCACGTACCCTTTATCCACAGCCAGGTGGTCAATCGTCCGGCTCCCGCTCCTTCCATGAGCATTGAGGATATTGCCAGAGGAATCGAGGCTGCCGTTAAGGCCATCGGTGAAAATGACGCTGATATCCGCACAGCGGAGGGCGCCACCCATTAGGAAATAATTTTTTCCCATCCGTGCAACATTTTGCCTTTCCTGTCTGTATATAAAGCAGAGAGGGAATTATAATCCCCTTTCTCATACGAAACAGATACATGACAGAAAGGAAAATTCATACTATGAAAAAACACATTAAAAGAACCTCTATGTTAAAAATGGCCGCAGGTCTTTCTCTCTGGACGCTTATGGCCATCTCCATGGCCGGATGCGGCATTTCCGGCACTGCTCATGAAACAGCGTCAGCTGAAACCACTGTTCAGAGCGGACAGCCAGATAAAACTGAAAGCTCATCTGCCGCAGCATCTCAGACCGAGCCTATGGTTGGTATGCCAGATCCCTTCACCCCCTGTGAAAGCATGAAAGACGCCGAACAGTTGGTGGGCTTTTCTGTTACACTGCCTGATTCTATCACCGGATATGATGCACCGGAGCTTTCCGTTATAAAGGATGAACAGCTGATACAGGCCGATTATCAGAAAGGTGACCAACGGCTTTATATCCGCAAAGCCGTTGGCACAGAAGATATCAGCGGAGACTATAACCACTATCCCGAAGAGACAACCCTGGCTGTAGGAAACCGTTCTGTCACCATGAGGGGAGAAAATGGCCAGATCCGCCTTGCAGTATGGACCGACGGCGGCTATACCTACTGTATCGGCGGAGCAAATTCCTCTGCTGACGAAATGTCCCAGTGGATCTCTGCTGTAAAGTAATAGAAAATACGCTGTCATATTACAAAACGTCGAGGTATCTTCATGTTTATCTGTACCAAGCACTATTTTCCTAAAATGGTCCTGTCCGGGTTTGGCCGTCAGCTCTGGATCATAAAAGGATGTCTTTGCCGTCTCCTTTTAACGTATTTTTCCCTGCCCCAGGATTTTGCTCCTGCGGCAGGATCTTCCAGCCCGCAGGCCCACCATCAATCCTTCAGTGGCCGCGAATCCGCAGCAGAAAACAACTCCCCAGTTTCCGATCTGGCTGAACATCTGCTGGATACATACGGTAATTCTATCCTGCGTCTTGCCTATTCCTATCTTCACAATATGAGCGATGCTGAAGATATCCTCCAGGAAACGCTGATTCGTTTTCTGGAAACAGTACCGTCCTTTGCATCTGACGCCCATGAGAAAGCCTGGCTGTTAAAAGTAGCCGCCAATCTAAGCAAAAACCGGCTGGATTACAACCATATCCGCCATACGGATGAGCTGGACGAAACACTGGCCGCTGAGGAACGGGAGGATCTGTCCTTTGTCTGGGAAGCGGTAAAAGCGCTGCCGCCTCAATATCGAAGCGCCATCCATCTTTTCTATCAGGAGGGCTACCCCACTGCTCAGATCGCTCAGATTCTGGGGCGCAGAGAAAGCAGCGTCCGTTCCGACCTGCGCCGGGGCAGGGAACGCCTAAAGCTTATTTTAAAGGAGGAATACGATTTTGAGTAGATCCTATCATGAGATCATGGAACGCGTGGAGGTCACAGAGGAAATGCGCACGCGCATCCTTGGAAAAATAAAATCAAACGAAAACAGTTCCGGCTCAAAAAACTCCCCCTTGTCAAAGCCCGGTTTAGAAAAGTTTTGGCTGCTCCGCACCAGAAGAGCCCTTCCCGCGGCCGCCTGTTTTCTTCTTTTTATCCTCAGCGCGATTTTCCTTCCCCAGCTTATGGCTCCAAAACAGTCCGGGCCGTCGGATGAACTGTTAGGAGCCGTGGGCAGTGGTATTACAGAATGTGCCTCTGCCGCAGAGCTCTCACAAAAACTGGGATTTCCTGTCAGCGATCTCCATGGACTTCCCTTTGAGCCGGAAACCGTGTCTTATGATGCCTACTCCTATGGCATGGCTCAGATTACCTATGAGGCAGCTTCCGAAGAATCTCTCACCTTCCGCAAGTCTCAGGAAAACGGCGATAATTCCGGCGATTATAGCCTCTATGATGTAACCCTTCAGATCGATATAAACGGCAGTACAGTCACCTTAAAAGGAGATGGAACGCGCTATTTCCTGGCCGTATGGCAGGCGGACGGATACTCATATTCTCTTTCTTCCCACAAAGGGATGACAGAAGAGATGTTTATGGAAATAATTTCCGAAAATATGAACTGATATCTCCAATTTTCTTCCAAAACGAAACCCATGGCACAATCACTCCGACGCACCATGGGTTTCGTTCAATCTTTTCCAATTTTCTCTCACAGCAAGATACGGTATTGCTGTACTGCGTCAGTTTCAGGCTTTACATAAAATCAAAAAGACTCAGCTGCTTTACCTCAGGACGTTCTGTCCCTGGCGCCTGTTTACAAAGAGCTACATCTGCCGGTATCTCCTTAAGGAAGGCCGACGGCTCTCCAGAAGTCACCAGAATCAGTTCTTCCCTGGCACGCGTCATTCCCACATAGAGAAGGCGGCGTTCCTCCTGTAGCGCAAAACTCAAGTCCGCAGTTTGGGCAGCCTGTCCTTTTTCCCCGCTGTATTCCAAAGGAATCGAATACTTTCTCACTCCCATAATAATCACTGCCGGAAACTCCAGTCCCTTAGACGCGTGAAGTGTCATCAGTGAAACCGCATCCGCCGTATAATGCTTTCCGCCGCACCGTTTCAAATCACTTTCCACGCCTCTGGCAAGGGCATCTAAAAGCTCCTCTATATTTTTGTAAAATACGGCCATGGACAACAACTTTGACAGCGGTTCATCCTCCATAAGTTTCCGGTCAGCCATCCAGCTTTTCATCAGCTCCTCCGGCTTTTTCTTCCATCGTGTCCTGTATTTCTCCTGAAGGAAATAAAGCAGCTCTGCTCCCATTCCTTTCTCCAGTTCAAGCCGCTCCCTTACATCCGCATCTTCCTCCTGCTGCTGTTTAATTTCCCTGCAGAGCATCCGAAAAAATGCAAGCGCCTCCAAAACTGTTTTTTCCTGTAAAAAAGAGCCTCTTCCCCTCACAATATAAGGAATCCCCTCTGTTCTTAAATACTCCTCCATCGCTTCGGTCTGCCGGTTGGTTCTGCACAAAACTGCAATATCAGCAAAGCTTCTCACCTGTCTTTGCTCCATCATCTCCCGTTCCTGAGCATCCAGCATATCGATGCCGCCGATCATGCGGCTGATCTCCCTGGCTGCAAAAATCCCCTCAGAACGTCTTCCGCCGACTCGGACAATACGCAACGGAAGGCCGTTCCCGCATACAGCCTCAAAGACCCTCTCATTTCCTGGATTGTGGGAGATCAGTCCGCAGGAAGCCCTTGTTATCTGGGTCGTAGAGCGGTAATTTTTATGCAGCCGAACCACCTCTGTCTCCGGCATCTCCTTAAGAAGCCGTTCAAAGCAGCCAGGATCCGATCCTCTAAAACCATAGATCGACTGATCCGGGTCTCCAATCACAAACAGTTCCTTTCCATCCCGGTTCCATTCCTGAATCAAACGGTATTGAAGGGGACTGATATCCTGAAACTCGTCCACCAGCAAATATTTAAAATGGGTGCATAACTGCCGGACCTGCTCATTTTCCCAAAGTAGCAGCCGAAGGGTCTCTATCAGAAGATCATCAAAATCAAACAGCTTTTCTTCCTTCATGCGCTCCTCATAAATGCAAACGGCATTTTTAAGAGGCTCTTCTAACTCCTCCGTTTTCTTTGTATGGCAGTCCTCTGCCGGTTCCAGTCCGCACCGGTTCTTCTCCCTTGACACATACTCTATAAACTCTGCCGGACGAATATCCAGTTTCCGCCCCTCTATCACATCAGCCGCCAGATCCAAAAGCTCCTGTCTGTCCGCTATTCTGCGTTCCATCCCCGCTGCTCCAAGAAACGCAAGGCAGATCGAATGAAAGGTTCCCGCCTGGATCTGGCTGACTGCTCTCCGATGCGGCATTTCTCTTTGAAGCCGTTCCCGCAGTTCTCCCGCTGCCTGGTTAGAAAAGGTCACTGCCGTGATTTCCGAGCCTTTCACCCGTCTCTTCTCCATCAAACAGCGAATTCTCGCTGTCAGCGTCCCCGTCTTTCCCGTTCCAGGACCTGCGATTACAGCCATACAGCGGGCCCAAACATCTGCTGCCCGCCTCTGTTCTTCATTTAAGCAGTCTAAAAAATCCCCAGTCACAGCGGCTGGCAAAGCGGCTGAAATCGTTTCATTTGTTATACCGGCCGCCTGATTTCCCGCCCTTTTATCTTCACTGCCATTCTTTTCCCCAGACAGCATCATTTCTCTCCGGCGGGCTTTGCTCTCACCATCTCCCGTATCAGCAGGTTTTTCTGTCCCATTCTTTAAGTTCTCACTGAACAGCTCAGCAAAACTCATCTGACCATCTGGATTGGCGATTTCATTGGATTCAAAAAGCTTAATAACGCCATATTCCCCATCAAAGCCCGGCAGCCGGGTCACTTTGCCCTCACGCAGCCGTCTAATTCCCTCGGCAATGAGATGACCAGAGTGGCGCTTAATATCCTCTATGGGAAGTTCCCTTAAAACGGTAAATTCCGTCCCCAGTTCCCTTACCATTTTCTCATACTCCGCCTGCACCTTCTTAGATGATACACAACGCCCGGTGGACGCTGCAATCACTTCTGCCAGAGGCACCAAACTTTCAAATGTTTTTCTGCTGCACGGCAAAAATCCCTCTGGACGATCCGCCAGCTGATCAATTCGATGAGAAACACCCATGGTTATTTTCTTTTTGCAGACCGGACAGATTCCGCCACAACGCTCTGCCTCAGCGGGATTCAGACAAATATGACACTTTCGGTGTCCATCAAAATGATATTTCCCTTCCTCCGGGAAGAACTCGATCGTTCCCTCCAGGCCAGTTCCCGTCTCAACGGCCATTTTTAGTCCCTCATAAGAAAGATCACTGCTAAGCAGATTTGCCTCCCGTCCCAGTTTTGCCGGAGAGTGGGCGTCCGAATTGGAAATAAGCTGAAAACGATCCAGTGCTGAAAGTCTCCAGTTCATAGGCGGATCCGAGGAAAGCCCCGTTTCAACCGCATGAATGTAGGGCGTCAGTTCCCCGAAGCAGTCTTCCACACGGTCAAAACCAGAAAACGCGCCGAACATGGAGAAGTGAGGCGTCCAGATGTGGGCCGGAATAAACATTCCCTTCGGGCAAACTTCCAGCATAATCTCTAAAAGGTCATGGCAGGACAATCCTAAAATAGGCCGTCCATCCGAATGAATGTTCCCAATACTTTCTAATTTTGCTGACAGCTTTACTGCATCCTCCAACCCTGGAAGCAGAATCAGGCTATGAACTTTCCGCACCTTTCCATCCTGTTTATAAATGGAACTGATCTCCCCGGAAATCACAAAGCGAGTCCGTGCAGCGTCGCTCTCCGGCTCAAGCACGCACCCCTCCCGCAGCTGATACAGTCCCTCCTCCGCTGGAATCAGCTTTTCAAAAAGCTCCTCTCTCCAGGCCGGATGGGTAAAATCCCCTGTTCCCAGAAGCTGGATTCCCTTTCTTCTCGCCTGCAGATCCAGCTGCTCCGGCGTCAGTTCCCTGCTGGTAGCCCGTGAATACCTGGAATGAATGTGAAGATCTGCGATATACATAATGCTCTCCTTATCTGTTCTGCATAAAACCTTCCCGTACAGTCTTTCCGTAAAAACAATTATATTCTATTTCGCAAATATTCATTTGTCAAATTGTTCTATCTGCCAATAATAATTATACACTAACGATCTATTTTGCTGGTGGCTGTGCGACTACAGCCATAAAACAAATTGAAACAGCTGAAATCTACCATATCTTACCGTTTCCAACATATTTACGCGAACTGGTTAAAACGTGGTTTTCGGAGAAAAAAGCAACATGACACAAAAAAGCCCGGTAAAACCGGGCAAATAAAAAAGCGCGAGACGGGATTCGAACCTATGAGTTTATACAGTCACAAACTGCTTAAAACCAAGAATCCTTACAAATGCATTGTTTCCTTATTGTAATATATGCAATTTTTGTGGTTAATAATGCAATTTATGGCAGTATTTTAACTACTATGCAACACGAAAATGCAACACGAAAAATTATTAGGGAGGCACAAAAACGCCTCTCTAAATTTTACTCTTCCGCCAGCCCCCGCCACCGCAGCGCCCCGTCCTGACCCGGAGTAAGGACAACCGGCTCCATAATCATCCGCCCCCGATCGTCCATGATGTACCACTTGCCGCCTATGGTCTGCTGACCTTTGACCATAGCCCCGTCAGCGCCCAGATAATACCAGTGATCCTGATACTTATACCAGGTATCATACACCATCATTCCTGCTCCGTCAAACCAGTACCACTTTCCATCATCCTGATACCAGTCATTTTTTACTGGTTCCCCTGTATTACCCAGATAGTACCGCCAGCCGCCATCTTCCTGCTGCCAGCCGGCTTTCTTTTCCTTGGCCTGGACAATCGACCAGTCCGGCAGCCCGTAGCCAAGAATTTTCCCAT
>PPYE01661645.1_pt1 | contig 113640 bp, 105 predicted proteins | sample 1559881 | NCBI WGS metagenome assembly PPYE01 (sample SAMN08240022, study PRJNA423297) | Human gut metagenome, whole genome shotgun sequencing project.
AGTAAACTATTGCATTTTCCAAAAAACATGGTAAAATTAGAATCATGATTTTGAAGATTTTATGCAACAAAAATGTATAAATATACCAAGAACGGTATAATATTCAAGGAGGAAAAGAGAATGAAAAACATGAAAAAATTTGCAGCACTTGCTCTCTGTGCCGCAATGACAACAACTATGCTGGGTGGAGTAAGCGTTTTTGCCAACGACAGCGGGATTGAAGGCGTGGATGACCTTCCGGGCAAAAAGATCGGCGTTCAGCTGGGAACTACCGGTGATATTTATGCGTCTGACTATGAGGGAGATGAAGAAGGAACTTCCATCGAGCGTTTCAACAAGGCAAACGATACCGTTATGGCTCTGAAACAGGGCAAGATCGACTGCATTATTATCGACAGTCTTCCGGCAGAGAAATTTGTTGAGAACAATGACGATCTGGAGATCCTGGAAGAGGATTTTGCCACAGAGGAATATGCCATTGCAGTAAAGAAAGGCAATGATGAGCTGACAGAAGAGATCAACGGAGCTCTTAAAGAACTGAAAGAGGACGGAACTCTGGATCAGATCAATAAGAACTATATCGGAGATGATGATGTTAAAGGAACCTGTCCTTATGAATCTCCAAAAGATGTAGACCGTTCCAAAGGAACTCTCACAATGGCTACCAATGCGACCTTCCCTCCATATGAGTACTACGAAGGCGACAAGATCGTAGGTGTTGATGTGGATATGGCACAGGCTGTCTGCGATAAGCTTGGCTATGAGCTGAAGGTTGATGATATGGAGTTTAATGCGATCATAAACGCAGTAGATTCCGGTAAGGCAGATATCGGTGTGGCTGGTATGACGGTAACAGAAGACCGTAAGAAGAGTGCGAACTTTACAGACTCCTATACAACCGCAACACAGGTGATCATCGTCCGCAAATAATAAAAGAAGTTCCACAGCTGCCACAGAGCAGAATGAGAAAGAAAAATTCCGGGTACCCGGCATCGAAAAAATCGGTATGGGAACCCGGAATTTATTATGAGTTGCTGAAAATATGTGAAAAAAGAGAAAGCGGTGAATGTTTTGGCAGATTTTATTGAAAAATTTCAATTGAATTTTATAGATGAAAAACGCTATGAGTTTATTTTCAGTGGTTTGAAGACCACTTTGATCATTACAGCCTTTGCGGTTCTGATCGGTATCATTCTGGGCTTTGTCATTGCCATGATACGTGCAACCCATGACCGGACAGGCAAAATGAAGATCCTTAATGCGGTATGCAAGGTGTATCTGACTGTGATCAGAGGTACACCGGCAATGGTACAGCTTCTGCTCATGTATTATGTTGTTTTTGCCGTCCATGATCCCGGTAAGCTGATCACAGCTATCGTGGCATTTGGTCTGAACTCTGCAGCCTATGTGGCGGAGATCGTCCGTTCCGGTATTATGTCCATCGATCAGGGACAGTTCGAGGCAGGAAGAAGCCTTGGTCTGAATTACCGGCAGACCATGCTTCTGATCATCCTTCCCCAGGCATTGAAAAACGTGCTCCCGGCACTTGCCAATGAGTTTATCGTACTGATGAAGGAAACCTCCATCAGTGGTTATATCGGTCTTACAGACCTGACCCGCGGCGGAGATATTATCCGAAGCCAGACTTACGAAGCACTTTTGCCGCTGCTGGCAGTTGCTGCAATCTATCTGGTGCTTGTTATGTTCCTGTCCTACCTGGTAGGAAAGCTTGAAAGGAGGCTGAGAAGCAGTGAACGCTAAAGGTGAAGTATTGCTTGATGTAAAAGAACTGAAAAAATCTTTTGACGGAATGCAGGTCCTTAACGGAATCTCCACCCAGATCTGCAAAGGAGAGGTGGTTGCCATCATTGGACCATCCGGCTGCGGAAAATCGACATTTCTCCGTTCTCTGAACCTTCTGGAAAAACCTACCGGAGGACAGATCCTTTTTGAGGGAACCGACATTACGGACAAATCTGTGGATGTAGATAAAATGCGTCAGAAGATCGGAATGGTATTTCAGCAGTTTAATCTTTTTCCGCATCTGACCATTAAGAAAAATATCATGCTTGCTCCGGAGAAACTGGGACTGATGACCAGAGAGGAAGCGTCCAGACGTGCAGACGAGCTTCTGGAGCGTGTAGGTCTTCCGGATAAGGCGGATGCTTATCCGAGCCAGCTTTCCGGCGGACAGAAGCAGAGAATCGCTATTGCAAGGGCTCTTGCCATGAATCCGGATGTCATGCTGTTTGACGAGCCAACCTCTGCCCTTGACCCGGAAATGGTAGGAGAGGTTCTGGAGATCATGAAGGAACTTGCCCAGTCGGGAATGACCATGGTTGTGGTTACACATGAGATGGGATTTGCCAGAGAAGTGGCAACCCGTGTGATGTTCATTGATGAAGGCAAGATCCAGGAGGAGAATACTCCGCAGGAATTCTTTGCCAACCCGGAGAATCCGAGACTGAAAGAATTTTTGTCCAAAGTTTTATAAAGCATAAAAAAAGGCCACTGTGTCTGAACCGTAGAGCATTTACGGATCAGCTGCAGTGGTCTTTTGTGATTTACGAATAGGCTTTTTTCAGTTCCTTGTAACAGTATTTGATAATTTCCTTACGGGTGATGATCCCGATAAAAAATCCCTGGTCATCTACAACCGGAACATAATTCTGGTTAATGGCACGATCCAGGAGATCCTCCATATCGGCATCTGCATGCACCGGCTTGTAGGTGGCACGTCTGGGGATTGCCATAATGGAAATATCTTCCATTTCTTTAACGTCCATGGTGTTCAGCCGTTTCAGTCCCCAGAGCAGATCGCCCTCGGAGATGGTGCCTGTATAGCGACCGTCCACGCTGAGGAGCGGGATGCAGGAGAACTTCCTGTGTTCCATTTTTTCTATGGTCTGCCGAAGTGTATCGTCTTCAAATATATAAGCTACTTCACTTTTGGGTGTCAGAAAAAATAAAATATTCACTTTGTGTACCTCTGTCTTTCCTGTCAGTGAAGAGAACGTCTGGTATCAAACATTCTCTCTTTTTTGTGTTGCTTTTCTATTGATATGATAGTATGAAGGTACATGACTGTCAATAAGTGAATTATTAAAATTTGGTGAAAAATACAGTAAAAAACCACCTGTGACAGGTGGTTTTTGGTTACTGTTCACAGAATGGACAGAAATTTATTTACAGGAGGCTGATACCATTGGCCTTTGCTTCCTCCAGCACTTCCTTTGGCCAGAGAGAAGCGTGAACCTCTCCGATGTGTGCTTTCCGGAGGAAAAACATACAGATACGGGACTGGCCGATACCGCCTCCGATGGTGTAAGGAAGCTCTTTGTTTAATATGGCTTTCTGGAAATCCAGTGTTCTGCGGTCATCACAGCCGGCTTCTGTCAGCTGTGCATCCAGAGCCTCCTCGTCTACACGGATACCCATGGAGGAAAGCTCCAGGGCAATATCCAGAACCGGATAATAAACAAGGATATCTCCGTTCAGTTCCCAGTCATCATAGTCCGGGGCACGTCCGTCGTGACGTTCTCCGTTGCTCAGAGCCTTACCTACCTGCATGAGGAACACTGCGCCCTTTTCCCTGACAATCTTATATTCTCTTTCCTTGGGAGTACAGTCCGGATACATATCCACCAGCTCCTGTGTGGATACAAAAGCAATCTCTTTTGGAAGGATTTCTTCTATGTAATCATACTGAACAGCCATGTATTTTTCAGTTTTGCGCAGAACGCTGTAAATAGAGCGAACGGTATTGATCAGCGTTTCCATGGTGCGTTCTTCTCTGGAAATGATTTTTTCCCAGTCCCACTGATCCACATAAACGGAATGAATATTGTCGATATCTTCATCTCTGCGGATAGCGATCATATCGGTATAAAGTCCCTCTCCATGAGAAAAACCATATTTTTTAAGCGCGTAGCGTTTCCATTTGGCAAGAGAATGGACGATCTCGGCATTTTCATCCATACCTTTGATCTCAAAGCTTACCGGACGTTCCACGCCGTTCAGGTTATCATTCAGTCCGGAAGAAGGAGATACAAATACAGGGGCAGACACACGGAGAAGATTCAGCTTCTGGGCCAGAGTCTGCTGGAAAAAATCTTTGACGGTTTTGATCGCCACCTGGGTATCATGAAGGTTCAGATCTGACTGATATCCGGTGGGAATTTTGAATTGTTCCATAATAATCCTCCTCAAATTTAGATTCTCTTATTATAGCAGGAAAAATTATGGATTGCAATTTTTAACTTGCGGGTTTTGGGGATATCCGATACAATGAAAACAGAAAACAAAGGGGGAGGGTGGAGCATATGAAATGTCCTTTATGTGACGGAGCTGTTGTGAATGGAAGATGTCGTGACTGTGGGATGCCTTATCGAAACGATGAGGTTCTTTATCATCTGAACGAGGATCGGAGAAGCCATGAGAAGCATGCCACAGATAAGGCGAAGGAGGAGCTTCTGAAGCGAATGGTTCCCCTTGGAGATACTGTGAAGCAGGCTTCCGGACAGAAAGCCGGAAAAAACGCACAGAAAACATCCGGGAAGCCGGTTCAAAAGAGCGTAACCCGCACAACAGCCCAAACAGTTAAGAACAGGCAAAAAGCAGCTGCCAGAAGCAAAAAGGAATTTGGAAAAAGCAGCAACAGCTCCTGGAGTTCTGAGAAAAAAAGCAAAAAAAAGAAATCTCCGGGCAGGATTATTTTCTGGGTGCTTACTGCTCTGGTAATATTGGGGCCTTCGGTGGAGGAACTTTTCTCTTCCCGGACGGACAGTGAGACTTATATTGACAGTCCTTCTTATGAGAACTCTTCAGAGGAGGATATGGTGTACCAGATCGGGAATCCGGAAGAACAGGATTATGATACCTATTCATTTTCTTCCTGGTCAGATTCTGAAGGCCGGATGGAATATGGACTTAATGCCGGCTATGGCTCCATAGAGGTTGGAGACGAGCTTCCTGCCGGAGAATACAGGATCTATACAAACAATGACGAGATTAAGCTGCTTTACAAACAGGCCGATGAGAAGAAGGCGGAAGTTTTAGAATTAAAGAAAAGTGATTCGCTGGAGATGCTCCTGGTAAAAGGAGATATTTTAAAGCTGGATGGAGACGGAGATTCTTACAAAAGCGTGTATTTTAAGGAACTTGACAGATAAAATAAAGGGGGAAGAAACTTTTTAAAATTCCCCCTTTCTTTTTACAGGATATTGTGTTATACTCGTTTTTGCAACACCAGATATGGGGAGAATATCTTAGGGGATGCACATTGAAGGAGCGTGCATTTTTTTAGGAGATAAAATAGGAGAAAAATGGTATGATTTATGTGATCAAAAAAGACGGGACAAAGGAAGAATTTAATCCACAGAAGATCGTAGCAGCAGTAAACAAATCTGCAGCAAGGATCCTGTACACATTTTCTCAGGAGGAGAAAGACTTCATCTGCCGCTTTGCGCAGGAGCATGCGGATTCTCTCGGGAAAAATGAGATCCAGATCCAGGAGATGCATAATATCGTGGAAGGTGCGCTGGAGAGAGTGAACCCGGCAGTGGCAAAAAGCTACCGTGATTACCGTAACTACAAGCTGGATTTCATTCATATGATGGATGATGTATATACTAAGAGTCAGGCAATCCGTTATATCGGTGACAAGAGCAATGCCAATACGGACAGCGCCCTTGTTGCGACAAAGAGAAGCCTGATCTTTAATGAACTGAATAAGGAACTTTACCGTAAATTTTTCATGAATCGGAATGAACTTCAGGCATGCAAGGACGGATATATCTATATTCATGACCAGTCCGCCCGTCTGGATACCATGAACTGCTGTCTCTTTGACGTGGCTTCTGTACTCAGAGGCGGTTTTGAAATGGGAAATGTGTGGTATAACGAGCCGAAAACTCTGGATACTGCATTTGACGTTATGGGAGATATCGTTCTCAGCACAGCTGCCCAGCAGTACGGTGGTTTTACAGTACCGGAAGTAGACAAGATCCTTGCTCCTTATGCCCAGAAAAGCTATGATAAATATGTACAGGAATTTCTGAAATACTCAGATCAGAGCTGGGAAGGACGGGAAGAAAAGGCTGTGGAGTACGCTCTGGATAAGGTTCGCAGAGACTTTGACCAGGGATGGCAGGGAATTGAATATAAGCTGAATACAGTCGGTTCATCCAGAGGCGATTATCCATTTGTAACGGTAACCCTGGGGCTTGGAACCGGACAGTTTGAAAAAATGTGTAACCTTTCTCTTCTGGAGGTCCATAAAGGCGGACAGGGGAAGGAGGGGCATAAGAAGCCGGTTCTTTTCCCGAAAATCGTATTTCTTTATGATGAAAATATCCACGGACAGGGACAGTGCTGTGAGGATGTATTTGAGGCAGGCGTGGACTGTTCTGCCAAGACTATGTATCCGGACTGGCTGTCCATGTCGGGAAAAGGATATATTGCCAGCATGTATAAGCAGTATGGCAAGGTGATCAGTCCTATGGGATGCCGTGCATTTTTGAGCCCCTGGTATGAAAGAGGCGGCATGTATCCGGCAGACGAGAAGGACAGTCCGGTATTTGTAGGCCGCTTTAATGTGGGTGCCGTAAGCCTTCACCTTCCGATGATCCTTGCAAAAGCACGGGCAGAGAGCAGAGACTTCTATGAAGTGCTTGATTTTTATCTGGAAATGATCCGCAACCTTCACATTCGTACCTACGAGTATCTGGGACAGATGAGAGCATCTACCAATCCTCTTGCGTACTGCGAAGGAGGATTTTACGGCGGACATCTGCAGCCTCATGAAAAGATCGGCAAGATCCTGAAACCGATGACTGCTTCTTTTGGAATTACAGCGCTGAATGAGCTGCAGGAGCTTTACAATGGCAAATCCATCCGCGAGGACGGACAGTTTGCTCTTGAAGTACTGAAATATATCAACAATAAGGTAAATCAGTTTAAAGAAGAGGACGGAAACCTTTATGCAATCTACGGAACACCGGCAGAAAGTCTCTGCGGCCTTCAGGTAGAACAGTTCCGCAAGATGTATGGTATCATCGAAGGCGTTTCCGATCGCCCTTATGTAAGCAACAGCTTCCACTGCCATGTGACAGAGGATGTGACTCCGATCGAGAAACAGGATCTGGAAGGCCGCTTCTGGGAACTCTGCAATGGCGGAAAGATCCAGTATGTCCGCTATCCGATCGGATATAATAAAGAAGCTATCCGCACACTGATCCGCAGAGCCATGGATCTGGGATATTACGAAGGAGTAAACCTTTCTCTGGCTTACTGTGATGACTGTGGCCATGAGGAACTGGAGATGGATGTATGTCCGGTATGCGGTTCTACCAATCTGACAAAGATTGACCGTATGAACGGATACCTTTCCTACAGCCGTGTCCATGGAGATACACGTCTTAACGAGGCCAAGATGGCTGAGATCGCAGAAAGAAAATCTATGTAAATACAAAAATCCCGGCAGGTTTCGCGAAACCGCCGGGATTTTTCAGATGGTTTATTTTGTTTTTAATTCCGGAAGCTGACAGCAGTATGCGATGCCCAGAGGTGTTACCAGAAGCGGATGGACCGGCTGATAAACTGGCAGATTCAGCTTTTTCTCAAATACAGAAGTGAATTCCCGGAACATGGAGGAACCGCCGACTACATATACGGCAGGAACCTCATAGCCCTTCAGGAATTTCTCTGTGATCAGTGCCATTTTTTCTACTGTGGCTTTGATCACCGGGAAAATTTCATCCTGCTTATCCGGCTGGGTCTTCAGGACTTCTGCCTCTTCATAGGGAATGCGGTAATGTCCGGCTACCGTCATGGTCATATGTGTGCCGCCGGTGGCCTCATCGTCTGTATAAATGACCTTTCCGTCTTTCAGAATGCTGATTCCGGTAGTGCCGCCGCCTACATCTACAACCGCTCCATCGGTGATCTTCAGAACGGCCGATGCTGCGGTAGGCTCGTCTACGATATTTGTAACCTCGAAGCCGGCGCCTTCCAGCACATAGCCGATACTTTTGACACTGCCCTGGTTTACACCGGGAGGGATGGCTGCTGCAGCATAGGGAAGATCGGTTCCAAGTCTTTCTTCCAGAGTTTCTTTCAGTCTGGAAACAAGCTGTACAGACTCATAATAATTGACGATCACTCCGTCCTGGATCGCATGAGAAGGAGCAGAGATTCCGGCGATGGGGCGGTTGGAAGTGTCCACTACAGCAAGGACTGTGTTGGCTGTTCCAAGATCTACTCCTACCTTTAATCGTCCTCTGTATTTTTTGCATTCGCCTGTGCGGACAAGTTCTGCAAAATTTGACAGTGTTCTGCTTTTTAAATCCATTTTGGTACTCCGTTTTACTGCTGCTTGTTCTTACAGCAGATGTTTTTTATTTTATGATGGTTCCGGTTTTTTCTTTATATCCTTCTTCGGCATGAGCAATATCGGTGATAATAGCACGTCTGCCTTCGCCTTTTTCAATAAAGGAAAGTCCGGCCTCGATTTTGGGGAGCATGGAACCCTTTGCAAACTGACCGGCTTCTACATATTTATGTGCATCTTCTGCTGACAGGGTGCCAAGAAGCTCTTCTTTTTCAGTGCCCATGTTCAGGCTGACTTTTTCTACACTTGTGAGAATGAGAAGAGTATCTGCATTTAATTCTTCAGCGAGAAGTCCGCTGGCAAGATCTTTTTCGATAATGGCGCTGGCTCCATGAAGCTCAATGCCCTGCTCCAGAACCGGGATTCCGCCGCCGCCTGCTGCGATCACGATCTGTCCGGTTGCAGTCAGTGCGCGTACAGTTTCAAGCTCCACAATACGCTGGGGCTTCGGAGAAGCCAGGATCCTCCGGAACTGTCCTTCGGAGATTTCCGTTACATAATTTCCTTTTTCTTCTTCTGTTTCTGCTTCTTCGGCAGTCAGTACACGGCCGATGATCTTTTCCGGTTCTGCAAAAGCGTCATCATAGGGATCGATGACCACCTGGGTAAGTACGGTTGCCACCGGTTTATAAATACCGCGGGAGAGAAGCTCTGCGCGGATCGCATTCTGCAGGTCATAGCCGATATATCCCTGGCTCATTGCGGAACATACAGACATAGGGGCAAACGTATATTTCGGATGTGCCTTACCGAATTCATTCATTGCAGTGTGGATCATACCTACCTGAGGTCCGTTGCTGTGGGAGATCACTACATTTGTGCCGTCTTCAACCAGATCGGCAATCGCTTTTGCCGCTGCCTTGGTGGCAATTTTCTGTTCCGGCAGGGTGGTTCCCAGTGCCTTGTGTCCTAATGCAACTACTACAGTTTTTTCGCTCATAGGAATTCCTCATTTCTTTTGTGGTTATTCATCTATCCAAAACATATTATATCCAAGAAATGTGTGCAAAGTGTGTACTCTTTCTAAAAGAAAACGAAAAAATATAAAGAAATTTTAAAATAAATAACATATATTTTTTGGCTATTGTATATGATCTGAAACCATGGTAAAGTGAAAATATCCAGTCCCACAGTCTGCGGGAGTATCGGTTTCTCAGGCACCAGATCGGTGCGTATTCCATTTTTTATTACTGATCTTATATAAAAAACTGCTGTGCAGAAAGCAGAAGCCTCTGTATGGCAGACAACAGAAAGGGGAGTTGCCATTGCCTGATTAAAAACAGAGTAGACAACAGGATGATTCTATATGCAGATGCAGCAGAAAGAGAGGGTATATGAAAAAAAGAGCAGGAAGCAGGCTGAAAAGAGGACTGGCGGCAGTTTTGCTGGCAGGACTTGTCGTGACGGGAAATCTGCAGATACATGCGGAAGAAGAAACGGAAGTTATCATGGAGGAACATGAAACAGAAAATTCAATGGAAGAGATACAGGAAGAATTGCAGACGGAAGAAGAAATACAGATACAGGAAGAAGAACAGATAAATGAGGAAGAGCAGGAGAACGAAGAAATATCCGGGGAAATATCTGAGGAAGTGTCCGGGGATGAGGCGCAGGAGAATGAGATGCAGGAGGATATACAGGAGGATATATTTGCAGACAGTAAAGCAGAAATGCAAAAGGCGGATTTTCTTCTGACAGCAGAGAAAGAGCAGGAAAAGGTCAGGGCAGGGGAGATACTTCTCTATACAGTATGGGTGGAAAATACAGGCGAAACGGAACTGCAGGAACTGACCTTGCAGAGCAGCTTCGGGGAGGAACAGGATGCGGTATGGGAAGACAGGGAAGGGAATCCCCTGATCGGAGGCAGTGTGGACAGGCTAGAAATCGGGGAACGCAGGGCATTTTATCTCAAAATTCCGCTGACGGAGGACAGGACAGCCCCGGTCAGGATGAATATCTGCGCTTCAGCAAGGTATTCCGGAGGAGAAATCATCCGCCGGCTGACAGATACGGTGGATATCATTGCCCTGAAAGCGGAATTCCAGGTAACAAAGACAGCGGACCGAACGATGGCAGCGCCCGGAGACCGGATCTTTTTTCAGATTTGTATCCGAAATACAGGAGAGCGGACGCTTCATTCGATCCTTACTACGGAAAAGCTTCAGACGGAAGGAATTCCGGTACAGTTTGAAGAAAAAGAAGGAGTGACACTGAATCGTTCCAGAACCCGCGCACTGATCGGAAGGATCCGGCCGGGACATTCTTTCAGCCTCCGGGCAGTGGTAACTGTTCCGGAAAAAGCAGTTCCCGGAGAACTGATCAATCAGGTGACAGTAATGACAAAAGAAACAGGAGAATACACGGCGGTTTCCGAGGCCGGAGTGGAAATCGTCAGGGAGGAGACCGAAGATACAGAACCGGTGGTGGAAGATCATGATACGGAGAAGGCAGTACAGGAATCTTCTTCCAGACCGATTGCATCCAATCCCCGTACCGGAGACCGTTCAGGAACAGGTCTGTGGACGGCAGCAGCAGTGACAGCGGCCATAACAGCCCGGGTGTCTGTGAGGAGGCGTCAGGGGAATGAACGAACAAAAACGAAACATTGAAAACACCCCCTGTCTGTGCTATTCTATAAAAGAGTATATTCAAACGGCAGAATACTGTCCTATACTTTTTGGAGGAGAAGAATGAAAGTATCATTATTATTGGAACGTTTAGAATACACCTGCTGTCAGGGCAGCACAGAGCAGGAAGTGAGTACGGTAGTCTATGATTCACGCAAAGTACAGCAGAATTCTCTTTTTATCTGTATTCGGGGTGCGGTGGTGGATGGCCACCGGTTTATCCCGGATGTGATCGCAAAAGGTGCAAAAACCATCGTAGCAGAAGAGGAGATCCAGGCTCCTGAGGATGTAACTGTGATCCGTGTAAAGGATACACGGTATGCAATGGCATTTATCTCTGCCGCGTATTTCGGATATCCGGCAGAAAAACTGAAAACCATCGGTATCACAGGAACCAAGGGAAAAACAACCACCACCTATATGGTAAAATCCATTCTGGAAAATGCAGGCTATCAGGTAGGACTGATCGGTACCATAGAGGCAATCATCGGAGATCAGGTGATCCCGGCTGCAAATACAACGCCGGAATCCTATGTGGTTCAGGAATATTTCCGCAGGATGGTGGATGCAGGCTGTGACTGTGTGGTTATGGAAGTGTCTTCTCAGGGGCTGATGCTCCACAGAACACAGGGTTTTGTTTTTGATTATGGTATTTTTACCAATATTGAGCCGGATCATATCGGGCCGAATGAACACAGGGACTTTGATCATTATCTTTCCTGTAAGTCCATGCTGCTCCGGCAGTGCAGAGTCGGGATCGTAAACCGTGATGATGAGCATTTTGACAGAATCATCCAGGGGCATACCTGCACTCTTGAAACCTATGGCTTTTCCGATAAGGCAGACCTTCGTGCAGAGGATGCCCGTATGGTCGGCGGAAAAGGGTATCTCGGGATTTCCTATCAGCTGAAGGGGCTGATGGAATTTCCGGTGGAGATTGATATTCCCGGTAAATTCAGTATCTATAATTCTCTGACAGCAATTGCGATCTGCCGGCATTTTCAGGTGTCACAGGAAAATATCATCCGTGCACTGAAGGTGGCAAAGGTTAAGGGAAGGATTGAGACTGTCAGAGTATCGGATGAATTTACTCTGATGATCGATTATGCTCATAATGCAATGGCTCTGGAAAGTCTCCTGACAACTCTGAGAGAGTATCACCCGCACCGTCTGGTATGCCTGTTCGGCTGTGGCGGAAACCGGGCAAAATCCCGCAGATATGAGATGGGAGAGGTATCCGGCCGCCTTGCGGATCTGACGATCATTACCTCTGATAACCCAAGATTTGAGGAACCTCAGGCGATTATTGACGATATCAAAACCGGAATTGCCGGAACAAATGGAAAATATGTGGAAATCTGTGACAGAAAAGAAGCGATTGCCTATGCGATCCATCACGGAGAGCCCGGAGATATTATTGTGCTGGCAGGAAAGGGACACGAGGATTATCAGGAGATCTGCGGAAAGAAATATCCCATGGATGAGCGTGTCCTGATCGCGGAGATCCTGGAGGAAGACAGGAAATCCCGGCTTTCGTCCAAAAACAGCTAAAGGAAGAGTGTTTGCATGATTTATGCGGATATTATCGTGGATATTTCCCATGAAAATCTTGACCGCAGCTTTCAGTATCTGGTTCCGGAAAAACTGGAAAAAGACATACGGACAGGCATGGTTGCCGCGATCCCTTTTGGCAGCGGAAACCGGGAACGGCGAGGCTATGTGGTAGGCCTTTCTGAAAGCCCCAGGATTTCTCCGGAAAAGCTGAAGCCGCTTCTGGGACTGGTAAGCAGTGGGGAAACAACAGAAGAAAAGCTGGTATCCCTGGCTGCATGGATGAAGGAAAGATACGGCTCTACGATGGCTCAGGCACTGAAGACTGTGATTCCGGTAAGGGAAAAGATCCGGGCAAAGGAAAAAAAAAGAATCTGCCTGGCTGTTTCACAGCAGGAGGCTGAAAAGCTGGTACAAAAGCTGGAAAGCGGACGGTGCAGGGCAAGAGCCAGACTGCTCCGTACTCTTCTGGAAGAGGGAGATCTCGATTATACCCGGGCATGTGCGGAGCTTAAGGTGAATGTGTCAGTTCTGAAGCCCATGGAAGAACAGGGGATGATCAGCATCCGGCAGGATGAGGTTTACCGCATGCCGGTAGACGGAGAACAAATCCCCAGAGAAGAAATTTCCATACTGAGCCCGGCACAGGAACAGGCTTTTCAAAGTATCAGAAAAGAATGGGAAAGTCCGGATCCCCGCCCGGTTTTGATCCATGGGGTCACCGGAAGCGGAAAAACCCAGGTGTATATGAAACTGATACAGACAGTCGTTGCAGAGGGAAAGCAGGTGATCGTCCTGATCCCGGAGATTGCCCTGACATATCAGACGGTAAGGCGGTTTTATGGATGGTTTGGAGACAGTGTTTCCGTGCTGAACTCCAGGCTGTCTCAGGGAGAGAAATATGATCAGTTTAAAAGAGCCAGACGTGGGGAGATCCAGATCATGGTAGGACCACGTTCAGCTCTTTTTACTCCGTTTTCAAAGCTGGGGATGATTATTATTGATGAGGAACATGAACAGACTTACAAAAGTGAAAACAGTCCCAGATATCATGCCAGAGATGTGGCTGTACAGCGGGCTGCCATGGAAGGCGCGAAGGTGATTCTGGGATCGGCAACCCCTTCGCTGGAAGCATATACAAAAGCTGTTTCAGGAGAGTTTGCGCTGGTACGGCTGAATGCGAGATTTGAAAACCGTCCTCTTCCCAGCGTATCAATTGTGGATTTAAGGGAAGAATTAAAGGCAGGAAACCGTTCTGTTTTAAGCCGCAGTCTGAAAGCAGCCATCGAAGAGAGGCTGAAAGCAGGGGAACAGTCTGTTTTGTTCCTGAACCGCAGAGGATATGCAGGCTTTGTATCCTGTCGGTCATGTGGGGAGGTACTGAAGTGTCCTCATTGTGACGTTGCACTTTCTGAGCATAATAACGGAAAGATGATCTGCCATTATTGCGGATATCAGAGGCCGAAAGCAGAGATATGTCCGTCCTGCGGCTCTCCCTATATCGGAGGATTTAAAGCAGGGACCCAGCAGATTGAACAGGTTCTGCACAGGAATTTTCCCGATGCCAGAATCCTGCGGATGGATTATGATACAACAAGAACAAAGGGAAGCTATCAGCAGATCCTGTCATCCTTTGCGGCACATGAAGCAGACATTCTGGTGGGAACCCAGATGATTGTCAAGGGACATGATTTTCCGGATGTGACGCTGGTAGGGGCAGTGGCGGCAGACCTGTCACTGAATGTATCGGATTACCGCTGCGGGGAAAGAACCTTTCAGCTACTTACGCAGGCTGTGGGAAGAGCCGGACGTGGAAAAAAGCCGGGGGAAGCCTTTATCCAGACCTATCATCCGGAACATTACAGTATTCAGGCCGCTGCAGCGCAGGACTATGAAAGGTTTTATCAGGAAGAGATCAGCTACCGCATGCTTCTGGATTATCCTCCGGCAGCTCATATGCTGTCCGTGCTGGTATCCGGCGAGGATGAAGAGCATCTGGAAAAAGGAATGGAATTCCTGAAAAAATTTGTGGAGCGGATCAGTCCGGGGGGACACCTCCATATTATAGGACCGGCATGGGCTTCTGTGGGAAAGATCAATGATGTTTATCGGAAGGTACTTTATCTGAAACATACAGAAGAGACAGTCCTGATGGACATTAAGAAAAAAACTGAAAAATATATTGAAATAAATTCCGGTTTTCGGAAATTATATATCATGTTTGACTACCAATGAGAAATACATAGAAAAGGAGAAAAAATTATGGCACTGAGAACAATCAGAACACAGGGAGATCCTGTTCTTACCAAGGTCAGCAGACCTGTAACAGAAATGAATCAGAAGATCCGCACACTGATCTTTGACATGCTGGATACCATGTATGAATCTATGGGAGTAGGTCTGGCAGCTCCCCAGGTGGGAATCCTGAAGAGGATTGTTACGATTGATGTGGGAGACGGCCCGATCGTACTGATCAATCCGGAAATTCTGGAGACATCCGGGGAACAGACCGGAGAAGAAGGCTGCCTGAGTGTTCCGGGAATGGCCGGACAGGTTACGAGACCGGATTATGTAAAAGTAAAGGCTCTGGACGAAAATATGAACGAGGTGATCTACGAGGGAACAGAGCTTCTTGCAAGAGCTTTCTGTCACGAGATCGACCATCTGGAAGGAAAGATGTATACGGAGCTGGTGGAGGGAGAACTTCACAGAACCTCCTATGATGAGGACGAGAATTAAATTCAGAATAAAGAGGGACAGAATATGAAAATTGTGTATATGGGAACTCCGGATTTTGCAGTTCCGCCGCTGGCTGCACTTGTAAAAAACGGATATGAGATCACTGCTGTTGTGACCCAGCCGGATAAGCCAAAGGGCAGAGGCAAAACACTTCTTCCAACTCCGGTAAAGGAAGAGGCTCTGAAGTATGGTATTCCTGTTCTTCAGCCTAAGAAGGTACGGGAACCGGAATTTGTGGAAAAATTAAAAGAGCTTGCCCCGGATGTGATCGTGGTGGCTGCTTTTGGACAGATCATCCCTGCCGAGATCCTGGATATGCCGGAATTCGGATGCATCAATATACATGCGTCTCTTCTTCCGAAATACAGAGGAGCAGCGCCTATCCAGCAGGCTGTCATTAACGGAGACAGAGAAGCAGGGGTTACCATTATGAAAATGGGAACGGGACTGGATACCGGAGACATGATCTCTCAGGCAGCGATCCTTCTGTCAGAAGATGAAACAGGCGGAAGTCTGTTTGACAGACTGGCAGAGCTTGGCGCGGAGCTTCTGATAAAAACACTGCCGTCTGTTTTTGACGGAACAGCTGTTTATGAACCTCAGCCGGAAGAAAGCCCTACTCCCTATGCGGGAATGATCACAAAAAAGATGGGACTTCTGGATTTTCATAAGGATGCAGTGGTTCTGGAGAGGCTTGTGCGGGGAATGAATCCATGGCCAAGTGCTTATACCTATCTGAACGGCAAGACCTTAAAGGTATGGAAGGCTTCTGTGGTAAGTGCTCCGGCAGAGGATGGAAGACCTTTGGAAGAACCGGGAACGGTACTGGCAGCCGGCAGCGGAAAGGAAGGAATCCATGTTGCCTGCGGCAGAAACATCCTTGTTCTGACCGAAGTTCAGCTGGAGGGAAAGAAGCGTATGGATACCGCAGCTTTTCTGCGGGGATATCAGGTGGAGCCGGGAATTATCCTGACAGATCATAAGGAGTGACGGAATGTACGGTTATGGATTTTATTATGACAGAACTTATATACTGCTGATCATTGGAATGTTGCTGTCTCTTGCAGCGTCCGCAAAGCTTAAAAGTACCTTTGCCAGATACAGAAGCGTCAGAAATGCTTCCGGGCTTACTGGAGAACAGGCGGCCAGAAGGATTCTTCAGGCCGCAGGAATCACGGACGTCCAGGTCCGGGCCGTTCGCGGCAGTCTTACAGATCATTATGATCCAAGGACAAAAACAGTAAATCTCTCACAGGATATTTACGGACAGACTTCGCTGGCGGCTGTTGGAGTAGCGGCACATGAATGTGGACATGCCATTCAGCATGCCACCCATTATGCGCCGCTGGAGATCAGAAGTGCAATCGTCCCGGCGGCGAATCTGGGAAGTCAGCTGTCCTGGCCATTGTTTTTTATTGGCCTTATCATGAGTATCAGACCACTGATCACAGCCGGGATCGTTCTTTTTTCTCTGGCTGTTCTGTTTCAGCTGGTAACGCTTCCGGTGGAGATCAATGCATCCTCCAGGGCTCTCCATATGCTGGAGGCAACGGGAATCCTGGGAAGTGATGAGAACAGGGGAGCGAGGAAGGTTCTGACCGCAGCTGCAATGACTTATGTGGCAGCGCTTGCGGGATCTGTACTGCAGCTTTTCAGACTTTTGATTCTTGCAGGAGGAAGAAGAAACGATGACTAACGGCATCAACACAAGAGAAATGATCCTGGAAATCCTGCTTCAGATCAATGAAGAGGGAGAACACAGCCACATTGCCATCCGTAATGCCCTGTCCAAATATCAGTTCCTTCCCAAACAGGAACGGGCCTTTGTGACAAGAGTATGTGAAGGTACACTGGAATACAGGATCTATATTGACTATGTGATCGACTCTTTTTCAAAGATCACAGTAGATAAAATGAAGCCGCCTATCCGGGAAATCCTGAGAAGTGCGGTATATCAGATGAAATTTATGGATCGTGTGCCGGACAGCGCTGTATGTAACGAAGCGGTGAAGCTGGCGCAGAAAAAGGGCTTTTATAATCTGAAGCCTTTTGTAAACGGTGTTCTGCGGGCAGTGGCAAGGCAGAAGGACGAGATTCCGCTTCCCTCCAGAGAAAAAGATCCTGTGCGTTATCTTTCTGTCAGATACTCCATGCCGGAGTCTCTGGTTATCAGATGGCTGAATGTATACGGAGAGGAAACTACAGAAAAAATTCTTGCAGATTTTCTCACCGAAAAACCACTTACCGTTCGCTGCCGCACATATCTGAATTCTGTGGAGGAAACCTGCGAAAGTCTTCGGGCACAGGGGGTAACAGTGGAAGATGCACCGTATCTTTCCTATGCAAAGAAAATAGCAGATTTCAATCATATTCTGGCGCTGGATGCTTTTATTGAAGGAAAGATCATGGTTCAGGATGTAAGCTCCATGCTGGTGGCAGAAATTGCGAATCCGTCCAGAGGAGATTATGTGATCGATCTTTGCGCGGCTCCCGGAGGAAAAAGTCTTCATATGGGAGACCGGATGGAAGGCTTTGGAACAGTGGATGCCCGCGATGTCAGTCAGTATAAAGTCAACCTTATCGAGGAAAACATACACAGAGCCAACTCTATCAATGTACAGGCCAGAGTAAAGGATGCTACCGTATTTGATGTGGATTCGGAATGTCAGGCAGATATTGTTCTGGCAGATGTTCCCTGCTCCGGCTATGGTGTGATCGGAAAGAAGCCGGAGATTAAATACCGTTCCACAGATCAGAAGGAAGAAGAACTGGTGATCCTTCAGAGAAATATTCTGGACAAGGCTGCGGAATATGTGAAGCCCCGCGGTGTACTGATCTACAGTACCTGTACCATTGCGAGGGAAGAAAATGAAGAAAACATGATGTGGTTTATGAACCATCATCCCTTTAAGCTGGAAAGTATCGATCCATATATTCCGGACGAGCTGAAATCAGAAACAACAGCGCTGGGCTATCTGCAGCTTCTTCCGGGCGTACATGGAACAGACGGATTTTTTATTGCAAGATTCAGAAGGAAGTAGACAGATGACAGATATTAAATCAATGAGTCTGGATGAATTGAAGACTCTTATGACAGAAATCGGAGAAAAGCCTTTCCGGGCAAAACAGATCTACAGCTGGCTCCATGAGCATCTGGTCCAGTCCTGGGAGGAAATGACAAATCTTCCAAAAGGACTGAAGGAAAAACTGAAGGATTACCCTATTACGGTTCTGGAGACCGAAGATGTTCAGATTTCCAAAATAGACGGTACCCGAAAATATCTTTTTCGCTTAAGCGATGGAAATATGATCGAAAGTGTACTTATGAAATATAAGCATGGAAATTCGGTATGTATTTCTTCCCAGGCAGGATGCCGGATGGGCTGCCGTTTCTGCGCCTCTACCATAGGCGGTCTTGCCAGAAATCTTCTGCCCTCTGAGATGCTGGATCAGATTTACCGGATTCAGGCCTCCACAGGGGAGAGGGTTTCCAATGTGGTTGTCATGGGCTCAGGAGAGCCGCTGGATAATTATGACAATCTTCTGAGGTTTATCCACATTCTCACAGAGGAAGGCGGCATACATATCAGTCAGAGAAACCTGACGGTTTCTACCTGCGGACTTATCCCAAAAATGTATGAACTTGCAGAAGAAAAACTTCAGATGACTCTGGCTGTTTCTCTTCATGCCCCGAATGATGAAAAACGCCGGGAACTGATGCCCATTGCCAACAAGTATCAGATGGATGATCTGATTGAGGCATGCAGGAATTATTTTGATAAAACAGGACGGCGTATCACATTTGAATACAGTCTTGTGGCTGGAGTGAATGACAGTCCGGAAGACGCAAGAGAACTTTCCTCACGTCTGCGGGGGCTGAACTGCCATGTAAATCTGATTCCGGTAAATCCGGTAAAAGAGCGTTCTTTCGTACGGTCTACACGACAGGCTGTGGAGAATTTCAAAATAAATCTTGAAAAATGTGGAATTAATGGTACTATTAGAAGAGAAATGGGCAGCGACATTGACGGTGCCTGTGGGCAGCTAAGAAAAAGATATATGGAAAAAACAGAAAGCGAGAAGTGACATGAGGGTATATTCAGCTACGGATGTGGGTCAGAAGCGGAAAATGAACCAGGATTATGTGTTCGTTTCTAAAGACCCGGTAGGTAATCTCCCGAATCTGTTTGTCGTTGCCGATGGAATGGGAGGGCACAACGCAGGAGATTTTGCCTCTTCCCATGCGGTTCAGATATTAGTGGATGAAATCCGCAAGGATGCAGATTTTAACCCGATCAAGGTGATCCGTCATGCCATTGAAACTGCAAACACGGAGATTTTGAGCCGTGCGCAGAAAGAGGAGGACCTCAGAGGAATGGGGACTACGATGGTTGTCGCAACGATCGTAGGGCATTATGCATATGTGGCAAATGTAGGGGACAGCCGTCTGTATCTGATCCAGGAGCAGATACACCAGGTAACCAGGGATCATTCTCTGGTACAGGAAATGGTTCGGATGGGCGAGATTAAACCGGAAGAAGCAAGAAATCATCCGGACAAGAACATCATTACCAGAGCCCTGGGAGCAGAGAGAACGGTTGATGTTGATTTCTTTGATATAAAGATAGAACCGGAAAGCACGATCCTTATGTGCTCAGACGGACTGAGCAATATGGTGGAGGATTCCAAGATCGAGGAAATCATACTGAACAGAAATGAAAATCTGCCGGAAAAAGGAGAAAGGCTTCTGAGAGAAGCAAACAGAAACGGCGGCAAAGATAACATTGCAGTAATCTTAGTAGAACCATTCGCAAACGAGGTGGACAAATGTTAAAAGCAGGAATGATCATAGCAGAACGTTATGAGGTTTTAGGAAAAATAGGCACAGGCGGCATGGCCGATGTGTACAAGGCAAAAGACCACAAACTGAACCGGTTTGTAGCGGTCAAGGTATTGAAGCCGGAGTTCCGGGAGGATAAAACATTTATCCGTAAATTCAGGAGCGAGGCGCAGGCGGCAGCAGGCCTGACTCATCCGAATATTGTCAATGTATTTGACGTAGGTCAGGATGAGGGAGTTTACTATATTGTTATGGAACTGATCGAGGGAATTACCCTCAAGGAGTATATTGCAAAAAAAGGCAAGCTTTCTATTAAAGAGGCAACCAGTATTGCGATTCAGGTTTCCATGGGACTGGAAGCAGCACACAGTCACGGGATCGTTCACAGAGATGTGAAGCCTCAGAATATTATCATTTCCACAGACGGAAAGGTAAAGGTGACAGATTTTGGTATTGCCAGAGCGGCTTCTTCCAATACCATCAGTTCCAATGTGATGGGATCTGTACATTACAGTTCTCCGGAACAGGTCCGCGGTGGATACAGCGATGAAAAATCAGACATCTATTCTCTTGGAATTACCTTATACGAGATGGTTACAGGAAGGGTTCCTTTTGACGGGGATACGACAGTGGCTATTGCCATCAAGCACCTTCAGGAGGAGATGGTTCCGCCAAGTGTTTATACAGAAAACCTTCCATACAGTCTGGAACAGATTATTTTTAAATGTACACAGAAAAGTGTCGGACGCCGTTATGATAACATGTCTGATGTGATCGCCGATCTGAAACATTCCCTGATCGATCCTCAGGGAGACTTTGTTCAGCTGAACGATGTGGACACGGAAGCAAAAACGGTAGTGATCTCTGATGAAGAGCTGGGCGAGATCAAGCATACGCAGAAAAACAGAGGCTCTCAGAAAAAACCGGAAGTGGCGCAGCTGGAAGAGGAAGAATACGAGACTGACTATGATGACGGGGATGAGGACGAGGAATATGAGCGCAGACGCGCAGCGGCCAGAAAGAAACAAAAAAGCAAAAAACGCAGAAAGCAGAGCCGCGCAGTTACCATCATTGCTCTTCTTGCCGGCGCGGCAATCCTGGTTGGTGTAGTTGTCCTTGTGGTGAAGACGGCAGGTCTTTTTGATAAGAAAGAGGAACCTGAACAGATCCAGCAGGAAGAAACCAAAAAAGACGGAATGGTAGTAGTTCCGGATCTGGTAGGAAAGACAGAGGAAGAGGCAAAGGCTCTTGTGGAGGCAGTAAACCTTGGCAAGCAGATGATCGGGGAAGAGGCTTCTGATCAGGAGAAAGGCAGGATCTCTTCTCAGGATATTCCGGCAGGAACAGAAGTGGAAGCATACACCACTTTGAAATATTACATCAGCAAGGGACCGGAGGAACTGACGATCCCGACATATGACGAGAGCACCACTGCATATGCTTATCAGAAATCCCTTGAAGATATGGGACTTACCGTAAATGTGCAGAAAGAATACAGCCTGGACACGGATGATACAGATGGAATGGAATGGCCGGACGTGGAACCGGGATATATTATCTCCGTATCTCCGGAGTCAGGATCTACGGTGCAGTCAGGAGAAGCAGTTACACTTACTGTCAGCCGGGGATTTGACCATGGTGACAGTGTGGAAGTTCCGGATGTTTCCGGATATACAGAAGAGGAAGCGGTGACCCGTCTGGGTAAATGGAATGATGTTCAGGTTACAGAGGAACAGAATGCGGATATTCCGGCGGGACAGGTAATCTCCCAGAGTGCGGAGGCAGGATCCTGGGTGGATCCGGATGAACCGATTACGATCACGGTAAGCACAGGCGCTCAGGCTCCGCAGGCGGAAACAGAATCTTCCGCAGATGCTTCCGAAAGTCAGGCAGATTCCGCAGATATTGCAGCGCAGCAGCAGGCAGCAGCCAATGGTGAGATCTGGAAATGTACACAGAGCTTAAATACTCCTCAGGGCTACAATAATGGTCCTCTCCGTCTGGAACTTCTTCAGGATGTAAACGGAAGCACACAGGCTACGAATATCGTTGATGGACAGTCACTTACTTTCCCATATAAGCTGGATATCACAGGCGCTCCGGGAGTAAGCCAGGGAACGCTCTGCGTATACGAAATGATTGATAAGGAATATCAGCAGCTCGGTTCCTATCCGCTGACATTTGAGAAAGCAGAGTAATTTATGAAAGGCAAGATTATAAAAGGAATTGCCGGGTTCTACTATGTATATGGAGAAAACGATGAGGTTTACGAGTGCAGGGCAAAAGGAATCTTTCGTAAGGAAAACAGGAAGCCGCTGGTAGGGGATGATGTGGAGATCACAATTCTGGATCAGGAGAAAAAAGAGGGGAATCTGGTAAAGATTCTCCCCAGAAAAAATTCTCTGATCCGCCCGGCTGTGGCGAATGTAGATCAGGCCTTTGTGATTTTTGCCATGGATGATCCGAAACCGAACTTCCTGCTTCTCGACCGTTTTCTGATTATGATGGAACAGGCAGATATTCCTGCAGTGATCTGTTTCAACAAAAAAGATCTGGCAGAAGAACAGGAAATCAGGGAACTTTATGAAACTTACAGAGGCTGCGGATATCAGGTGATTCTTTCCAGCGCTCTTCAGGAAGAGGGGATAGAGGAGATCCGCAGTATACTGAAAGGAAAAACTACAGTTGTAGCAGGCCCCTCAGGGGTGGGAAAATCTTCCCTTACCAATCTTCTGCAAAAAGAGATCCGGATGGAAACCGGAGAGATCAGCAGAAAACTGAAACGGGGAAAGCATACCACCCGTCATTCTCAGGTGATTCCTGTGGGAGATCACACTTATCTGATGGATACTCCGGGATTTTCCTCTCTGTATCTGACAGATATGGAAGAGCAGGAACTGAAGGATTATTTTCCGGAATTTCGGAAATATGAGGAGCAGTGCAGATTTCAGGGCTGCCGACATATCCATGAACCGGGATGTGCAGTTAAGGAGGCGCTTGGATCAGGAGAGATCAGCAGCCTCAGATACGAAGACTATTTAAATCTATACGAAGAATTGAAAGAGAAAAGGAGATATTGATCACATGGACTATCATTTGTGTCCCTCGATTTTGTCAGCAGACTTTAACCGACTGGGTGAACAGATTAAAACTTTGGAAAAAGAAGGTGTAAAATGGCTTCACATTGATGTAATGGATGGAGATTTTGTTCCCAGTATTTCTTTTGGAATGCCGGTAATCCGTTCCATCCGTAAAGAATCCAACATGTTCTTTGATGTTCATCTGATGGTTTCGGCTCCGGAGCGTTACATTCAGGATTTTGCAGATTGCGGAGCAGATTCCATCACTGTTCATGCAGAAGCCTGTGAAGATCTGGAGCGTGCCATTGAGCTGATCCGTGATGCGGGTGTTAAAGTAGGCGTATCGATTAAACCGGCAACTCCGGTCAATGACATCAGCCATCTTCTGGAAGATGTGGATATGGTACTGGTGATGACGGTACAGCCGGGATTCGGAGGACAGAAATACATTGAGGAGTGTACTGAGAAGGTTGAAGAACTCCGTGAACTGATCCGCAGTGAAAATCTGGATGTAGATATCCAGGTAGACGGCGGAATCAATGATGAAACCATTGAAACAGTTATGAAGGCAGGAGCCAATCTCCTTGTGGCAGGTTCTTATGTGTTTAACGGGGATCTGACCTCTAATGTGCGCCGGATCACAAAAAGGATCCAGCATATTAAAGAAGATATCGAATGAGGCATATGATGAAAAATGCAATCATTGTAAGCGGGGGCAATATCAATAAAGATTTTGCCCTCGATTTTTTGAAAAAAAATAAAAATAAAGAAACCAGCCTGATCGCAGCAGACCGGGGACTGGAATTCTTTCAGCAGACAGGGATTCTTCCGGATGTGGCAGTAGGTGATTTTGACAGCCTTTCCGCCAGTGGACGGAAATATCTGGAAGATCTCACAAATACAGAGATTGTCCGTCTGAAACCCGAAAAGGATGACTCCGATACCCAGTCGGCGGCATGTCTGGCCATAGAAAGAGGAGCAGGGCAGATTATGATCCTGGGCGCAACGGGAAACCGGATGGATCATCTTCTGGCGAATTTGGGACTTCTGGTCCTGGGATGGGAAAAGGGAGCAGAGATCATTCTTGCGGATTCCTGGAATTACATGAAACTGATCCACAGCGGAACAGTGCTGAAGCGCGAAGAACAGTTTGGAAAATTTGTGTCCTTTTTTCCGCTGGACGGAGATGTACCGGGACTGACTCTGACTGGATTCAAATATCCGCTGAATCGTCATTATCTGAAAACTGCGGACAGTGGTCTGACGGTCAGTAACGAGATCACAGCGGAGGAAGCTCTTGTGGAATTTGACAGAGGCATGCTTCTGATGCTGATGACCAGGGACTGACCGCAGGTATAGACAATTTTATCTTCGGGAGAGTTCCTGCCATATAAGTGGAAGATCTGAAACAATAAGGGAGCCTTAGCTCCCTTATTGTTTGTTTAAGGAGATGAAATTGAATATTCACAAAGATAAAATGGTATGGTATAATATAAAATACTGTATTAGGGCTTCTTTGAGAGAAACTAAAATATGGGACAAGATTTAAAAGGCAAAGAAATGCTTTGTGGCACTTGTTGTGGCACTCGATACGATTTAAAATAAGCGCAAGCCCATTAAATAAAGGCATTATCAGGAGGAAAAATAAAAAATGAAATTAGGTATTGTAGGTCTGCCAAATGTAGGCAAGAGTACACTTTTTAATTCTCTGACAAAAGCAGGAGCGGAGTCTGCAAACTATCCTTTCTGCACCATTGATCCAAATGTGGGAATTGTTACAGTTCCTGACGAAAGACTGAATCTTCTGGGAGATTTTTATCATTCAAAAAAGGTGACTCCGGCAGTGATCGAATTTGTTGACATTGCAGGTCTTGTAAAAGGTGCTTCTAAAGGAGAGGGACTGGGAAATCAGTTCCTTGCAAATATTCGTGAGGTGGATGCAATTGTACATGTAGTACGCTGTTTTGAAGATCCCAATGTAATTCATGTAGATGGAAATATCGATCCTCTTCGTGACATTGAGACTATTAATCTGGAGCTTGTTTTTTCAGACCTTGAGATTCTGGAAAGAAGAATTGCCAAGGTTACAAAAACTGCAAGAATGGATAAAGAAGCAGCTAAAGAGCTTGATTTTCTTCAGAAGGTAAAAGCGCATCTGGAAGACGGAAAGCTTGCAATCACAATGGAGCTGGAAAACGAGGATGAAGAGGCATGGATGGGAACCTATAATCTTCTTACCTGGAAACCGGTAATTTATGCTGCAAATGTAGCAGAAGATGAACTGGCAGACGACGGTGCTTCCAATCCTCATGTGCAGGCTGTAAAGGAATATGCCGAACAGCAGAAAAGCGAAGTGTTTGTAATCTGTGCGGAGATCGAGGCAGAAATCTCAGAGCTGGATGAAGATGAGAAAAAAATGTTCCTGGAGGATCTGGGACTTACAGAATCAGGTCTTGAGAAGCTGGTGCGCGCAAGCTACCGTCTGCTTGGTCTGATGAGTTTCCTTACTTCCGGAGAGGATGAGACAAGGGCATGGACCATTAAGATAGGAACCAAAGCTCCTCAGGCGGCAGGTAAGATCCACACGGATTTTGAACGTGGATTTATCAAGGCTGAGGTTGTAAATTACAAAGACCTTCTGGACTGCGGCTCATATGCAGGAGCAAGAGAAAAAGGTCTGGTACGTATGGAAGGCAAGGAGTATGTGGTTCAGGACGGTGATGTGATCCTGTTCCGTTTCAATGTATAAGCAGGGAGTGTTTGCATGAATACTTCAATTGGATTCCCGAATCTGAATATAAGCTTTGAGTTCGTGGGACAGTCTCTGTCCATTCGGGGCTTTGAAATTACAATTTACGGACTTCTGGTGACAACCGGGATGCTTCTGGGGCTGATGCTGATGATCGCCATTTCCAAAAAACAGAAGGAAAATCCAAACCTTTGTCTGGAAACCATGATTCCGTCTCTGGCAGGCGGAATAGTGGGCGCCCGTCTTCTGTATGCGGTTATGAACCGGGAGTGGTCGGAAGGCAAAACAGCCGTGGAGCTTCTGGATATCCGCGGCGGGGGTCTGTCTGTTTACGGCGGCATCCTTGGAGCTGTGATTCTGGGCTGGCTGTTTTGTAAGCTCAGGAGGATTTCCTTTGCGAAAATGGCAGATATTGTATGTATGGGATTTCTTCCTGTGCAGATAATAGGAATATGGGGAAACTTTTTTAACAGAGAAGCTTTTGGAGAGTACACAGACAGCCTGTTTGCCATGCAGCTTCCCCAAAGTGCCGTAAACGGCAGCCGGATCACAGAATTGATGAAGGCTCACATTACAAAAGCAGAAGGAATATCCTGGATTCAGGTACATCCTCTGTTCCTTTATGAGAGTCTCTGGTGTCTCCTGATGCTGGTGGTGCTGCTGTTCTATACCTGGAGAAAAAAATATCAGGGAGAGATCTTTCTGAGATATCTGGCGGGCTACAGTCTGGGAAGAGCTGCTATTGAGTGGCTTCGTCCGGGCCAGAAAATGCTTCCGGGGACAGAGCTTCCGATTCTGCCTTTAGTGCTGGCAGCACTTTTTGTTCTGTTTGAGGTCACTGCTGCGGTAAGAAGAAGCCTGAGCAAAAAGAGAGAGAAATATATAATCCGCAGAAACGAGGAGCGGAAGAGAAATCCCTTTAATTATGCGGATGCTCAGAACTTTGAAGATGTGTCCCATGAATTTCTGGGAAGCGGCGCAGACGACGAAAAACCAGAAGAAAAAGAGGTTTCTGAGGATGCGGAAAAAGAAACTGAAAGAGATGGACGGGAAGGCGATCAGTCAGAAAAAAAGGAAGAGACTGAAGAAAAAAATACGGAGCTGCAGGAAAAAGCTCAACGGGATGATCAGCAGCAGGAGAGATCTTCCGAAGTGTCTGAAGATAAGCCGGAAGCTGGACCGTCTGATGGAAAAAACTGAACAGTTATAAAAGCGGGGGATTTACAGTCGGGGACTGCAGATCCCTTTTTTTACGAACAACTAACCTTGAACAGCCGGATATTTTTTATGTCAATCACAAAAAACCTCAGATTCCCACTTGTATTTTCAATATAAATAGGGTAGAATGTTTTCATAAGTGGTAGAAAGTGGTGAATAGTGGTGGCAGATGGAGGACATGTGGCAGACATATCCATTTGTACCCGGAAGTACGAAGGGGAGATTCGTACTTTGCGAGAGTAGGTGAGTTACATGTTCATGGGAGAATACAATCATACAATAGACGCGAAGGGGCGTATGATCATCCCTGCGAAGTTCAGAGAACTTTTGGGAGAAGAGTTTGTTCTGACAAAGGGATTGGATGGTTGTCTTTCAATTTATCCTATGGATGAATGGGAAGCCTTTGAAAAAAAGCTCAGAGCCTTACCACTTACAAATAAAAATGCAAGAACCTTCTCACGTTTCTTTGTTGCAGGGGCAGCAGTCTGTGAGCTGGACAGGCAGGGGAGAATTCTCGTTCCGCAAACGCTTCGGGAATTTGCCGGTCTGGAAAAGGATGTTGTGCTTACCGGAAATCTTAACAGGATTGAGGTATGGAGCAAAGAAAAATGGAGCGAGAACTGTAATTATGATGATATGGACAGTATTGCAGAGGGTATGCAGGACATGGGCATTATCATCTGAGATCTCACTTCAGGAAATCCAACACAGGAGACGGATATGGAATTTAAACACAAATCTGTATTACTGGAAGAAACCATTGAGGGCTTAAGGGTAAAGCCGGACGGGATCTACGTGGATGGAACTTTAGGAGGTGCAGGACATGCCAGTGAGGTATGTCGCAGACTTTCTGCCAAGGGGAGATTTATTGGCATAGATCAGGACCAGGATGCAATAGTTGCTGCGAGTGAACGGCTGGCTGCTTATGGAGACAAAGTAACCATCATTCGCAGCAATTATTGTTACATGGCAAATGAACTGAAGAACCTTGGTATCCATCAGGCAGACGGTATTTTGCTGGATCTGGGAGTTTCCTCCTATCAGCTTGATAATGAGGAGAGGGGATTTACCTACCGGGTAGATGCACCTCTGGATATGCGCATGGACCAGCGCCAGAGCCGGACGGCGGCAGACATCATCAATGGTTACGACGAAAAGGAACTGTACCGGATCATTCGTGATTACGGTGAAGATAAATTTGCGAAAAATATTGCCAGACATATTGTTGCGGCAAGGCAGGAGAAGCCTGTGGAGACTACGGGAGAGCTTACAGAGATCATCCGGAGAGCGATTCCCATGAAGATCCAGGCATCCGGAGGACATCCTGCCAAGAGAACCTTTCAGGCAGTGCGTATTGAACTGAACAGAGAACTGGATGTGCTCAGAGATTCTCTGGACGGAATGATCGATATGTTGGGGGATGGCGGAAGACTCTGTGTGATTACGTTCCATTCACTGGAAGACAGGATCGTCAAGACGATTTTCCGAAAAAACGAAAATCCGTGTACCTGTCCGCCTGATTTTCCGGTATGCATATGCGGAAAAAAATCAAAAGGAAAGGTGATCACAAGAAAACCAATCCTCCCCGGGGCGGAGGAACTGGAAGAAAACTCACGGGCAAAAAGTGCAAAACTGCGTATTTTTGAGCGTAGACTTCAGCCGGAAGAGTGATTGATTTTAAAGAAAGTTAGTGAAGGGTAATGGATAGGACAAACAGAGCGGTAACTGCCAGAAAAAGCAGAGATAGTGTGAGATACACCCGCGGAATGTATATAGATGGAAACGCAGCCAGAAGGCTGCAGGAGATACCGGAAAAGAAGTATTCTGCTACGCAGGCTCCTCAGAAGCGGCAGAACAGCAAAAACCGGAAGCCGGTTTCTCGAAAAACAGAGAACCGTGCAAGGGAAGTCAGCAGGGAGACTGCCAGAAACCGTCAGAAAGCCATGAGCATGGGAAGAGGATATGTGGTTTTTCTTGCTGCGATTTCAGTGGCTGTTTTGTTATGCTGTGTGAATTATCTACAGCTGCGGTCGGAGGTGACCGGAAAGATAAAAAGCGTAGCGGTTCTCGAATCGGAACTCAGTGAGCTTCGGGAAGAGAATAATGCTTATGAAAGCCAGGTGAATTCAGATATCGATCTGAACCGGATCAAGAAGATTGCTATCGGCCGTCTGGGGATGAACTATCCCAGAGAGGATCAGAAGAAAACATACAGTATGTCCAATAACAGTTATGTGAGGCAGTATCAGGATGTATCCGGAAGTAAATAAGAGGTGAGAATTTGACTGACTACAGGAGGAAAAGACGTAAAAAACCCCAGCAGAAAATTAATCATCAAATGAGAGGAAAGCTGGCAGGACTGTTCGGAGCAGTGCTGCTGGCTTTAGTTTGTTTGCTGGGAAGAATTACTTATATCAACGCAACAAATGGAAATAAATATAAAAAGCAGGTTCTGACGCAGGCCCAGCAAAGATACGAAGGCAATGTGCTTCCGGCCAGAAGAGGGGATATTTATGACAGAAACGGAAATATCCTTGCGACCAGTAATAAAGTGTATAATGTGATCCTGGACTGTAAGACGGTAAATTCAGATGAGGATTTTGTGGAACCTACCATACGTGCTCTGAAAGATCTTCTGGGGATAGACGAGGAAAAAGTCCGTTCTCTTCTTTCTGACAGCAGAACCAGCCAGAGTCAGTATCAGATTCTCCTGAAGCAGCTGTCCATGGATAAGAAAAAAGAGTTTGAACAGTATTGCACTGTGGAGGAAGACAGTGATCTTTCAGAGACAGAACAGGAAGAAAGGAATAATATCAAGGGAGTATGGTTTGAGGAAGATTATCTGAGAAGCTATCCTTTTGGAAGTCTTGCCTGTGATACCATTGGCTTTACCCTTTCCAGAGATGTGGCAGATGTGGGAATCGAAAGCTACTACAACAGTACGCTCATGGGAGCAGATGGCCGCCAGTTTGGTTATTTTAACAATAATTCAGACGTAGAACAGACTATTATCTCTCCGGTAAACGGAAAAAGTATTGTTACCACTATAGATGTGGGAATCCAGCAGATTGTAGAAAAATATGTAAATGCATTTAAGAAAAAAATGGGAGCCAAGAATATTGGAGTTATTGTTCAGAATCCCAACACAGGAGAGATTCTTGCCATGGATGCCGGCGACCGCTACGATCTGAATGATCCCAGAGACCTTTCCAGCAGATATTCCAAAGAAGAGATCAAGGCCATGAATGATGAGGAGACCGTAGAAGCTCTGAACGATATGTGGAATAATTTCTGCGTTACCGATGCATTTGAACCGGGCTCGGTAATCAAACCGATTGTTATGGCAGGCGCTCTGGAAAAAGGCGCTATTGCAGAAAATTCCACCTTTGTCTGCGATGGCGGAGAAGGCTTTGGTGTGAACAATGAAACATATATCAAATGTGCGGTATGGCCGGATGCTCACGGGCAGGAGGATCTGATGCATGTGATCGCCAATTCCTGCAATGACGGTATGATGGCCATCGCGGCAGCAATGGGATCTGATGAATTTATCAAAGCCCAGAGTCTGTTTAATTTTGGAAGCCGTACGGGGATCGATCTTCCCAATGAGGGCTACGGTATCATCCATACGGCAGATACCATGGGCGTGACAGAGCTTGCCTGCTCTGCTTTTGGACAGGGAATCACCTGTACCATGATCCAGGAGATCAATGCCATGTGTTCCGTGATCAATGGCGGCTATTACTACCAGCCGCATCTGGTAAAAGAGATACAGGACAGCAATGGAAGCACTGTTAAAACAGTGGACCCGATTCTTCTGAAGCAGACGATTTCTTCAGATATTTCAGCGGATATCCGCACATATATGGAAGACAGTGTGATTGAAGGTACCAGCCGTACTTCCAAGGTTCAGGGTTACAGCTCAGGTGGTAAAACAGGTACAGCGGAGAAGCTTCCCCGAAATAATGGAAAATATCTGGTATCCTTTATAACTTTTGCACCGGTGGAAAACCCTCAGATCGTAATGTATGTGGTTGTGGATGAGCCTAATGCAGAGGAGCAGGCGGACAGTAAATATCCGCAGTACATTGCACAGGGAATACTCTCAGAGCTTCTTCCTTATCTGAATATTGAACCGGACGAAGCATCAGAAGACGGTTCGGTACCGGAGACAGAGCTGTGGGAGGGATTTGACGGAGTTCTGGAGGATATTTCCGGAGGAAGTGTCGATGCAGCTGGAAATCTGGTCGATGCAGAAGGAAATCTGATCGATATGGAAGGAAACCGTGTCGATGAGGAAGGATATCTTCTGAATGAAAACGGAGAACGTAAGGTAAATGACAGCGGTGAATATGTAAAATCACAAAATCTGGAAACTTTTTCCGGAGAGACGCTTCCTGCCTCCGAAAGCGGAGAAAGTGTGGGAGATGCCGTGTCCAATCCGGATGCTCCGGCGCCGCCGGAAAACGAGGAAAACCCGATTGAGGGAAATGATATGGAAAGTGACGGCATTACTAACGAAGAGGCCGGACTGGAATAAAAACATACCCTGCAGAGAATACTCATATATTTTTATGACGATCTCTGCGGGGCTTTTTTATGAAAAAAAACAGAACATTTCACAAAAAAAAAGTGTGGGTTGTATTCTTCTGCTGTATGGTACTGCTGCTGGGACTGCTGGGACGTCTGGTGTGGCTTATGGGGTTCTGTTCTGATTATTATTACGAAAAAGCAGAGGATCTCCATGAAAGAGAAAGAGACATTAAAGCGGCACGGGGAAGGATCCTGGATGCCGGAGGGAAGATCCTGGCTGCAAACAAAACCGTGTGTACTGTTTCGGTGATCCACAGCCAGATAAAAGAACCGGAAAAGGTGATCCGGCTTCTGACAGAGAAACTGGGGATACCGGAGGAAACTGTGAGGAAAAAAGTGGAAAAAGTTTCTTCTATAGAAAGAATCAGGACGAATGTGGAAAAGGAAACCGGAGACGCCATACGGAATGCAGGGCTGGAAGGCATCAAGGTGGACGAGGATTACAGACGATACTATCCTTACGATTCCCTGGCATCCAGGGTTCTGGGATTTACCGGAGCAGATAATCAGGGAATTATAGGGCTGGAGGTGGAATATGAAGAAATTCTTCGAGGAATTCCGGGAAAGATACTGACCACAACGGATGCAAGAGGAATAGAGATCGATGAGGCCGGAGAAAGCCGGGTGGAGCCGGAGGCGGGAAATGATCTGAGAATCAGTCTGGATATCAATATTCAGGAATTTGTTCAGCAGGCAGCCATGAAAGTTATGGAAGAAAAACAGGCAGACAGAGTGTCTGTTCTTCTGATGAATCCTCAGAATGGGGAGATTTATGCCTGTGTGAATGTTCCCGAGTTTGACCTGAACGATCCGTTTACCCTGAATACAGGGGAAAATACTTCTTCAGAAGATCCGAAAAAAAAGCAGGATCTTCTGAATCAGATGTGGAGAAATCCGTGCCTGAACGATACCTATGAGCCAGGTTCTACCTTTAAGATCATTACCATGGCAGCGGGACTTCAGGAGGGAGTTGTGACACTGGATGACAGATTTTATTGTCCCGGATATAAGCTTGTGGATGACAGAAGGATTCATTGTGCAAACCGGAGGGGCCACGGATCTCAGAATTTTGTGGAAGGAGCGCAGAATTCCTGCAATCCGGTATTTATAGAAGTAGGACTTCGTCTTGGTGTGGAGAACTACTATAAATATTTCCAAAAATTCGGGCTTCTGAAGAAAACAGGAATCGATCTTCCGGGAGAAGCGGGAACTATTATGCACAAAAAGGAAAATATGGGAAATGTGGAACTGGCTACCGTGTCATTCGGCCAGTCCTTTCAGATCACACCCATTCAGCTTGCTACGACAGTCAGTTCTCTGATCAATGGAGGAAAAAGGGTGACTCCTCACTTTGGGGTGGCAGTTCAGAACAGCAACGGAAGTCAGGTAAAGGAGCTTTCTTATTCTTATGAATCAGGCATTATATCCGAAGAGACCTCAAAAAAGATAAGACAGATCCTGGAAACGGTCGTGTCAGAAGGATCCGGCAGAAATGCAGCGATTCCGGGGTATACCATAGGAGGCAAGACGGCCACATCACAGACCCTTCCGAGAAGTGCCAACCGGTATATTTCTTCTTTTCTGGGATTTGCCCCGGCAGAAGATCCCCGGGTACTTGCTCTGTGTATCATTCATGATCCTCAGGGGATCTACTATGGGGGAACGATAGCAGCACCGGCGGTCAGAAGTATTTTTGACAACATACTTCCATACCTGGGAATCCAGAGAAAGGAAACAGCAGAAAAGGAGGAATGAGAATTCCCTGGTAAGACCGCACAGTAACGGTTGATAATTTTGCAGAAAAGCTTTATACTGATTATGTTATAAAATAAAAACAAAAGAATGATAAGAGGTGTAAGGATGAATTATCAAGTTATAATCCCGGTTCTGATCTCGTTTGCCATCAGCGTGATCCTGGGACCAGTTATCATCCCGTTTCTGAGAAAACTGAAGATGGGACAGACAGAACGGGCAGAAGGTGTACAGTCCCACCTGAAAAAAGCCGGAACTCCTACCATGGGAGGCATTATTTTTTTGATCGCGGCAGTAGTGACTTCTCTGTTTTATGTAAAGGACTATCCTTCCATTATCCCGATCCTTTTTCTGACTCTGGGGTTTGGCATCATAGGATTTCTGGATGATTATCTGAAGGTGGTTCTGAAGCGCTCCGACGGTCTTCTTGCATGGCAGAAATTCCTGCTTCAGATCGTGGTTACAGGAGTCTTTGTATTTTATCTTCTGAATTATACGGAGATTTCACTGAATATGCTGATTCCTTTCTGGCCGGGACATTATCTGAACCTTGGGATCCTGGCAGTTCCGGTGTTATTTATAGCAGTGATCGGAACTGTGAATGGGGTGAATTTTACAGACGGTCTGGATGGTCTTGCCTCCAGCGTAACCCTGATTGTTGCAGTATTTTTTACTGTGGTATCTATCGGCACGAAAAGTGGAATTGAGCCAGTTACCTGTGCGGTAGTGGGAGGTCTCATGGGATTTCTTCTCTTTAATGTGTATCCGGCAAAGGTCTTTATGGGAGATACCGGTTCTCTGGCTCTGGGTGGATTTGTGGCAGGAACGGCATATGTACTTCAGATGCCTCTGTTTATTCTTCTCGTAGGACTGATCTATCTGGTTGAAGTTCTTTCTGTTATGATCCAGGTAACTTATTTCAAGGCTACCCACGGAAAAAGAATCTTTAAGATGGCACCGATCCATCATCATTTTGAACTTTGCGGATGGTCTGAAACAAGAGTGGTGGCAGTATTCTCCATCATCACTGCGATCATGTGTCTGATCGCATTTATGGCACTTTGACAGGAGGCGGGGCATTTATGGATTTAAAAGGAAAAAAAGTCCTGGTATTCGGCTCCGGCAAGAGTGGAATCGGAGCGGCGGAGCTTCTTGACCGGGCAGGCGCTCATCCGGTGATCTATGACGGGAATCCGGAGCTTGACCGGGAGGCTGTTTTACATAAACTTCCCGGAATAAAAAACCTGGAGATTTTTGCAGGAGAGCTTCCTTTGGAAGAACGGAAAAACCTGGATCTGGTGGTTCTCAGTCCCGGAGTTCCCACAGATCTTCCTCTGGTAAAAAGCTTTTATGAACAGGGGCTTCCTGTGTGGGGTGAGGTGGAGCTGGCATATCGTACCGGTAAGGGACGGGTGCTTGCGATCACCGGAACAAATGGAAAAACAACGACAACCGCTCTTCTGGGAAAGATCATCAGCGACGCGGAAGAGTCGGTATTTGTTGTGGGAAATATAGGAACACCCTATACCTCAAAAGCACTGGAAATGAAAGAGGATTCCGTAACAGTTGCAGAGATTTCCAGCTTCCAGCTGGAGACCATACAGGAGTTTGCTCCGAAGGTCAGTGCGATCCTGAATATTACAGAGGATCATCTGAACCGCCATCACACCATGGAGGAATATATCCGTGTAAAAGAACTGATCGTGAAAAACCAGGGACCGGAGGACGTCTGTGTTCTGAACTATGAGGATCCGGTCCTCAGAGAATTCGGCGAGGACATAATTCCAAAAACAGTGTATTTTTCCAGTGAACATAAGCTGGATCAGGGCATTTATCTGGATGAGGACAGAATGATCCTGAAAACAGAAACAGAAGAAATCCAGCTGGTAAAGACCGGAGAATTAAAGCTGCTTGGAAAACATAATTATGAAAATGTTATGGCTGCCGCAGCGATGGCTTACTATGCAGGGGTTCCGGTGGAAAGTATCCGCAGAAGTATCTGTGCTTTTACAGCAGTAGAGCATCGGATCGAGTATGTGACAGAAAAGAACGGAGTAGTATATTACAATGACTCCAAGGGAACCAACCCGGATGCTGCCATAAAAGGGATTCAGGCAATGAACCGTCCTACTTATCTTATTGGCGGAGGGTATGATAAAGGCTCCAATTATGATGAATGGCTGAACAGCTTTGACGGCAAGGTAAAAGCGCTGGTTCTGATCGGACAGACGAAAGAAGCAATCCGTCAGGCGGCGGAACGCCTTGAAGTATGTCCCTGTATTCTCTGCGAGGATCTGGAAGAGGCCGTGAAGGTATGCGCACAGAAGGCACAGCCGGGAGAGGCAGTCCTTCTTTCTCCTGCATGTGCAAGCTGGGGACAGTTTGATAATTATGAGCAGCGGGGCGATATGTTTAAAAAATATGTAAACAGTCTGTAAAGGATATAGACCGGGGCACATTTTGGAATGTGCCCCGGATGTTTTTTTGTCGGGGGTTCTTTTGAAGAAAAAAACTTCATATCTATATTAATAACGCGGCAGCAGGAGGCTTATATGCAAAAAGAACCGCAGAAAAATTCTCAACGTCCGGATGTGTTTCTTTTTATTCTTGTACTTTTGCTGACTGTATTCGGACTTCTGATCCTGTACAGCGCAAGCTCTTATAATGGAAAAGTCCGTTTTCATGATTCTGCATATTACTTCAAAAAACAGCTGTTTGCTACTTCTCTGGGGCTTGCGGCCATGTATGTGGTTTCCAGAATGGACTATCATTTTCTGGTTTCCCTGGCACCCTTTCTGTATTTGACTTCTATTCTCCTGTCTACAGCTGTCCTTCTGGTAGGACAGGAGATCAATGGTTCCCGGAGATGGCTGAATCTGGGACCTCTTTCTTTTCAGCCTTCTGAGTTTGCCAAGCTGGCAGTGATTCTTTTTCTTGTATGGCAGATTGACCGGAGCCGGAAAAAAACATCCGGTTTTGGATTTATGTGCAGAACAATGGCTACACTTCTTCCCATAGTGGGGCTTGTGGGCTCCAATAATCTGAGTACGGCTGTCATTATTCTTGGTATCGGAGTAATACTGATCTTTGTCTCAAGCCCGGGATACATACAGTTTGTGGGGATGGGAGGTGCAGGTATTGCCTTTGTTTCTCTGTTTCTTGCAGCAGAAAGCTATCGACTGGAGCGCCTTGCCATATGGCGAAATCCGGAAAAGTATGAAAAAGGATTTCAGACGATCCAGGGGCTTTATGCGATTGGAAGCGGTGGACTTTTTGGAAGAGGACTGGGCGGAAGTATTCAGAAACTGGGGTTTGTGCCAGAGGCGCAAAACGATATGATCTATTCTGTGATCTGTGAGGAACTGGGACTTGCGGGTGCAGGAATTCTGATTCTTGTGTTTGGGCTGCTGCTGTGGAGACTCTGTGTAATCTCCATGCACAGCCGGGATCTGCAGGGGAGTCTGATCGGTGCAGGGATTATGGGACACATGGCCATTCAGGTAATCCTGAATATTTCTGTTGTGACAAATACCATCCCGAATACCGGGATCACGCTTCCCTTTGTCAGTTATGGAGGAACATCGGTTATGTTTCTTCTTGCTGAAATGGGGCTGGCTCTGAGCGTCAGCAGGAACAGAAAATAAAAATCCGCATATGATAAAAGAAAGAGGCCTTTTTGGGAGTGAAGGGTTTGGATGAGATCAGGATTACAGGAGGAAGACCGCTTTGGGGTACCATAACCATACAGGGATCCAAAAACGCTGCACTGCCCATGATGGCGGCAGCTCTTCTTCACAGAGGGCTCAGTGTGCTTGAAAACTGTCCGGCCATATCTGATGTATTCTGCATGGAAGAAATCCTCAGATCGCTGGGAGCGAAAACCTGGTGGGAGGGGCACTGTCTGTTTCTGGACTGTACAGATGCAGAGGGAACGGAAATCCGGGCGGAAAGTACAGGACGTATGCGGTCATCAGTGATTCTTCTGGGACCTCTTCTGGCAAGAAATAAAAAAGCTTCTGTGGGATATCCCGGAGGCTGCGTGATCGGAAAAAGGCCGGTAGATCAGCACCTTATGGTTCTGCGGCAGCTGGGGGCTGTGATCGAAGAAAGAGAAACAGGGCTGCATGCTTTCTGTACACAAAGAAAAGGACGGCATATTACGTTTGGAAAAAGAAGTGTGGGTGCTACGGAGCAGGGGATTCTTGCCGCTGTGACAGCGGAGGGAGAAACGGTTCTCCATAATTGCGCGGAAGAACCTGAGATTTTATGGCTGTGCAGATTCCTGAGGACTATGGGCGCTGATATTCAGAGGAAAGGAGCCGCCTGTTTGCGGATACGGGGTGTCCGGAAGCTGACCGGAGGAAAAATGCAGATTCCTTCTGACCGGATCGTTACCGGAACCTATATCTGTGCGGCGGCTGCCACCAGAGGAAGGATTGTGATCGAAAATCCGCCAGGGGGAGAACTGGATGCCTTTCTCCGGGTGTACAGGAAAATGGGTGGACAATATACCTGGAACAGTGGTAAACTAATAGCGGATGGAAGAAAAGTATGTATTCCGGTACCTTTTCTTGAAACAGACGTTTACCCCGGTTTTCCCACAGATCTTCAGTCGCCACTGATGAGCGTACTGACAACGGTTCCCGGTGAAAGCCATATAAGAGAGAACATATTTGAAGACAGATTTCATCTGGCAGAGGAACTGAACCGGATGGGTGCAGCTGTCTCTGTCTGCGGAAGAGACGCATGGATCAGCGGCGGCCGACATCTCAGAGGATGCAGGGTCAGGGCAAGTGAACTGCGGGGAGGCGCAGCCCTTCTGATCGCAGCGCTGGCAGCGGAAGGAGAGACGATTGTGGAAGGCTGTTCGTTTATCCGCCGGGGGTATGAGCATATATGTGAGGATCTGACCGCACTGGGCGGTCAGGCAGAGGAGAAAACAGGAACTTCATTTTATGAGAACATCAAAATACAGAAAAAAGATACAGATTACAGATAAACATAAAAAATATCTTCTTGGCGGAATAGGTGCCTGTCTCCTGGCAGGAGTTATTTTTTTCTTTACCTATTTTCAGGTAACAGATGTGGAGGTTATGGGAAGCTCCCATTACACAGAAAAAGAAATCAGGACGATGATCCTCCGGGGGCCTATGGCAGGAAATTCCATACTTGCACCTATTCTGTATTCCAAAAATGAAACAGGAGATATTCCCTTTGTAGAAGCATTTACCGTTACCAGATCCAACAGAAATACTCTTGTGATCGGTATAAAAGAAAAAAAACCGGTGGGCTGTATTCCCTATCTGGACAATTATGTTTATTTTGACAGAAACGGGATCTTTATTGAAGGGGGGAAGACCCGGGACGAAAAGGTTCCGTTTTTTGACGGTATTTCCGTAGATCAGGTGATCAGGGATGAAAAACTGCCGGTGAAAGACACGGTACTGAATACCGCGGTTGCCCTGTCCACGATCTTTGCAAAAAATGACAGTCTGCCGGATCATATTGAGTTTAATGAAAACTATGAGATCAGTCTGCTGTATGATGAGATTACAGTGAATCTGGGAAAGGACGTGAATCTGGAGGACAAAATGACCAGAGTCATTGCGATCCTTCCGCAGCTTGCCGGACAGAAAGGGACTCTTCATGCTGAAAACGTCAGCAGTACCGTAAAAACCATCACCTTTGAGGCGGAAATAGAAGAGGTGACAGCAGAAAACTGGACCGGAGGCTATGATGAGAACGGCGACTACACCGGGGACGGCGAATATGATGAAAACGGAAAATATGTAGGTGCAAAGCCCATGGCTGCACTGGATTACGCTCTGCAGAACTGGGTGGGCGGCTATGATGAAGAAGGCGACTATACCGGAGCCGGAGAGTATGATGCAAACTGGAATTATGTAGGTCCTGCTCCTACTCAGGAAACCATGGATGCAATGGGGGACTGGACCGGCGGATATAATGAAGAGGGCGGATTCGACGGAACAGGCGAGTTTGACAGAGAGGGAAATTATGTGGGACCTAATCCGGGAGGATCGGAGGAGGCTTCCGGTGATGGATCTGAAGAGGAGGACTATGGAGGAGACCCCGCGGAGGAATACGGCTACGAAGAGGAATATTCTGATGATGGAAGCGATTATTATGAAGAAGATACCTATTATGAAGAAGAATATTAGTTTCTCTGTGCCGAAAATCCATGAAAAAAGTATAAAAAAACAAAAATAGTAGTTGATTAATTTTATAAAAAACTATATGATATACTATATGCAGGTAGATTACGATAAATATCGGTGAAATAAAAGGAGGAAGTACATTGTTAGAGATCATGTCAAATGAAGCTGAGTCCTCTGCCAAGATTATTGTCATTGGTGTGGGCGGAGCTGGAAATAATGCAGTAAACAGAATGGTGGAAGAGACCATCGGAGGGGTAGAGTTTGTAGGTGTAAATACTGACAAGCAGGCATTAACTCTCTGTAAAGCTCCAACAGTACTTCAGATTGGTGAAAAGATAACGAAAGGCCTTGGTGCAGGTGCACAGCCGGAAGTTGGTCAGAAGGCCGCTGAGGAAAGTATAGAAGAAGTAAAACAGTTAATGGAAGGTGCAGACATGGTATTCGTTACCTGTGGAATGGGCGGCGGTACCGGAACAGGTGCAGCACCTGTGATCGCAGCAGCAGCCAAGGAAATGGGTATTCTGACTGTCGGTGTTGTGACCAAGCCTTTCCGTTTTGAGGCGAAGACACGTATGAACAATGCTCTTGCAGGGATCGAGAACCTGAAGAAGTCTGTGGATACGCTGATCGTTATCCCTAATGATAAGCTTCTTGAGATCGTTGACCGCCGTACAACTATGCCGGAGGCACTTCGTAAGGCTGACGAAGTTCTTCAGCAGGCTGTTCAGGGTATCACTGATCTGATCAATCTGCCGGCACTGATCAACCTTGACTTTGCGGATGTTCAGACAGTTATGACAGACAAGGGTATCGCTCATATCGGTATCGGTGAGGCAAGAGGAGATGACAAGGCTATGGAAGCTGTTCAGCAGGCTGTTTCTTCTCCGCTTCTTGAGACAACCATCAAGGGCGCTACACATGTGATCATCAATATTTCCGGAGATATCTCTCTTATGGATGCAAATGATGCAGCAAGCTATGTACAGGAGCTGACAGGGGAGGAAGCAAATATCATCTTTGGTGCAATGTATGATGATTCTGTGGCTGACTATGCAAGAATTACTGTGATTGCAACAGGACTGACAGATGCAGCGCCGAAGAGCGGCTCTTCTTTCGGAGGAAGAAGTACATCCTCTTCTCCGTTTTCCGTAAGAAAATCCACAACAGGAACTGCTTCTTCAGCAGCAAACCTGAATATGCCAAGCTTCAGTCTTCCGAATATGAACTCCTCTTTTTCTTCAAAGGTACCTACAAGTACAGTACAGAAAAAGGATATTCAGATTCCGGACTTCCTGAAAAACAGATAAATAATAAAGGACACTGCGCAGTGCAGTGTCCTTTTTCTCAGCATTTGCAGGCAAATGTTCCGCAGCGGGTCTCTTTTTGCGTGCTGGCACTTTCTCCATTGATATCAATGGCGGAAGCGGTACAGCGGCAGTGCTCATTGTAGGTACATTCCTGTGCCTTGCAGTCAATATTGATTTTTTCGCAGCCGCAGGCATCTTTGGTGCTGTTTGTGACAGAAGCCTGATCGCGTTCACGGAAGCTTCCGCAGCAGGTTTCATCCGCAACACGGGCGTCAGAACCGGTTACTTCGATCTCTCCTCTGGAACAGAGCTGATCTTTGTTGTATACACAGGTGACTGCGGTACAGTTAAGAATTGTCATGGTTGTGTCCTCCTTAGATAAATAATTGCGGTATATAATATTTCCCGGATCAGAAAAAAATATACCTGAAAAAAAGCTTGACTTTTGAAAAAAATAATGCTATCCTATGACAGTACGTAAAGAAAACAAAGCAGAGTTCACTCTCACCTCAGCACATGGAATGTGTCTCGGGTTTATATCTCTCGGCATTTGCTGTCAGTCATTAAGGGACAATACTGCGGATGCGTCATGTTCAGAAACAGAGAATATGAAAGAGAATGTAGTTGAGTGTGGATTTTGTCCGCACTTTTTTTTCGTATAAAATAAAAAGTCAGGGTATATCATTACAGGTATGGAGGTGTACGACAATTAGCAATTTAATGATTAACGAACAAATCAGAGACAAAGAAGTACGTCTGATCGGAGCAGACGGAGCTCAGCTTGGAATCATGTCTGCCAAAGAAGCCATGTTCAAGGCACAGGAAGCAGGACTTGATCTGGTAAAGATCGCACCACAGGCAAAACCGCCGGTGTGCAAGATCATCGATTACGGTAAATACCGTTACGAGCTTTCCCGTAAAGAAAAGGAAGCAAAAAAGAAACAGAAAACGATCGACATTAAAGAGGTACGTCTCTCTCCTAATATTGATACGAATGACTTAAAGACGAAGGTAAACGCTGCCAGGAAATTCCTCAGCAAAGGTGACCGTGTAAAAGTCACTCTGCGTTTCCGTGGAAGAGAAATGGCCCATATGGCAAGCAGCAGACATGTGCTGGATGATTTTGCGGAGCTTCTGACTGATATTGCAGTGGTAGAAAAAGCCCCGAAGATCGAAGGGAGAAGCATGACCATGTTTCTCAGCGAAAAACGTTAAGCAGTTACTGAGAATGCCCGCTCAGGCGCAGAGAACAGTAATGTGAAATAAAACAGAACCAACGAATCAAGGAGGAAATAAAAATGCCTAAGATTAAAACATGTAGAGCAGCAGCAAAACGCTTCAAAAAAACAGGTACCGGAAAAATCATGAGAAACAAAGCTTATAAGAGCCATATCTTAACAAAGAAATCTCAGAAGAGAAAGAGAAATCTGAGAAAGGCCACTGTTGTTGATTCTACAAACCTGAAGAACATCAGGAAAGCACTGCCTTATTTATAAGAAGTAAGAAGACGAACAGGAGGAAATTAAGAAATGGCAAGAATTAAAGGCGGATTAAACGCAAAGAAAAGACATAACCGTACATTAAAACTGGCAAAGGGCTACAGAGGAGCTCGTTCTAAACAGTATAGAATCGCTAAACAGTCTGTAATGAGAGCACTTGCAAGCTCCTACGCAGGAAGAAAGCAGAAAAAACGTCAGTTCAGACAGCTCTGGATCGCACGTATCAACGCTGCAGCAAGAATGAACGGACTTTCCTACAGCAAGATGATGCACGGTCTTAAAGTTGCAAACATTGACATCAACAGAAAGATGCTTGCAGAGCTGGCTGTAAACGATGCAGCAGGATTTGCAGCACTTGCTGAGATCGCTAAAAAAGCTATCGCATAATTATCAAAGAGAGATTCAGGGAAGATTCCCTGTAAAAACAGGTCATATATCCATAACCGGATGTATGGCCTGTTTCTGTTTGTGTATGAATGTGTCATGAATAAATTATGTTATAAATATAAATAATTTATAAATTTACACTTGCAATCGTAAAACTCTGATGCTATAATCAAAACATTAAAGTATTAGTGAATGAAAGTAAGGAGGAGATTTATTATGAGAAACTGGAAAAAAGCCCTGAGCGTAACAGCAGCAGTTGCTATGGCGGCAACAATGGCTATGCCGGTATCCGTTTTTGCAGAAGGCGATGAAACATTTAAAATTGGTGTGATCGGACCGATGACCGGCGACTATGCACAGTATGGTACAAACGTTTATAATGCAGCACAGATTGCTATCAATGAAGTCAACGAAAACGGCGGCTTCAATGGCTATCAGGTAGAACTTCTGGCAGCCGGCGATGATATGGGTGATCCGGAAAAAGCGGTAAACGCATACAATGACCTTCTTGACAAAGGTATGCAGATGCTCTGCGGAACAGTTACCTCCGGTTCCTGTATTGCAGTAGGTGCAGAGGCGGCAGAGAGTACTTTCCTTTTCACTCCGTCTGCTACAGCAGTTGATTCTATCACATCCGGATCCAATGAATTCCGTATGTGCTTTACAGACCCGGCTCAGGGAGCGAAATCCGCACAGTATATCGGTGAACATGGACTTGCTACCAAGGTGGCAGTTCTTTACGACTCTATGGCAGACTACAACTCCGGTGTTCATGATTCTTTTGTAGAAGCAGCAGAGGAGAACGGACTGGAAGTAGTTGCAGATGAGGCTTACACAACAGACAACAATACAGACTATTCCGTACAGCTTAAGAAGATTGCCGACAGTGGCGCAGAACTTCTTTTCCTGCCGAACTACTATTCTGACAATGCACTGATCCTTCAGCAGGCATCAGAAGCAGGTATGGATATTAAGTTCTTTGGTGTTGACGGTATGGATGGTATCCTTAATGTAGAAAACTTTGATACTTCTCTTGCAGAGGGTGCTATGCTTCTGACTCCTTTCTCCGCTACAGCAGAGGATGAGGCAAGCCAGGCATTTGTAAAATCCTACAATGAACTTACAGGCGGAGAAACACCAAACCAGTTTGCAGCAGACGCTTATGATGTTATTTATGCAATGAAAGCAGCAGCAGACGCAGCAGAGATCACACCGGATATGGCAAATGAAGATATCAGCGCAGCAATGAGCGAAGCAATGCTCAGCACAGAGCTTGACGGACTTACCGGAAAAGCAAAATGGACTGAGGACGGTGAGTGCGATAAAGAGCCAAAAGCATTTGTGATCGAAGACGGTGCTTATAAAGAAATGGAATAATCAGTGAACCGCTGGTTTGATCATTGATATTCAGGAGGACGGGGACAGTTGCCTTGCAGTGTAACTGTCCGCCGTTCCTTTTTATTAACTTTACGATAAGAGGTGCACTATGAGTTTTATATCTTATTTAAAAGATGGAATCAGCCTGGGCAGCATCTATGCGATCATTGCCCTGGGTTATACAATGGTGTATGGTATTGCGAAAATGCTGAACTTTGCCCATGGTGATGTAATTATGGTCGGCGCTTTTGTGATCCTTACTGCAATCACAAAAGCCGGTTTACCTCCGGCTGCGGCAATTCTGATATCCGTTGTATTTTGTACGGTGCTGGGCATTGTGATCGAAAAAGTCGCATACCGCCCTCTGAGAAAAGCATCGTCTAATCTGGCAGTTCTGATCACTGCCATTGGTGTCAGCTACCTTCTTCAGAATCTGGCGCTGCTTATTTTTGGCGCAGATGCCAAAAGCTTTGTAACCGTGATCGATGTTCCTTCCGTTTCTCTTTTTGGAGGTCAGCTTGTAATCAAGGGAATCACCATTGTGACCATTGTTGTCAGCGTGATCATTATGGTGGCTCTGACTTTCTTTGTTCAAAAAACAAAACCGGGACGTGCCATGCAGGCAGTTTCTGAAGACCGGGATGCCGCTCAGCTGATGGGTGTAAATGTAAATGCAACCATTTCACTGACCTTTGCCATTGGTTCCGGTCTGGCAGCAATTGCAGGTCTTCTGCTTTGTTCTGCTTATCCGACTCTTACTCCTTATACAGGAGCCATGCCGGGTATCAAGGCCTTTGTTGCAGCGGTATTCGGCGGTATCGGATCGATTCCCGGAGCTATGGTAGGCGGAATCCTCCTTGGAGTGATCGAGATTTTCGGAAAAGCCTATATTTCTTCTCAGGTGGCAGACGCTATTGTGTTTGCAGTTCTGATCATCGTGCTTCTGGTGAAGCCTACAGGCTTGTTTGGCAAAAACATTCAGGAGAAAGTGTAAGGTGGATCGTATGAAGACTAAAATGAATAAAACAACAAAAAACAATTTTGTGACCTATGGCATTGTGATCCTTTTGTTTGTGATCGTTCAGACTCTTTCTGCCACAGGAAATCTTTCCAGACTTCTTACCGGACTTCTGGTTCCTCTTTGTGTTTATACTATTGCAGCGGTATCTTTGAACCTGGTAGTTGGATTTTCCGGAGAACTGAGCCTTGGTCATGCCGGATTTATGTGTGTGGGTGCTTATTCCAGCGCTTTGTTTTCACATATGACAGCAGATGCCCTTCCTTCTGTACCGAGATTTATTCTTGCAATTCTTGTGGGTGCAGTTGTGGCAGGAATTTTTGGCATCCTGATCGGTATTCCGGTACTGAGACTGCGTGGAGATTACCTTGCCATTGTTACCCTTGCTTTTGGAGAGATCATCAAAAACCTGATCAATATCCTTTATGTGGGAGTAGATGCAAACGGGATTCATGTGGCTACTACCTCTGCCGGTTTTAAACTTGCGGCAGGCGGAAAGAAGATCATGAAAGGTGCGCTTGGTATTTCCGGTACTTCTGCCCTTTATAAAGACATCAAAGGTCAGTTTTTCCTGATCGGTGTGATCCTTGTGCTGCTGACTCTGTTTATTGTACAGAATCTGGTGAATTCCCGGAGCGGACGCGCGATCATGTCTACAAGAGACAACCGGATCGCAGCAGAATCCGTAGGTATCAATGTAACGAAATACAAGCTTCTTGCTTTTACTGTTTCCGCAGCCCTGGCAGGTGTGGCAGGCGTGCTTTACGCGCACAACCTTTCCATGCTGAAGGTATCGGTATTTGACTATAATATGTCTATTCTGATCCTTGTGTATGTGGTTCTGGGCGGTATCGGAAATCTGAGAGGATCTATGATCGCGGCAATCATCCTCTATGCGCTTCCGGAACTGCTTCGCGGATTTGCAAACTATCGTATGCTGATCTATGCGATCGTACTGATCGTGATGATGCTCTTTAACTGGGCGCCGGCAGCCAGAAACTGGAGAAGCCGTATGGTAGAAAAATTTAAAGGCGGAAAAATGAAAAAGGAGGCAGCTTGACTATGGCAATGCTGGAAGTAAATCATCTGTCAATTCAGTTCGGCGGTCTTCGGGCGGTTGACGGTTTTCATTTAAATATTGAAAAGGGTGAGCTTTATGGTCTGATCGGTCCGAATGGTGCCGGAAAGACTACTGTGTTCAATCTTCTGACAGGCGTTTATAAGCCGACAGAGGGAATTATCCGGCTGGACGGCCAGGATATCACCGGAAAAAGTACTATTGAGATTAATAAGGCGGGAATTGCCCGTACCTTCCAGAATATCCGTCTGTTTAAGGATATACCGGTGCTGGATAATGTAAAGGTGGGACTGCACAATCATTATCAGTATTCTACATTGACAGGTATCTTAAGACTGCCAAAATATTTTAAAGTAGAAAAAGAAATGAACGAAAAGGCCATGGAAATCCTGAAGGTCTTTGATCTGGATAAGGAAGCGCACCTTCTTGCAGGAAATCTTCCTTATGGAAAGCAGCGTAAACTGGAGATCGCCCGTGCTCTGGCCACAGATCCGAAGCTTCTTCTTCTGGATGAACCGGCAGCGGGAATGAACCCAAATGAAACACAGGAACTGATGGACACCATCCGTTTTGTACAGGAACATTTCCATATGACCACTCTTCTGATCGAACATGATATGAAACTGGTAGGCGGTATCTGCGAAAAACTGACAGTGCTGAACTTTGGACAGGTTCTGACTGAGGGGGAAACCTCTGAAGTCCTGAACAATCCTCAGGTTATCACTGCATATCTGGGAGAATAGGAGGAAATCGGTTATGGCAATGTTGGAAGTAAAGGATCTGCAGGTATATTATGGTGTGATCCAGGCGCTGAAAGGGATTTCCTTTGAGGTAAATCAGGGGGAGGTAATTGCGCTGATCGGTGCCAATGGCGCCGGAAAAACGACCACCCTGCAGACACTTACCGGAATCCTGCAGGCAAAATCCGGAAGCATTATGTTTGAGGGAAAGGATCTGACGAAGGTACCTGCCCATAAGATTGTGGAAATGGGAATGGCACATGTCCCGGAAGGAAGACGTGTGTTTGCAGATATGTCAGTTTATGAAAATCTTCTCATGGGCGCTTATACACGCAAAGATAAAAATGAGATCGCGGAAAGCCTTGAAATGGTCTATAAACGATTCCCACGTCTGAAGGAGCGCCAGGGACAGCGTGCAGGAACACTGTCCGGCGGAGAACAGCAGATGCTGGCCATGGGACGTGCACTGATGAGCAGACCCAGGATCATCCTGATGGATGAGCCGTCTATGGGGCTTTCCCCTATTTTTGTAAACGAGATTTTTAATATCATCAAGGATGTAAGCGAAGGCGGTACTACCGTTCTTCTGGTAGAGCAGAATGCCAAGAAGGCTCTTTCTATTGCTGACAGGGCATATGTACTGGAAACGGGAAATATCACCCTGGAAGGAAAGGCAGAGGATCTTCTTCATAATGAAGCTGTCCAGAAGGCTTATCTGGGTGAATAAAAGACAGCATGGCAGAGCGGAATCTGCCGGGGATCATGCAAGGAGGAAAGAAAATGGATGAAAATATTGTGATTTCCATCGCAAGACAGTATGGAAGCGGCGGCCGAACCGTGGGCAAGATACTTGCGGAGAAGCTGGGGATTTCTTTTTATGACAAAGAGATCATCCGTATGGCTTCCGACGAGAGCGGAATTGACCTGAAGCTTTTTGGAAAGGTGGAAGGCGGAGACAGTGTAAAGCCGTCTCTGTTCAGTAAAAATACGATTTACAGAGGAAAGCTTCATCAGCCGGACAGTAAAGAGTTTATCTCAGACGAAAATATTTTCAGCTATCAGGCAAAGATCGTGAATGATCTTGCAGAAAAGGAATCTTATGTGATCGTAGGGCGCTGCGTCAATTATGTTATGAAAGACCGCCCGAATACGCTTCGTGTATTTATCCATGCACCCTGGGAATTCCGGGTTGAGCAGGCATCCGAAAAGATTTCCGGATCCAGAGAGGATGTGGAAAAGTTCCTTTTGAAAGATGACAAAAGAAAACAGGACTATTACCGCAGGTTTACCGGAGGCGTATGGAATGATGCAACAAATTATGATCTCTGCCTGAACAGCGGAAAGCTTGGATTTGAAAAATGCGTGGAGGCAATTGAAGCCCAGCTTAAGATCATGCTTCAGAAATAAGATATGTAACAGGACCGGAGGAAACTCCGGTCCTGAATTTTTTGCGTTCCTTATGCATATATTATGCTGAGGAGAATACAGTTTTGTGGGAGGACAGGACTGTATGAGACTGAGGCGGGAATGAAATATGAAAAAAAGCAGATTCCTGTACCGGATGCCCGGCATGATACTGACGGGTGTTCTGTTGCTTGTTTATGCTGCAATCTGGTGGAAAAGTGGAAAAACATTTCAGAGGACGGTGGATACAGCCGGTCGTATACTGGCAGGAGAAGGGATGTACAATCTTGTCAGGGATTCTCTCGATATGCCTCAGGTTGCACTTACCTTTGATGACGGACCAAATGCGGAATACACAGAGCTGCTTCTGGATGGTCTGAGAAAAAGAAATGTGAAGGCGTCGTTTTTCCTTCTGGGAAAAAGTATTGCCGGAAATGAAGAACTGGTAAAGAGGATGCACAGAGAAGGGCATCTGATCGGGAACCACACGTTCAGCTATGTGAAACTGGACCAGATATCAGACATAAAGGCGAGAGAAGAAATCATAAAAACCAACAACAGGATTTATGAAATCACCGGGGAATATCCTGTTTATATGAGACCTCCTTATGGGGCATGGAAAAAGGGAATGGAGCTATCTGTGGAAATGATCCCCGTTTTCTGGAACGTTGATACATTGGACTGGAAAAGCCAGAATACGGAAGTAATTCTTCAGACTGTGGAGGGGAAGATAAAGGATGGCGCAGTTATCCTCATGCATGATGAATTTCTGACAACGGTGGAAGCGGCTTTAAGGATTGTGGATGAACTTACGGAAAGAGGCTGTGAATTTGTGACAGTAGACCGACTGATCCTTCCGTAAAAGCAGGGTTTTGTATACATAGGCGACACTTGCATTTTCTCTTTCTTTTCGTTATACTGTTATTTAATGACAGGAGACATAATGCAAAGGAGAGATGTTATGGGTCGTTTTTTTAGTATGGACAATAAATTTTTTATCTTTATGGGGAGAGTTGCAGATCTCTGTATGCTGAATTTGATCTGTATCATCTGCTGCATTCCGATCATTACGGCAGGGGCATCCCTGACCGCTCTTTATTATGTAACCCTTAAAATGGTGAGAAATGAAGAAGCATATATTTTCCGCAGCTTTTTTAAATCTTTTAAAGAAAATTTCAGGCAGGCAACTGTGATCAACCTCATTATGCTTGCCGGTGCGGCTCTTCTTTATCTGGATACCAATATTGTCAGAGAAATGGGAAATTCTATGGGAAAAGTCATGGGAGTTATTTTTGCAGTATTTACCATGATCTATCTGATTGTTTTGTTGTATCTGTACCCTGTGCTTGCAAAATTCTATAATTCGGTCAAAAATACATTCAGGAATGCACTCCTTATGGGAATCCGACATCTGCCCTACACTTTTTTGATGCTTTTGCTCAGCGCGTGTCCGGTATTGATATTTTTCATTCCTTCCATCCAGGCACAGGCAACCCTGCTCCTGCTGTTTATTCTGATGGGACCGGCGGTAATCGCATATGGCAATTCACACTTTTTTGTGAAGATCTTTGACAAATATATTCCGGAGGAAGCGGAGACTTCAGAAGAAACTGAGGTAGTATCCTGATGACAGAACAGAACAGAGAATACCGGGAACAGCGTAAGAGCTGGAACGGAAAACCTTATCGCTCCCTGGACTATATGCTCAGGGAGCGTTTTGGTGAAAAGGTGTATAAAGTAACTCTGAATGGGGGAATGTCCTGCCCAAACAGAGACGGAACACTTGGAAAAAGAGGCTGTATATTCTGCAGTGCAGGAGGAAGCGGAGATTTTGCAGCAGATGCTTCGCTATCGATCACAGATCAGATTGAAAGCCAGATAGAAGTTCTGTCCCGGAAGCGCCCGATCCGAAAGTACATTGCCTATTTTCAGGCATATACAAATACTTATGCACCGACAGATTATCTGCGAAAGATTTTTACAGAAGCCATAGAGCATCCGAAGATAGTGGCGTTGTCCATTGGCACGAGACCGGATTGTCTGGGAGAAGAAGTGCTGGAGCTTCTGCATGAACTGAATCAGAGAAAACCGGTATGGGTCGAGCTGGGGCTTCAGTCGATCCATGAAAAAACAGCCCGGTATATCAGAAGAGGATACAGGCTCAGCTGTTTTGATCAGGCGGCAGAAGAACTTCAAAAAAGAAATATTGAGGTGATCGTGCACACCATCCTGGGACTTCCTGGAGAGACAGAAGAGGATATTCTGGAAACCATGGATTATCTGAACAAAAAGCATATTCAGGGAATCAAGCTGCAGCTGCTTCATGTTCTGAAAGGGACAGATCTGGCATATGATTATCTTGCAGGGAGGTTTCGTGTTTATGAAAGAGAAGAATATCTGGATCTGGTGATCCGATGTCTGGAAAATCTGGATCCGGAGATTGTAATACACAGAATTACAGGAGACGGACCGAAAGATCTTCTTCTGGCTCCTATGTGGGCAGGCAGAAAAAGGGAAGTTCTGAACCTTCTCCACCATAGAATGAAGGAGAAAAACAGCTGGCAGGGCAAATCGTTCGGTTCGCCTCTGTAAATGAGAAAGAGGTGATAGAAATGGCTGAACCATTTACAATTTATAAACTGATCGTACTGTATATGGCACAGAATTCAAGGCAGGAGCTGACAAATTCCCAGATATCAGAATTTGTTCTGGACAGAGAATATACCGATTATCTTCATCTTCAGCAGGTGCTTTCGGAGCTTGTGGAAACAGGACTTCTGAAACGGCGTACGGTTTCTAACAGTTCGCATTATGAACTTACGCAGGAAGGAAGTGACACACTTTCCTATTTTGAAAAGGAGCTTTCTCCGGAAATCCGTAATGAAATTGATGATTTTCTTAAGGGATATGGCTATCAGAGACCGGAACGTATTCTGACGCCGGCAGATTATTATACGACCCCGCAGGGGGGCTATGCGGTCAGATGTCAGCTGATCGAAAAGGATACCACGATCATGGATATGACTCTGGCGGCACCAAGCAAAGAAGCAGCCCGCGCCATCTGCGGCAGCTGGCCCAAAAAATGTCAGGAAATCTATACCTCCCTTATGGGAGAACTGATATGAAAAAATCGGAACCCTCTCAGAGGGCTCCGATTTTTTTCATGTGATCTTTTAAAGTCTTTTCATAGCCCATATCACTGAGTTCATAAAAATGTTCATTACGGATTTCATCCGGAAGATATTGCTGCTCTACATAGTGATTGGGGTATTCATGGGCATATTTGTAACCGATTCCTTTGCCAAGCTTCTCGTGACCTCCGTAATGGGCGTCCTGAAGGTGAACAGGAACAGTCGTGCGTGTATTTTTTACAGAATCCATGGCTGCTGCAATGGCATTGACTGCGGCATTGCTTTTGGGGGCGCAGGCCATATAGGCGGCTGCCTGAGACAGAATGATCTGAGATTCCGGCATTCCCACACGCTCTACAGCCTGAGCGGCTGCAGTGGCGACACAGAGTGCCTGAGGATCTGCATTTCCGATATCCTCTGATGCAAGAATCATGATCCGGCGTGCAATAAATTTTACATCTTCGCCGGCGTACAGCATTTTTGCAAGATAATAGACTGCTGCATCAGGGTCAGAACCCCTCATGCTTTTGATAAAGGCGGAAATGATATCATAGTGATTGTCTCCTTTTTTGTCATACCGGATTACACGTTTCTGGATACATTCCGAGGCGACTTCCAGAGTGAGATGAATGAATCCGTCCTGACTTTTTGGGGTGGTAAGGATACCAAGCTCCACAGCATTCAGTGCGCTTCTGGCATCACCGCCTGCCATATCCGCAAGGAATTCCAGAGCATCCTCGTCAATAACGGCACCATAATTTCCCATCCCTTTTTCGCAGTCATTTACGGCGCGGAGAATCAGCTTCCGGATATCCTCACAGCTTAAAGCCTTCAGTTCAAAAATAATGGAACGGGAGAGGAGAGCTCCGTTGACTTCAAAATAGGGATTCTCTGTGGTCGCACCAATCAGGATAATCGTTCCGTCCTCCACAAAGGGAAGGAGGTAGTCCTGCTGGCCTTTATTGAAGCGGTGGATTTCGTCGATAAAAAGGATTGTTTTTTTGCCATACATTCCAAGACTGTCCTGCGCTTGTTTTACGACAGCCTCCATATCTTTCTTACCGGCAACGGTCGCGTTGATCTGGGTGAAATCCGCGCTGGTGGTATTGGCGATCACCTTTGCCAGAGTTGTTTTTCCGGTTCCGGGAGGTCCGTAAAAAATGACAGAGGTAAGCTTGTCAGCCTTGATGGCCCGGTAAAGCAGTTTGTCTTTGCCAACGATATGTTCCTGTCCGACAACTTCTTCCAGGGTAGTGGGGCGCAGACGGGAAGCCAGAGGGGATTCTCTGTCCAGAGTTTTTGACTTTGCATATTCAAATAAATCCATAACCATAACTCCATTCTGAATAAAATCGAATATCTGTTCTTATCAGTATACTGGATTTTCAGAGAAAAGTAAATCACATATCCCCAAAAAGTAGAAAAAGAGGTATAATAGGGCTGAAAATACGATAAAAACGGAGGTTTATATGAGATACGAATCTGTACTTGACCTGCATACACATACAGTTGCCAGCGGACATGCATACTGCAGTATCCGCGAGATGGCAAAAGCAGCAGCGGATAAGGGACTGGAGCTTCTGGGAATTACAGAACATGCACCTGCCATGCCGGGAACCTGCCACAATTTTTACTTTCATAATCTGAAGGTGGTTCCCAGAGAGATGTACGGGATCCGACTTCTTCTGGGAGTGGAACTGAATATCCTGGACTCTTCCGGTAAAGTGGATCTGAAGGAAAGAGAGTTAAAGAACATGGATATTTCCATTGCCAGTCTCCATATTCCCTGTATGAAGCCCGGAAGCAGAGAAGAGAACACGGAAGCATATCTGAATGTGATGAAAAATCCTTATGTAAACATTATAGGTCATCCGGATGACGGCCGTTATGAGATAGACTATCGTGCACTTGTTCAGGGAGCGGCAGAGCATGGCAAGGTTCTGGAACTGAACAATCACTCACTGGATCCGTCCTGCTTCCGAAAAGGCGCCAGAGACAATGATCTGGAAATGCTGAAGCTCTGTATGGAATACCGGGTTCCGGTGGTTATGGACAGTGATGCACATTTTGACTTGTTTATCGGAGAATTCCCGATGGCGAGAGCCCTTCTGGAAGAAATTGACTTTCCGGAGGAGCTTGTTTTGAACCGTTCTGTGGACAGACTGAAAAAATATGTGAATATGAGATTTTAATATGGTAAAACAGTAAAAATCACTTGCTTATCACAGGTTAAAGTGTTAAAATGTTCTATGCAATGATATGACAGTGAATTAAAGGAGCAGAGAATATGGGTAAAAAAATCAGAACTGAGGAAGTCGATCATCTGTTTGAAGCGATTCTTTGTTTAAAAAATAAAGAAGAATGTTATACTTTTTTTGAAGATGTATGTACGATTAATGAGCTTCTTTCTTTATCCCAGCGATTTGAAGTGGCAAAGATGCTGACAGACAAGCGCACATATCTGGATATATCTGAAAAAACAGGCGCTTCCACAGCAACGATCAGTCGTGTGAACCGTTCTTTGAATTATGGAAATGACGGATACGAAATGGTATTTTCCAGAATGAGAGAAAAGGAAGCAAAGAAATCAGAAGAAACAGAATAATGACAAAATAAAAGAACTGCTTCGGTGTTGGGTATCACCGAAGCAGTTCTTTTATTTTGTCATATAGGCATATACATCTGTGGAGATTTTTCCGATAGTTTCCTTTGCTTTTTCATTGTCTTTCAGATAACCGGAAAGAATACAGACCACATAAGGCTTTTGGGTATCAAGAACAATAGCGGCATCATTTTCTACCATGACCGGATTCTGGTCTTCTGTCATATAGCCTGCCATATTGGCAGTGACTGTACCGTCAGGAAGACCGGAAGGGATTTTATCTTTTGATGTCTGTAATTTCAAAAGAGAAAGCATTTCGGAAGCTGCATTTTTGTTTACAAGAGTTCCCTTATAGATTTCTGTAAGAATACGGCAGCAGTCAGAAGCGCTGGTAAAGTTGCTGACGGTGGAGTTTTCTTCCAGACGTTCCGTTCCCATTGAGGTACATGAAAAGCTGTGAGCCTTACAGAACTGATTAACAGCCTGGACACCCTGTTCAAAGCTTCCGTTTCCAAGAAGTTCAATCAGAGTGTCAGCAGAAAAATTATCATTGTCTGCGATCATTTTTGTAAGGAGAGGTTTCAATTCTGATTCATAGCTTGCAGAGGGAAGCTCAGAAGATTCTCTGTGTACGAGATTTTCAAAAACTGTCCCCATAATAAAGAGCTTGATAAGACCGGCAGATTCCACCGACTGATCTGCACGGATGGTACTGTAATCGTCAGTGACCGGATCCATAACGGCGATCGTCCAGCTTTCACCGACTTTTTCCAGTGGATCTGTGTAAGTGGTTTTCAGCTGTTGGGTCAGGTCGCTGAGATGTTCGCCCTTTGCGGTGGACTGCGGTTCTACAATACTGAAATATTCATCAATCCCGTCAGCAATACCGGAAACCATTGCAGCATGGTGAGAAGAGTCTGTAATATACAGATCATCTCCCTGATTACTCATAAATCCCATTTCCAGAATGGCGACAGGGACAGTACTCCAGTTCGTGCCGGTCATATTGTCGGAAGAGAGAATCCCCCGGTTTCCAAGTCCGGTAGCTGCACAGTAATGACTGAGGATACAGGATGCCAGTGTATTGCTTTTTTCAATAATATCAGAAGAAAGATATGGATTTTCTGATGTGGGAGACATAGTCAGAGCTCCGGAGGCAGAGGAATCTCCATCGCTGTTGGCATGGATACGTACCGTAATATCTGCCTGAACTTCTGTGGCAAGTTCGGCACGTTCCCTGTTACTGATAGCTGTCTCATGATCAGTTCTTGTCATTACCACCTGGTATCCGCGTTTTTCAAGCTCATCACGGAGAAGGAGAGAGATCTGGAGATTGACTTCATATTCCGGAACATTGGAGAAATTCCCACGGGTTCCGGAGGTTGCCTTTGCCTTGGTCTGAGATGAGCCGGGAGCGACAGGCTCCGGCACGCTCATATCTACAGAAGCCCCCTGATGTCCGGGATCAATAACTACGGTAAAGCGGTTACTGCCGGAGGCGGGAGACGCGGCACTGTTGGCAGCATTCCAGTTTACTCCTGATGAGCTTTCGCCTGTGGCGTCAGAAGGTCCGGCTTCTTTATCATCTGAGGGAGCAGGGGGTTGGACAGGAGCAGGAAGTATCTGATCTGAGGCTGTCTCACCGGTATTGCCAGATGCCGGAGGACCGATCATGGCCTGACCCTGTTCACTTTCAGAGGACGGGGCAGATGCGGCAAAAACAGCGGCGGGAAATCCCAGAAATATAAGTCCGGCAAGAGACAGACATAAAAATTTTTTCATATTGCACCTCCAAAAAACAAGATAATAGATTTTACAGAATTTGATTTCTTATATGATAATCTATAATAAAGAAAATGAAAAGAAGAAAATACTTGCAAGGTGTGAAAAATAAAATTATAATGATAACATATAAAAAATAATCAAAATCTGTGAATATTTTGTATTATTTGTACAAAACAAAAACATGGAAAACGGGGAAGGAATGAAAAAATGACATGCACAGTATCAAACTGAAAAAAGCAGGACTGCTTACGCTGTCTGTTCTTATAATGATCACTCTGCCCTCCTGTGGAACGAAAAAGACTGTGTCAGAAGCTGATGTGACGGAAACAGCAGAAACACAGCCGGATATCCCGGAGGGGAATACGGCAGAAGCAGAGGAACCGGGAGAAATACAGGGACCGAAGCCTCAGGCCGGTGCAGGGACAGAAAATTCCGGGGAAGTGGAGGAGCCAGACCCTGCACAGGAAGAAAACACAGAGGAAGAAGATCCGGAACATCACCCGGAGCCGCCGCCGGAGGAAGAAGCTGTGAAAACTGCTGAAGCTGGTGCGGACACAGAAGGCGCACTGTCTCCCCCGTCAGAATCCGGAAGTATATTCGGAGGAAATCAGGGTACAGAAGCCGTTTCTGATCCGGAGCTTTCTGCATTGCTTTCCAGTCTTCCGTTTCCCTCAGGCAACGGCACATGGTCCGCATATGTATGCGATCTGGAGAAAAATACAGAGGGAAGCATTAATGAGCATCAGATGCAGGCAGCCAGTCTGATCAAGCTTTATATTATGGGAGCCGTGTACGAAAATTACGATAATCTGATATCACAGTATGGACAGGGGAATGTGGACAGTAATCTCCATGCGATGATCACAGTCAGTGATAATGATGCGGCAAATGCGCTCACCGGATATCTGGGAGGAGGAGACGGTGCCGCCGGAATGGCTGCCGTCAATGCTTACTGCAGTGCGAACGGATATATGAATACACATATGGGAAGGCTTCTTCTTCATAGTAATGAATATGACGATAATTATACCTCGGCAGCAGACTGCGGTCACTTCCTGAAAAAAGTATATGACGGATGGATGGATGGAGATTCCGATGCCACTGCCATGTTCAAGCTTCTGGCAGCGCAGGAGCGGAGAAACAAGATACCGGCTCAGATGCCTTCCGGTGTCAGTGTTGCAAATAAGACCGGAGAACTGTCAGATGTGGAAAACGATGCGGGAATCCTATATTATTCCAATCATGATCTGGTGATCGTATTTATGTCGGAAAATCTTTCAGAAGCCGGTTCCGCGCAGAATACAATTGCTTCCCTGAGCAGACAGATCTATGATTATTATCAGTAATCAGGGAATGATTCAGAAGGAGAAGTATTTATGATTGAAACAGCTGCAAGCTGATTCAGATAAAAAGTTCTTATAAAGGAGGACATGATATGAGTAAGAAATGGAAAAACTTTTCAGCAAAAGCCCTTTTAAAATGGGCGGCATTATTTGCCATTGTATTTGCTGTTTCTCTGCCTGCGACTGCAGAAACCAGCCATGCAGCAAATACTACCTACACGGTAACCGTTGCCACCGGATATCTTGCACTGCGCAATGCCAGGGCATATGATGAAAAGAACGAGATCGGTGAGCTGTATACAGGGGAAACTGTGGAAGTGACAGATTCCAGCGGAGCGACTTACTGGACTGTCTATTCTCCGAAGCTGAACAAAACCGGCTATGTAAACAGAAAATACCTGGCATGTGCTTCTGATTCCAAAACAGTCAAAGTACAGAGCGGCTATCTGGCGCTTCGCACAGCCAAGGCTTATGACAGAAAAAATGAAGTGGGTGAGCTTTATACAGGTGATACGGTATATGTAGCAAATACAGATGATTCTACTTACTGGCTGGTGTATGCACCGGGGCTGAACAAGGGCGGCTATGTAAACAAAAATTATCTGGAGGGCACTTCTTCCGCGGGATCAGGACAGACATGGACAGTCAGTGTAAGCAAGGGCTATCTGGCGCTTCGTACAGCCAAGGCGTATGACAGCAGAAATGAGATCGGGGAACTTTACACAGGAGATACAGTACAGGTAACAGATACCAGCGATTCTACCTATTGGTATGTATACTCTCCGAAGCATGGAAAGAACGGATATGTAAACAAGAACTATCTGACAGGCGGCGCAACGGGATTTACCAAGACTGTCAGCGTGGCAAAAGGCTATCTTGCCCTTCGTACAGCCAAGGCATATGATGAGGCAAACGAGATTGGTGAGCTTTATACCGGAGATACGGTACAGGTAACAGATACCAGTGATTCTACCTACTGGTATGTATATTCTCCAAAACATGGAAAGTATGGATACGTAAATAAAGATTATCTGTATTGATGATATTAAACGGAGATAATTTGAACGGGGACCTGAATAAGGTCCCCGTTGATCTGTTATTTTTTTGATTTTTTATTTCTGGTTGAGACATCGGCATTTTCGTTCCGCAGCTCATCTACCAACTGCTCAATCAGCATTTTTTTTGTATAAACATCAAAGCTCAGAAGACAGATAAAAGAAAACATTTTCAGGAATTTCCTGTCTTCCTCCGGAGCAGTTTCAAATGTCTTCTCGGATGTGTGATAACATCTGAGGAGATTTTTTTTGAGCAGTTCCACCTGTTCTTTTTCCATACTGAACACTTCATTATAGATAGCCGTAAGATCCATTTCCGAATCTGAGCGGAAATATTTTTCTGTGATCGGGCCCAGAAGAGTCTGGATATCATTGATGGAAAGAATGTTTTTAAAATAGTAAATAAAGATCAGAAGCAGAAGATGTTCCTTGGAATAACGCTTCTTTTCCGGAGAAGGAAGCAGATTGTTTTTTGCATAATTATTGATCATGGTTTTGGTAAGGATCTTATCCTCCGGATAACGCTTGGAGGAGGACAGCTGTTCTTCCATAAAAGTAGTTACCTGATCCATGTATAAATCAATATTGGGAATATCTTCCGGCTTAATATAATCAATTCTTGAAATACTTTCCAGGATGCTTCCGATCATGTCCTGTGTATTGATTGTCATATTTTATCACCTCTGCATCTTATTATATAGTTTTCAAAACTACTTGTAAACATTTTTCTCAGGGATTCTGTTTTTTTAGAATCCGGTTATTTTGGCGGTAAGTCCTTGGAGAGATTCCGTAAACATTTTTGAAAGCCCTGGAAAAATGCAGCTGGTTGGGATAACCTACCTGAACGCTGATATCTTTCACGGGAATATCCGAGGTTTTCAAAAGCTCTGCGGCTCTGGACATACGATATTGAATGAGAAACTCCTGAGGTGCCAGTCCCATGATTTCTTTAAAGATCTTCCCGAAATAGCTGCGGTCCAGATTCAGCCGCTGCGCCATGTCCTCCACCGTGATCGGAAACATGTAATTCTGAGAAATAAAGGTAATGGCTTCATCTGTATAAAACTGAGAACGTTTTTTGTTCTGGGTACGGTTTCGGGAAGAGGAACCGGTAAGGATGGCATCCATGACCAGATAAAGATGCCCGATCAGATGCAGGGAGGAGCTGTCAGAAGAACTGGAGGCAAGATGCAGCAGTTCCTCCTTCAGCGTGTCGGCAATCTGTGGAGAGGAGGGGATAAAAACAGGTGCTTCTGTGGAAAGTCCTGCCGTATCCAGGATCTCCTTGGCTTTCAGCCCGCTGAATTCTACCCAGGTATACTCCCAGGGATCTTCCCGGTCCGCAAAATAGGTATTGACCCGGTCAGGCTCAATGAGGAACCCCATTCCTCCATGAAGCTTATATTCTTTTGTAACTGTGCTGGATTCGTCTACAAGCAGCGTTCCTTTTCCGGAAATAATATAATGAAAAAGAAAGTGATTGCGAATAGAAGGACCAAAGGAATGAAGCGGTCTGCATCTTTCATATCCGTACTGATACAGAGTAAGATCCATAAAACGGTCATTAGAAAATACATGAAACGAGGGCTTTGCCATATTTATTCCTCCTTGTAGTCTGTGAAATTAGGAATTATCAACAAAAATCAGATGATAAAACTGTGATATTTAAACGAAAAATAAGAATTATTTCTAATTATATATCAAAATGAGTAGTAACTTCAACTATATTCGAGAAAAAACGTATTATGATATAAAATTGATTTCATAGCTCCATTGACCGGAAGAGACAGGAATGATAGAATGAAGCCATAAAACAAATCCGTAGATACTGTACAGAATAGAAACGGACCGCAAAAAGAAAGGAAAGGGGAAATTCAATGAAAAAAAGAAAACTGTCTGTGATAGGAGTTTTTGCAGGAATACTGAGTACTGGCATGGTTCTTGGCGGATGCGGAGATTCTGCGGCAGACAACGGGAAAACAAAAATTGAAATGGTTCAATACAAACCGGAGGCAGTAAAAGCCTTTGAAAAAATGGAAGAAAAATTTAATGCTTCCCATGACGATATTGAACTGACCATTGAATCACCAAATGAAGCGATGACGATCCTGAAGACCCGCTTTATCAAGGAAGACCAGCCGGATATTATTGGGATCGGAGGAGATGTGAACTACTCGAATTTTCTGGATGCGGATATGCTGACAGATATTTCAGACTTTGAAGGGCTTGCAGACATTAAACAGGCATATCTGGATATTGATAAGAATCTGGAATTTATCCCCAGAGACGGGGTGTATGCAGTTCCGTATGTTGCCAATGCGGCGGGAATTCTGTACAATAAAGACATGTTTGAAGAAAACGGATGGGAAATACCCACAACCTGGAATGAGTTTCTGACACTTCTGGATACCATTCAGGCATCTGGACAGCTGCCGCTGTATTTCGGCTTTAAAGACACGTGGACCTGTCTGGCTCCATGGAATGCCATGGCCTGTGATCTTGCCCCGGCAGATGTATGCCGGCAGGTAAACAGAGGAGAAACAACTTTTTCAGAAGAATACCGGGAACTTGCAGAAAAGATTCCTCAGCTTCTTTCTTATGCACAGGAAGATCCTTATGCCTACAGCTATAATGATGCATGTACCGCTTTTGCAAGAGGAGAATCTGCCATGTACTGCATCGGAAGCTATGCAGTGCCTCAGATCAAATCTGTAAACCCGGATATGAATATTGACTCTTTTGTTTTTCCGGCAAATGACAGTGCAGACGGACAGATCCTGAACTCCGGCATTGACCTTCAGTTCTGTGTTATGGAGGACTGTGAGGAAAAAGAAGCAGCCTATGAAGTGCTTCGCTTTATGCTGGAGGATGAAAATATCCAGATTTATCTGGACGATCAGAATGCGGTTCCCTGTAAGGAGGGTGACTTTACGCTTCCTTCCATGCTGGATGGAATGAAAGAATATATTGATGCCGGCAAAATGACAGATTACCAGGACCACTATTATCCGACAGAGATGGCAGTAGATGCCATGATCCAGACTTATCTGATAGAAGGAGATATCGATGCCTGGCTGGAAAAATTTGACAGAGACTGGGCGCGATACAATCGAGATCTGATTCGCAAAATACAGGATTATCAGGAAGAAAACGGGGAAGGAGGAAATGAATGATGAAGAAAAATGAAAGAAAACGTACATTTTTGCTGATCACCATTCCGATTCTGGTATTGTTTTTTACATTTAATACGCTGCCTCTGATCAAAGGCTTTATTTACAGCTTTACCAATTTTAAAGGTTATGGAAGCTATGACTGGGTAGGATTCCGAAATTATATCGACCTTTTTCAGGATGTCAGAGTAGGAAAATCATATTTGTTTACCTTCAAGTTTGCGCTGGCAGCAACGATTATTGTAAATCTTTTCAGCCTGATCCTGGCATTGGGATTGAACAGTAAGATCCGTGCCAAAAGTGCGCTGAGAGGAATCTACTTTATCCCCAATGTTCTGGGCGGATTGGTAGTCGGCTATATTTTCAGCTTTATCTTTACTTATATTCTTCCGACAATAGGAAAAGCCATGGGAATTGATTTCCTCAGCAGCAGTATTCTGGCAGATTCAAAGACAGCATGGTTTGCCATTGTGGTCGTAGCGGCATGGCAGGCAATTGCCATGAATACCATTATTTACATTTCCGGTCTGCAGACTGTGCCGGAGGATGTATATGAAGCGGGATCCATTGACGGTGCAACCGGATGGACAAAATTTAAAAATCTGACCTTCCCGCTGATCGTTCCGTTTTTTACCATCAACATGGTTCTGTGCATGAAGAATTTCCTGATGGTATTTGACCAGATCATGGCTCTGACAAAAGGTGGTCCTGCACAGAGTACAGAATCCATTTCCTTCCTGATCTACAAAAACGGTATGGATGGAGGGCAGTTCGGATTCCAGAGTGCCAATGCAGTGCTGTTTTTTGTAGTGATCGTAGCAATCTCGATATTCCAGCTTACATTTATGAATAAGAAGGAGGAGCAGTTATAATGAAAAAGAATACCAAACAGATGGGCAAGACCAACTGGCCGGTGACCATCCTTCTGATCATGGGCTGTGTGACGATTTTCTTTCCTCTCTATATGGCGGTGATCATTGCTTTTAAAAAGCCGTCGGAAATGACCAATGATATTGCAGGTGCGCTTTCTTTTCCCTCCTCCTGGAGTTTAGATAACTTTGTAGAAGCCATGAGAGTTACTGATTTCTGGAATTCTCTGGGGAATTCCCTTCTGATCACAGCTCTGACCGTGGTGATCTCTATCCTTATTCATTCTCTGGCAGGCTATGCCATCGGAAGAAACATGGGAAAAAGTAAGTTTTATAAATTCGCATATCTTTATATTGTCAGCGGTATGTTTGTTCCTTTTGCGATTCTGATGATGCCTCTGGTAAAACAGACTTCACAGATGGGAATTGGAAACAGAGCAGGTGTCATTATCCTTTATGTGGTCTTTTATATGCCGATGAACCTTCTTCTGTATTCCGGATACCTGAAAAATATTCCTCTGGCGCTGGAAGAAGCGGCAAAGGTAGACGGGGCAAGTACCTGGAAGACCTACTGGAGCATTATTTTTCCTGTGATGAAGCCCATGCATGCCACAGTTGCAGTTCTTACAGCGCTGGGTACCTGGAATGACGTGATGACTCCTCTGGTGATCATGTCCGGTACCGGCAAAAATACGCTTCCGCTTGCACAGCTGAATTTCCAGACACAGTTTGGAACAAATTATAACCTTGCGTTTGCCTCTTACCTTCTGGCTCTGATCCCGATCCTGATCTTTTATCTGGTATGCCAGAAGCAGATTTTGAACGGTGTGGTAAACGGCGCGGTAAAATAATATAAAAAAATAAAAAGAAAGAACATCCAAGGCAGGATAAAAAGAGGAAAAGACAATGGCTATTTTAGTGGACAGAAAAAATTCCTTATTTACGCTGTGTACAAAAAGCAGCATGTATCAGATGAAGGCAGACCCCCTGGGGGTCCTCCTTCATACCTATTATGGAAAGAGAACGGAGAATATGGATTTTTCATACCTGATCCAGAAAAGAGATCATGGATTTTCCGGCAATCCTTATGAGACAGGCATGGACAGAACGTATTCTCTGGACACGCTTCCTCAGGAGTATTCCTGCTTTGGAGGCGGTGATTACCGGGAAAGCGCTCTGGCAGTGAGAGACGTATACGGATCTTCTGCTGTGGATCTGAGATACGAAGGATATGAGCTTCTGGAAGGAAAATATCAGATCCCCGGACTTCCGGCTTTTTATGAGGAGGCTCCGGGACAGGCGGAGACCCTGGTGATCACGATGAGAAACGAAAGAAAAAATCTTCTTGTAAAGCTTTTTTATGGTGTGTTTGAGGAACTGGATCTTCTTACCAGAGCAGTGGTTGTGGAAAACTGCGGAGAAGAGCCGGTATATCTGGAACGTGTCATGTCTTTATGTGTAGACCAGCCCTATGGAAACTGGGACTGGATGACTTTTTATGGAAGGCATGAAATGGAGCGTCAGGTATCCAGAACGGCTGTCCATCATGGAATCCAGTCAGCAGGCGGGCTTCGGGGGGCTTCCAGTCATCAGTACAATCCTTTTGTAATGCTTGCGGATCCGAAGGCATCAGAGACGCAGGGAAACTGTTATGGATTTTCTCTTTTGTACAGTGGGAACTTTTTGGCAGAGGCTGAAAAAGACCAGTTTAATCAGACAAGAGTACTGATGGGTATCCATCCGGGAAATTTCAGATATAAGCTGGAACAGGGAGAAAGCTTTTATACACCGGAGACTGCAATGGTCTACAGCGACAAAGGTTTTGAAAAAATGTCCCATATTTTTCACCGGGCAATCCGAAACAATCTCTGCAGAGGAAAATTTAAAAATGCAAGACGACCGGTACTGATCAATAACTGGGAAGGCACATATTTCGATTTTACAGGGGATAAACTGATCGCCATGGCAAAGGATGCGGCAGACATGGGAGTAGAGCTTTTTGTTATGGATGACGGCTGGTTTGGAAAAAGAGACGATGATAACAGCGGCCTTGGGGACTGGCAGGTCAATGAGAAAAAACTGGGCTGTACGTTACAGGAGCTTGCAGAGAAAATCCATGGTCTTGGAATGAAATTCGGTATCTGGTATGAACCGGAGTGCGTATCTCAGGACAGTGATCTTTACCGGGCACACCCGGACTGGGCGTTCCAGATTCCGGGAAGAAATCCGGTGAGATCCCGGAATCAGCTGGTTCTTGATTTTTCCAGACAGGATGTGCGGGACCATATTTTTCAGGAGATGATTCAGGTTCTGGATAAAGCAGACGTGGACTACCTGAAATGGGATTTTAACAGAAGCATCTGTGATGTATATTCTGCCCAGCTTCCTGCAGACCGTCAGGGAGAGGTGCTTCACCGTTATGTGCTTGGTCTGTACGAATTTCTGGATCGTCTGGGAAAAAGATACCCGGATATGCTGATTGAGGGCTGCAGCGGAGGCGGCGGACGTTTTGACGCCGGTATGCTTCACTATACGCCTCAGATCTGGTGCAGCGATGATACAGATGCCATTGAACGTCTGGAGATCCAGTATGGAACTTCTTTCTGTTATCCGGTCAGCACTATGGGAGCACATGTTTCTGCCTGTCCGAATCATCAGACAGGAAGAACCACACCTCTTGGCACAAGGGCTACAGTAGCTATGGCAGGGACTTTTGGCTATGAGCTGGATCCGGCTAAGCTGACCGCAGAGGAAAAGGAAGAAATCCGGAAGCAGATACGCCGGTTTAAGGAATATTATGAGCTGATCCAGAGAGGCGATTATTTCCGTCTGACAGCGCCTTCTGAGGAGCGGCATTATGCAGCCTGGGAATTTGTAAGCCCGGATCAGAAAGAAGCGCTGGTAAGTGTTGTTGCATCTAAGGTAAGGACAAACGATCCGCCTGCACGGGTATTGTTGAGAGGGCTGAAAGAGGATGGCATTTACCTTCTGGAAGGAAGAGAATATACAGGCGGAGCACTGATGTACGGCGGTCTTCCGCTGCCCGAGGCAAAGGTGGAGTACCAGAGCTGGGAGTTTTATCTGAAATTAAAGAAATAAAGTCAAAAACAGAAAGACTGAAATAACAGGCAGGAGCAAAGGGGATTTCTCTTTGTTCCTGCTTGTCATTTTCTCCGGCAGATGATAAAATTGAATCCATGAAAAAATCCGCCGGAGAGCGGAAGAACCAGACCATCAACGAATCAACAGATACAGGAGAATTTATGAGTATTTATGAATCACTGAACAATATGCAGCAGGAGGCTGTTTATCATACCGAAGGCCCTCTCCTGATCCTTGCAGGAGCCGGATCCGGAAAGACCAGAGTGCTGACCCACAGGATCGCATACCTTATTGCAGAAAAGGGTGTGAATCCATGGAATATCCTTGCCATTACCTTTACCAACAAGGCTGCTCAGGAAATGCGGGAACGTGTGGATAAGATCGTGGGAATGGACGGTGGAAGTGTATGGGTTTCCACATTTCATTCCACCTGCGTAAGGATCCTGCGCAGACATGCGGACAGGATCGGATATGATAATAATTTTACCATTTATGATACAGATGACCAGAAGACACTGATGAAGGATGTGTGCAGACGGCTGAATGTAGATACGAAAAAATACAAAGAGCGTTCCCTTCTGGCACAGATCTCTCACGCCAAGGATGAGCTGATCACTCCGGATGAAATGCTTTTGAATGCAGTGGACTTTAGTGAAAAAAAGGTTGCGGAGATCTATCGGGAATACCAGAATTCTCTGAGAAGGAACAATGCCCTTGATTTTGATGATCTGATCGTAAAAACAGTGGAATTGTTCCAGCACTGCGATCAGGTACTGGAGCAGTACCAGGAACGTTTCCGCTATATTATGGTGGATGAGTATCAGGATACCAATACGGCACAGTTTAAATTTGTCAGCCTTCTGGCTTCCCGTTATGGCAACCTTTGCGTGGTAGGTGATGACGATCAGTCTATTTATAAATTCCGTGGAGCCAATATCGGAAATATCCTTGGATTTGAACGGGTATTTCCGGATGCCAAAGTCATTCGTCTGGAGCAGAATTACCGTTCCACTCAGAATATCCTCAATGCAGCCAATGATGTGATCGCCAATAATACAGAGCGTAAACCAAAGACTTTGTGGACAGAGAATCCGGAAGGAGAGAAGATTCATCTCCGTCAGTTTATGAATGGATTTGAGGAAGCGGAGTATGTTGTAGGAGATATCTCCAAAAAATACAGAGAAGGTACCTGCCGTTACCGTGACTGTGCGGTCCTTTACCGGACCAATGCCCAGTCCCGTCTTTTTGAAGAAAAATGCCTTCTGGCAAATATTCCCTATAAGATCGTAGGCGGTGTCAATTTCTATGCCCGTAAGGAGATCAAGGATCTGCTGTCCTATATGAAAACCGTAGATAATGCAGCAGATGATCTGGCTGTGCGCCGTATCCTGAACGTGCCGAAAAGAGGGATAGGAGCAACCACCATCGGAAGAGTCCAGGAATATGCGGATCATATGCAGGTCAGCTTTTACGATGCGCTCCGTGTGGCAGAGGAAATCCCCTCCATCGGACGTGCCCAGTCCAAGATCGATGGTTTTGTGACTTTTATCCAGTCATTGAAAAGCAAGGCGGCTGCCTATACGGTACAGGAGCTTCTGGAGGAGATCATTGATCTTACCGGATACGCAGATGAGTTGAGAGAAGAGGATACAGAGGAATCCAGAGCAAGGCTGGAAAATATCGATGAGCTGATCTCCAAGACGGTTTCCTATCAGGAGGCGATGGCGGCGGAAGGAAGAGAAGCTTCTTTATCCGGATTTCTGGAAGAGATCGCACTGATCGCGGATATTGATTCTGTGGATCCGGATCAGGACTATGTACTTCTGATGACCCTGCACAGTGCAAAAGGTCTGGAATTTCCTTATGTATATCTGGCAGGAATGGAAGACGGTGTATTTCCAAGCAGTATGTGTATCTTTTCGGCAGATCTTTCTGATATGGAGGAAGAGCGGCGCCTTTGTTATGTGGGGATCACAAGAGCTATGAAAGACCTTACTCTTACCTGTGCACAGCAGAGGATGATCAGAGGGGAGACACAGTATAACCGTGTGTCCCGGTTTGTCAGAGAGATTCCAAGGGAACTGGTGGAGCTTGGCCATACCATTCAGGAGAAAAAACCGAAAATACAGGAAGCCACTTCTGCAAAGGGCAGCTATATGCAGATGAAAATGGCATTTCAGTCAAAGGCATTCCAGCCGCAGAGCTTTACGGTGAAAAAAGCAGATTCTCTGGATTATGGGGTAGGAGATACTGTCCGTCATGTGAAGTTTGGCGTAGGAATCGTGAAGGATATCGTAGAAGGCGGAAGAGATTATGAGGTTACGGTGGACTTTGACAGGGCGGGTGTAAAGAAAATGTTTGCCGGTTTTGCAAAGCTTAAGAAAATCTAAAATTTTACATATCTTATGGTAAAATCTTACGGTTGGTGTTATACTATAACCTATAGATCAATGTGGGCAGGAATCGTTTTTGCGGGGACTGCCTGTGTGACGGCAGTGAGTATGCCGACAAGAAAAGAGAGGATGGTGCGCATATGAACATGAATACTAAAATCGAAGAGTTACTGGCAGTTTTAAAGAAAAAAGAAGATGACAAACAGAAAAATACAGTCCTCTGGGTGTTGGCCATTATTGGCGCCGTTGCTGCAGTAGCAGGAATTGCTTTTGCTGTTTATCGTTTCTTTACGCCGGATTATCTGGAAGATTTTGAAGAAGATTTTGATGATGATTTCGACGATTACTTCGAGGACGAGGAAGAATAAAAAACCGACAGCTCCGGTTGATACCGGGGCTGTTTTCTTGCAGGACCAGTGTGACAGAGTTCTGACTATTTTGATAAAAAGGAGTTTTTGAGGACAGAAATTATATGAAAAAAGGCGAAATATACGAAGGCATTATAGAAAAAGTGGATTTTCCCAATAAGGGTTATGTGATTCTGGAGGATCAGAAGATCCTGGTGAAAAACGGGATTCCCGGACAGAGGGTGCGGTTTGTGATCCAGAAGAAACGGAAAAACAAAGCACAGGGGCGTATACTGGAGGTCCTGGAGAAGTCCCCTCTGGAAAAAAGAGAGCCGGTGTGTTCTTCGTTTCCTCAGTGCGGAGGGTGTATGTATCAGACCATGTCCTATGAAGAGCAGCTTCAGATGAAGGACCGGCAGATCCGTGAGCTTCTGGAAGAGGTTCTGGTAAGGGAAGGACAGGTGGATAAAGAGGGCAGCGCTGATTTTATATGGGAAGGGATCCATGGAAGTCCGGAGGAGTTCTGTTACCGGAATAAGATGGAGTTCTCTTTTGGGGATGAATATAAGGATGGACCACTTTCCCTTGGACTTCACAAAAAAGGCAGTACATATGATGTACTGAATACAGATGACTGTAAGCTGGTCCATAAAGATATGACAGATATCCTGACCTGTGTCCGTGATTATTTCCGGGAAAGAGGGGTATCCTATTATAAAAAGCTTCAGCATACAGGTTATCTCCGTCACCTTCTGGTAAGACGCGGAGTGACTACCGGTGAGATCCTGGTGCATCTGGTAACGACCAGTCAGGAGGAGCATGATCTGGAGCCTCTGAAAGAACTGCTTCTTGCGCTGCAGCTGGAAGGAAAGATCGTTGGGATCATGCATATCATCAATGATTCTCTTTCCGATGTGGTGAAAAGTGATGAGACCAGGATTCTGTATGGAAAGGACTGGTTTTATGAAACTTTGCTGGGGCTGAAATTCCGTATCAGTACGTTTTCCTTTTTTCAGCCGAATTCTCTGGCGGCAGAGGTTCTGTATTCCGTGGTTCGTTCATATGTTGAAGATGCAAGAGGAATGGAAGTCTTTGACCTTTACAGCGGAACAGGAACCATTGCGCAGCTTCTTGCTCCGGTAGCGCGGGAAGTGATCGGAGTAGAGATCGTAGAGGAAGCCGTGGAAGCTGCCCGGAAAAATGCGGAGCTTAACGGACTTTCCAACTGCCGGTTCATAGCAGGAGATGTGCTGAAGGTGCTGGATGATCTTACGGAAAAACCGGATATGATCATTCTGGATCCGCCCCGTGAGGGAGTGCATCCCAAGGCCCTTCCGAAGATCCTTTCCTATGGGGTAAAGCGTATCGTATATGTGTCCTGTAAGGCAACCAGTCTTGCAGAAGATATGGAAACATTCCTCCGCGCAGGCTATCGTCTGGAAAAAGCCTGCTGTGTGGATCAGTTCTGCCAGACAGTCTGGACGGAGGCTGTGGCAGTTTTCGTCAGGGAGTGAGACAGCATGGAGAACAGAGTAGAGCGAAAGAAAAAATTTATCATTAATGTTGTATTTTATGCGCTGATAGCCATATTGATCTGGGTAGCATGTAAATATCTGGTGTCCCCTATGATGCCGTTTATCATTGCTTTTGTGGTGGCGGCAGTGATCCAGGTACCTGTGAGAAAAATAAAAGCAGGGCCTAAGCGTAAAAAGCTGCTGTCCATTATCTTCTGTATTATATTTTACGGACTGCTTTTTATGCTGGCCGCATGGCTGGGACTGAGATTTTTAGATGGCGTAGGAGGACTGGTGCGTAAAGTGCCTTATTTTTACAACACGACAGTAGTACCTGTATTTGAGGCAATCTCCGATTATCTGGAAGAGTCGATGGCCTCTGTCCATCCATCTGTAGCAAAGACTATTGAGAATTCCTTCGAGGAAATGACGAACAATCTGGGCATGTATGTTTCCAGTTTTTCCATGAAAGTCGTACAGATCCTTTCCGGCGGGATCAGTGGGATTCCAAGCTTTGTGATCAAGCTTGTGATCACAGTTGTAGCAACCTTTTTCTTTGTGGGAGATTATGATGGGATCACATCCTTTTTCAAAAAGCTTCTGACACCAAAACAGCTGGAATTTGTAGAAAAAGGGCAGTCTTATGTAAAAAATGTACTGTTTATCTACATCAGATCCTATAGTTTCCTGTTCCTTCTGACTTTTGCAGAATTGTGTGCAGGTATGTTTCTGCTGGGAATGCCTTATCCTGCTCTTCTGGCTCTGGGAATTGCAGTTTTTGATATTCTTCCGGTTCTGGGAACCGGAGGTGTGCTCCTTCCATGGGCAGCCATTCTCTTTATTATAGAGGAACATGGACTTGCCATCGGCATCCTTGTGCTTTACCTGGTAATTCTGGTAGTAAGAAACATGGTGGAACCAAGGATCGTGGGACGGCAGATCGGACTTCATCCACTGGCAACACTGGCAGCTCTGTTTCTTGGTCTGAAGCTGTTTGGACTGGTAGGACTGGTTGCATTCCCGGTTGCCCTTACGGTTCTGGTAAACTTCAGCCGGGAGGAACTGATGGAAAAATTATAGAATTTCTGTTTACGGGCGGAATATGATTTTTTGTCTGGAAAAAAACAATGCAGGAATGGATTCTTCTGGTTCATAAGCATTGAGAGACTTGGATGAAAATTCTTGTTTTCTGCGCATTTGCATTGATCCCCCGGATGCTGCTGTCTGAGTCGCAGACGAGTTCAGCATTCGGGGGATCGTTTTTGCAAAGAAGCAGAAACTTAGAATTTTCCAAGTCTTGAACCAGCTTTTGTAACAGAAGAATCCACTCCTGCATGTCCTTTACAGACAAAAAATCATATTTCGCCCATCCCCTCATAAACAGAAATTTTTATAAATACAGGTAATGTATTGACAAGGGAACGGTATAGGAATATAATACAATCAAACATATGAATAACTGTTCATATGATAAAACGTAAAGGAGAAGGAACTATGAAAAAAACTTATAAGATTGAAGTGGATTGTGCAAACTGTGCAAACAAAATGGAGCAGGCAGCAAAAAATACTGCAGGAGTGAAGGATGCGACTGTAAACTTTATGATGCTGAAGATGAACGTGGAATTTGAGGATGGACAGGATCCGAAAGCAGTTATGAAAGAGGTTCTGAAAAACTGTAAAAAAGTAGAAGACGACTGTGAAATTTATTTATAAGCTTCAGGCAGAAAAATGACCGGGAGATTACTGCGGACAGTGATACCGAAAGCATTTGAGCTGCTGAGTGAAATGTGAAAAGGAGCAGATTATGAACAAAAAACAGAAAAAAATGCTGATCCGTGTGATCGTTGCCTCTGTACTGGTTGTAGTTTTGTCAATGCTTCCGTTGGAAGGATACTTACGGGCAGTTTTGTTTCTGATTCCTTATTTTGTGATCGGATACGATATTCTTCGCAAGGCATGGAAAGGGATCAGGAACAGACAGGTATTTGATGAAAATTTTCTGATGGCAGTTGCTACTGTAGGAGCGATCTGTCTGGGAGATTTTAAAGAGGGAACAGCAGTTATGCTGTTTTATCAGATCGGAGAACTGTTTCAGAGCTATGCTGTGGGAAAAAGCCGCCGGAATATCAGCGAGCTTATGGACATCCGTCCGGATTATGCCAATGTGGAAAGAGATGGAAATCTGGAACAGGTAGATCCGGACGAGGTGGAAGTGGGAAGCGTGATCGTGGTGCAGCCGGGAGAGAAGGTTCCCATTGACGGTATTATCATAGAGGGAAGCACAACCTTGAATACAAGTGCCCTGACCGGAGAAAGTCTTCCGAGAGAGGCGAAGGAAGGTGACGAGATCATCAGTGGATGCATCAATATGTCAGGAGTGCTGAAAATCCGTACCACAAAAGAATTTGGGGAATCTACAGTTTCCAAGATCCTGGATCTGGTAGAAAATTCAAGCTCCAGAAAATCCAGATCAGAAAACTTTATTTCCAAATTTGCCCGCTATTATACGCCGATCGTCTGCTACAGTGCGCTGGCACTGGCACTGCTTCCACCGGTTATTCGCATGCTGTTTATGGGAATGGAACCTCAGTGGGGAGAATGGATCTACCGTGCGCTTACATTTCTGGTAATCAGCTGTCCCTGTGCTCTGGTCATCAGTATTCCGTTGAGCTTTTTTGCAGGTATTGGAGGGGCAAGCCATGCGGGAGTTCTGGTAAAGGGCTCCAATTATCTGGAAACTCTTGCCCAGACAAAATATGTTGTTTTTGATAAAACAGGAACACTGACCAAAGGTGTTTTTGAGGTCTGCGGTGTGCATCACAATACTCTGGAAGACCACAAGATTCTGGAATATTCTGCTCTGGCGGAATGTGCGTCTTCGCATCCTATCAGCAGAAGCCTTCAGAAGGCTTACGGGCAGGAAATAGACAGAAGCCGTGTGACAGATATACGGGAAATCAGCGGAAACGGTGTGACTGCAATGGTTGACGGAATATCCGTGGCGGTCGGAAACGGAAAGCTTATGGACAGTCTGGGAATCCAATATGTGGAATGCAGTCAGGTCGGAACCATTGTCCATGTGGCTCTGGATGGTCAGTATGCAGGACATATCCTGATCGCAGACGTGCTGAAGCCTACTTCTGCGGAAGCCGTACGTCAGCTGAAAAAAGCTGGTGTAAAGGAAACAGTTATGCTGACCGGTGACATGGAGCGGGTGGCCAGACAGGCTGCTTCTGAAACAGGTGTTGACCGGGTGTACAGCGAACTTCTTCCTGCAGATAAAGTGGCAAAGGTAGAAGAAATGATCGCCGGAAAAGGCGCAAAAGAAAAACTTGCATTTGTAGGCGACGGAATTAACGATGCGCCGGTGCTTTCCAGAGCCGATATCGGTATTGCCATGGGAGCGCTTGGATCGGATGCTGCCATTGAAGCGGCAGATGTAGTTCTGATGGATGATGATCCGCTGAAAGTGGCAAAGGCAGTCCGGATCGCCAGAAAATGTATGAGGATCGTATACGAAAATATTTATTTTGCCATTGGAATCAAAATTCTCTGTCTGATCCTGGGGGCAGTTGGTATTGCCAATATGTGGCTTGCGATTTTTGCAGATGTAGGCGTGATGGTGATCGCTGTTCTGAACGCGATCCGCGCATTGTTTGTGAAGAAACTTTAATGCCGCTGCAAAAAGAATAAGCAGAACGATTTTTGCAGTATTTGATATACCATAATATTTTTGTACAAAACAGCGGATATGTGATATGATGAAACAGAAAGGCGGGATAACTGGATGACAGAAGAAAAAGAAAATCTCTGCTGTGATGCAGTAGAGACTCATGAAGAACTTTTGAAGATCGTAGAGGAAAAAATGCCGGATGAAACAGAACTGGATTCCCTTGCAGAGCTGTTTAAGGTTTTTGGAGATCCAACCAGGATCCGTATTCTGTTTGTACTGTTTGAAACAGAGGTCTGTGTCTGTGACCTGGCAAAGGCGCTGAATATGACACAGTCGGCCGTCTCCCATCAGCTTCGCATTTTGAAGCAGAACAGACTGGTCAAGAACAGACGGGAAGGCAAGTCCATCTTTTATTCTCTGGCAGACGATCATGTACGTACCATGATCGCCCAGGGGCGGGAACACATTCTCGAATAACAATATAGATTTTTATTCAGGAGCCAGGATCGGAGGATTCGGCTCCTGTTCTGCTTTTTGTGGTGAATGAGGAGTGGATTTTGTTAGAAAAGTATCGTATAATAAAACCATTATTATAAGTGAAAAGAGGGGTAGCAGGTGAAATATCAGGAATTATATAAAATTCTGGAAGAAAATATAGAAAAAAAGAGAAATATACTGGCAACCGTGATTCAGGGACCGGGACAGGGGACAAAGCTGTTTTTCTCCGAGGGTGAACTTCTTGCAAAGAGCAGTGAAGAAAGCTTTGAGCCGGAAGAACTTCAGCGGCTGTCGGAAACGGAAGAAAGCGGAATCCGGGAAGTGGGCTCCAGAAGCTTTTTTGTGGAACTTTTACGGAAACCAAGCCGTCTTGTGATCTGTGGGGGCGGTCATGTGGCGCAGCAGGTGATCCTTCTGGCAAAAAGAATCGGATTTCATGTGACAGTACTGGAGGACAGACCGCTGTTTGCAGACCAGGCAAGAAAAGCAGGTGCGGATCTGGTGATCTGTGATGATTTTGCTTCCGGACTGGAAAAAATCCCGGGAAGCACGGATACTTATTTTCTTGTAGTTACACGAGGACACAGATATGATGATATCTGTCTGACCTCCATACTTCGGAAAGAACGCGCTTATGCAGGAATGATGGCCAGCAGAAAAAGAGGAATCCTTCTGAAAAAGAGGCTGATCGAAGAAGGAATACCGGAACAGGAGGTAGAGCTTCTCCATACACCTGTAGGACTTTCGATTCATGCAGAAACACCGGAGGAGATCGCCGTGTCCATTATCGCGGAACTGATCATGGAAAAAAACAGTGTGAAAAAAAACAGTGGCTATGAAAAAGAACTTCTGGAGTGTCTCACAGAAGAAACGGACCAGAAAAAAGCGCTTGCTACCATTGTATCCAGAAGAGGTTCCGCCCCCAGGGAAATCGGAACAAAGATGATCGTCCTTCCGGATGGAAAGATCGTAGGTACGATCGGTGGAGGCTGCATGGAAAGCCGTGTTCAGCATCACTGTCTTCATATGCTGAAGGAAGACGCTCCCGGGGGACGCTTGGTATATGAGGATATGACAGGGAAAGAAGCAGAAGAGGAAGGACTTGTGTGCGGAGGAACGATCCAGGTGTATCTGGAGGTGCTTGGAAATAAAAAGGATTTCCGGTAAAATATGAAATACAAATATGCCGTATAATGTGCTATAATGAAAAGCATGAAAAAACAAAAAGTTTTTAGAAATTCCGGCAGGAATTTTTACAAAATAAAAGTTTTATATCATGGAGGACAGAACTATGAAAAAAAGAAGTATGATCACAGCACTGCTCTGCAGCCTGTGCCTCACCGCCGGCAGTGCAGCTCCCGTACTGGCTGATTCCGCAAAGGTTGTAACACTCGGAGCAGATCTTACCCAGGATCAGAAAGATACAATGATGCGGTATTTTAAGACAGACGCAAGTCAGGTGCAGATCCTTACGATCACCAATCAGGATGAAAGAGAGCAGCTGGGAGATTATATTCCGCTTGAGCAGATTGGAACAAGAACTCTGAGCTGTGCATATGTGAGACCTACACAGTCCGGAGGAATCAAGGTCCGTACAGCCAATCTGAATTATGTGACCGGAAATATGATCGCAAATGCACTTTCCACAGCCGGAGTCACCAACTGTGAGGCTGTTGCTGCCTGCCCTTACGAGGTATCCGGTACAGGTGCGCTGACAGGTGTGATTATGGCTTATGAGAGCGCCAGCGGTAAACAGCTGGATACAACAAAGAAGGATCTGGCAACTCAGGAAGTGGTTGTGACAGGAAACCTTTCTCAGCAGGTAGGTAACGATAATGCTACCAATATCATCAATCAGGCCAAGCTGCAGATTATTGGAGAAAATGTTCAGAATGCAGATGAAATTTACAATATTGTAAACAACATTGCCATTGCGAATAATGTGACATTAAGCCAGGAGGAGATGGATACCATTGTCTCTCTTTTGCAGCAGATTGCGCAGCAGAGTTATGATATTGAGCAGATGAAAGAGACTCTGGAAGATATTCAGCAGAATCTGGATCAGACGGCAAAACCGGAACCGGCTCCGGAAGAAGATCTGGCAGATGAGGACAGCACAGACGGAGAGGATATTACAGAAAATGTAGATACAGATGCTCTTGGAGAAAATATTGTGGAAAGCTCCACAGAAGATCCGACTCTGGAAGAAGAAACAATGAACCCTCCGGTTGAAGAAGCAGGGGATACGGTTGATCCGGAAACTGGAATACCGGAGGCAACAGAAGACGGAACCGCTCTTGACGGAACCGCGCAGGATGATATGGCAGTGGATCCGGAGACGGAACTTCCGGAAGAAACAGAGAATGAAACGGTTCTTGATGGAACTGCTCAGGACGACATGGCAGTAAACCCGGAGGAAGATACTCTGAATACAGATGCTCTTACGGAAGAAGGCAGGGCATTATTTGAAAAAGCCAGAAGCTTCTGTACCGGTGAGTATGAGGGAGATGCGGCGGCACTTCAGAGCGTGATGGGAGAAAATGCTGCAGCATCCGTAACAATTGCTCCGGAAACAGGCGCTCAGCTTACTGAAAAGGTTCTGGAGGCCTATATCAATGTACTGAAGGATGGCGGCCTCAGCTATGTTCCGGCAGAGACAGATACTTATATGTCTGCAGAGTTAAATATGGTCAATGCAGATCTGAAAACAATTTTCAGCATTGAAACAGAACCTGCAACAGAGGATCTGCTGATCAATGAAACTCCGGAAATAAGACAGGCTCTTTATAATGATACATTGAAGTTCTTTGAGACACTTTACGGAGAAAATGTAGAAACCACAGAGGTTCCGGCAGAGGAAGTTCCGGTTGAGGAGAGCGCAGAAGAAACGGCAGGGGAAACTGTAGAAGAAACAGAAGAGGCGGTATATTAACCGAAAAATTCAGGGCGGCGATAAGCCGCCCTTTTTGTATCTGCCCGGTCAGAAGAGAAAGGATAAATTCCGGTATGTGATAATTTTGTGTCTTGGCGGAAACACTGGAAAAAAAGTTTTGGCTGTGCTACAATAGTTAAAATACTGACAAATACAGAGGCAATATACTTTTAAAAGGAGAAAGATATATGGGTATGGCTGTGGTTACGCTGAAAAAGGGAGAGGGACGTCTTCTGAAATCAGGCGGTATGTGGGTGTTTGATAATGAAATCGCTTCAGTAATGGGAAGCTTTTTAAACGGTGATGTGGTGCTGGTGAGGGATTTTGACGGATATCCGATGGGAAAGGGCTTTATCAATACGAACTCCAGAATCACGGTACGTCTTCTGACAAGAGATGAAAATCAGAAAATTGATGAAGAATTTCTGGAAATGCGTGTAAGAAATGCATGGGATTACCGTAAAAAGGTAACAGATACCAGCAGCTGCCGTGTGATTTTCGGCGAGGCGGATTTTCTTCCGGGGCTTGTAATAGACAAGTTTTCAGATGTGCTTGTAGTACAGTCATTGGCACTGGGGATAGACCGTATGAAACTTCAGATTCTGGAAATACTGAAAAAAATTCTTGAAGAAGATGGAATTCAGATCAGAGGAGTCTTTGAGAGAAGTGATGCCAAGGTCAGACGCCAGGAAGGAATGGAGCTCTATAAAGGGTTTATCGGAGCGGAGTTTCCTACTCTGGTAGAAATTGAAGAAAATGGGGTAAAATATCAGGTGGATGTTCGCGACGGACAGAAAACAGGATTTTTCCTGGATCAGAAGTACAACCGTCTTGCCATTCAGAAGCTCTGCAGGGATGCCAGAGTTCTGGACTGTTTTACGCACACCGGATCTTTTGCGCTGAATGCAGGAATTGCGGGAGCCCGCGAGGTTACAGGTGTAGATGCTTCCCAGCTTGCTGTGGATCAGGCAACAGCGAATGCAGTTCTGAATGGGCTTGACGAGCGTGTGAAATTTATCTGTGAAGATGTTTTTGAGCTTTTGCCCAGACTGGAGGAGCAGGAGGAACGATATGATGTTGTGATCCTTGATCCGCCGGCATTTACAAAATCCAGAAACTCTGTAAAAAATGCAGTGAAGGGATACCGGGAGATTAATCTGAGGGCAATGAAACTGGTAAAGGACGGAGGATTTCTGGCAACCTGTTCCTGCTCTCATTTTATGACATATGAATTATTTACAAAAACCATTGGTCAGGCAGCACGCAGTGCACATAAAAGACTGCGCCAGGTAGAATACAGGACACAGGCTCCGGATCATCCGATTCTGTGGTCATCAGATGAATCATATTATCTGAAGTTTTACATATTCCAGGTGTGCAGTGACAGATAAATATTTTACAGTATAACAGAAGAGGTGTTTTTCATGAAAGAAAAGTTTATGAGGTTTATGCAGGGACGTTATGGAGTAGATGGGTTTGCCCGATTTACGATGGGAGTAGCCCTGGTATGCATCGTTGTTTCCATTTTCTTCCGAAACGGAAGTACAATAGGAGCGCTGCTCAATACTCTGGGACTGGCAGCAATTATTTATACTTATTTTCGTATGCTTTCCAGAAATATATCAAAGCGTTATGCGGAAAATCAGAAGTATCTTGCCATGACTTCAAAACTGAGACAGCGTTTTAACCGGGAAAAAAATATGATGCAGCAGAGAAAAACTCATCATATTTATACATGCCCAAGCTGCGGACAGAAAATCCGTATCCCAAGAGGAAGCGGAAAAAAGGTAGAGATCGATTGTCCGAAGTGTCATACAAAATTTATCAAAAAGATCTGAGTATAAAAGGGACAGGCGGGAGATTTTATGTTTGGTTATGTGGTAATGAACAGACCCGAGATGAAAATAAAGGATTATGATCTGTACAGATCTTTTTACTGCGGGCTGTGCCGGGAACTCCGGGAGAGATATGGTATCTCAGGTCAGATCACGTTGACGTATGATCTGACATTTGTGATTCTTTTGCTGAGCGGGCTTTATGAGCCTCCGACGCAAAAGGGTACCAGCCGCTGCATTGTCCATCCGGTGCGCAGGCAGCCTGTAAAAAAAAATAAGATTACGGAGTATGCGGCAGATATGAATGTATTTCTGGCTTACTATAAATGTGTGGATGACTGGAAAGATGAAAAAAAGCTTTCCCGCCTGGCATACAGCCGTCTTCTTGAGAACAAGGATAAAAAAGCAGAGGCTTTATGGAAAAAGAAGACTTCTGTAATCATTGACCATCTAAATGAGATATCTGCCATGGAAAAAGCCGGAGAAACAGATATAGACAGGATATCAGGATGCTTTGGAAAAATTATGGAAGAAATTCTGGTATGGAGAGAGGATCAGTGGGAACCGACTCTGAGACGAATGGGCTTTTATCTGGGAAAATTTATTTATCTGATGGATGCTTTTGATGATGTAGAAGAAGATATAGAAAAAGGAAATTACAATCCTTTTGCACAGGATTATATAATAGAAGGGTTTGAAGAAAGAGTCCGCCAGGTTCTGATCATGATGATGGCGGAAGCTTGCAGGGAATTTGAGAAACTTCCTATTATAAAATATGCAGATATTCTTCGCAATATTTTATACTCCGGTGTGTGGTGCCGGTTTGAGGCAGTGTCGGAGAAAAGGAAGGAGAAACAGGAGAAAGAACATGTTTGATCCATACAGTATTCTTGGTGTATCCAGAAATGCATCAGATGAAGAAATAAAAAAAGCGTACAGGCGGCTTAGCCGGAAATATCATCCGGATGCCAATATCAATAATCCAAATAAAGACCAGGCAGAAGAGAAGTTTAAAGAAATCCAGCAGGCCTATGATCAGATTATGAAGGAGAGAGAATATGGCTCTTCAGGCGGAGGATATGGAAATGGCGGATACGGAGGCTTTGGAGGCTTTGGCGGACAGGCCAATACCGGATATCAGGATGAAGAGGCAATTCGCAGGCAGGCGGCAGCCAATTATGTGCAAAGCGGTCATTATCAGGAGGCAATGAATGTGCTGTCTTCTCTGAAAGAGAGAAATGGACAGTGGTATTATCTTTCAGCAGTAGCGAATATGGGACTTGGCAACAATGTAAATGCACTGAATCATATCCGGGAAGCAGTCCGGATAGAGCCTGATAATATGCAGTACCGTATGATGCTCCAGCGTATGGAAGGCGGAGGAACCTGGTATCAGGAACAGCAGAATCCATTTGGAGGCATGCCGGTTGGAGGCAATGACCTTTGTATGAAATGTCTGATCGCAAATATGGCATGCAGCTGCTGCTGCCCGGGAAGCGGAGTGATCTGCTGCTGATTTTTTAGCGTTCATATCAGAAAAGAAAAAAATTGACATTTACTCTTCAGAAGATTAAGATAAAAACAAAGTGAAATGAGGAGGAAATTATTATGAGTATTCGAATTGGAATCATGGGATACGGAAATCTTGGAAGAGGTGTGGAATGTGCGATCAAGCATAATCCGGATCTGGAACTCGCAGCAGTTTTTACACGCCGTGATCCCGGCACAGTAAAAATCCTTACGGAAACAGCAAAGGTGTGCCATGTGGATGAAGCTGAAAATATGAAGGATCAGATCGATGTGCTGATCATCTGTGGAGGAAGTGCGACAGATCTTCCGGTGCAGACTCCAAAATTCGCCCAGTGGTTTAATGTGGTGGACAGCTTTGACACACATGCAAAGATTCCGGAGCATTTTGCAAATGTGGATAAGGCAGCACAGGAAAGCGGTCATGTTGGCATTATTTCCGTTGGCTGGGATCCGGGAATGTTTTCTCTGAACAGAATGTATGCCAATGCGATTCTTACCAATGGGAAGGATTATACATTCTGGGGCAAGGGTGTCAGCCAGGGACATTCTGATGCTATCCGCAGAATTGAGGGAGTCAAGGACGGCAAGCAGTATACGATTCCTGTAGAAACTGCTCTTGAGGCAGTAAGAAACGGTGAAAGCCCGGAGCTTACCACAAGAGAGAAACACACAAGAGAATGTTTTGTGGTAGCAGAAGAGGGTGCAGATCTGGCTCGCATTGAAAATGAGATCAAGACCATGCCAAACTATTTTGCAGACTATGACACAACGGTTCATTTTATTTCTGAAGAAGAGCTGAAGCGTGACCACAGTGGAATCCCTCATGGCGGTTTTGTGATCCGGACAGGAAGCACAGGCTGGAATGACGAGAATAAACATGTGATCGAATACAGTCTGAAACTGGATTCCAATCCTGAATTTACCTCATCTGTAATTGTAGCATATGCAAGAGCTGCATATCGGATGTACAAGGAAGGACAGAAGGGCTGCAAGACGGTCTTTGATGTTGCGCCGGCTTATTTAAGTGCACTGGACGGAGCAGAACTGAGAAAGCATCTCCTGTAAAAGTGATACAGAAATATTACAAAAGAGTGAAATCTGAAGGATTTCGCTCTTTTTTTTGTGTGAAAAATTAAGAAAATTTAAGGAAAAACTCAGCTGTTTTACAATATGTAATAAATATATTGACGTATGGAAAAAACTGAGATATAATAATTACACAATATTGTAACAAGATTGTAAAAAACGGAGATGACAAAGAGGGAAAATTTATGAAGAAGGTATGCAAACGGTGGAAATTTTGGGGATTGATGCTTGGTCTGATGCTATTTGCAGCCGGCTTTGCCATGCATTCTACGACTGTGGAAACTCAGGCAGCTGTAAATGGATTCCGGACAGTAAACGGAAAAACATATTATTATAAAAATGGGAAAAAAATAACAGGTACCAGAAAAATTAATAATAAATATTATTATTTTGACCCCGGCAAGGGGGGCGCAATGCTAAAAGGCTGGTATAAAAACAGAAGTAATCAAAGAAGATATTTTGATCCCAAAACTGGTGTGATGCGTACGGGTCTTCGTCCTATAAGCGGAAAATACTATTATTTTGATGCGAAGACTGGATGGGCTCAGAAAGGTTTTAAAAAGATTAATGGACATACCCGCTATTTTAGTCCGTCTAATTATACTATGGCAAAAGGATGGATGAAGAACTCAAAAGGCCAGAAATGGTATTTTGATGCGAAGAATGGTATAATGAAAACCGGCTTGAAATCAGTAGGTGGTCGTTATTATTATTTTGATCCCAAGACTGGCGGAACGAAGCAGGGATTTATTAAATTTAACGTTGGCACTAGATATTTTATCGGCGGCGGAAATTATAGAATGGCAACAGGATGGCATACGTCGCCAAACGGTCAAAAGCGTTACTTTGATCCTAAAACGGGAATTATGAGTAAGGCAAAAACAAAGGTTTCCGGGAAATGGTATTATTTCAGTAAAGTTGATGGGGTTGCCAAGGGTGGCTGGCTGAATGAAAGTGGCAGAAAACGTTATTTTGATCCTAAGACATTGGTTATGGTAACGGGAACACGTGTTATTGATAATGTGAAGTATACATTTAATTCTTCAGGACTGCTGATTTCTTCAGAGCCGATGGCTGATAATTCAACTGCGACACCTACAACACCTACATCGGCAAGAACAATGAAAAATTATCTTCTGAATGCCATGCAGCCGGTAGGAAGAACTTTGTATATATGGGGTGGCGGACATAACACTACAGACGCAACGCGAAAAGGAATCAGCACCCGATGGACCTCTTTCTATAACAGTCAGAGTAATAAATATGATTATGACAATTACCGTTATGAAACAGAAAAAGGTCTTGACTGTTCAGGATATGTAGGATGGACAACTTATCAGATCATGCATTCCAAACCAGGTGTCGGTTCTGGCTATTCAGTGGTTTCCGGGGAAATTGGCGGTCTTTACAAATCAAATAACTGGGGTACGATTCTGAATCAGAATTACCTAAGTCAAAATGGTTATAAGCTTTATCCGGGAGACATTGGATATAATGAAGACCATACATGGATTATTCTGGGTCAGTGCAGTGATAAGAGTGCTGTAATTCTTCATTCCACACCGAATGCGGGAGTTCAGATTTCCGGAACACCGGTTCCGGGAAGACAGCCAAACTATAATAGTCAGGCAATTGCTTTGGCAGAAAAGTATATGTCAAGATTTCCGGGGTATAAGAAAATGGGAGCAGATTTTTATCATACTTCTTCAGGTAACTTTGTACAAAGAGGTTCTTACTTCCGCTGGAACAGCAAGACGCTCAGCGATCCTAACGGATACCGGTACAAAACAGCCGATCAGATTCTTGCCGATCTGTTCAGTTGATAAACAACAGCATATGTTCTTTATAACAAATCATGGGGAGAGGTTCCAAAAGGGACTTCTCCCCATTGCTATTGCACAATCATTAAGAAATGTTACAAAATATTAAACTAATCATCAATTTCCTCTTGCAATCATGGGAATCATATGTTAATATGTAAAAGAACTTAAGAAAGATATTTCGTAAATGTTACAAAACTTGTTAATTATATGAGGTGAGAAACATGAAAAAACGTATTGTATGTCTGATGTTAGCAGTTATGATGATGGGTACACAGGTTGCTACTGTAAGTGCTTCCCGTGAAGAAGAGCTGAGAGAAGAGCAGGCCTGGACAAGTGCACAGCTTGATTCCACTTATGCACAGATCGATCAGTTCTATGCTGCAAAAGAGCAGCTTCAGAATGAAATTGCAGCACTGGACGCTAATCTTGTAAATGTCATGGTCTCCATTCAGACTCTGGAAGGAGATATCAGCAATAAGCAGGCTGATATTGAGCAGACACAGTCAGATCTTCAGAAAGCGCAGAATGCTAAGGATAAACAGTATGCAGCAATGAAGCAGCGTATCCAGTATCTTTATGAAAAAGGTGGAAATGATGCATGGTTCCAGATGATGGTCAATGCAGAAAACCTTTCCGAGCTTCTTACCAAGGCTGAATACACACAGAAGATGTATGATTATGACAGACAGAGTCTTGAAAAATATGCAAATACAATTGAGCAGGTAACACAGCTCAGCAACCAGTATCAGCAGGAAAAGGCAGAGCTGGAAGGCATGAAGCAGGAATATGAGGCTGAATCTGTAAATCTTCAGACAGCAATTGATGAGAGAAAAGCAACATCTGCCAACTATGATAACGAGATTGCTTACGCACAGCAGATGGCAAATGAATATGCAGCTCTGATCCAGCAGCAGCAGGCAGAGATTGAGCGTCTGGAAGCAGAGAGAATCGCAGCCGAAGAGGAAGCAAGACGTCAGGCAGAGCTGGCAGCAGCGGAAGAAGCTGCACGTCAGGAGGCAGAGGCTCAGCAGGAAGATACTACTGTCTATGACGAAGAAGGTAATGAAGTAGATGCAGAGGATGCGGCAGAAAACGGAGATGTCGTATATGATGAAGAGGGTAACGAAGTAGATCCTAATGAAGTTGTAAATAACGACAGCAGTGACGAAGTGGAATATGATGAGTACGGCAATGTGATCGACAGTGGTAACACAGTAGATCCTTCTGAATATCAGAGTTCTGGATCAGGCTCCGGCTCTTCAGTAGTAGATTATGCAACACAGTTTGTAGGAAATCCGTATGTATGGGGTGGTACAAGCCTTACAAACGGTGCAGACTGCTCCGGATTTGTACAGAGTGTTTATTCAAATTTCGGTGTAAGCCTTCCGAGAACTTCCTATGAGCAGCAGAATGCAGGTACAGAAGTATCTTATGCAGACGCACAGCCGGGAGATCTGATCTGCTACGGCGGTCATGTGGCTATTTATATGGGAGATGGCAAGATTGTACATGCCTCCAATTCCAGAGATGGTATTAAAATCAGCAATGATGCTACATACAGAACAATTCTGTCTGTAAGACGTCTTGTGTAGTCCAAAAAGAAACATCGGTATCATTTAGTTAAGATAATAAAAAATAGATCTTCATACTCAAAAGAGTGTGGAGATCTTTTTTTGTAGTCTTGGTAGTGACTATATACAGATATTCCGAGAGGTTCTACCGCTTACAGTGTTTATTCTGCAGGAAAATATTATTTATATAAAATACAATGTATGATAATGCAAAAAGATGAAAGAAATATTTCATAATATGAAATGAAAGTATAATAATATAAAAATGTTTTTAGATTTTGACTTTTTTGTCAATAGAAATTCTCTGTGGAATCATTTATAATAGGGACAGTCAAAAACAAAGAGGTATGAAATACAGAAACAGGATTTTTGGAAATCAGGAGGTAAGAACATGAAGGTTGGATTTATCGGACTTGGAATCATGGGAAAACCCATGTGTAAAAACTTGATGAAGGCAGGCCATGAACTTGTAGTTACCACCCATAACCCGAATACATTAAAGGAAATGGAAGATCTTGGCGCAAAGGCTGTTCATAATGGAAGAGAAGTAGCTCAGGAAGTGGATGTGATTATTACCATGCTCCCCAACTCTCCGCAGGTCAGAGAGGTTGCCCTTGGCAAAGGCGGGATTCTTGAAGGAGCAAAAGAAGGAACAGTTCTCATTGATATGAGTTCCATTGATCCTACTGAAAGCAAGGCTATTGCAGCCGGACTTTCTGAAAAAGGAATTGAAATGTTGGATGCGCCGGTATCTGGAGGAGAACCGAAGGCTATTGACGGAACGATTTCCGTAATGGTGGGAGGTAAAAAAGAAATTTTTGACAGATATTATGATTTGATGATGGATATGGCTGGTTCTGTTGTTTATGTAGGACCCATTGGATCAGGAAATGTGGCAAAACTGGCAAACCAGATTATTGTAGCTGTTAATATTGCAGCAGTTTCCGAAGCTCTGACTCTGGCAACAAAAGCGGGTACAGATCCTCAGCTTGTTTACCAGGCTATCCGGGGAGGTCTTGCAGGCTCTACGGTCCTTGATGCAAAAGCTCCTATGATGATGGATCGTAATTTTAAACCGGGATTTCGTATCGAACTTCATATAAAGGATCTGAATAATGCGCTGAATGCCGGTCATGCAGTAAATGCAGCTCTTCCTTTGACAGCAGAGCTGATGGAAATCATGCAGTCTTTAAAGGCCGACGGACATGAAAAAGAAGATCACAGCAGCATTGTGAAATATTATGAAAAGATTTCCAATGTTCTTGTAGAGCGGAAAAACAGTTAAATCCGAGTACTCGTTTGCTGCATCCCCAGTCAGGTAAGCCATGAGCCTGTCCGGGGATGTTTTGCTATAGTCGGATAAGGGAAGAAAGTGAGAAAAGGAGATATGAGATGTCTAAGATCGCAGTTCTGCTCCCAAAAGAATATATGCTGGAACAGGCAAAAAATGTAATTCGGAAAAAAAATCTTTCTATTGATATTTTGAAAGTTATCAAAACCTCAGATTCTGTATATGAAGCCAGAAAAGCTATGGAGCAGGGCGCCGGGATTATTGTTGCAAGAGGCGTGCAGGCGGCTTATATCCGAGAATACACCAATATTCCCGTAGCAGAGATTATCCTGACAGGACAGGAGATAGGCCTTATGGTGGCGGCAGCCAGGAAGCTGGTACCTGACAAAAAAAGACCTCAGATTGCTTTGATTGGTTTTCAAAGTATGTTCAGTGACACCACATATTTTGACGAGCTGTTTGGAATCTGTTTGAAAACTTATTTTATGATCTCCATGGAACAGGCTGCAGAAAAGGTTAATCTTGCTATTGATGAGGGGGCGGACGTTCTTCTGGGAGGAGATACGGTCAATGCACTTGCGGCACAAAGAGGGTTTCCGGCCTGCTTTATTAATTCTACGGAAGAATCCATTCGTTCTGCCCTTGCTATGGCAGAGCATATGGCAATGTCCGCAGAGGCGGAAAAAACTTATGAGGCACAGTTTGAAACAGTGTTGGATAATTCCAACAATGGAATTTTTGAGATTAATACAGAAAAAGAAATTACTATTGTCAACAGGACGATAGAGGAGGCTCTGCGAAAGCCTGTTCATAAGATACGCGGGGAACAGCTGCGTACATTTTTACCGGAACTGGATATGAAATATGTGGATGACGTGTTGGAAGGACGAAGAGATATGTTTACAACCTCCACAGATATTGGAGGTACGCCGGTTATGATCACAGTGGCACCTATTCAGTATGAGGAGGTGATACGTGGAGCGATTATCAGTTGTTATCGCTATTTTTCTGTCCGTAAGGGAAATGTGGACGAGCTTCATGCTCATTATCTGAAGGGATATGTGGCAAAGGCCAGATTCTCAGATATGAGAATAACAGGAAAAGAAATGGAATATTGTGTGGAACTGGCCAGAATGTATGCTCTTTCCAAAAGCCCGGTTCTGATCCGGGGGGAAGAAGGAACCGGAAAAGAATATCTGGCTCAGTGCATCCACAATAACAGCGCATATAAAACAGGCCCTTTTGTTACCATTAACTGCAGTGGAATGTCAGAGCAGATGCAACTGGACCGTATTTTTGGAAATCCTTTATCAGAAGATGTAGGTATCCAGAAGGGAGGACTTGCAATAGGTGATTTTGGTACGGTACTGATTTCAGAAATTGAAAAACTGACCCCGGTATGCCAGTACCGCCTTTACAGGGCTGTACGCTATGAGGATCTGATCCAGAATGATCTGGAAAGAAGCCAGACCCTGGATAACAGGATTATTACAACCACATCGGCAGATCTGGCAGAGCTTGTGCGTCAGGGGCTTTTCCGGGAAGACCTTTTTTATCTTTTGAACGGACTTACAGTGGAAATTCCACCGCTTCGCAAAAGAAAAGAGGACATTCGTTTTCTTGTGGAAGAATATCGCGGCAAATTTGCCAGAAGATATGCAAAATTTCCCAGGATTTCAGAAGATGCCATGGATATTCTGGAGAGCTTTCCATGGCCCGGAAATGAACTACAGCTGGAGACATTCTGTGAAAGAATGTTGCTGACAACAGCCAAGAAAACAATTACAGGAGATTTTGTACAGTTCCTTCTGGATGAACTTTATCCAAATGCGCAAAGCATTCAGGAGGATGGAAAAGTGGTTATTTACCAGCATCCGGAAGCTGCGGAATTGGCTGAACTTCTGGAAAAATACAGAGGCAGCAGGTCGGCGGTGGCAAAAGAGCTGGGAATCAGTACCACCACTCTCTGGAGAAGAATGAAGAAATATGGTGTAATCAGTAAATATGACCTGATAGAAGGCAGGTAAAATACAGGAGGAGATTATTATGGGAATTCATATTATTGACGAGGCCAATCGCTGTCTGAATTGTAAAAAACCGAAGTGCATGGAGGGATGTCCGGTGCATACACCGATTCCCCATATTATTCAGATGCTTAAGGAGCACAGGGTAATGGAAGCCGGGCAGGAGCTTTTTCAGAATAATCCCATGTCTCTGATCTGTTCCATTGTGTGCAACCATGAAATGCAGTGTGCAGGAAGTTGTGTTCTTGGAAAGAAAGCAAATCCAGTACATTTTTCCAGTATTGAAACTTATATTTCTGATACCTATCTGGACCGTATGAAGGTAACTGCTCCGGCACAGCAAAAGGAGAAGGTGGCAGTAATCGGAGCCGGTCCTGCAGGAATGACAGTTGCAGTGATCCTGGCACAGGAAGGATATGGCGTGACAATTTTTGAACAGCAGAATAAAATCGGCGGGATTATGCAGTATGGTATTCCGGAATTCCGGCTTCCCAAAACCATTCTTGACAGATACAAGAAAAAAATCCTGGAAATGGGAATCCGCATCCGACCAAATACTGCCATCGGCACAACTCTGACCATTGAAGATCTTCTTCGGGACGGATATGCAAGCGTATTTGTGGGAACAGGCGTATGGAAGGCAAGAAATCTTGGAATACCCGGAGAATGTCTTGCAAACGTACATTTTGGCATTGATTATCTGGCAAATCCTTCTGCTTACAGTCTGGGTGAGAAAGTAGCGGTTATTGGAATGGGAAATGCGGCAATGGATGTGGCCAGAACAGCGCTTCGAAACGGAACGCATCAGGTTACTCTGTATGCCAGAGGCAGGCATGTGGCGGCAAGCTCACATGAGATGGCGTATGCAGAGCTGGACGGTGCAGAATTTGTATTTGGAAAGGCAATAGAAAGAATTACAGAAAAAGGTCCGGTATTTAAAACCTCTGTTCTTGATGAGAATAATAAGGTTATTGGATATGAAGAAGGAGAAGAGCAGGTGGAGGCAGATTCTACCATTATTGCCATAAGCCAGGGACCAAGAAACCGTCTGATCCGTACGACAGTAGGACTGGAAGGATCAGACAAGGGGCTTCTGATCGTGGACGATTCCCATATGACAACAAGAGAGGGAGTTTTTGCTGCAGGGGATGTTGTTACAGGATCAAAAACAGTGGTTCATGCTGTGGAGGAAGCAAAAAAAACAGCCAGAGCTATGATACGTTATATGGAGGAAAGAAAAAAGTCCTGAGCCAGGGAAATGAAATCTCTGGCGGCCTGGCTGATATAACGGTTTTTGTGGCAGCAGGCCATAATATTCCAGGAGGGATGATCCGGCAGCGTAAAGTACCGGATGCCCTCCTTGTTTTTTCTGGCATAATATTCCGGTATCAGACCGCAGCACATTTCAGCGCTGACCATAGTTGCAATGGCAGCGTTATTGGAGGTTTCAAAAAGCGCCTGGGGAATAAATCCGGCTTTTTGAAAAATGTGATCGGTAAGCTGCCGCAACGTAGACTCATGGTAGATCAATACAAAAGGTTCTTCCCGAAGCAGATGGAGATCCAGTACACGAAGCTCAGTGAAATCCTGAGGATCTTTGCTGCATGAAGGAACCGGAGATGGGTCAGAAGCTTTGGCCTCGGAAGGCTTTTCATCCAGGGGAGTGGCTATCGGATGCCGGATAGGAACTGCGGCAAGGATTCTTTCTTCTGCCAGAGGAATGTAATGCAGGGAGGCCTTTTGCTGAGAAGGCACAAGTGTTACAAAGCCCAGATCCAGATTACCTGATAAAAGGTGCGCCTGCTGCTTCTGCACACTGAGCTCGACAGGCGTTACGGTAATATTGGGATGGAGTCTGTGAAACTTAGGATATACATGGGAAAACATGGTAATGCCGCGGCCGGGAGTAAAGCCAACAGAAAGCTGCCCTTTCTGGATATTGACAAGATCATGAATTCTGTAATAAGTATCTTTTTTCATCTGCAGCATCTGGCGGGCTGTTTTCAGATAGATTTCACCTGCCTTGGTGGGATGCCAATCTGTTCTGGAACGATGGAAAAGAGGAACTCCAAGCTCTTTTTCAAGCTTCAGAAGCTGCTGGTTCAAGGCTGACTGGGTGATATAAAGCTTTTCTGCTGCCCGCGTAATATTATTTTCTTCGGCAATCTGTACGATATATTCAATCTGGCGTAAATCCATAATAAACTCCTCTCTTTCTGAAAAGCAGGAAATCGATTATCCTGCTTTTATTTTATCTTATTATATTACAAAATTCCACATAAAACTTAAAAAAACTAATAGAATTCTAATTTATATTAATTTTACTAATGATAAATAATAATTTATAATAGCCTCATAAAAACAAAGGAGGAAATCCCATGTCACTCTTAGTCAAAGTGCATAATTCAGACAATGTTGCCATTGCTGTAAAACCACTGCCCGCGGGAACGGAGATCGAGGGGCTGCATATTAATCAGGATATCCCTCAGGCACATAAGGTTGCCCTTGAAGATATTCCGACAGGAAGCCCTGTAATCCGCTATGGCGTAATCCTTGGTTATGCCATGAATCCCATTAAAAAAGGAGACTGGATCAATGAGTTTATGCTGGAGCTTCCTACACCTCCGTCAGTAGACGATATGGAATACGGCAAAAATATTGTTACAGATCTTCCAAATCCGCCTGTAACCACCTTTGAGGGCTATGAAAATCCTGACGGCGGTTATGCAGGAACAAGGAATATCCTTGGTATCAGCACAACGGTTCAGTGTGTAACCGGAGTTCTTAATGTGGCTGTAAAAAAAATGAAGGAAGAGCTTCTTCCCAAATATCCGAACGTAGACGATATTGTACCCATCAATCATGCTTACGGCTGCGGAGTTGCGATTAACGCCCCGGAGGCAAAGGTTCCGATCCGCGCTCTTCGTAATCTGGCAAAACATCCGAATTTTGGCGGCCAGCTTATGGTAGTAGGCCTTGGATGTGAGAAATTTACTGTGGAAATGCTTCTTGATGAGGCGGACATTACACCGGAAAACGTGATTATCCTTCAGGAAAAGAAAGGCTTTGACGCCATGATCGACGCTTTAATGGAAATGGCTGACAGGAAGCTGGCAATTCTGAATCAGAGAAAACGTACGACTCTTCCTCTTTCCAAGCTCTGTATCGGAATGCAGTGCGGCGGAAGCGATGCTTTTTCCGGCGTAACAGCCAACCCATCTGCAGGATACGCGGCAGATATGCTGGTAAAAGGCGGCGCAACCGTTATGTTCTCTGAGGTAACAGAAGTCCGCGACGGCGTACATTACCTTGCGGAGCGCTGTGTTAATGCAGAGGTAAGAGATAAACTGGCAGCAGAAATGCGCTGGTATGACAATTATCTTGCAGAGGGCGAGGTAGACAGAAGCGCAAATCCCACGCCGGGAAATAAAAAAGGCGGCCTGTGCAATATTGTAGAAAAGGCTATGGGATCTATTGCAAAATCAGGAACCTCTCCTATTGTGGAGGTGCTTTCTCCGGCAGAAAAACCCAGCAGACACGGACTGATCTATGCGGCAACACCTGCAAGTGATATTGTCTGCGGTCCCTGCCAGCTGGCATCCGGAATTACTCTGCAGGTATTTATGACAGGACGTGGAACTCCCTACGGGCTGGCAGCAGCACCGGTAATCAAAGTCTGTTCAAGAAATGAAATGAAAGATATGTGGCAGGATCTGATTGATGTGAACGCAGGCCCTATTGCCACAGGAGAAGCTACCATCCAGGAAATTGGTACGGATCTGTTCAATAAGATCATTGCTGTAGCAAGTGGTAAGGATCAGTCTTTTGCCGAGAAATATAAGCTTCACAATGATCTGTGTATTTTTAACCCGGCGCCGATTACCTGATGCATTGGTATTGTCTGCTTTGTGTATGGCAACGGCATATTTTCTACAGAATTTTACATAAATTTTCAGTGATAAATTTTATGTAAACTAAAAAACCTGAATTTTATGAAAAAATTGAAATGATTTGAAGTAGTAATGAAATAATTGTATTTCATAATATGAAAAATCTAAATATGTGTAAAAAATAACAAATTGTTCTTAGGTATTATGCGAATTGAATAACCGGATATATTGTTTATAATGAGGAGCATAAAAGAGATAGAGAAAAATCTCAAAATACTCTAAGGAGGATGAAATATGATCCCTGTTGTAGAAAAAATGGAAATATATCCGGTAGCCGGGCATGACTGTATGGAACTGAACCTGTCTGGTGCCCATGCTCCATATTTTACCCGAAATATTGTGATTTTGACAGACTCCACCGGAACAGAAGGTGTTGGCGAGGTTCCGGGAGGTGAAAAGATCACAAAAGCACTGGAGCAGGTGAAGGATATGGTAATCGGCACAAGCATTGCAGATTACAAACAGACACTGAATAAGGTACGTGCATGGCTGAACGAAAACATTAAGGATGATGTGCGCGGACTTCAGACTTTTGACCTTCGTACCGGTGTTCATGTAGTAACTGCCATAGAAGCACCGCTTCTCGATCTTCTCGGAAAATTCCTTGAGGTTCCTGCGGCAGCTCTTATGGGAGATGGAATCCAGCGTGAAAGAGTACAGTTCTTAAGCTATCTTTTTTACGTTGGGGATCGCAAAAAAACAGATCTTCCATATGAAGAAGAACCGGATGCAGAATGCGACTGGTACCGTCTTCGCCATGAAGAAGCTCTGACACCAGAAAGCATTGTTGCTCTTGCAAAGGCAACTCATGAGAAATACGGATTTGTGGATTTCAAATTAAAAGGCGGCGTGCTTCCTGCAAAAGAGGAGTTGAAAGCAGTACAGGCAATCAAAAAAGCTTTTCCGGATGCTCGTGTAGATCTTGACCCCAACGGTTGCTGGAGTCTTGAGGAAGCTCTGGAGATTGCACCTCAGTTAAAAGAATGCCTTGCTTATTGTGAAGATCCCTGCGGAGCAGAAAATGGATTTTCCGGTCGTGAGATCATGGCTGAATTTAAAAGAGAGTCAGGTATGCCTACAGCTACCAATATGATCAATACAGACTGGCGTCAGATGTGCCATTGCCTTGCATTAAAGAGTGTAGACATTCCGCTGGCTGACCCACATTTCTGGACCATGAACGGTTCTGTCCGTGTAGGTCAGATGTGTAATGACTTTGGAATGATGTGGGGCTGCCACTCAAATAATCACTTTGATATCAGCCTTGCAATGGTTGTACAGTGCGCTGCTGCAATTCCCGGAAAAATGAACGGAATTGATACACACTGGATCTGGCAGGAAGGCCGTGAACGCCTGACAAAAGAACCTATGCAGATCGTAGATGGATGCATTGATCTTCCGAAAAAAGGTGGTCTTGGTATTGAAGTTGACCGTGACCAGGTAATGAAAGCGTATAAGCTTTATATGGATAATTGCCTTGGCGCCCGCGATGATGCAAAGGGAATGCAGTACCTGATCCCCGGATGGAAGTTTGACAACAAGCGCCCCTGCCTGGTTCGCTGAGAACGTGAAAAACAGTTTCCGGTCTGTTAAAAAACCGGGCACATAAGGAAAAGGAGAGAAAAATATGTCTGAATCAACAAGAATGTTACTGGGACTTGCATTAGGTATTATTGTAATGATTCTCCTGGTAATGAAAACAAAGGTACATTCCTTCATGGCGCTTCTGATCGCAGCTATGATCACAGGAATTATCGGCGGAATGCCGATTTCAGACGTAACCCTCGCTGACGGCACAACACAGACTGGTCTGATTACTGCCATTCAGGAAGGTTTCGGAAACACACTGAAAAGCACTGGTATTATCATTGGCCTTGGCGTTATGATGGGCGGTGTCCTGGAAAAATCCGGCGCTGCTGAAAAAATGGCGTACAGCTTTATCAAACTTATTGGACAGAAAAACGAGGAATGGGCTCTGGCAATTACCGGATGGTTTATTTCTATTCCGGTATTCGCAGACTCTGCAATTGTAATTTTTGCACCTCTTTGTAAAGCAATGTCCAGAGTAACCGGCAAATCTGTTATTGGCCTTGCGCTTTCTCTGGCAGTTGGTCTTCAGCTTACTCACTGCCTGGTACCTCCTACACCAGGTCCACTGACAGCAGCAGGAATGCTTAACGTAGATGTGGGAACCATGATTATCGGTGGTGCGCTGATTTCTATTCCAATGCTGATCGTTGTTGTTTTCTACACAAAATGGATTGGAAAACAGATTTATCAGATCCCAAATGCAGATGGCGGATTTGACAGAAAAGAGTTCAAAAAAGAATATATCAAATCCATGGATGAACTGAATGCCATGATGGATGCAAAACCGCTTCCGGGATTCTGGGTATCTGTAGCTCCGATCATTGTTCCTATTGTTCTGATCCTTCTGAAAACAGTTCTTGATTTCGTAGGTATCAGCAATGCAGTAATCGATTTCTTTGGTTCACCGATCGTTGCTCTTGGAATTGGTACTCTTCTTGCAATTTACGGTCTTGTAAAAAAAGAAGACAACAAAAAAGTTCTGGCTATGATGGATGAGGCGATCAAGGATACCGGTATCATCATGCTGATCACAGGTGCAGGCGGAAGCCTTGGAAACGTAGTAAAAGTCAGCGGTATTGGTACAGCCCTTGGCGAAATGGTAACATCCTGGCCGATTCCGGCAGTTCTGATTCCGTTTATCATCGCAGCACTTATGCGTATTGCACTGGGATCTGCAACAGTTGCCATCACAACAGCAGCAACACTTACTGCTCCTCTTATGAGCATGCTCAGCATCAGCCCGCTTCTTATGGCCCTTTCCTGCTGTGTAGGTGCAATTTCCTTCTCCTACTTTAACGACAGTGGATTCTGGGTATTCAACGGTATGTTCGGTCTTACTGAACTGAAAGATCAGGTAAGATGTAAGACAGCAGTATCCATGATTATGTCTGCAGTGGGAGTGGTTGAGCTTTTAATCGCACAGTTTATTATCTAAAAATGGAATAAGGTTTCCTGTCCTGTTTTACCCAATTTCAGGACAGGAAGCTCCCCCCCTTCTTTTAACTATAAAGTATTTGATGAATAAGGAGATATTAAAATGAAAGTAGGATTTATTGGACTTGGCATTATGGGTAAACCGATGAGCAAAAACCTGGTAAAAGCAGGTCATGAGCTTGTGGTATTTGACTTTAATGAAGCAGCGGTAAAAGAACTGGAAGAGATGGGCGCAACAGCTGCAAAAAGCAGCGCTGACGTTGCAGGCCAGTGTGACGTAATTATTACAATGGTTCCGAACTCTCCTCATGTACGTGCCGTATGCCTTGGCGAAAACGGTGTCGCTGATACTGCAAAGCCAGGTACTGTTGTAATCGACATGAGCTCTATTGATCCGGTAGAATCTAAAAAGATTGGCGCCGAGCTGGCAGAGAAAGGCATTGAGCTTATGGATGCCCCGGTATCCGGCGGAGAGCCGAAAGCAATTGACGGAACTCTTTCTGTTATGTGCGGCGGTAAAAAAGAAACATTTGACAAATATTATGACCTTCTCATGAACATGGCAGGCTCTGTGGTATATGTTGGTGAGCTTGGCTCCGGTAACGTTGCAAAGCTTGCAAACCAGGTAATTGTTGCAATCAACATTGCCGCTGTATCTGAGGCACTTACACTTGCAAAAAAAGCAGGCACAGATCCGGAGCTTGTATATCAGGCAATCCGCGGCGGTCTTGCAGGATCTACAGTTCTTGACGCAAAGGCTCCCATGATGATGGATCACAACTTCAAACCGGGATTCCGTATTGAGCTTCATATCAAGGATCTGAACAATGCTCTGAATGCGTCTCATGCTGTAAATGCTTCCCTTCCTCTTACCGCACAGCTTATGGAGATCATGCAGTCTCTGAAAGCGGATGGATGTGAGATGGATGACCACAGTGCAATTGTGAAATATTACGAAAAAATTTCCAAGGTTTCTGTAGAAAGAGAAAAATAATATACCGCAATTAAAAGGAGGTACAGAAAATGGGATTTGTGCCAAGAGGTATTATCCCTCCAATTATCACACCTCTCACTGATGATGGAGAGGTCAACTATCCGGTATTAAGACAGATGGTCAACCATTTGATCGATAACGGTGTTCATGGACTGTTTCCCCTGGGAACTACCGGAGAGTTTTATGCATTTGATGACGATACATACCGCAAAATCCTCGAGACTGTAAAGGATGAGACAAGAGGCCGTGTTCCAGTATACGGCGGTGCAAACCATATCACAACAAGAGGTGTGATCCGTCTTGTAAAAATCTGTGAAGAGGTTGGTGTTGACGCTGTTTCCGTTCTGACCCCGATGTTTGTATCACAGACACAGGAAGAACTTTATGATTATTTTGCAGAGATCGCAGCAAGCACTACGCTTCCGATCATCCTGTACAATAATGCGCCGAAAACAAACGTTACAATTGCTCCTGCAACAGTTGCCAAGCTTGCAAAGATCGACAACATTGTCGCTGTAAAGGACAGCACCGGCGATATGACAAACGCTGCAGAGTATATTCGTCTTACCCGTGACAATGATAATTTCCATGTGCTGATGGGAAGAGATACTCTGATCCATGCAGCTCTCTGTTATGGGGCTACAGGTGCAATTGCATCCTGTGCAAACGTGGCTCCACGTATCACTGCTGATATTTATGACAAATATATGGCAGGCGATTTGAAGGGATCTCTGGACGCACAGTTTACCCTTGCTCCTCTTCGTATTGCATGCAGCATGGGAACTTTCCCGGCTGTTATCAAGGAAGGTCTTGTGCAGGAGGGAATTCCAGTAGGAAAATGTCTGTCTCCAATTGCAGAGCTGAAGCCGGAAGAAAAAGAAAAGCTTCATCAGGTACTTGTAGATATGAAGCTGGTATAAGCACTGAAATTTTATATTATGAATTTATAACAAAAATATTGTCTGTACAGATAAGGCATGTTCTTTCCAAATAAAATGCCAGATTTGTACAGGCATTTTTTGTAAATAAAGACAGAAAAATTAATCTGTAGAGTTAGGATACTGGAAAGGGGATAAAAGAATGAGAATTACATATAAAAATATGAAAAAGGAATTTGAAAGGATTCTCAGGAAAAGAGGAATGCAAGAAAAAAGAGCAGAAGCATGCGCAAAAATGATTGCGGATACTTCACTTGATGGAGTGTACTCTCATGGTTATCAGAGATTTCCGCGTGTAATTGAATATATTGAGAAAGGTTATATAGACATCCATGCTCTTCCGGAAAAAATAGCCGGAATAGGTGCTGCAGAGCTTTGGGACGGACATCAGGGAATGGGAAATTTGAATGCACAAGAAGCGATGGGGCGGGCAGTTGCACTTGCGGCTACTTTTGGGATTGGTCTTGTCGCAATGCGCAATACCAATCACTGGATGAGAGGAGGAACCTATGGATGGCAGGCAGCAAATGAAGGGTGTATTGGAATCTGTTGGACAAATACCAGACCGAATATGCCTGCCTGGGGTGCATCAGACTGCAGAATAGGAAATAATCCATTTGTACTGGCCATTCCGGAAAAAGGTGGAAAGCATATTGTAGTGGATACTTCTATGGCACAGTATTCTTATGGAAAACTGGCAGTATGCTGTCAGAACAAAACAAAGCTGCCCTATCCGGGTGGTTTCGATGAGAAGGGAAATTTGACCTGCAATCCGGCAGAGATTGAAAAGACAAAGCGAGTACTTCCGATTGGATATTGGAAGGGATCCGGATTGTCAGTTGCGCTGGATCTGATCGGTGGAGTCCTGACACTTGGGAAAACAGTTACAAAGGTAGGAAAAGAGTGTGAGGAAGAGTATGGTCTGACTCAGGTTTTTATTGCCATAAGGCCGGATCTTCTGAATGGAGATCAAGAGAAGGCACAGGAAATTATAGAAGAAACGTTGAAGGATATCAAAGCTTCTCTGCCGGATCACGAGGGAGGAAGCGTTCGGTACCCGGGAGAAGCTACTTTGCAAAGACGAAAAGAAAATATGGAACAGGGAATTTTAGTACATCCGGAAATCTGGGCAAGAATTCGTAAGCTATAATTTTAATGCAAGATAAAGCACTACAGCATCCCGAAAGCTGCGGGGATTGTAGCCACAGTGCTGATGAATCTGGTTCAGTTGGTACTGCAGAGTGTTTTTGTGAAGAAATGTTTTTTCGCAGGTATCCTTTAAAGACATATTACACTGAAAATAGATTTCCAGAAGTTCTCTGTCTTTTTCTGAAAGAGGACCGATAGTTTTGGAAAGGTATGAATCACGGTTTTTCTGATCCACAGATGAGAGGATCAGTTCCAGTGTAAGATCTTCAAATTCTCCATAAAAAGCGGAATCACGCCGTAGGCTTTTTAAAACAGTCTCTGCTTCTTCGGAGGATTCATGGATTCGGTGCAGCGGAACAGAAGAACCCACTGCAGCCAGTACGGAACCATTGGATTCTTCTGCAAAAGCTTTCAGAATATGTTTTCTGGAGATAAAAACAGAGTGCTCCAGTACGGCCAGATACTGGTTAGGGTATATAAAGGCATGAAGAGAAATATCCAGTTTCTGAAAAAGCTGAAGGATATCAGAGTCTGTAAACAGGCCGGGTTCTCTGCAGACGTCCAGACGGATCAGATGACAGAGACTGTTTTCGTTCAAATTCCACCGGGAAAGATTTTCGGACAGGTAGTCAGGGTGGACAGACTCCTGCCCGATCAGACTTTTCAAAATATAGTTTTTTTTCTCTTCTTCTGTCCTATTGAAGGCGTCCAGTTCTTTCTCACGAATCAAGAGGTGAGTGATCCTTTCAGCCAGATGCGCATATTTCCGGATTTCGTCCGGATTTCCGGTGATTCCGATTACTGCGATCATTTCATGATTGTGATAAATGGGAAGATTAACGCCCTTTTGGGTTCCGGTAAAGCGGTCATTTTCTGTGACTTCAAGGACTTTGCCACTGACAGCAGCCTGTCTTGCGATTTCGTGAAAACTGCCGATCCGCTCCTGATCTGTGCTGGCAAAAATTCTTCCGGAACATTCTATAAAATTTACATTTTGTCCGCAGAGATCCTTGACTGTGTTTACGATCTGCTGGGCAAGCGCTTTATTAATATAAGGATTCATGATTCCTCCCGTAATCTGAAGTGTTTCTTCTATTATATCATGCTGCGGGCACAGAAAGAAATCCCCCAAAGCTAAACTTTGAGGGATTTTTTATCATCAGAAAAGTCGGAAAACCTGTTCTGCACAGGCTGTCATATTAGATTTGGCCGTCTGGGGATCCATGGCTTCTTCAAGAGTAGAAATTCCTCTTATAATTGGAAAGAATGCGTCAATGCCGGCTTTGTTGCAGGCGGTGGCTTCTTTTGTCACGCTTCCTGCGAATGCAATGGTTCTGGCACCATGTTTTTTCCCAAGCCGGGCAACGCCTACAGGAGCTTTGCCCATGGCGGTCTGGTGGTCCAGACGGCCTTCTCCTGTCACTACAATATCGGCATCTTTGATTTCATCCTCAAGATGTATAGCATTCAGGAGAAGCTGGACTCCGGGAGTAAGATCTCCGTTCAGGTAACTCAAAAAGGCGAAGCCAAGACCACCGGCAGCGCCGGCGCCTTCTGCAAGAGAGTGATCGAATCCTATGGTCGCGGCAGTGATGGCCGCATAGTTGGACATACCCGCGTCAAGTAAAGGAGCCAGTTCAGGGGTAACTCCTTTCTGTGGTCCGTAGATATAGGTGGCACCCTGCGGACCGCAGAGAGGGTTGGTCACATCACAGGCAATCTGAAAATGGCACTGGGAGAGAAGCTCCATTTTATCTGACATATTTACAGAAGCGATTTTTTCCAGTGCCTGACCTCCTTCTCCGGTATCTTTTCCGTTTTTATCCAGAAAAGAAAAACCAAGCGCTTTCAACATTCCGATACCGCCGTCATTTGTGGCACTTCCGCCAATACCGATGATAAAATTACGGATTCCATTGTCGATGGCATGGAGGATCATTTCTCCTACTCCGTAAGTTGTGGCTTCCTGAGGGGTGGCGCGATCGGATAATGTGATCCCGGCAGCAGAAGCCATTTCCATAACCGCTGTATTGGAGTTCTCCAGATAACCGTAATATGCTCTGACCGGATCGCCCATAGGACCGGTGACAGTCAGATCGACCCTTTTCCCGTTCATTCCCTCGATCAGAGCATCGGTAGTTCCCTCGCCACCGTCCGCCAGCGGTTTTACAATGACCTCGGCTTCAGGATGAGCGGCCAGAACCCCGGCTTTTACTGCTATACCGGCTTCCATGGAAGTCATACTTCCTTTGAAAGAATCTACTGCTACAACAACTTTCATAAATAAACCTCCCGTTAAAAAATTAAGATCTCATCTATACCTGTATTTTATCACGGGAAAAACGGGCATGATATGTTGTGCAGGACAAAATATATAATAATTTTTAAGTTTTTTTAGTATAGATACCAAGTTCATGGATTCTGGGAAGAGATTGTGCTATAATGGCAGAAAAAAAGGAGGACAGAACAGTGAAGGTTCTTGTTTACAGAAAATGCAGTACCTGCCAGAAGGCCCTGAAATGGCTGGCAGCTCATGAAATTGCTTTTGAGGAAAGGGCGATCGTAGAGGAAAATCCTGCTTATGAAGAACTGAAAGAATGGTATGAAAAAAGTGGACTGCCTTTGAAACGTTTTTTTAATACCAGTGGCAATTTGTATAAGCAGATGAATCTGAAAGATAAATTAAAAGAGATGTCTGAGGAAGAGCAGCTGAAGCTGTTGGCTACGGATGGAATGTTAGTAAAGCGTCCTCTGGTTATTGCAGACGGATTTGTACTGACAGGTTTTAAAGAAAAAGAATGGGAAGAAAAAATCCTTTAAATTTAATACTTTAATATTGTACCGTAAAAAATACCTCTAAAATATTGTATTTTTCCGCCGGATTGTGTATGATAGAATACAATCTTGGAATAACTGAAGAAAAAGAAACGGAGGGGTACATATGACAGACCATGAAATGGTCAATCTTGATGAAATGGGAAGTATGAAGATGAGTATGGAGGCGCTTCAGGAAGAGCTTCTGAGTAATCATCGCATTGATCCCAATCTTTATATTGAATATGATGTAAAGCGTGGCCTCAGAGATTCTGCCGGAAAGGGTGTTCTTACCGGTCTTACAGAGATTTCTGATGTAACAGCATATGATCTGATTAATGGAAGAAAAATTCCGGCAGAGGGAAGACTGTATTACCAGGGATATAATATCTATGATCTGGTAGCCGGAATGGAAGGCCGTAAGTTTGGGTTTGAGGAAACGATCTTTCTGCTGCTTTTTGGCCGTCTGCCTTCCGAAAAGGACATGGATATGTTCAAGGGTGTCATGGCGAACTTTGAAACTCTGTCCGGCCGTTTTGTCCGTGATGTTGTGATGAAAGCATCCAATGCAGATATTATGAATTCCATGCAGAGATGCATCCTTACTTTATATACCTATGATTCCAGACCAGAAGATACTTCGGCAGAAAATGTCCTGCGTCAGTGCATTGAGCTGATCGCCAAACTTCCGCTGATCGCGGTGTATTCCTATCATTCCTATCGCCATTTTCGCAAGGACGAGACTCTCTTTATCCGGAATCCTCAGAAGGGGCTTTCCCTTGCAGAAAACATCCTTCTGATGCTCCGCCCGGACAGTGTATATACGGAACTGGAAGCAAAGGTCCTGGATATTGCCCTGATCCTTCATGCAGAGCATGGCGGCGGTAATAATTCAACGTTTACTACTCATGTGGTAACTTCTTCAGGAACGGATACATATTCCTCAGTAGCTGCCTCTATCGGATCTCTGAAGGGTCCCCGCCATGGCGGTGCAAACCTGAAGGTTCAGGATATGTTTGAGGATATTAAATCCCATGTAAAGAACTGGTCGGACGAGGCTGAAGTGGAGGCTTATCTCCGAAAGATATTAAATAAGGAAGCCTTTGACCGTTCCGGACTGATCTATGGTATGGGACATGCTGTTTATACGCTGTCGGATCCCCGTGAAGTGATACTGAAAAAGTTTGCACGAAAACTGGCAGAAGAAAAAGGGATGATGCAGGAGTTTACACTCTATGAACTGGTTGAGAAGCTGGCCGGACGTCTGGTTATGGAGCAGCGCCGCCTTTTCAAAAATGTCTGTGCCAATGTGGATTTCTATAGTGGATTTGTATATACAATGCTTGGGATTCCGAAAGAGCTGTTTACACCGATCTTTGCCATCGCACGTATTCCGGGCTGGAGCGCGCACAGACTGGAGGAGATCCTCAATGCCAATAAGATTATCCGTCCTGCTTATAAATATGTAGGACATCATGAGGAATTTATTCCTATGGGCAAGAGAGATACCGGGGCAGATACGGTAGAGGCTCTGGAAGAGCAGAATGCTGAGGAAGAATAAATGGGATTATGGGAACTTTTGGTGATTGCAGTTGGTCTGTCAATGGATGCCTTTTCTGTGGCAGTCTGTAAAGGACTTTCCGTCTGTCAGATAAAGAAAAAACAGGTAGTGACAGTAGGGCTGTATTTTGGAATTTTCCAGGGAGGAATGCCTTTGATCGGCTATCTTCTTGGAACAGGCTTCCGGGATACGATCCAGAGTATTGATCACTGGATTGCATTTATTCTTTTGTCACTGATCGGCATCAATATGATCCGTGAATCAGGAGGAGAAGCAGAAAATCTGGATGCATGTTTTGATTTTAAGACAATGCTTCCGCTGGCAGTGGCAACCAGCATTGACGCATTGGCAGTAGGTGTGACCTTTGCCTTTCTTAAGGTGGAGATTGTGCCGGCGGTGTGTTTTATCGGAGTGGTGACTTTTGTCCTTTCCTGTATTGGAGTTATTATTGGAAACCGTTTTGGATGTAAATATAAGTCAAAGGCAGAGCTGGCAGGAGGGATCGTGTTGATTCTGATGGGGATAAAAATCCTGGCAGAACATACACTGCTTGCATAAAAAACAGGAATGCTGTTTCGGAGACAACCCGGAGCAGCATTTTTTTGACCTTTCACCGTAGGATATCAACTTGACAGCCCATTTTTATAATAGTATGATTTTAAGAGAATCTATGTCAAGATGCTTTCTGAAAGGAGAAAACAATAAATGGCAAACGATCATGGAGAACAGATCAGAATTGTGCAGGAGACGGTGGCAGGTAAGGAGATTACCTTTGCGCATGTAATGGGAGGTCCGGCGCCGATCATCTATCAGAAACTGGGACTGAACCCTCAGGTGGATTATCGTTCTTCTGCAATTGGGATTATGAATATGACACCGCCGGAGTCTGCGGTGATCGCATCAGATATTGCGGTAAAAAGCGGGAATGTTTATCTTGGATTTGCAGACCGTTTCACGGGTACGCTGATCATTACAGGAGAGATTTCAGATGTTATGTCCGCTTTGACAGAGGTTGTGGATTATTTCCGTGACACTCTGGGATATGTAGTCTGTGACATCACAAAGAGATAGGAAGCGGGGCTTATGACTCGAATAACAAAGGAGGAACTGCTGGAAAAGCTGTTCCATGATAATTATGAGGATCTCAAAGGGAAAAAACTCCGAATGACCAGAGTGCGTGTACCGGGGAAAGAGGTTTGCCTGGCTCATGTGATCAGTCCTTCGGATGCCTGCATTTATGAAAATCTGGGCCTGCATATAGGAGTCCATGATGGAGAAGACCACAGAGGCGAGTCCATCGGATTTATCCGTTTTACTCCCTGGGAAGCCGTGGTGGTTGCGGCAGATGTGGCGGTAAAAGCGGCAGATGTGGAGATTGGTTTTATGGATCGTTTCTGCGGAACCCTGATCCTTACCGGGGGACTTTCTCAGGTACAGACAGCAGTGGAGGAAGTCGTTCGATTTTTTGATGAAGTTCTTGGATTTCAAACCTGCAAGGTTCATAAAAGTTAAATACAGGATATGAGTAAAAATGAAAAAATTATTTTTGATGGGAAGAAGTGAAGCCGGAAAAACCTCTCTGACACAGGCGTTGAAAGGAGAGGAGCTTCATTATCACAAAACACAGTATACCAATACGGAAGATGATACCATTGATTCTCCGGGAGAGTATGCGGAATCCAAGCGGTTCAGCGTGGGTCTGGCATGTTTTTCTTTTGAGGCGGATGTAGTAGGGATCGTGCAGGCTGCGGATGAGCCCTTTACATTATTTGGTCCAAGCGGCAGGAATTTTATCCTGCGCCCGATGATCGGCATCATTACAAAAATCCATTCCCCTTATGCAAATATTCCTATGGTGAAGCAATGGCTGGAGGAAACCGGATGCGAAAGGATCTTTCTGGTAGATAATGCTACCAGAGAAGGAATCGGGGAACTGCTGGAATACCTTCAGGATGACCTTGAGCCGCTGACGCTGGAACAGGCAAAATTTAAACAGAGTCTGGGGCTGAACGAATGGGATCCGCTGCCTGAGGGCGTGAAATATCCGGACGACTAAAAAAGACTGCGTATCTTTGGGTACAGAACCCTCGGAACGCAGTCTTCTTTTTTTACATGTTATCTTTCAACACGCCGTAATCTCTTAATACTTTTTCGATCACGGTTCCCTTTACAAAATGCAGAACAGGTTTTTTTACCATATTTAATGGTCCCGGAAGTTCAATTTCCAGAGGAGATTTTCCGTCCATCAGTTTCACTGAGCTGCTCAGAAGTTCGCGGATATCATAGACACTGCCCCATACTTCGGGTACGCCTCTGTCCACGTCAAGCAGCCCGTAGACAGCCTCCATTGCGGTTCTGACAGAATACTCGGTAGTAAATACGGTATCCCGCGGTGTATCTGCAAACTGTCCGAGAAATGCGAAGTTTACACAGCCGTCCGGGATGACATCCGGGCGGTCACCCTTTGTGCGGGGCATGAAAAAGGCGGTGATATAAGGCATCATGGTTGGTACGCAGACAGCGCTGTTTTCTGCCAGCTCAGAGATCCTGTCTGTCGGAACCCCAAGATGGTAGAGCCATTCTTCTGTGATCTCTTTTCCGGTACATTCCTTCATTGGTTTTTTGATATAGTTGCCCGGAACATCGGTAAACAGGCCATATACCCAGATGCATACTTTATCTTTATCCTGCTCTTTAAACTGTCCCTGCCGGTTGATGGTCCAGCTGAGAAGCCATTTGGAATCCATACAGCTTACAATGCCGCCGGTAACTACCCTGCCGCTTCTTGGATCACGCTTACAGATATCTGTTATATATGGAAGGATTTTTTCGTCCAGAGTCGTGATGGTGGCAGATTCCCAGTTGGTTTTGCTGATATCAGAGCAGAATTTTTCCGGGCGTCCGAAAGACGGATCCTGTTTGGCAATATTTTTCCACAGACTCCAGCAGCCGCTGGTACGGACTTCGGCATCCCCGTTAGGTGCGTGGTTCTGATCTCCGTAAATAGTTCCTTCGGTGCAGCTTCCGTTTGTGACAAAAACAAGATCGTTTTCTGTCAGTACCAGACCTTTTTCTACACCTTTTACCTTATATTCAATGGCAGAGGCAATTTTTTTGCCGTTTTTAAAGTCAAAAAGCACATTGGTCACTTCCGTGTTAAACTGGAAATCCACACCTGCATCCTCCAGATATTTCTGCATGGGCAGAATCAGGGATTCGTACTGATTATATTTGGTGAATTTCAGAGCACTGAAATCCGGAAGTCCTGCAATATGATGGATAAATCTCTGGAAATAAAGCTTCATTTCCAGAGCGCTGTGCCAGTTTTCAAAGGCGAACATGGTTCTCCAGTAAAGCCAGAAGGTGGAGTTGAATACTTCATCATCAAAAACATCTTCGATTTTTTTATCGTAGAGATCCTCATCTTTTGTAAGGAAAAGCTTCATGATCTCCATGCAGCCCTTCTGGCTCAGATTAAATTTGCCGTCGGTGTGCGCATCGTGTCCACGGTTGATTGTGGCACGGCAGAGAGAGTAGTTGGGATCATGCTTGTTCAGCCAGTAATATTCATCAAGTACAGAAGCTCCGGGAGTTTCAAGAGAAGGAATGCTTCGGAAAAGATCCCACAAACACTCAAAATGATTCTCCATCTCACGTCCGCCTCGCATGACATAGCCGCGGGAAGGATCAAAAATACCATCGCAGGCACCGCCCGCTACATCCATGGCTTCGAGGATATGAATGTTCTTTCCCGGCATCTGTCCATCGCGCACCAGAAAACAGGCTGCTGCAAGAGAAGCCAGTCCGCTGCCGACGATATATGCATTTTTCTGATCGACGCCATCCGGTTTTTCCGGACGCGCAAAGGCTTCGTAATTTCCGTTGCTGTAATAAATCCCTTTGCTGTTTTTTTCATATTTGCCACGTTCGGTGTTACGGTAATCCCGGTCTGCAGCAGACGGAGCTTTGCCGGCAGACGAATCCCTGGATGCCTGCTTTGCCAGAACGGCAGCTGCTCCGGCGCCTGCCGCCAGTGCGAGCCCAAGCTTCATTCCTTTTTTTGCCATATAAAAAACCACCTTTCTGAAACGATTATGTTCTGTAATATGCTGTTATAGTATTGCCGTTTTGGAAAGGTTTCAATTTACAAAAAAAGAGAAATGATAAAAAATTTATCATTTCTCAGGGTTTGTATAGTTATGAATGGATCTGGCAATGCATCCGTGAAGTGTGGTACAGATGTTTTCTGCAATAGACTGATAGTCCTCTTTCATTCCCTGGCTGATCCAGTCCAGCATGATCCCGATAAAGCTATATTTATAAAAATCAGCAATAAAGGCTTTATGTTCTTCTGAAATAGGAAGATCTCTGGCCTGTTCTTCCACTACATTCATGATCAGACCATGAGTCAGAGTGAAAAGATAGTTTTCGATACGTTCGCGGCTGACAGAGCGGAAAGCATTCTGTACAAGGGCTTTGTTTTCGTATACGGCCTCAAAGATCTGGAGAAGGCCCTCCTGCCAGGATTCATAGGTCTTTTTGCCCTGAAGCGCTTTTCTGGATTCTTCCAGACATACCCATTCCACAAGATCATAGATATCTTTAAAGTGGTAATAAAAAGTCATACGGCTGATCCCGCAGTCAGAGGTGAGATCGTTGATCGTGATCTTATCCAGAGGCTTTTTGGCGAGAAGCTTTTCCAGAGATGTTTTCAGTGCCTGTTTGGTCATATTCTGCAAAGTCAGACCCTCCTCTTTTTTGTTTGGTAAAAATTCCCGATATCAGAGTGTTCGGAAGACCATAAAATTATTATATCTGTAGAAAAAAACAAAAGCAAGGGCAGGAATAAGGATTTTCTGTGAATTCCTGTAAACTTAGAAAAAGCTAACTAAAGAAAATATAATAAATCTAAAAAATTTATAAATAAATCATAAAAAAACATATGGACTTAGTGAATATTATCTGCTAGAGTGAAAGAGAAATAGGGGATTTGTGGAAAATGCATAAAAGTGCAGCATCCACAAATGAAAAGTAAGAAGGAGGATTCATACTATGATGAAATGGCTTCAAAAATTGGGTAAAGCTCTTATGCTTCCAGTTGCATGTCTGCCGATCTGCGGTATCCTTATGGGTATTGGATATCTGATGTGTCCGGCAACCATGCAGGGTGGTGAGATCTCCGGTCTCGTTCCTACCATCGGTCTGTTCCTTGTAAAAGCAGGCGGTGCCCTGATCGACAACATGGCACTTCTGTTTGCAATCGGTGTAGGTGTGGGCATGTCTGATGACCACGACGGTACTGCAGGTCTTGCAGCACTTGCTTCCTGGCTGATGATCACAACTCTTCTCAGCGAGGGCGTTGTAACTGTTATCAGACCTGGTGTTGCAGAAAACACAACACAGCTTCTGGCTTTCCAGAAAATCGCAAACCCGTTCATCGGTATCCTTGCCGGTGTGATCGGTGCTACATGCTATAACAAATTTAAAAACACAAGACTTCCGAACTGGCTGGCATTCTTCAGCGGAAAACGCAGCGTTGCTATGGTTGCAGGTGTTGTTTCCATCGTTGTTTCCGCAGTTCTGCTGTTTGTATGGCCGCTGATCTTCGGTGGACTCGTTGCAGTTGGTAAAGGTATTGCCAACATGGGCGCTGTTGGTGCAGGTATCTATGCATTCCTGAACCGTCTTCTGATCCCGACAGGACTTCATCACGCACTGAACAACGTATTCTGGTTTGATACCATTGGTCTTGGTGACCTTACACACTTCTGGGCAGGTGAAACATCTGCAGATGTTACATGGAGCCTTGGTATGTACATGTCCGGATTCTTCCCATGTATGATGTTCGGTATCCCGGGTGCAGCTCTTGCTATGGTTCATACCGCTAAGAGCAACAAGAAAAAAATTGCAATCGGTCTTGTAGCTTCCGCAGCAGTTTGTGCATTTATCTGCGGTGTTACTGAGCCATTCGAATTTGGATTTATGTTCCTTGCTCCTGCACTGTATGTGATCTACGCTCTGCTTTATGGTATCTTCACATTCATTACAGTAGCTCTTGGTTTCCGCGCAGGCTTCTCTTTCTCCGCTGGTGCAACAGACCTTCTGTTCTCCGCATCCCTGCCGGCAGCAGCTAAGACATGGCTGATCATTCCGCTTGGAATCGCAGCATTTTTCGTATTCTATGTAGTATTCCGTTTCGCGATCGTAAAATTCGATCTGAAAACTCCGGGACGTGAGGATGACGATGAAGATGAAACAAAAGTAGTTCTTGCAAACAACGACTTCACAGCAGTTGCAAAAGCAATCCTTGAGGGTGTTGGCGGTGCACAGAACGTATCTACAATCGATAACTGCATCACAAGACTTCGTCTTGAGATCAAAGACTACACACAGGTTGATGAGAAAAAGATCAAAGCTGCAGGTGTGGCAGGCGTTATCCGTCCGAGCAAAACAAACGTACAGGTTATCATTGGAACACAGGTACAGTTTGTAGCGGATGAATTCAAAAAATTATGTAAATAATCATACATAATAAAAAGGGAGGGTGCGCATGCATCCTCCTTTTTGGAAAGAGAGGTTTTTTATGTTTAAAGGCTTATTTGGAAAAAAAGAAAAAAACAACAAGCTGTATGCTCCTCTGAAAGGTGAGGCAGTGCTTCTGGAAAACATTGCGGATCCTATGTTTGCACAGAAGATCCTGGGTGATGGAATTGCAATTGAGCCTGCAGAAGGCAAGGTATACAGCCCGGTAGACGGAACTGTGTCTATGATCGCAGATACCAAACATGCCATCGGTATCACTACCGCAGATGGTCTGGAACTTCTGATCCACGTAGGAATGGACACAGTTGCCCTGAAAGGTGAGGGATATACAGAAAAAGTTGCTCAGGGTGCGTCCGTAAAAAAAGGCGATCTTCTGATGGAATTTGACATGGACTTCATCAAGGGCAAGGGATACAGCTGTGTGACTCCTATGATCATTACCAACATGGATGATATCAAGGGAATCACTCCTCATGCCGGAGTAGCAGTTCCCGGAGAAACTGTTGTTGTAGAATACGAGAAATAATAAGGAACTGTGCTGTATTAAACACAGGAAAAGAAAACCCGAAAGATCTGGTCATACAGAGTTTTTCGGGTTTTTGTTATATATATAACAAAATATTTTTTATGATAAGACAAAAACTTTGTGAAATAGCATAATAAAAAGTTGTATTTCTAATATGATTGTGATAAAATACACATAAACTTCAGAAACTATTAAGAAGAATACCGACTATTTTAAGGAGATGTGGTTATGAAGGTCTGGACAGATATGGTCAAAAATATCACACTGCTGACACAGTTCGGTCTGTCCTTTGTAACACCTGTATTTTTATGTCTGGCTCTTTGCTGGTGGCTGAACAGTTATGCGGGTATCGGAGGATGGGTCTATATCCCTGGGTTCTTCTTTGGGCTGGGCGGTTCCTTTATGGTTGCCTATAAGCTGTATTTAAAAGTAACAGATCACCAGAAAAAAGAAGACAGGAAAAAAAAGAAAAAGGTGTCCTTTAACAAACATATTTAGATGTTTGGGAAGAAGCGGACTGAAAAAGAAGAAAATACAGTATTTTAACACAAAAGGGGAGAATAATATGTTTGCTGATATCCAGCCGGCGGTAAAAAAAGAAACAAAGAAAGTGGCACTTTATACCATTGCAGGCGTTGTTCTGATGTGGATCGTTTTTGGGATCCTGCACAGCGCCATGCCGGAGAAGGTGCCTTTTGATTATACAGTGATTCTTGGAGGCATTGGCGGAGGAGCAGTTGCCATCCTGAATTTTTTCCTTATGGGGCTGACTGTGCAGAAAGCGGCAGCCTGTGAGGAAGAGGGAGCAGCTCGTGCCAGACTGAAGGCAAGCTATTCCCAGAGAATGCTGCTTCAGATGCTCTGGGCAGTGGCGGCAATGGCAGCTCCCTGTTTTCAGTTTGCGGCAGGACTTGTCCCTCTGCTGTTTCCATCTGCAGGAATCAAGCTGAATGCGCTTTTTAAGAAAAATCAATAAGTATAAAAGACTGACTGTAATTTATGCGCAGCAGTTTTCTATAGATATTTTAAAAAGACAGGAGGTGTAAACGTATATGGATCTGGATATATCCGGGGCAAAAGTCTATTTTACCATCCCTACGGACATTCCTATTCTGGGGGATCTTCAGATCAGCGAGACCATAGTCGTAAGCTGGATCGTTATGCTTCTAATCACCGGTCTATGTATCTGGCTGACCCATGACCTGAAAGTGGAGAATATCTCCAAAAGACAGGCGCTTGCGGAAATGCTGGTGGAGCAGGCAAACAAGTTTGTGGTTGGAAACATGGGCGAAAAATTCCGCCATATGATTCCGTTTGTGGCAGCTTTGTTTGTTACAAGTGTGGTGTCCAATCTGATCAGTCTTATCGGACTTCGGAGTCCTACAGCAGATCTTACCACGGAGGCAGCCTGGGCAGTTGTCGTATTTATTATGATCACTGCACAAAAAATCAAGACAGGCGGCTTTGGCGGATACCTGAAAGGCTTTACCACCCCGATCGCCATTATGACGCCCTTTAACGTGCTTTCCGAATTGGCAACGCCGATCAGTATGGCATGCCGTCACTTCGGAAACATCCTTTCAGGCGTAGTCATCAATGGTCTGATCTACGGCGCTCTGGCAGTGGCCAGTTCCGCACTTCTGGGACTGCTTCCCGGTGTACTGGGAAATGTCCTCTCACAGATTCCCATCCTTGATGTGGGTATTCCTGCGGTCCTGTCCGTCTATTTTGACTGGTTTTCAGGATTCATGCAGGCATTTATCTTCTGTATGCTGACAGTTATGTATATTGCAAATGCTGCAGAAGAATAGCTGTTTGAAAAGCGAAAAAGAAAACTGAATAATGAACTTAAAAAGAAAATAGGAGGAACGTATTATGGATTTTACTATTTTAGCAAAAGGTATCGCACTTGCAGGCTGTGCAATCGGAGCAGGATGTTCACTTATCGCAGGTATCGGACCTGGTATCGGTGAAGGTAACGCAGTTGCAAAGGCTCTTGAGGCAATCGGACGTCAGCCGGAGTGTAAAGGTGACGTAACCTCTACCATGCTTCTTGGTTGTGCCATCGCAGAGACAACCGGTATTTACGGTTTTGTAACCGGTCTTCTTCTGATCTTTGTTGCACCTGGCATGTTCATGAAGTTCCTGGGATAATTGCGGCATACTTATAACAGCCGTGTATAAGAACAGGAGGTTAAACTTATGCAGGTACAGGAATTAGTTGGTATTGTGCCCTGGACCTTCATTGCACAGATCTGCAACCTTTTTCTGCAGGTCTATCTGATCAAACGCTTTTTGTTTAAACCGATCAATAATATACTGGCAAAACGCAAGGAAATGGCAGATGCACAGATTCAGGATGCGGTAAAAGCCAGAGAAGAGGCTGAGGCTATGAAGTCTCAGTATGAGCAGGATATGATCCAGGCTAAAAATAAGGCAAATGAGATCGTGGTTTCTGCTCAGAAGACTGCTACTGCTCAGAGTGAGGAACTTCTCCGTGAGGCTTCCCGTCAGGCAGCTGCCATGAAGAATAAAGCAGAAGCGGATATTGAACAGGAAAAGCGCAAAGCAGTCAATGAGATCAAAGACGAAATTGGCGGAATGGCAATGGAGATTGCGGGCAAGGTGATCGAAAGGGAGATTTCCGAGGAAGATCACGCGAAACTCATAGATGATTTTATTGCGAATGTGGGTGAGACATCATGACACAGACTGCCAGAGTCTACGGCGGCAGCCTGTATGAGCTTGCTGTCGAGGAAAAACTTGTGGAAACCATAGGAGAGCAGATGGAAGAGATCAGGAGGCTGTTCTGGGAAAATCCGGATTATATGAAGCTTCTCTGTGAACCGTCCATTCCCTGGGAGGAAAGAACCTCTCTGGTGGATCAGTCCTTTGGTACACAGGCGGAAAAATATTTGGTGAATTTTATTAAGCTTCTGTGTGAGCGCAACATTCTCAGAGAGTATGGCGGCTGCTGCGATGAGTTCAGACGCCGTTATCATGCAGACCACGGGATCGCTGAGGCAGTGGTTACCAGTGCAGTGGCGCTCAGTGATGCACAGATGGAGACATTGAAACAGAAACTGGAAAAGGTCAGCGGCAAGCAGATCTCCCTGACCCAGAAGAAGGATGCTTCTGTGGTAGCGGGACTTCGTGTAGAGCTGGAAGGCAGATCCTATGATGGAACGATCCAGGGACGTCTGTCATCTCTTTCCAGAAAACTTGACGAAATAATTGTTTAAAGGATGGTATGGAAACATGCAATTAAAACCTGAAGAAATATCCAGGGTCATCCGCAGTCAGATCAAATATTACGAAAATTCCATCAAACAGGATGAGACAGGTACAGTTCTCCTGGTTGGTGACGGTATTGCCAGAGCCAGCGGTCTTGTAAACTGTATGGCCGGAGAGCTTCTTGAATTTGAAGACGGAAGCTATGGTATGGCACAGAACCTGGAAGAAAACAGTGTTTCTATCGTATTATTTGGTTCCGATGAGAATATCGGCGAGGGCCAGACCGTAAAACGTACTGGAAAGGTCGTATCTGTTCCGGTAGGAGATGCCATGATCGGCCGTGTTGTAAACGCGCTGGGACAGCCTATCGACGGTGCGGGACCTATTGTAACAGAAGAATTTCGGGCAATTGAAAGCCCGGCTCCGGGAATTTGTGAAAGACGTTCCGTACACGAACCTCTTCAGACCGGAATCAAGGCCATTGACTCCATGATCCCTATTGGACGAGGTCAGCGAGAGCTTATCATTGGTGACCGTCAGACAGGTAAGACTGCTCTGGCTGTAGACACTATCATCAACCAGAAGGGTAAGGATATGATCTGTATCTATGTGGCGATCGGACAGAAACGTTCTACGGTTGCCTCCCTGGTAGAGACCCTTACCAAAAACGGAGCCATGGATTATACCATGGTAGTAGCGGCGACTGCTTCCGAAGCAAGCCCGTTACAGTACATTGCACCATATTCCGGATGTGCAATGGGTGAATATTTTATGAACAAAGGCAAGCATGTACTGATCGTCTATGATGA
>PPYE01432400.1_pt1 | contig 113508 bp, 92 predicted proteins | sample 1559881 | NCBI WGS metagenome assembly PPYE01 (sample SAMN08240022, study PRJNA423297) | Human gut metagenome, whole genome shotgun sequencing project.
GCCCAGATAGCTCAGTTGGTAGAGCAGAGGACTGAAAATCCTCGTGTCGCTGGTTCGATTCCGGCTCTGGGCATTTTTTTGCAACTAAAATGTCTTTATAGGAGAAACAAATATCTTTATCAGAAAGAATATCAAGAAAGGTCAGGTAAAAACAATGTATGCATTTGAGGAAATCAAGAAAGCAGATCCGGAAATCGCAGACTGTATCACCAGAGAGGTAGAGCGTCAGAATTCCCACATTGAGCTGATCGCCTCAGAAAACTGGGTGAGCAAGGCTGTGATGGCGGCAATGGGAAGTCCTCTAACCAATAAATATGCGGAAGGATACCCGGGCAGAAGATATTACGGAGGCTGTGAGTGCGTAGACGATGTGGAGCGCCTTGCTATTGAAAGGGCAAAAGAACTGTTTCACTGCGAATATGTGAATGTGCAGCCCCATTCCGGCGCTCAGGCAAATATGGCTGTTTTCTTTGCCATGCTGAAACCGGGAGATACCGTCATGGGTATGAATCTCGCACACGGCGGACATCTTTCTCATGGTAGTCCGGCAAACTTTTCCGGAGCTTATTTCAAGATTGTCCCTTACGGTGTAAATGATGAAGGCGTGATTGATTACGAGGAAGTGAGAAGGATTGCCCTTGAGGCAAGACCTAAGCTGATTGTAGCAGGGGCAAGTGCATACTGCAGGATTATTGACTTTAAAAAATTCAGGGAGATTGCCGACGAGGTGGGAGCATACCTGATGGTGGATATTGCTCATATCGCAGGTCTGGTGGCAGCGGGCGTTCATCCGAGTCCTATTCCGTATGCGCATGTGACGACCACTACCACCCACAAGACTTTAAGAGGTCCCAGAGGCGGTATGATCATGAGCAGTGCGGAAATCGCAAAACAGTTTAATTTCAATAAAGCAGTGTTCCCGGGAATCCAGGGCGGACCGCTGATGCATGTGATTGCGGCAAAGGCGGTGTGCTTTAAGGAAGCCCTTCAGCCGGAATATGCAGAATATCAGAAAAATATTGTAAAGAATGCAAAGGCACTGTGCGACGGACTGATCAAAAGAGGGATTCAAATCGTTTCCGGCACCACAGAGAATCATCTGATGCTGGTAGATTTAAGGGGAACCGGAGTGACTGGAAAAGAGATGGAAAATCTTTTGGATGAGGTGAATATCACCTGCAATAAAAACGCCATACCAAATGATCCGGAATCACCGTTTGTAACCAGCGGTGTCCGTCTGGGAACAGCGGCAGTGACGACCAGAGGCATGAATGAAGAAGATATGGATCAGATTGCCCAGGCCATTGCCATTATGGTGAAGGACAGGGATAAGAAAGAGCAGGCAAGGCAGATTGTTAAAGCACTGACGGATAAGTATCCGCTGAATGCCTGAGCAGTGTTTTATAATTAAGGAAGAAATGGAAGAGAAAGTATAATCAGGAAGGCATTGCAGGCTGACAGGAGAGCCGGCAGTGCTTTCTGTTTTTACAACTTTACATTTCTAAAACTTTGTAATATAATGATGAATAGATTTTTTGGAAGAATGGAGGAGACAGCATGGGCAAAGTGAAAGTACCGGAAAACTATAAATCCTGTTTATCCAGCTATGAAACCCAGGAGGCAATCGGTTTTATTAAGAATCTGATGCAGAAGAAGCTGTGTATGGCATTAAAATTAAAGAGAGTGACAGCTCCGCTTTTTGTAGATCCCCTTTCAGGACTGAACGATGATTTAAATGGAGTGGAACGTCCTGTGACATTCGATATCCCGGATGCGCACACCAGCGCTCAGGTAGTTCATTCCCTGGCAAAATGGAAGCGTATGGCACTGTACCGCTACGATTTTCATGTGGGAAAAGGACTTCTGACGGATATGAATGCCATCCGAAGGGACGAAGAACTGGATAATCTTCATTCTGTATATGTGGATCAGTGGGACTGGGAGAAGATCATTACTGCAGAGGACAGAAATCTGGAGTATCTGAAAAATACAGTCAATCGTATTGTCAGCGCAATCTGCAATGCTTTGGATGAAGTGAAATATGAGTATGAAAACCTGGATACTGAGCTTTGCCGTGAAGTTTCATTTATCACATCACAGGAACTGGAAGACATGTATCCCGGCATGACTCCAAAAGAAAGAGAAAATGCATATACAAAAGAACATAAAACCGTGTTTATCATGCAGATCGGAGATGTGCTGAAATCAGGAGAAAGGCACGACGGACGTGCTCCGGACTATGATGACTGGAAGTTAAACGGAGATCTGCTGTTCTGGCATGAGCCCCTGCAGTGTGCGCTGGAGATATCATCCATGGGTATCCGCGTAAGCCCTCAGTCCCTGGACGAACAGCTTACAAAAGCAGGATGCGATGACAGAAGAGATCTGACATTCCATAAAATGCTTCTTGAGAATAAGCTGCCCCTTACCATCGGAGGCGGCATCGGGCAGTCCAGAATCTGTATGCTTCTTTTGAAGAAAGCGCATATCGGTGAAGTCCAGGCATCTATCTGGGATGAAGAGACATTAAAAACCTGTGAAGAAGCAGGAATTGAATTGTTATAAAAAGAAACAGAAGCAGACATTCCCGGCAGGGAATGTCTGCTTCTGTTTACCAGGATACAAAATCCTGCCAGATATAAGCAGTCTGTCCTTCATAGGGGATACGGATCCATCCGTTTTCACAGATTCCTGTGACTGTGATTTCCTCTCCCGGAGAGAGGGTTCCCAGGACTTCTGCACCGTTCTGGGCATCGGCACGTACATTGACATAGCCGGAAATCCATGCTGTCTCATGGGTCTCCTCCACAGGTGTTCCGCTTGCCGGTGCATCATAGCCCGGCTCAGAAGCAGTGTCTTCCTCCTCCGGCTGGGTAATGATTCCATCTGCGGCTGCGTTGGCGATCTCCCACACTCCGGTATTGTCATCGGAGGTGATGATCTTGCGTATACGCACATTGCTGGTGTCGGTTCCGTTGATGCCGCCTACATACACCAGCTGTACGCTGTTGCCCGGTGTCAGACCGTTTTTGCACTGGATCTGAGCTTTTTCGCAGCTAAAGGTATAAGAGGTTCCCTCTTCTGTTTCTATGGAAATTTCAGAACCAGTATATTTGGTCATGGTTCCATTCATGGTAGAAGACACAGCATCCAGCTCTGCCTCCTCTGCCTCCCGGTCTTCCGTCTCGCCGCAGGCGGCAGTGAGAAGGAAGAGACAGGAGACAAGCAGTAACAGTAAAAATTTTTTCATATGAATTCCTCCTGCAGGTATGCTTCAGGCAAATTTTGCCCTGTATCTTTTGAGCGATATTTATTCTTTTGCTCTCTGTTCAAGATGTTTTTTAAAAACCAGAAGAAAGGCGGCAGAGGACATTACCGCGCTTATCCCGTCTGCAATGGGCTGGGCGTAAAATGCGCTTCTTGCTCCAAAGAAAACCGGGAGCAGCAGAGTGAAAAGCATATAATCGCCTTTTCGGAACATGGACAGAAAAAGAGCTGTCCGGCTTCTTCCCAGAGCTGTAAATCCATCTACAAAGACGTACTGAAAACTTAAGGGAATGATCATCAGGGTAAATACATGGATTCCCCATACACACAAATCGGTCGGTTCCGGCTCGGAAGTAAAAATAGAAATAAACACCTGGGGCACGATTCTGGATACTGCAAACATTACAGTGGTAAAGCAGAGACAGAGAAGAAGGATATATTTTTCCGCCTGTTTTACTCTGTGTATGGCTTTTGCTCCGTAATTATAGCTTAGTACTGCCTGGGTTCCGCTGGAAATCCCCAGCATGGGACCGGTGATGAGCATCATATAACTCTGCACAATGGTAGCGCAGGTGATCAGCAGGTCCCCCTCCTTGGCACCGCCGTATTTCTGAAGAGTTGCGTTTAGTACGATCAGAATGACGCTGTCTGTTGCCAGGATCAGAAAGGGGGAAATCCCCAGAGTCAGGATCCTTTTTACGATCATGGAGGAAAAGGACCGCCTTTTTAAAAGGGTGATGCGGACAGGCACTTTCTTTCCTATAAGAAAAAGAAAGGCAAAGCAGCAGGAAGCAAACTGAGCTATGACAGTGGCAACTGCGGCTCCGGCCACATTCATGCGAAAGCCGAAGATAAAAATAGGATCCAGGACAATATTCGTGAGGGCGCCGATCAGTACCGTGCACATGCCGACCGCCGGAAATCCCTGGCAGGTGATGAAGTAATTCAGCCCCACTGCCATCAATGCGAAGAATGTGCCGGCAGTATAGATGGTCAGATAAGTATCCGCATAGGGAAGCGTGGCGTGGCTTGCGCCGAACCAGGCAAGAAGATGACGTTTGGTCAGCAGAAAGATCACGGTCAGCGCTGCGGAAAATGCCACCAGGAGGGCGAAGCTGTGGGCAAGGATGGATTCGGCCTGCTTTTTCCTTCCCGCTCCCATGCGCATTGCCATAAGAATAGAACCTCCGATCCCGATCAGAGTGCCGAAAGAGGTCAGCAGTGTGACAATAGGTCCGCAGACGCCTACGCCCGCCAGCGCTGTGTCTCCCACTTCCGGAATATTGCCCACAAACATGCGGTCAACGATGCTGTAGAGCACAGTGACAAACTGGGCGATCATGGAAGGAACTGCAAGCTTCAGTACCAAAACGGGAATTCTGTCTTTTCCTAAATCTGTCTTCTGTGTCATATTTCTGTTTTAATCTCCTGTAAAATAGTTGCTTTTGATCCATGAAAATAGGAAAACAGTGAGAGCTGGATCCCATTTTCATGAATATTTGGAAATAGGCAAATCCTGTTTCCAATTCATTTTAATACGGATTTACAAAAAAGGAAAGAGAAAATACTTGCTTCTGCCAAAAACCCTATGTTATACTAAATTTGTACAGATAACAACTTGGGAGAGCACTGCATCAGGCAGTGCTTTTTCTCTGACAGAGAGGGATACAGATGTTAAAAATCAAAGAGTATGTAAAGGTAAAGGATCTGGAAGAAGCATACCAGTTAAACCAGAAAAGAACCTCATGCGTACTGGGGGGTATGGTATGGCTGAAGATGGGAAACCGGAACGTGGGCACTGCCATTGACCTGTCCGGTCTTCATCTTGACACCATTGAGGAGACAGAAGAAGAATTCAGGATCGGGGCAATGACCTCTTTAAGAGACCTGGAGACAGATGCGCGGATTCATGCATGGACCGGCGGAGCAGTGAAAGAGAGTCTCAAACACATTGTAGGAGTACAGTTCCGCAACTGTGCCACAGTAGGGGGAAGCATTTTCGGAAGATTTGGTTTTTCCGATGTGCTGACCATGTTTCTTGCCATGGATTCCTATGTAGAACTGTATAAAGGCGGAATCCTTCCTATGGAGGAGTTTGCCCGGCAGAAACGCGGCAGAGATATTCTGGTGAGAATCATCATAAAGAAGGTACCAGTAAAGACAGCATATATAAGCCAGAGAAATTCGAAAACGGATTTTCCGGTGCTTACCTGCGCTGTGGGCATTGAGGCACAGGGAAAAGTTCGTGTGGCAGTTGGGGCACGCCCCGCAAAGGCTGTTCTGGTAAAAGATGAAAAGGGCATCCTCAGGGGATTTTCCCAGATGGATGACCAGCAGAAAGCAGCGGCGGCAGAGGCTTTCGGAGAGTATGCTGCACAGACCGTGGTGACAGGAAGCAATATGAGGGCTTCGGCACAGTATAGGACGCATCTGGTAAAAGTTTTGGTAAAGAGGGCATTAAAGCAGGCAGGAGGTGTGGACAGTGGAAATTAAATTCTGGCTGAACGGAAAGAAAATCCAGGCGGAGACAGAACCGGATACCCTGCTTCTTGACTTTTTAAGGGAGCATGGATGCTGCAGCGTAAAGCGAGGATGCGAGACAGCAAACTGCGGACTGTGTACAGTACTGATGGAAGACAGACCAGTACTTTCCTGCAGTATGCTGGCAGCAAGGGCAGACGGAAAGAAAATAGTGACACTGGAAGGAATGCAGAAGGAAGCGGAGGAGTTCGGAGAGTTCCTGGCAAATGAGGGAGCGGAACAGTGCGGTTTCTGCAATCCGGGATTTATCATGAACGTGTTCGCCATGTTAAAAGAGCTGTCTGACCCAACAGAAGAGGAGATCAATGAATATCTTGCAGGAAATCTCTGCAGATGTTCGGGATTTATGGGACAGACAAGAAGTATCCTGAAATTCCTGGAATATAAAAAGGCAGAAAAAGAGGAGGCGAAGGGACAATGAAATATGTAAATCAGCCCATGCAGAAAAAAGACGCCAAAGCGCTGGTGACAGGACAGCCGGTGTATACAGATGACCTGGCTCCCAAAGATTGTCTGATCGTTAAAGTTTTAAGAAGCCCTCACGCCCACGCTCTTATTGAGGAGATCAATACAGATGCAGCCATGAAAGTGCCGGGCATCGTCTGTGTTCTTACCTATAAAGATGTGCCTCAGGAACGTTTTACTTTTGCAGGACAGACTTATCCGGAGCTGAGCCCTTATGACCGGCTGATTCTGGACAGGAGGCTGCGTTTTGTGGGAGATGCAGTCGCTATTGTGGCGGGAGAGACAGAGAAGGCAGTAGATAAGGCTCTGAAGATCATCAAGGTGAAATATCAGGTGCTGGAAGCTGTTCTGGATTTTCATCAGGCGAAAGATAATACTGTGGTGATCCACCCGGAGGATAACTGGCTGGCGCAGGTTCCCGTTGGCGGTGATAATAAAAGAAATCTCTGCGCTTCCAGGAGCGAAAGCAAAGGAGATGTGGATCAGGTTTTAAAAGAGTGCCGGTATACAGTGGAACGGACTTATCATACCAAAGCCAACCAGCAGGCTATGATGGAGACTTTCCGCGCCTATACCTATCTGGATCATTTCGGAAGGCTGAATGTAGTGGCATCCACCCAGGTGCCTTTCCATGTAAGAAGAATCCTGGGACGCGCCCTGGGGATCGGAGCATCCAATGTCCGTGTCATAAAGCCCAGGATCGGCGGCGGATTCGGTGCAAAGCAGACGTCAGTAGCAGAAGTCTATCCGGCTATCGTAACTTTAAAGACCAAAAGACCGGCGAAGATGGTATTTTCAAGATATGAATCTCAGATCTGTTCTTCCCCGCGCCATGAAATGGAAGTAACAGTACGTCTTGGAGCTGATGAGGAAGGCCATTTAAAGGCCATTGATATCTATACGCTGTCCAATACAGGAGCATTCGGAGAGCATGGCCCCACTACGGTAGGATTGTCAGGCCACAAACCTCTGGGACTGTACCGGGACTATGAAGCTTACCGTTTTTCTTATGATGTAGTCTATACCAACCGGATGTCCGCAGGAGCTTACAGAGGATACGGGGCGACCCAGGGCATCTTTGCAGTGGAATCTGCTATTGATGAGCTGGCGGAACTGATGCATATGGACCCTGTGAAATTCAGGGAGATGAATCTGACAAAAGAAGGCGGGAAGTTTATTGGATATGACGGCAGTACATGGGTGACAAGCTGCACCCTGGATCAATGTCTGGAGAGAGCAAAGGAGATGATCGGATGGGATGAAAAGTATCCTGCCCGTGATCTTGGAAACGGTAAAGTCAGAGGTGTGGGAGCAGCTCTGGCTATGCAGGGATCTGCCATTGCAGGCGTAGACGTTGGCGGTGCATCCGTCAAGCTGGGGGAGGACGCTTCCTATACCCTCAGTCTTGGTGCAACGGATATGGGAACCGGATGCGATACGATTCTGTCTCAGATGGCAGCAGATGTTCTGGAGACAGACTTTGACAACATTATTGCCTGGGGCGTGGATACCGATGCGTCTCCCTACGACTCCGGTTCTTATGCCTCTGCAACCACTTACGTTACCGGTATGGCAGTAGCAAGGGCCTGCCAAGATCTGCGGGAGAAGATCAAAGAGCTTGGGGCGTCCATGCTGGAACTTTCCCCGGAAGAAGTAGAGTTCGACGGAAGAGAAGTTTATCAGCTGGACGGGGAGAAAAAAGTTTCTCTGGAAGCTATTGCTGTAAAGGGAACCTGCGGAAACAATACCTCCCTGCAGGCATCTGCAACGGCTTCCTCCAAGATTTCTCCGCCGCCGTTTATGGCAGCGGCTGTAGAAGTGGAAGTGGATAAAGAGACTGGTTCTGTGGAGATCATAGACTATGCTGCTGTAGTGGACTGCGGCACTCCCATCAATCCAAATCTGGCGAGAGTGCAGACCGAGGGAGGACTGGCACAGGGAATCGGTATGGCTCTCTACGAGGATATTCAGTATAATGCAAAAGGCCAGATGAGAAATAATTCTTTTATGCAGTATAAAATCCCCACCAGACAGGACGTGGGAAAAATACGGGTGGAATTTGCTCCAAGCTATGAAGAGTCCCATCCCTTCGGAGCGAAGTCCATTGGAGAGATTGTTATTAATACCCCGTGTCCTGCCATTGCAAATGCGGTATATAACGCAGTGGGAGTAAGAATCAGGGAAATGCCTATCACTCCGGAAAAAGTTCTTATGGGAATTATGGGCGATCACTGATTTTTGACTATTCATTGACGAATATAGGATATAATGTCAGTCTATAGCTGCAAAATACGGATCTGTCTGTATTTTGCTGAAAAACAAAAAGGAGAGAAAAGATGAGCAACCAACAGAGTGAAAAGAAAATTTTGTGGTACAGTCTTGCTTTTATGGCTTTTTCAACAGTATGGGGATTCGGAAATGTGATCAACGGATTTTCCGAGTACGGCGGGTTAAAAGCCATTGTGGCGTGGGCACTTGTATTTGCCCTTTACTTTGTACCCTATGCGCTGATGGTAGGTGAATTGGGCAGTGCATTTAAAGATGCCGGCGGCGGTGTCAGCTCCTGGATTCTCAAGACGATCAGCCCGAGAATGGCATATCTTGCAGGATGGACCTACTGGATCGTTCATATGCCGTATATTTCCCAGAAGCCTAATGCTTCTGTTATTGCTACGAGCTGGGTTATTTTCCGTGATGCCAGGATCAGCCAGATGAACATCAGAGTTCTGACCTTGATCTGCCTGGTACTGTTCCTGTTTGCCGTATGGGTGGCATCCAGAGGAATTGGAGTGCTGAAAAAGCTTACATCACTGGCAGGTTCTACCATGTTTATCATGTCACTGCTGTTTATTGTGATGATGATCGCCGCTCCTTCCATTACCGGGGCAAATGTTCTGGATATTGAGTGGTCTGTAGATACTTTTATGCCTACTTTTGACAGCAAGTTCTTTTTGAATCTGTCTATTCTGATCTTTGCAGTAGGCGGATGTGAGAAGATATCACCCTATGTAAATAAGATGAAAGATCCTTCCAGAGATTTTTCAAAGGGTATGATTTCCCTTGCTGTAATGGTAACTATCTGTGCAGTGCTGGGAACCATCGCCCTGGGAATGATGTTTGACTCCAATAATATTCCGGAAGACCTGATGACCAATGGCGCTTATTATGCATTCCAGACACTGGGTGAATATTACCATGTAGGTGACTTCTTTGTAGTAATATACGCTATTACAAACCTGATCGGACAGTTTGCGGTCATGATCCTGTCGATTGACGCGCCTCTTCGTATGCTCCTGGACAGCGCCGATGAGACTTATATTCCAAAGGCACTGTTCAAACAGAACAAATATGGTACTTATACCAACGGACATAAGCTGGTCATGGTGATCGTTTCTATCCTGATCGTTGTTCCGGCTATCGGCATCGAGAGTGTGGATGTTCTGGTAAAATGGCTGGTAAAAGTGAACTCTGTGTGCATGCCTCTGCGTTATCTCTGGGTATTTGCAGCATACATTGCCCTGAAGAAGGCAGGAGAGCGTTTCCATGCAGAGTATCGGTTTGTAAAGAACAAAACCTTGGGTATTGTATTTGGAGGCTGGTGTTTCCTGGTAACAGCCGCTGCCTGCATCATGGGTATCTATTCTGAAGATACTTTCCAGCTGGTGCTGAATATCGTGACGCCTTTCGTATTGATCGGACTTGGATTTATCATGCCGGTGATCGCAAAACGTTCAAAAGTATAAGGAATATGAGGTGACAGAAATGTACAGAGAAACAGCAGAAGAGTTATTAGGATTTATTGCAAAAAGCCCGACTTGCTTTCATGCAGTGGCTGCTATGAAAGAAATACTGAAGGCGGAAGGCTGTACAGAGCTTCGGGAAGAGGATCGGTGGAGCCTTGAAAAAGGCGGGAAATATTATGTGACCAGAAATGATTCTGCTTTGATTGCCTTTGCTGTTCCCAAGGAGGAAGCAAAAGGATACCGGATCATGGCGAGCCACAGCGATTCCCCTACTTTTAAGATAAAAGAAAATCCTGAGATGGAAGCAGAAGGAAAATATGTGAAACTGAATGTGGAGTGTTACGGCGGTATGATCTGCGCTCCCTGGTTTGACCGTCCTCTGTCTGTGGCAGGAAGAGTGGTAGTGAAAGAAAACGGAGAGATTGTCTCAAAACTGGTGAATGTGGATCGTGATCTTCTCATGATTCCGAATCTCGCCATTCATATGAACCGGACAGTCAATGATGGGTATAAGTTCAATGCACAAAAAGACATGCTTCCTCTCTATGGCATGGGTTCTGCGAAAGGAACCTTTATGAAAACTGTAGCAGAAGCGGCAGGTATAAAGGAAGAGGATATCCTGGGACATGACCTGTTTTTATACAACAGACAGGAAGGAGCTATCTGGGGTGCAGAAAATGAGTTTGTATCTTCTGCGAGACTGGACGACCTGCAGTGTGCTTTCTCATCCCTGAAAGGATTTCTGGCAGGAAAGAAGGAAAAATACATTGCAGTACACTGTGTGCTGGACAATGAGGAAGTAGGAAGCGGGACAAAACAGGGAGCTGCGTCCACTTTCCTCCACGATGTGCTGGTAAGGATCAACAGTGGTCTGGGACACGATTATGAAGATTATCTGCGTAAACTGGCAGGAAGTTTTATGGTATCTGCAGACAATGCTCACGCAGTACATCCAAACTATGCAGAAAAAGCAGATCCGGTAAACAGACCCTGTATGAATGAAGGAATCGTGATCAAGTACAGTGCGAATCAAAAATACTGTACAGACGGGGTGTCCGCGGCTGTATTCAAAGATCTGTGCAGGAAAGCAGAAGTACCGTTCCAGATATTTACGAACCGTTCAGATATACTGGGAGGTTCCACACTTGGAAATATATCTACCACGCAGGTAGCGCTGAGCGCGGTGGATATCGGACTTGCCCAGCTCGCCATGCATTCTCCTTATGAGACTGCAGGCGTGAAGGACACAGCGTATCTGGTAAAAGCAGCGGAGATGCTGTTTGAATAAAGAAAAGAAAACTGTTGAAAACTGCCTCGCCGGCTGGAAATCCAGCTGGCGGGAGCAGTTTTTTTGTTTCTGAAAAATGTAACAAAAATGTAAAAACCAATTATTAGCACTTGAAATAGAAGGAAGAGTATGATAAGATATACAAGAAATATTTCAGAAATATTACAAAAGATATAAATTCTTAAAACATAAAATTACTGATAGAAAGGTACATAAACAGTCATGAAAAAGCGTTTCATATGTCTTTCATTAGTTCTTGCCATGGCAGCAGCACAGGCGATGCCTGTATCAGCAGCAAGAAAAGATGAAGTTCAGGCAGAAAAATCAGCAACAGAGAGCAAACTTTCCCAGGCAGAAGCAAATGCGGCTGCACTGGAAGAAAAGAAAAATGCCCTGATGGGAGAAATCGATACCACTCAGCAGGAGCTGGTAAGCGTTATTGCTCAGATTGATATGCTGAATGATGAGATTACCGAGAAAGAAAAGGATATCGAGAAGACAAAAGAGGACCTGGCGAAAGCAGAAGCGGAGCGTGACGAACAGTATGCTGCCATGTGTAAGAGAATTCAGTACATGTATGAAAATGGCAGCGGTGATACATGGGCACAGATTCTTCTGGAGTCTGACAGTATTGCTTCTATGCTGACAAAGGCAGAGAATACACAGAAGGTATATGATTACGACAGAGAAGAACTGAAGAAAATGAAAGAGACCGTACAGAAAGTTACCGATCTGGAAACGAAACTGGAAGGTGAAAAGGGCGAGCTGGAAAGTGCAAAAGACGAGCAGGAAGGCATGCAGAAATCCCTGGAAAGCAAAATGGAAAATCTGAAAGCCACAGCTTCTGATTATGAGACACAGATTGCCAACGCAGAAGCACAGGCGGCAGAATACAGACAGCTGATCGAACAGCAGAATGCAGAACTGCAGAGAATTCAGCAGGAAGAGGAAGCTGCGGCAAGGGCAGCAGAAGCTGCAAGAAAAGCACAGGAAGAAGCGGCAGCAAGAGCAGCAGCTCAGGCTGCACAGGAACAGGCGGCAAGCAGCCAGTCTTCCTCTTCTGAATCTTCCTCATCAGGAAGCACACAGAGTTCTTCCTCCGAAAGCACTTACACAGAGGCAGTATCCTCAGGTTCTTCCGAGTCCTACTCCTCCTCTTCTTCATCCAGTGCCACTGGCGCGCAGATTGTAGCTTATGCGGAGCAGTTTATCGGGAATCCATATGTATACGGAGGAAACAGCCTGACAAACGGGATTGACTGTTCCGGATTTACCCAGCAGGTTTTCGCACATTTTGGGTACAGTCTTCCGCGTGTGAGCGATGCACAGGCAAGCTGCGGTGTGGAAGTATCCTGGTCTGAACATCAGGCAGGGGATATCATTGTATATCCGGGACACGTAGCGATCCTGACAGGAGACGGCGGGATTGTACATGCTTCCAACAGTGCTCCTTATCCTCAGGGAGGCATTAAGTATACTTCAAATGCGCTGTACAGAAGTTACATTGCAATCAGACGTATTATATAAAGAAAGTTTATACATAGTAAAAGAATTGAGAGCCGGTACAGCCGGCTCTCAATTCTTTTGTAACAAAATTTTCACTGAACCGTACAAAGCAGGTGGATTTTCTGCATCGGAGCCGTAAGACGTAATGAAATCTTAAAGAATTTTCTGGAATAACCTTGCAATTCTACCAAATATGTGTTAGTATGAACAAGAAATGTAGAAAAATATTTCGAAAATATTACAAAACCAAGAAGCATGCAGAGAGACGATTAAGAGAGGAATATGCAGAATGAAGAAAAGATTTTTATGTCTTTCATTAGTTTTTGCTATGGCTGCCATGCAGGCAATGCCGGTGTCAGCGGCAAGAAAAGATGAAATTATAGCAGAAAAATCAGCAACTGAAAATAAACTGTCACAGGCACAGGCAACGGTCGCATCCCTGGAAACTCAGAAGAATGCTCTGATGGGACAAATCAGCTCTGCGCAGCAGCAGTTAGTCAGCGTCATGACACAGATTGACATGTTGAATGATCAGATTCAGGAAAAGGAAGCTGATATCGCACAGACACAGGAAGAGTTAAAACAGGCAGAGGCTGACCGTGACGAACAGTACGAAGCAATGAAGAAAAGAATTCAGTATATGTATGAAAACAGTACCACAGGTTCATGGGCACAGCAGCTTTTGGAATCTGACAGTATTGCTTCTATGCTTACTGCCGCAGAGAATACAGAAAAGATGTATTCATATGACAGAGAAGAATTAAATAAATTAAAACAGACTGTACAGCAGGTGGCAGACCTGGAAACACAGCTGGAAGGTGAAAAAGCAGATCTGGAAAGCACAAAACAGGAGCAGCAGGGGATGCAGCAGTCTCTGGAGAACCAGGTAAGTACTCTGGAAGCTACCGCGGACAATTACGAAGCGCAGATTGCTTCTGCACAGCAGCAGGCACAGCAGTATAAAAGCCTGATCCAGCAGCAGAATGCACAGCTGCAGCAAATTCAGCAGGCAGAAGAAGCAGCAAAGAAAGCCGCTGCTGAGAAGAAGCAGACAGCAAGCCAGACAACTCAGAAAACAGAAACGGCTGAAACAGAAAAAACAGAAACAGCTGAAGATACAGACAACGGTACACAGACAGCAGAAACTACAGCATCTGACGATAACAGTGTACAGACTGAAGCAGATGAAACAAACACAGGTGCAGAGCAGCAGGAAACGGTAACAGAAGAGACAGAAACCTCTGCAGCTGATGAAACAACAGAGACAGAAACCTCTGCAGCTGATGAAACAACAGAAACAGAGACACCTGCGGCAGAAGAAACAGAAACAGCTGTAGAAGAGACTCCGGAAGAGGAAGCTCCTGCGGCAGAGGAGACACCTGTAGCTGAGGAGGTTACAGAGCCGGAAGAAACAGTAACAGAAGAGCCGGAAGAAACGGTTGTGGAAGAGACACCTGAAGCAGAAGAAGCAGTTGAGGAAGAGACTGCATCCTCCTCAGGAAACAGTGCCCTTGGTGCAGAAGTTGTAGCTTATGCAGAGCAGTTTATCGGTAATCCGTATGTATACGGAGGAAACAGTCTGACAAATGGAATCGACTGTTCCGGATTTGTTCAGCAGATTTATGCACACTTCGGATACAGCCTGCCTCGTACCAGTGATGCTCAGGGAACTGTGGGAACTGCAGTTTCATGGGAAGACAGCCAGGCGGGAGATATCATCGTATATCCGGGTCATGTCGCAATTCTGACAGGAGACGGCGGAATTGTACATGCTTCCAACAGTGCACCGTATCCTCAGGGTGGTATCAAATATACTTCCAATGCGCTGTACACCAGCTATATCACGATCAGACGTATTGTATAATTACATAAGAGACATTTACACAGGCGGTCCGCTTTTGCGGATCGCCTTTTTCATATGGAAAAGTCTGTTTCCGGGAACGCCTGAAGGAGAAAAAATGTCTTTGTGTTATGGAAAAATAATGATACAATGATAAGAAAGCAGCAAACACCGCAAAGAAAAGAATCTTTAAAGTGTAGCAGATAAACGGCAGGAGCGGAAGACATGATAAAACAAATATGGGAAAAATATCAGAACCTTGCGATCGCGAAAAAGATGCTGGTTCTGTCCTTGATCGTATCCATAGGTCCTATTCTCTGCATATTGCTGATTAATTATCAGCTGAGCGCCAGAGTGATGAGGGAACAGACCGGGGAACTGATCCAGGCAAATCTGGAGCAGAATGCAGTGAACCTTGAAGATCTCTGCAGAGACTATGAGAAGATCGTACAGGGAATTTATACAGATGAATTTTATACAGAAGAGCTGAAGCCTATCAACCGGTGGGATCACAATGAACGCTATGCAGCAGAATATGCTATTGAACAGAGACTGGAAGATCTGTGCTACAACAATTTCGGGATTCTCGGCATTGCTATTGTTGGGGAACATTATGATACCTGTTTTTATGATACTGTGACCCAGTCAGGAGAGAGCAGTTTCTGCTTTGATTTTGACAAAATCCGTCAGGGAAGGCTTATGGCGAGGGTAACGGAAAATAAAGGTATGATCTATACTCCATCTATAAAAAAGTCTCAGGGAGAATACGAGTCGCATAACTGTATATATATGATTCATCAGCTTACAGATTTCTCGGAATATCAGAAAGGCCCTGTGGGCTGTATCATTCTGTGCTTTGATGAGGCAGAAATGAGAGAGACCTATGGACCGGGGAATGTGGAATCGAATCTGAGCTTTGTGGCAGACAAAGAGGGAAATGTAATTTCCTTTCCTCTGGAAAACTGGAGTCCTGAGAAACTGGAGGTTTCCTCTGGAGATCAGGAACTGGACCAGGAGCAGCTTAACGATGCGGCACTGAATTATGCGAAAAAGTATGAGATTTTAAAAGGCGGCAGACTGGAAGTAAGAAGCATGAGTATCCTGAACGGGCAGTTTTATGTTATTAATATTCAGGATTTTGATTATGCTATTCAGGATTTTACCTATATCACAATGATCATTATTCTGGTAGGACTGCTTACAGCGATTCTCTGCGTTATTTTTGCTCTGAATACCGCAGAGCGCGTGGACGGTTCCCTGCAGCCTATTTTAAAAGCCATGGATAAGGCGAATCGGGGAGATGCCCAGGCGCACATTGAAGATAAAGATATCCAGGGACACGAGTTTGTAAGAATATCCAGACATTTTAATAAAATGATCCAGAATATCTGGGAATCAAGGCGTTTGGAGAGGGAAGCCCTCATTCGCGAGAAGAACGCGGAGATTAAAGCGCTGGAAGCACAGATTAATCCGCATTTTCTTTATAATACACTGGATGCCATTAACTGGCTTGCTGTAGACAGGGAAGAATATACCATCAGCAAGATGCTTACAAGCCTGGCGGCACTTCTGCGCTACAGTATTCATAAAAGTAATGAGATTGTACCCCTGGAAAGCGAGCTGGTGTATTTAAGACAGTATATCCACCTTCAGCAGCAAAGGATGAACTACTCCTTTGTATGCAGCATTAAGGCGGACGAAGAGCTTAATTCTGTGAGAATACATAAGATGCTGATTCAGCCGCTGCTGGAAAATACTCTTGTTCATGGTTTCCCGGGAAAGTCAGGGATTGATGAGATTAAGATCAATATTTGCCGTATTGCTTTGGAGCGGATGCAGATCACAGTGGAAGATAATGGTGTGGGGATGAGCCGGGAGACGGTGGAAATGTTTAATCATTATGATTATGCGAGAGACAGGATTGAGTCCAGTATCGGCCTTCGAAATGTTATTGCCAGGCTGAAGCTTTACTATGGGGAGAACAGCAGCTTTTTTGTAGAGTCGGACGAGAATGGCACTAAGATCACGATGGAAATTCCCTGCGGGGATTTGGAGGAAAAACAATGAGAATAATATTGGTAGAAGATGAACCAAAGACAAGAGAGGGAATTATCAATATCATACAAAAGCATACAGGCCATAAGATCATATCTGTGGCGGAGAATGGAGAAGAAGGAATCCGGGCATTAGAAAAGGAGCAGCCGGATCTGATCATCAGTGATATCCGGATGCCCGGGATGAACGGACTTGAAATGCTGCAGAAGATGAGAGAAAAGGGATTTGACACCGGTGTCATATTTATCAGTGGTTATTCTGAATTTGAATATGCTCAGCAGGCTCTGAAACTGCATGCTATGGATTATGTGCTGAAACCTGTAGATGTGGAAAATTTTCTGCAGGTACTGCAGAATGTGGAGAATAAGCTGAAGAAGAAAAAGACGGAACAGATTTCTCCGGAGCAGATGCTCTGGGATTATGTAAATGGCAGACAGGAAAATCGGGAGTTCTTTCGGGAAAGACTGGAAAATAAGCTGGGAATTAATGAGCGGGTACAGGTTTCCCTGCTTTATGTGTATCCGGAAAGCCAGACAAAAGAGGCTGTTAATGAGATGATCTATGATACCAGGGAATGTCTGGACTCACAGTGTATACAGGATTATTATATTGTCCCTGTTTCCCATGAGAATGCTTATACAGTCCTGATCGTGGATACCGAGAAGAATACTTTTTTAAAGTGGGTGCTGGAAAACAGAGTAGTGTCCTCGCTTCTGGAAAACACGGACTTTATCTGCAGTTATGGGACTGCATACGGAATCGGGAATTTGCCGGAAGTTCTAAAAGAGCTGAAGGAACTGCTGGTTTACGGATTTCACCTGGAAAAAGGAAAGATTATAGACAGAGAGCTGGCACATTCCATAAAGTTTGAGAAAAAAGAATATCCGGGACAGCTGGAAATGACCATACAGAAAGAAATCTGGAAACAGGATAAAGAAAAGATCAGGCAGGCGGGGGAGCAGTTTGTCCATGAGATTATTGAGAGCAGGATGCATCCGGATGAGATACGGGAATATACCATACGGTTTTCCGCAGGAATCTTAAAAGCAGGAATGGAAAAAAATCAGGAAGATGATGAAAAAGACAGCCAGTATATTATGAGCAGTATGCTGCGCAGCTATACTGCCCGGCAGCTGACCTACCAGTTTGAAAAAATCTTAAAAGCCGCTTTCTGTGATTTAAAAAAAGTAGATATTACAGAAAATGATATGGTATTAAAAGTGATTGCTTTCATCAGAGAAAATTATGCCCGGGATATTTCCCTCTCAGAGGCAGCAGAGCTGTGCAATGTATCTGCGGAATATTTAAGCCGGCTTTTCCAACAGGAAACAGGAGCGAAATTCACTGCGTTTCTCCAGAATTTCCGCATCAGCATAGCCAAGAGAATGCTCCTTGACAGTAAGAAGAAGGTCTATGAGGTGGCGGAGGCTGTTGGATATCATGACCAGAAATATTTTGTCTCTGTGTTTAAAAAACTTTGCGGAATGACTCCTTCTGAGTTCAGGAAGGAGAGAGGCGTATGAGCAAGAGGCAGATTCTGTGGGGAGCTGTGCTGCTGACAGGAATTTTGATCCTTGTGGTATTTGTTATGTTTCTGCACAGTAATGTGAAAGAGCAGCATAAAGAAAATGGGGAAAAACCTAAGACTATCCGGATGATGGCACCTTATTCAGCAGGGCCTCAAAAACAGATACTGGAAGAAGTTGCCCGGGATTACGAAAGAGATCATGAGGATATAGAAATTGAGATAGAATATATTCCGGAAGAAAATTACAAAAGGGAAATTGGACTGCGCCAGGACGAAGGCACCAATGCGGATATTATTATCTGCAGCAGTTCTATGATGCCTCCTTTGATCAAGATGGGAATCTTCAGAGAACTGGAAATGACCCTGGAAAAGAGAAACCGATATGTCCAGGGAATTCCCTGGGAGAATGTGATGAGTGACGGAAAGTACTATGGACTGCCTTTTTTCTATGATCCCTATCTGCTGTTTTACAATGAGGATGTTATGGAAGAAAATCAGGCGCAGCTGCCTGCAACATGGGAAGACATTATTAATGTGGGGCTGAAAATACAGAAGCTGGGAACTTATGGATTTGGATTTGCTGCAAAGAATTCAGAGGAGGCAGCGCAGTTTTTCTCTCTTATGCTCTACTCCAGGGGAGGGAGTATTTACAGTATCGACCGCGCTCAGGGAGTCCAGTGTTTCCAGGATATAGAGACCATGGTGCAGATGAATATCCTTCCCCCTAATCTGATCAACACCAGCCAGGGGGATCTTGCCAGGAGGTTTGCTGAAGGAGAAATCCAGATGATGGTCAATCAGCTTAGCTGTCTGACGATTCTGAGAAGTTCCAGCATTTCTTTTGATATAGGAATGACCAGGCTTCCGGGAGAGATCACCGACATGGTCTATCTTACCGGAGAGAATATTGGTCTGACTGTGAATGCAGGGCAGGAGGCAGAGGATTTTCTTGATTATCTTTTTGAGATAGATACCTATGAGAAACTAGGCAGCGCCATGGAAATGCTGCCGGTGCTTCAGGATGTATCATATGAAGAAAAAGGTGGTGCAGATTATAAAGGAGAAGCCGGGTTGAAATCTGATTTTCTGGATGGAACAAATGAGAAATTTTCTCTGGTAAGTGATGCATGGTTTTCTGTAGCAGAGGCGTTGGAAGAGGGAATCCAGGCAGCTTTGGAGACATACCCCGAAGAGGCGCAGATGATTGCAGAGAATATTCAGGAGGCGGTAAGGATCAGCATTCTGGAGAACTAAAATGCTGTAGATAAATAAAAAAAGACAAAAGGTTGTTGTTAATATGCACATAAATTCCCTGGCAGCAACCTTTTATTTATGTCAAAATACACCCCGTAATATCAAAAAAATGGAATATACAAGAAAAGTTGTTGGTGATAATATATACTCATAATGAAATAAAGGAGTGACGTGTTATGAAAAAGAAACAAATTATGGCACTGTTAATGACATCTGTGATGGCGTTCAGTATGGCTGCCTGCGGCGGTTCAGGCGGAAGTTCTGATGGCGGAGACAGCTCAAGCGGAGGTGATTCCGGTTCATCAGGAAAATCAAAGATTACATTTACGTTCCGTGATGACGGTACAGATCTGGAAACAAATGCTCTTTACAAATGGGTAAATGCAGCATATGAAAGCTGGGACAAGAAAGATGAAGTTGAGCTGGATGTAGCTCCTATCACAGCAGATGAAGGAAACTACTTTACAAAGATCGCTCTGCAGCTTGCGGATCCGGGAACATGTCCTGACCTGGTATGTGAGGATACTTTCCAGCTTCCCAACGATGCGGCAGCAGGATATCTGACAGATCTGACAGACTATGTTGCGGATTATGCAGACTGGAATGATGGAAAATATTATGAATCCATGCAGAAGATGGTAACCATGGATGATAAAGTATATGGTATTCCATACTGTACAGATACTCGTGGACTTTGGTACAACAAATCAGTTCTGGAGCAGGCAGGAGTAATCGCAGCAGGTGAGGAATGGCAGCCGGAGAGCTGGCAGGATATTTTAGATGCCTGCAAGGCAATCAAAGACAACTGCCCGGATGTAGTTCCATTCTGGTGTAATGCAGGTAAGGCTTCCGGTGAAGCAACTTCCATGCAGACATATGAAATGATCTATTACGGAACAGGTGCTCGTCTTCAGGATGAGGACGGAAAATGGATCACAAAGAGCCCTGAAATCGAAGAATCTCTTCAGTTCTTAAGTGATATTTTCACTAACGGATATGGTCCTTCCTTATCACTGGTATTAAACGGACAGGCTGCAAACACATCCTCAAGAGAATATCTGCCGCAGAACAAACTGGGTATTGACCTTGATGGTATCTGGATCACAGGAAGCTGGAAAGAAAACGGAGCAGCTCCGTGGGACGGCTATGAAGATGAAGTTGGTCTTGCTGCTATGCCTACAAGCGAAGGTCAGGATCCTGGAACAGTTACTCTGGCAGGCGGCTGGGCACTTTCCATTCCGGAAAATTCTGACAACAAAGACCTTACTTTTGAATTCATTCAGCATATGATGAGCCCGGACGTTTATCTGCAGTCCATTCTGGATCAGGGAAATATCTGTACAAGAACAGATACTGCTGAAGAAGAAGAATATAGTGCACAGCCATTCTTCGAAACAGCTACAAAATTCCTGGAAACTGCTGATTTCAGACCTCAGAACGACCAGTATTCAACAGTTTCTACTTCTATTCAGGCAATGGTAGAATCTGTAGTATCCGGTACAAGCCCTGCAGATGCCATGAATCAGTATCATACAGAAGTGGCGAGAGTTGTAGGAGAGGATAATACTGTACAGAAATAAACAGTAGATCAAGAAGTATTAGAGTCATGTATGCAGGGTGCTGTCTGATGCAGGCGGCACCCTGTTTTATCCAGAAAAGAAGAAGGAGGGAATGTGCTATGCAGAAATCCATGCGGAAAAAATATATGTTGGATCAGGCGAAAAAATCAGTGTTACTGATTCCTGCAATGGTTCTTTTGCTTGCCTTTTTTATTGTTCCGATTATTTTGACCGTATACTATTCATTTACGAACATGGCGCTGACTGGTTCGGCAGCGCAGAATTTCCAGTTTGTAGGTCTTGATAATTATAAAATGATGCTGACAGACCCCAATACACTGGTAAGTATTAAGAATACGTTTATCTTCCTGATTGGCAGCCTGGTTGGACAGTCTGTTCTGGGATTCCTGATCGCTTATCTGATGAAAAATAAGGCAAAAGGCTTCAGAAGAGTGATAGGTCCCTGCATTCTTGCCGGATGGGTTATGCCGGAAATCGTAGTTTCTCTTTGCTGTCTGGCATTCTTTGACGTGTCTGGTACATTTAATAAGATGATCGGACTTCTGAACATTCCGGGCGTCGACTTTATTTACGGACATCCCATGCTGACGATCATCATTGCCAACGTATGGCATGGAACCGCATTCTCGATGATGAACTTCCAGTCAGCCCTTGACAACGTATCCGGTGATATTGAAGAGGCTGCACGTGTGGACGGCGCTAACCGCATCCAGACACTGGTGCGCATCATTGTTCCGTGTATTAAAGATACCATTGCAACAAACACCATGCTGAACACACTTTCCACTTTAGGTGTATTCGGTCTTATCTGGGCTCTTACAGGCGGCGGTCCTGGCATGGCAACCAATACGCTGCCGATCTACATGTACAACATGGGTCTTAAGAACTTCCAGTTAGGACAGGGAACTGCAATCGGTATGCTGCTTCTGTTAGTGGGAGCTGTATGCAGCATTATTTACACCAGAGTTCTGAAAACAGATGATTAAGGAGGGATAGAGATGAGTGATAGAGCAGTAAAAGTACTACATTATGTAATTCTGGCTATTATTGCCATAGCATTTGTACTCCCTCTGGTATGGCTTCTGATAGCTTCTCTGGATTCTAATGCAAACCAGTCACTGAAATGGCCTACAGAGTGGACATTCAGCAACTATGTGGATGTTATGACAAATTCCAAGAACCTGAAAGGTTTTGGTATCGGTCTTATTATTGCAGGCGTGCAGTCTTTGGTCGTAGTCCTTGTTTCAGGTCTTGCAGCTTATCCGCTTTCCAGGTATAATTTAAGCTATAAAAAAGGCCTGATGTATGCGATCCTGTTTATGACGGCTCTGCCTATGATCGCAGTTATTGTTCCGGTATACAAGATGTTCTTAAATATCGGTCTGCTGGACAGCATTCCGGGTGTTATCCTGTATCTGTCTGCTTCCGGTCTTCCCTATGGAATCTGGCTGATGAAGAACTTTATGGACGCCATTCCTGTAGAACTGGAAGAGGCAGCCTGGGTGGACGGTGCAACTACGATGCAGTCTATCCGTAAGGTAGTGGCTCCTCTGATGTTCCCTGGTATCTGTGTAGTATTTATTTATACTTTCTCAGGAAGCTGGGGAAACTTCTTTATCCCGTACATCTTGATCAGCAGTGCTGAAAAACAGCCGGCGGCAGTTTTACTGTATCAGTTCTTCGGACAGCACGGTTCTATCAGCTACGGACCACTGGCGGCATTCTCTGTTATTTATGCTCTGCCGTCTATCCTGCTGTACATACTGTCTCAGAACTATATGTCCAAAGGCTTTACCATGTCAGGTGCGGCAAAAGGCTGAAAAATTATATACGATATTACCGGGCGGCATGAAATTAATGCATACCGCCTGGTGTTCTTTACAGGGAAACCAGGGAGGGTCCTGGTTTCCCTGTAGGAGCGTCCGGCAATACATCATGAGAAACGAAAAATGGGAGGTAAAACGTAATGGTTCTTATGAAAGAAAGAATCGGAAAAATGCTGGAATATCTGAAAGACCAGATTTATCCTGAGTCTGTGGATATTCAAAATTACAAAATGCTGAAAACGGACAGCAGATTTGAAGATGTGGCAAATCTTGATACTTCTTCCTGGGAGGATTTCTCCAGGGAGCAGATCTGGGGCGGTCACAGGGAATATTACTGGTTTGAAACCACAGTGACCATTCCTGAAAACTTTGACAAAAAGTGCGTTGTATATGAACTGATCACCGGAAGAGAAGGTGAATGGGACGCGACAAATCCCCAGTTTACTATCTATGTAAACGGAAAGCTGGTACAGGGACTGGATGTAAATCACAGAGAGATCATCCTGACAGAGAGCGCACAGGCAGGAGACACTTACCGTATCATTCTTTCTGCCTTTACCGGAGACCAGAATTTCAGCCTGAAACTGGATTCTAAATTAAAGGTTCTGGACCGTAAAACAGAGAAGTACTTCTATGATCTGTCAGTTCCCTATGAGACAGCCCGTCTGTTAAACCATGAGGACCGGGCGTACATCACCATCATCCAGGCACTGAACGATTCTCTGAATCTTCTGGATATGAGAAGGGAAGGTTCCCCGGAATATTATGAAAGCCTGGAGAAAGCACAGGAATTCATTACAAAAGAATTTTATGAAAAGCACTGCGATGAAAATCAGGGACCGGTAGTCTGCTGTGTAGGTCATACCCATATCGACTGTGCATGGCTTTGGACTTTAAAGGTAACAGAAGACAAGGCAGTGAGAAGTTTTTCTACTGTACTGAATCTGATGAAACAGTATCCGGAATACATTTTTATGTCCAGCCAGCCGCAGCTTTATAAATACGTGAAGAAGAATGCGCCGGAAGTCTACGAACAGATCAAGGAGCGTGTGGCAGAAGGCCGCTGGGAGCCGGAAGGCGGTATGTTTGTAGAAGCAGACTGCAACATTGCTTCCGGTGAAGCGCTGGTGCGCCAGTTTGTCCACGGAAAGAGATTTTTCAAGGAAGAGTTTGGTAAAGACAACTCCATCCTGTGGCTGCCTGATGTATTTGGATATTCCGCTGCTCTTCCGCAGATCCTGCAGAAATGTGACATTCCTTATTTTATGACTACCAAGATCAGCTGGAATGAATTTAATAAGATGCCCTATGATACCTTTGAATGGGAAGGCATCGACGGCAGCCGCGTGCTGACTCACTTCGTTCCCACCAGGGAATATAATAAAGCAGCAGTAGAAGGCGGCACAGAGACTGAGCATTTCACTACCTATAACGGCTACCTGAAACCAAGCCAGATGAAGGGATCCTGGGCACGCTACAGCCAGAAGGATTTAAATGATGAGGTGCTGTGCAGCTTCGGTTTCGGCGATGGAGGCGGCGGACCTACCAAAGAAGAACTGGAAAATCAGAGACGTATGAGCAAAGGTATCCCCGGATGCCCCAGAACCAAGATGTCTACTGCTCTGGAGTTCTTTGAGAACCTGGATAAGGAGACAAAAGGAAGTAAATATCTGCCAGCCTGGGTAGGCGAACTGTACCTGGAGTATCACAGAGGGACCTACACCTCCATGGCAAGGAATAAAAAGTACAACAGAAAATCCGAGTTCGCATACCAGAATGAGGAAACTTATGCCATGATGGACAAGCAGCTTACCGGAAACCCATATCCAAAAGAAGCGCTTCAGGAAGGCTGGGAAGTCATCTTAAGAAACCAGTTCCATGATATTCTGCCGGGATCTTCCATCAAGGAAGTTTACGATGATTCCAAAGAAGAGTACGAAAAGATTCTGTCAGAAAATAAAGAAATGACAGGAAATTCTCTGGGAAGCCTGACTGCAAAAATCCAGGCGCCCCGCCATGCGGTGGTTGTGTTTAATCCAAACAGCGCAGAAGTTCCGGGAATCGTATCCTTTACATGCCCTGCTGAGATCAAAAATCCTGTGCTCTGGGATCAGGAAGAACAGGTGGCTGTGCAGAAGACCGCACAGGGAGATTATGTCTTTACAGCAAAGGGTGTTCCGTCCAAGGGCTACAAGACATATATCCTGAAAGAAGGAGATGGCGGGGAAGCTTCTTCCATGGATGTCTCTGTGAAGCATATGGAGAATACCTGGTTTGCCGTAGATTACAATGAAAAGGGACAGTTTGCAAGAATCTATGACAAACGGGCAGAAAGAGAAGTTTTAAAAGAGGGCGAAGCAGGAAATGTGATCGTCAGCTATGAAGACCGTCCTCACAATTATGATGCCTGGGATGTAAATAATTATTATACAGAGAAATCCTGGGAAATTGATGATGTTTCTTCTATGGAAGTAACAGAAAACGGTCCGGTAAGAGCCTGTGTGAGGATTGAGAGGAAGTATCTTGATTCCGTTATTGTACAGGATATTTATATGTACCATGACATTCCGAGAATCGATATTAAGAATACCATTGACTGGAAAGAACATCAGATTTTTGTCAAGGATTATTTTCCGGTGGATGTACATGCAAATGAAGCCGTATTTGACATCCAGTACGGTAATGTAAAGAGGGATACTCATGCAAATACTTCCTGGGATTTTGCCAAATTTGAAGTATGCCATCATAAATGGATGGATGTATCTGAAGAAGGATACGGTGTCAGTGTATTAAACGACTGTAAATACGGTGTAGGCGTCAGAGGTTCCAAGATCGGACTTTCCATGCTGAAATCTGCTGTCTATCCAAATCCGGAAGCAGATAAAGAACACCATGAATTCACCTACTCCATCTATCCTCACTGCGGAAGCTGGAAAGAGGCAGGCACTGTGGCACAGGCATATGAGCTGAACAATCCTATGACTGCAGTGGTAAAAGAAAATGAAGGCGGATGCCTGAACCCGGCATATTCCTTCTTAAGTGTGGATCAGGATAATGTAGTGATCGAGACTGCCAAGATGGCGGAAGACGGAGAGGCTCTTATCGTCCGTCTGTACGAATGCTACAATAAGAGGTCCAAGGTTACGCTCACCTGCGGAGAATCCATTGCTGAAGCATCTGAGTGCAACCTGATGGAAGAAAAAGATACTCCGGCAGCGTATACAGAGCATACAGTTGCTCTTACTATGAAGCCGTATGAAATTAAAACAATTAAGATTACATTGAAGTAACAGAACAGGAACGGAAATATCGTCCGGAACTGTCTGTGAATTCAGACAACAGCCTGCTTGATTTGCAGGCTGTTGTTATCTGTGACTGCGGCAGAATATGCCCGGTGCGCACAAGAAGAAAAGCAGCTGTTTTTATACCGGAAAAAGGTCGGGCGGTGCAAGACAGCGGAACGGAGAGGACAATGAAGCAGTGGGACGTATATGTATTCGGAGATGTAAATATTGATCTGGTGATCCCAGGAGTGGAAAGATTTCCGGCTCCCGGACAGGAAGATGTGGTGGAGACCATGGAAACTTTTGTGGGAGGCGGTGCAGCTCTCTTCGCACTGGGGCTGGGAAAGCTGGGGCTGCATCCGGTTTTCCAGGGGTGTATCGGAAAAGACTTTTACGGTGAATTTATCAAAAAAGAATTCCAGGCTAAAAATATTGACTGCGCTCTTCTGGAACAGAGGGAGGATCGAAACACAGGGATTTCCATCAGCTTTACCAACGAAAAGGACCGTTCTTTTCTCACTTACAGGGGAGGAAATGATTTTTCAGGTCTTTCGCGGGTCCGTATGGAAGATGTGAAAAAGGCGCGTCATTTCCATGTGACCGGATATGAAGGCCAGAGAAACCACGAAGAGTACCTGCAGTTTCTGAAAAAACTGAAAGAAGAGACGTCGGTGACAGTTTCCTTTGATCTGGGCTGGGATCCACAGGAGGAATGGAGTCAGAAAATTTATGAATTATTTCCCTATATTGACGTACTTTTTATGAACGAGACAGAGGCGCTGCATTACAGCAGAAAAGAGAGCGTAGAGGAAGCAGCGGAAGAATTCGGATCCAGATGCGGGATCGCGGCAGTGAAGATGGGAAAAGAAGGCTCTTTGGCAGTCAAGGAGAAAAAGCTGTACCGGGCAGCAGCGTTTCCTGTAGTCTCTGTGGACACCACAGGGGCAGGGGACTCCTTTAATGCAGGATTTATCTACGGATTTCTGACCGGAAGGGAGGTTACAGACTGCCTGCGGTACGGAAATGCCTGCGGCGCACTGAACGTAACGGCTTTGGGAGGAAATACAGCATTTCCCAATAAAGCAGAGTTGGAAAGATTTTTGGAAACCAGGAAAGGCTGATCTGGATAAACCGTCAGCGATAGTTATTACAGCACAGACACTGAGACGGGAAAGAACAGGAGGACATCATGAAAATAGCAGTAATAGGCGGAGCGGGAGTCCGCACCGTGATCTTCATCAACGGATTATTAAAAAGATATAGAAACCTGCAGATTGACGAAGTAAGGCTTTTTGATATCGACAGGGAGAAGCAGGATATAATAGGAAAGCTGTGCCGCTATGTGGTGCAGAGAGAAAAAGAAGATTTAGAGGTAAATGTATGCCGGACCTGTGAGGAGGCTGTCACCGGAGCGGACTATATCGTTACCACCATAAGAGTGGGAGGCGACCATTCCAGGGTACAGGACGAGAGGGCTGCTCTTGGGGAGGGAGTTCTGGGACAGGAGACTACGGGTGCGGGAGGCTTTTCCATGGCAGCACGGGCGATCCCGGTGCTTCTGGACTATTGTAAGATTTTCCAAAAGTATGCGCCGGATGCCTGGATTTTTAACTTTTCCAATCCTTCGGGTATGGTGACTCAGGCGCTGGTAAGCGAAGGGTATGACAAGGTCATTGGAATCTGTGATGCCCCCAGCGCCACCAAATTCCGCATGGCTCAAAAGCTGGGAGTGACGGAAGATGAGCTGTACGTGGAGTTTTTCGGACTGAATCATCTGTCCTGGATCTCCAGTGTAAAGAAGCAGGGAAAGGAGATCCTGCCGGAACTTCTTAAGGATGACGCTTTTCTGGATTCTATGCAGGAGTTTGAGACCTTTGATCATGAAGCCATAAAAAGCAGCGGATTTTTGCCCAATGAATATCTGTATTATTATTATCACAGAGAAAAAGCAGTGGCAAATATTCTTTCCAGTGAGCATACCAGGGGAGAAACCATTGAGAAAGTGAACCGGCAGATGTTCGAGGAGCTTTCCAGGACCGATATAGACGCGGAGCCGGAGGAAGCTCTGCAGACGTTCCTGTATTATATGCAGGTAAGAGAGAATTCCTATATGAGCATTGAGTCAGGCATCAGCGCCAGACCCCTGATAGAAAAAGGAAAACTTTCTGTGCCCGATGGTATGGGATACGCAGGTGTGATGCTGGACTGTATCGAAGGAATGCAGAGCGCACGGGGAAAATATCTGGTGCTGTGCGTAAAGAATAAGGGCAGCTTAAAGTGCGTGGGGGATGAAGATATCGTAGAAGTGACCTGTAAGGTATCAAAGGAGGGGATTGTCCCGGTATCCTTTGGGGAAATCCCGCCTTATTGTGAAAACCTGATCCGCACCATCAAGTCCTATGAGAAGTGCAGCGTGGAAGCCATCAAGACAGGAGACAGGGAGAAAGCAGTGTGGGCTCTTGCCATGAATCCTCTGGTGAATTCCTGGTCCATTGCAAAGAAACTGGAAGAAAAATTTTACCGGAATCGCAGCGGGCAGTAAACAGAATGTGCCGGAGAAAACAAAGCCGGCAGAAAAAAAGGGGGCATTGTCACATGAAAACAAGATTTATAGTGATCGGGTACGGATGGCGTGCGGATTTCTTTTACCGCATTGCAAAACTGGCGCCGGAACGGTTTGAGATCTGTGCCGGTGTTCTCAGGACAAAGGAGCGGGCGCAGCAGGTGGCAGAAGAGCAGAAGGTGTTTGCCACAGAGGATTTGGAGGAAGCTTTAAAGACAGAGCCGGATTTTGCCGTGCTCTGCGTACCCAGGGAGATTGTAAAAGATTATCTGGTGCAGCTCATGGAGAAAGGGATTCCTGTGCTCACAGAGACGCCGCCGGGAAAAGATGTGCCGGAACTTCAGGAACTGTGGCGGGAAACGGTTCGGCTCAAAGGAAGAGTACAGGTGCTGGAACAGTATTTCCTGCAGCCGTATTATGCCGCTGTGCAGGAAATTATCCGGAAAGGATATCTGGGAGAAGTCTCTTATGTGATGCTGTCAGCCCTTCACGGCTATCATGCCGTGAGTATGTACCGGAAGCTTCTGGGCATCGGGTGGGAGAACTGTACCATACAGGGAAAACGGTTCTTCGCAGATCTTACTGCCACCAACGGCAGAGCCGGGTTTGATCACAGCGGAAAGAGGATCCGGGCGGAGCGTGACTGGGCTTCTCTGGAATTTGAGACAGAGAATGCTCCAAAAACCGCACTGTTTGATTTTTCCGGGGAACAGTATTTTTCTACCATCCGCAGGAGAAGATGGAATATCCAGGGCAGCAGAGGTGAGGTCAATGATGACTGGGTATCTTATCTTACCGGGGAGAACCAGACTGCCCGGCAGGAGATGCGCAGACTGGATATCGGGTTGAATAATAACAGTGAGTGGTCACACAGAGGCATTATGTTTGGCGAGCACCTGGTCTACGAGAATCCTTTTTATCCCGCAAGGATGAATGACGATGAGATTGCTGTGGCATCCTGCCTGGAGCGGATGAAGAAATACGTGGAAACCGGGGAAGAGTTCTATCCGCTGGCGGAAGCACTCCAGGATACCTATCTGTCTTTCCTTCTGGAAGAAGCTGTACAGAGCGGCAAAGAGATAAAGAGCGAAACACAGGAGTGGGCAAAGTAAAATTTCTGTACAGAAAATAACAATAGTTATTACTTGACAATTTTGGTACAATAGGAGTACAATCAAATTGTTAATAATATAACAATAATGCCGGAAACGCGAAGAAATATGCGTGACAACATGAGACAAGGAGGAATCGGACATGGCAAATATTTTAAGCAGTCCCGGAAAATATGTGCAGGGACCTGGGGAATTAAAGAAACTGGGAGTTTACGCGGCAAAATACGGGAAGAAAGCACTGGCTCTCATCACAGAATCCGGATACAAAAGATGCGGGGCTGATGCAGAACAGGGATTTCAAGAAACAGGTACAGAAATTGTTTTTGATTATTTTCACGGTGAATGCAGCAAGAATGAAATTCAGCGCCTGGTAAAGGTGATGGAGAGCGAAGGCTGCGATATGGTGATCGGTATCGGGGGAGGAAAGATCCTGGATACTGCCAAAGCAGCAGCTTACTATAAGTCTGTTCCGGTTTTGATCTGTCCTACGATCGCATCTACAGACGCGCCCTGCAGCGCTCTGTCTGTTATTTACACAGACGAAGGCGTATTTGAGGAGTATCTGTTTCTTCCTGCAAACCCGGATCTGGTGCTTATGGACACAGAAATCATTGCAAAATCTCCGGTGCGTCTGACTGTGGCAGGTATGGGAGACGCCCTTGCCACCTATTTTGAGGCGAGAGCCTGCAAGGCCAGCGGGGCTTTGAGCTGCGCGGGAGGTCAGATCACATCTGCGGCAATGGCATTGGCAGAACTTTGTTTCCAGACATTGATGGAGGAAGGAGTAAAAGCCAAAATTGCTCTGGAAGCAGGTGCATGCACTCCGGCAGTGGAGAAGATTATTGAGGCAAATACTCTTTTAAGCGGTATCGGCTTTGAAAGCGGCGGACTGGCAGGTGCCCACGCTATCCACAACGGATTTACAGTGCTGGAGGAGTGCCATTCTATGTATCACGGTGAGAAGGTTGCATTCGGAACCATTACACAGCTTGTACTGGAGAATCTTCCAGCGGAAGAATTAGAAGAAATCATTGACTGGTGTATTGAACTGGGACTGCCAGTTACACTGAAAGAGCTGGGAATCAAAGAAGTGACCGATGAAAAGATCATGGCAGTGGCAAAAGCTGCCTGTGCGGAAAACGATACACTGCACAATATGCCCTTTGAAGTAAATCCGGAGAAAGTGTGCGCTGCCATTAAAGCGGCAGATGCTTACGGACGGTATTTTTTAGGTGAATAGCGCAGAGTAAAACAGAAATGAGGTCTTTAGGAGCTGCCTTTCGAGGCAGCTCCTTTTTAACATAACGGGGCAGCAGCATCGCTGGTGACAGAAGTTCAGGGATAATTCTGTTTCAGAATAAGAATTGACTTTTTTTGTCTGCCTGCTACAATAATAAGAAAATCCAGGGCAGCTAAGGAGATATATCAGATGTCTATTACAATAAAAGAAGTATTAAAAATGAAAGAATGGAAAGACTGTAGATTGGTGGCAGGAGAACAGGGGACAGACAGGGAAGTTTTGTATATTGATTCTATGGAGGTGCCGGATATCACTCCGTGGCTGAAAAAGAACGAACTTCTCATAACAACCGGTTATGCCATGAACAGCAGCGAGGATGTACTTTTAGATATACTCCGTGCAATGGCACAGGCACAGTCTGCCGGGATAGCCCTGAAAACAAAATTTTTCGGGGAGATCACCGGGAAGATTAAAGATGAGGCGGATGCACTGAAAATACCAGTGATAGAAGTGCCCAAGGATATGCCCTTTATTGATCTGGCCAATCCTTTAATGAAAAAAATCGTGGATGAACAAAACCAGAAATTAAAATTTAATAAAGCTATGAATGAAAAATTTCTTGCCGTGCAGATTGAAGGGGGAAGCTTCCGGGAGATAGGAGAAATCCTGGGTGAGCTGCTTCAGTGCAGGATTCTGGTGGCAGACAGCAAACAGAATATGCTCTGCTGCTTTCCCGAAGAACAGGCAGAGGAACAGGGCTGGGTCACCACAGGAGAATTCGGAGAAAAAATCATCTGTGAAAAATTGAAAAACTGTCAGAAACAGGGATCAGATGATATCTGTTACAGGGTTGAAGGAGAAAATACCATATGCAGTCTTGCTATTTATGTAAAAAACCGGTGCAAAGGATTTTTATATGCAGTGGGAGAACAGGAAAGGTTTAATGAATTAAGCGCTATTGCGCTGCGGCAGGCGGCAGTGTATCTGGCGCTGGAATTTTCCAAAAAAGGTCTTATGGAGCAGAAAGAATATTATCAGGACAACAATTTTTTCCTGGATCTGATCAGTGACAATATACAGTCTGAGGAAGACGCTCTGCGCAGGGCAAGAGGTCTGCGCTGGCCCTCTTTTCCGTATTGTCTTGCAGTGGCGGATATCAATGGATTCGAAAAAGTGATACGGGGCAAGGAAGAAGAGGAGATACAGACGATCAAGGATGATATTATTCAGATCCATAAAGATGTGGTGAACCGGAAAAGGCATTGCTTCTTTGTGGGAAATAAAAGTGACAGTTTTCACTGTCTGTTTACAAAACAGGCAGACAAAGAAGAAATTGCACGCTGTATGGAGGAAATCCAGGAACAGGTAAAAAGAAACTTCGGGGTTTCCATTACTGTGGGAATCTCTACCACAATGGAAAGCTACTGCGGGTTTTCCAAAGCTTATGAAGAGGCCAGAACCGCCATCACGATAGGAAAGAAAAAAGGAACAGAGAAAATTTGTTTTATCGAAGATCTTCGCATGGAAGAAGGATTTTTTGAAATGTCTAAAATGGAAACATTCAGAAATCTGGCGGGAAATACCCTGGGGATTCTGGAAGAATATGATAAAAAGCACGGAACCTGTTATATGGAAACGCTTCGCGTGCTCACAGAAAATCTGGGGGCAAGGAAAGAGACTGCAGAAGCTTTGTATCTCCACCGGAATACGCTTTCCTACCGTATTAGGCAGATTGAACAATTGACAGGATATAACTTAAATGATCCGCAAACTTTGTTCCAGGTGCAGTTAGCAGTTAAAATCTATACTTATATGAATTTATAATGTCTTTGTGAGAAAGACGGTTGTTCGCAGTGCACAATTTAGCAATTTAAATTTGTGCACCGCGAATATTGTTTAGGGGAAAAGGGTATGGTATCATTTTTAAATGAAAATTACATAATTGGCAATGGAGCTGCAGGATAAATAAGGATACTTATTTTGGTATGCAGCTTTTTTTTCCAATATGTGAACAGCTATGCAGAAAGGAAACAAAGGAGGAAACGGGATGAAAAAGAAACTACTGACACTTGTTCTTGCCGGCGCAATGGTATTTTCCATGGCAATGAGCGGATGCGGAAGCAGCAATTCCCAGGAAACAGATACCCAGACAGAGAAGGAATCTGACAAGGAAACTGTGGAGAACGTAGAGGCAGTGATTGATGTTCCGGACGAAGTGACAAAGGGCGGGGAACTGAATATTGCTCTTGTATCTTCACCGAAAAATCTGGATCCTGTAAAGTACACAGGAACCTATGAGTCACAGATTATTTATCAGGTATGTGATACGATTGTAACTTATGATATGGAAATGAAAGAGATTCTCCCTTCTCTTGCGACAGAATGGACCATCAGCGATGACGGTATGGTATATACCTTTACAATCCGGGATGATGTTTATTTTCAGCCGGGAGAGTATCAGGATGGAAGAAAGATGACTGCGGAGGATGTTGCATACAGTCTGAACCGTTCGGCCCAGGAATCTGCGCTGAACCGACTGGATATGCTGGATCATGCGGAAGCGCTGGATGAAACACATGTGCAGGCTACTCTGAAAGCTCCCAGCGCAGTATTCCTTACCGCTCTGACAAATTCAGGAAACGTGGTGGTTCCAAAAGAAGAAGTGGAAGGATGGGGCGATGAATTCGGAAACCATCTGGTAGGAACAGGCCCCTATGCCCTGGAAGAATTCAGTCTTGACCAGCAGGCAGTCCTGGTAAAAAATGAGAACTATTTCCTTGGGGAGCCGAATCTTGACAAGGTAGTCTTTAAAGTTATCACAGACCAGAACCAGGAGGTCAATGCTTTAAGGACAGGAGAGATTGATATTGCCACACAGCTTTCCGGAGAATCTGTGAAGCTGGTAGCAGAAGACGACAGTGTGAATCTGCTGAAAATTCCCGGAATGCAGATCAGTTATGCGTATTTTAATATGGTGAACGGACCTACAGCGGATCCAAAAGTAAGAGAGGCTCTGATCATGGCTGTAGACTATGAAGAACTGGCAGCAGGAGTGTTCCAGTACGGAGAAGGAGAGGCAGCATGTCTCCCGCTTCCAAAAGCGTCCTGGGGATATGATGAGTCTGTGGAAGCGGATGTTCCTTCCTACGATCCGGAAGGTGCAAAGAAACTGCTGGAAGAGGCAGGCTACGGAGACGGATTTACTCTGAATATGTACGTTACCAATGAAAATTTCCGCCAGAAGGCAGCTACTATTCTGCAGTCCTACTGGAAGATGATCGGTGTGGATCTGGAGATCAACACGGTGGAATGGGGAACCTTCAGTGAGACAGGAGCATCAGGAAAAGCAGACGTATTTGCTATGGGATGGTCCTGGTATCCGGATCCCTACTTCTTCCTGGATAAGATGTTTGCCACTTCTTCCATCGGAACTCTTGGAAACGGACAGGGATACAGCAATGCGGAAGTCGACCAGCTTCTGGCAGATGCCCTGATCGAGACGGACCAGGACAAGAGGGCAGAAATCTACCACGAAGCCCTGAAGCTGATCACAGATGATGATCCCGGTATCTTCTACGGAAATCCGTCTGAATGCCTGGGCATCAATCCGAAAGTACAGGATTTCCACCAGAGAGCCGACGGTACCATCAAACTCTTTACAACAGAAGAGAACGTATGGGTCGTTCAGTAAAAGAGAGGGCTGCCTGCAGAAACAGGCAGCCATTGTCTTATAGAAGCGGAGAAGGAGGACATCAATGCTGAAAACAATTTTAAAGCGGATACTGCAGAGTATTCCCACGCTGTTTATTGTTATTACTATTACGTTTGTACTGACGCGGATGATACCGGGTAATCCGGCGCTTACCATGCTTGGCCCCCAGGCACCAAAGGAATCTGTGGAGCAGCTCGAGCAGGAGCTGGGACTGGATAAGAGTAAGGGAGAACAGTATATCATGTATCTGAAACAGATCCTCTCAGGAGATTTCGGGCGGTCTTATTCTTATAACCAGTCTGTGGTGGAACTGATCATGGAAAGGGTTCCCAATACACTTGTCATAACCCTGACAAGTCTTTTTATTGCTTTGATCCTGGGTATGATCGTGGGGATTGTCTCTGCGGTGCGCCAGTACTCCATACTGGATTATATTTTCATGGTCCTGGCACTGATCGGCGTTTCTATGCCCATCTTCTGGATGGGGCTTATGCTGGTCCTTTTGTTCAGTGTAAACCTGGGCTGGCTTCCTGCTATGGGAATGGGGGATCCAGCCAACGGCATGTGGGATGTGCTCAGCCACATGATCCTGCCATGCTTCTGTCTTGCAACCATCCCTATGGCGACTTTTGCCCGTATCACCCGGTCCAGTATGCTGGAAGTGGTAAACAGTGATTCGGTAAAGGCGCTCCGGGCAAGAGGGTTAAAAGAAGGCGTGGTAATCTGGAAACATGCCTTGAAAAATGCCCTTCCGCCTATTGTCACGGTGCTGGGGCTCCAGCTTGCCACTGCATTTACAGGCGCGATCCTGACCGAAAGTATCTTTTCCTGGCCGGGCATGGGCACTATGATCGTCAGCGCCATAGATAACCGGGACTATGCGCTGATACAGGGAGTGGTCCTGTTTACAGCCATTGTATTCGTGGCGATCAACCTGATCGTGGATGTGGTGTATACCATTATCAATCCAAAAGTAAATTATGAAAGCGGGAATGGAGGAAGATAAATGGCAAAACAGAACAAGATGCCGAACAAAGAACTTATGGGTGCGGACGCTCATTCCCAGCTTGTGAAAAGAGAAAGGCGAGCAAATAATGTATGGAATAAGCTGAGGAGAAATAAAACAGCCATGATCGGGCTGGTCATCATTGCCTTCATGATCCTGATCGCTGTCTTTGCCCCTTTGATCGCTACACATGATCCCAATGCCATCAAACCGTCAGAGACCTATCTGGGAATTGGTGAGAAGGGGCATATATTCGGGACAGATGAATTTGGAAGAGATTTATTTTCAAGAGTCGTATATGGAGCGCGGATCTCCCTGATCGCTGCCATAGGAGGCACGATTGTAGGAGGGATCCTGGGCATTCTTCTGGGACTGATCGCGGGATATGCGGGAGGAGCCGCAGATGCGGTGATCATGAGGCTTATGGACGGTATGCTGGCATTTCCGTTTGTCCTTCTGGCCATTATCCTTATGACAATTTTGGGGTCAGGGCTGCAGAACGTGATCCTTGCGATCGGAATCGGAAATGTGCCTACGTTCGCCAGAGTTGTCCGGGGACAGGTACATATTGTGAAGAACGAGGAATACTGTAATGCAGGAAGAGTCATCGGTATTTCCAATCTGCGGATGCTGTTCTGCCATATCCTTCCCAATACGATCTCACCGATTATTGTCTACGCCACTCTGAATGTGGCAGGCGCCATTATTTCAGAAGCTACGCTGAGTTTCCTGGGACTGGGTATTTCACAGCCGACAGCATCCTGGGGGAATATCCTGAGAGCAGGAAGGGACTGTTTAAATACGGCTCCCCATATTGCTACCATATCCGGAATATTCATCCTGGTCACAGTGCTGGGCTTTAACCTTCTGGGAGACGGTGTGAGAGATGTATTAGATCCGAAAATGAAAAGATAAAGGAAGAGAGACGGAAAATGAGTAAAGAATTACTTACAGTAGAAAATTTAAAAACCTATTTCTTTACCGCAAGCGGTGTTTCAAAGGCTGTGGACGGGGTAAGCTTTACTTTGGAAAAGGGGCAGACCATGGGGATCGTGGGAGAATCCGGCTCCGGAAAAAGTGTAAGCGCCTCTTCTATTATCCGCCTGCTCCCCAAAATCGGAAAGATCGTTGACGGAAAAATAGAATTCGAGGGAAAAGATATTTTAAAACTTGGGAAAAAAGAACTGCTGAATTTCAGGGGAAAAGATATTGCAGTGATCTTTCAGGATCCTATGACCTCTCTGGATCCGGTGTTCAAGATCGGAAACCAGATGGTGGAGATGATCTGTGCACATCAGGATATTTCAAAAAAAGAAGCCAGGGCGATAGCTGTGGAGGCGCTGAAAAAGGTGGGAATCCCCCAGCCGGAAAAGCGGATGGACTCCTATCCCTATGAACTGTCGGGAGGAATGTGCCAGAGAGTTATCATTGCCATGGCAGTCTGCTGCAAGCCCAAAATGATCATTGCCGATGAGCCTACCACAGCCCTGGATGTAACGGTGCAGGCACAGGTATTGGAGCTTCTTCAGGAGCTGCAGAAAGAGATGAACACATCCATTCTTCTGATCACCCATAATCTGGGCGTTGTTTGGAAGATGTGCGATACAGTCATGGTAATGTACGCGGGAAAAACCGTAGAATATGCTGCAGCGGAAACCTTGTACCGGAATCCCATGCATCCTTATACCTGGGGGCTGTTGGATTCCATGCCCAAACTAAGCGATAAAGTGAAAGAGGAATTAAAGACAATTCCGGGAACACCGCCGGATTTAAGACTTACCGGTACAGGCTGTAACTTCTGTAACCGCTGTCCTTATGCGGAAGAAAAATGCAGAGCAGAGGTTCCTCCGCTGGTCGAGATCGAAAAAGGTCATTTTATTGCCTGTCACAGACAAAATAAAACAGAAAAACTGGCAAGGGGAGAGGGGAAGAAAAATGGATGAGAAAAAAGTAATCTTAAAAGTCAGAAATCTGACAAAAGAATTTAAGATCAAAAGCCATAAGCTGGGAGAAAAACCTCAGATTCTTCATGCCCTTACTGACGTATCTCTTGATGTTTACCAGGGAGAGACACTGGGAATTATCGGGGAATCGGGATGCGGAAAATCAACCTTCGGGAAATGCCTGGTACAGCTGCATAAGCCGACCAGGGGAAGTGTGGAATATCAGGGTGAGAACATCCTGGGACTGAAAAAAGGGGAGATGAAAAACATCAAAAAAGAGATCCAGATGGTATTCCAGGATCCTTTCTCCTCTCTGGATCCCCGAATGACTGCGGGAAAACTGGTGGAAGAACCTATGATCGCCCATAAAACAGAGAAGGACAGGAAGAGCAGGAGCAAAAAGGCACTGCAGCTTCTTCAGACCGTAGGGCTGGATATTCAGCATGTGCACCGTTATCCTCATGAATTTTCAGGAGGCCAGAGGCAGAGGATTAATATCGCAAGGGCGCTGGCACTGAATCCCAAGCTGATCGTATGCGATGAGCCGGTATCAGCCCTCGACGTATCCATCCAGGCCCAGGTGCTGAATCTGTTCAACCAGCTGCAGAGACAGTACGGACTTACTTATGTGTTTATTTCCCATGATCTGAGCGTGATCAAACATATCAGTGACAGGATTGCCATTATGTATCTGGGAAGAATCGTGGAAATCTGCAGGGCGCAGGAATTATATGAGAATCCTCTGCATCCGTATACAAGAGCGCTGTTATCTGCGATTCCTCCGGAGTCGCCTTTTGAAAAGAGGGAAAGGATCGTCCTGGAGGGAGAGATTCCAAGCCCCATAGGGGAACAGAAAGGATGCCCCCTGGCAGGAAGGTGCAGCTTCTGCAAAGAAAGATGCAGAAATGAAATGCCGGGGCTTTGTGACAGGGGAGACGGACATCAGGTTGCATGTTTTTTATATGAAAGTAAATAAGTACAGAAGAGAGGAAAGTGCATGAGTGAGACAACAAGAGAACAGATCATGAATCTGGCACAGGACAAAATAGAGGAATTGATCAGGCTGGTTTCTGATCTGATCAAGATACCAAGCGAGAATCCTACAGGAACGCAGAGGGAAGTCATTGATTATGTGAAAAATTATCTGAGTCAGGCAGGAATTGCCTGCCAGGAAGTGGGATGCAATCCCCAGTTTCCCTGTGTAGTGGCAAAAATGGGAAAGGACGAAGGGTTCAGTGTGATCCTGAACGGACATGTGGATGTAGTTCCGGCAGGGGACAGAAATCAGTGGGATTTTGATCCTTTTTCCGGCGAGATTACAGATAAGGAAATTCTGGGAAGAGGGACTTCTGATATGAAAGCAGGTGTGGCGGGATTTTTATTTGCCATGAAAATTCTGGCAGAGTCAAAAGCACAGTTAAACGGCAATATCCGCCTGCATATTGTTTCTGATGAGGAAAGCGGGGGAGAATTCGGCACAAGCTGGCTCTGCAAAAATGGTTATGCAGACCATGCAGACGCCTGCCTGGTGGGAGAACCCACATCCCATAATACCATCGAAATCGGACAGAAAGGGAAGGCAGAACTTATTTTGAGAGCCCACGGGGTATCAGCTCACGGAAGCCTCGCGGGATACAAAGGGGAAAATGCGATCCTGAAACTGACCCGCGTGCTGGAAAATCTGGGGGAACTCAGAAAGATAGAAGGGCATTACGGGGCAAATCAGAAAAAAGCACTGGAGAATTCAAAGAAAATTGCCGCAGAGAAAAACGGCGCCGGCACGGGAGATGTGATCGATCATGCAGCTGTCAATGTGGGAATGATCCGGGGAGGGGTGCGCCCCAATATGGTGCCGGATTCCTGTGAAGCTGTCCTGGACATCCGTCTTCCCATCGGGGTGGATAAAGAAGAAATCCGCAGCTGTGTAGAAAAAATCATAGAGGAGAGCGGAGTGCAGGGCATAGAGTATGAACTGGAATTCCAGGGAATGGGTAATTACACAGAAATTGATGCCCCGATTGTGGAAGCAGTGAAAAAACATGCGGAAGCCTTGTGGAAAACAGAGGTCCTTCCTGCTTATCAGTGGGCGTCAAGTGATGCCAGAGAGTACAGGGAAATGGGGATTCCCACAATCCAGTACGGACCGTCCAATACAGTGGGCATCCATTCCTACAATGAGACCGTAGACATTGAAGACGTGAAAAATGCAGGACAGATATACATTCTTTCCCTTTGTGACCTGATGGGAATTAAATAGAGGAGATGCTATGATAGTAAAAGAAATTCTGGATATATATGAAATACTGGATTCCGCATATGCCAGCGGAGAAAAAGTCGCAGATTATTTAAGAAGTATCGGCGGAAACTGTGAGATTTCTGTCAGTAAACTGGAAGGAAAAGGCGGAAAAAGCACAGATGTGATCAAGGTGATGATCCCGGGAAGCAACGGAAAATCAAAGGGAGGCAGTGCTCCTACCATCGGTCTTCTGGGAAGGCTTGGAGGCTTGGGAGCCAGGCCGGAACGGATCGGATTCGTTTCTGACGGGGACGGGGCTCTTACTGTCCTTGCAGCTGCTGCAAAACTTTTGAAAATGCAGAGGGAAGGAGATCTGCTGGAGGGGGATGTACTGGTATCCACTCATGTGTGTCCGGATGCGCCTACACTTCCGCATAAGCCAGTATCTTTTATGAACTCTCCGGTAAGTATGCAGCAGATGAACCAGAGTGAAGTTGACGGATCCGTGGATGCTATCCTGTCAGTAGATACTACAAAGGGAAACCGCATTATGAACCACAAAGGTTTTTCTATTTCCCCCACTGTGAAAGACGGCTACATTCTGAAGGTAAGTGAAGATCTCCTTGGTATTATGGAAATTACCACAGGGCAGGCTCCAAAAGTTTTTGCCCTGAGCATGCAGGATATCACTCCGTACGGCAATGATCTGTATCACCTGAACAGTATCCTGCAGCCGTCTACAGCCACAGATGTTCCAGTGGTAGGAGTCGCCATTACCACGGAGACAGCTGTGCCGGGCTGTGCTACCGGAGCCACCAATCTTATGTCCATTGATGAAGCGGGAAGATTTGTTCTGGAAGTGGCAAAAGAATATACCAAAGGTACCTGCGGGTTCTATGATCAGGAGGAATACCAGCGGATTCAGAAACTGTACGGTTCCATGTCCCATCTGCGTACCTTCGGAAACAAAATGGAATAAAGTTGCTGAAAGAAAGCTGTCCTGGATTTCAGGGCAGCTTTTTATAAATCACTGCTCCTTTTCTGACAGATTTTCTTGATAGCCGAAACAATTCCCATTATAATAAGAAATGTATACAGCAAGAAACTGACAGAGAGGTGGCTCCTTTATGGAACGAATATTAGTGGTGGAAGACGACCTGACGCTTAGCGCAGGTCTTTGTTTTGAACTGGATAATGCCGGTTATCTGACGGTGGCGGCGTATAACTGCACGAAAGCCCGCCGGCTGCTGAAGTCGGATTCTTTTGATCTGGCACTTCTGGATGTAAATCTTCCTGATGGAAATGGTTTTGGACTGTGCCGGGAGATTAAGGAAGGGCATCCTGATCTCCCGGTAATTTTTCTTACTGCCAATGATCTGGAAAGTGATATATTGGAAGGTTTTGACCAGGGTGCAGAGGACTATGTCACAAAGCCCTTCAACATACAGATCCTTCTGCGCCGCATAGATGTGGCGCTGCGCCGGAGAGGAAAAAAAGATGAGCCTGCCAGGGAGTGGAACGATGGATTCCTTTCCCTGGATTTTGACGGGCTTACAGCAGAAAAGGGAAAGGAAAAGCTGGCGATCACACCAAATGAATATAAACTTCTCCGGGTTCTGACAGAGAATGCCGGAAATATTCTTACACGTCAGCTTCTTCTGGAGCGTCTGTGGGACAGCGGCGGCAATTTTATCGACGATCATACCCTGACAGTGACGATGAACCGTCTGCGGGCAAAGATTGAGGATAGTACCCACACCTATATCCAGACCGTGCGGGGTATGGGATATATCTGGAAAGGGGTACGCAGATGAAGAAAAGATACAGTGGGTTTTGGTATACTCTGCCCGCATTTCTGGCAGTTTCTCTTTTTGCCCTTTTATTCTGGATGCTTTGGAGATACGTACCTCGTGCTGCCGTGCGGTATGGGATTCTTGCAGTGTGCCTGGGAATTTTTCTGGCAGCAGGGCTGTGGGTGTTTCTCTGGAGGCAGCAGATCTGTCAGTTTGCAGATGATGTATGTGAGACTCTGGACGCTGCCATAGCCGGAAGAAATCCGGAAAATTTTAATCCGTATGAGGATTCTCTTACTGCCAAGGTGCAGGGCAAGCTGAAACAATATTATGATATTATGTACGAGAGCAGGCTTCAGAGCAGTCAGGATAAAGAGACCATTCAGAGCCTGGTCAGTGATATTTCTCATCAGGTGAAAACACCCATTGCCGGTATCAGACTATATATGGGTATTCTGAAAAATCCCAGGCTGACAGAAGAGAAAAGGAAAGCTTTTCTGGAGACTATGGAAGCGCAGATGGATAAGCTGGATTTCCTCATGCAGTCTCTGATCAAAATGTCCCGGCTGGAGACAGGAACCTTTGTCCTGCATCTGGAAAAGACACGGATCAATGACACCATTGCCCGGGCTATGAGCACTGTGTGGGCAAAGGCAGAGCAGAAAGGCGTTTCTCTGTCTGCAGAGTGCGATCCGAAGATTCTGGTCTGCCACGATCCGAAATGGACGGCGGAGGCCATTGGGAATATTCTGGACAACGGGGTGAAATATACAGATCCGGGGGGAAGTGTGTCTGTCGAGGTATCTCCCTGGCAGTTTTATACGCGGATCGACATCAGGGATACAGGGATGGGGATTTCAGAGGAAGATTACAACCGTGTGTTCCAGAGATTTTACCGGGCACAGGAGGCTGCCCGGGAAGAGGGGGTGGGACTGGGGCTGTACCTGGCAAACGGCATCATCACCCGGCAGAAAGGCTATATCAGTGTGAAATCCAGGCAGGGGGAGGGAACCGTCTTTTCGCTATACCTGCTGAATGAGACATAAAAACAGGAAAAGCGAGGAAGAAACTTATGGACATAGTGACTGTGCACAATTTAAAGAAAAGTTTCGGAAAAGGAGAAAGTCAGGTACAGGCTTTAAACGGCATTGACCTTACCATTGAAAAAGGGAAATTTACAGCCATCATCGGCGCTTCCGGATCCGGAAAGACTACCCTGCTGAATCTGATCGGCGGGCTGGATACCCCGATGAGGGAGAAGTGACAGTAGATGGTGTGAAGCTGTCAGGACTTAAGGAAAAGGAACTGGCAGTGTTTCGGCGGAGCAAGGTAGGATTTGTATATCAGAATTTTAATCTGGTGCCTACCCTTACAGTGAGGGAGAATATTCTGTTTCCTTTAAACCTGGCAGGGACCACGCCGGATCCTGTTTTCTTTGGTGAGATCACCGGACTTCTGGGATTGGCAAAAAGGCTGGATGCCTATCCACATGAGCTGTCAGGAGGCGGGCAGCAGAGGGCAGCCATTGCCAGGGCGCTGATGGCAAAGCCATCCATCCTTCTGGCAGATGAACCTACAGGAAGCCTGGATTCCAAAAACGGACAGAATGTGCTGGGGCTCTTGAAACTGTCTGTGGAGAATTACCACCAGACACTGGTGATGATCACCCATAATCTGGAAATCGCCCAGATGGCAGACCGGGTGGTGCGTATGGAAGACGGACGTATCTGCGGGTAGGAGGTAGAGCCATGCTTGCGAATAACAATCTGAAAATATGCAGGACGCTGGTGAAACGGGAATTCCGGTTCCACCGGGTGAGAAGCCTGCTTCTGGTAATTGCAGCAGCCCTGGTCACTGCCCTCTATACCTTTGTGTTTCTCATGGGAACTGCGGTGGAAGAAGCCTATTTACTGAGCTACGAATATAATTATGGCTCTACCAGCCATATCCTCTATACAGGTCTCACAGAAGGACAGGCGGACGCTGTGGCGGAGAATGCAGGAATTAAAAGTACGGTGCGGCTCAGTACCATCGGACAGCTTACGGATCCCATGGTAGGACAAAGGCTGATCAAGCTGGCAGTGACTGACAGGGATTACGCGGAAACCGTGCTTTCTCTTCCCACGACAGGAAAAATGCCGGAAGAAAAATATGAGATTGCTTTGGATGAATTTACCATGAACTCCCTTGGCATCGCACATGAACTTGGGACTCCGGTATCTCTTCAGTGGACAGATCCTGAGGGAACGGCTCACACCACAGATTTTACTCTGTGCGGCTGGTGGGAAAGCTCCACCAATTTTACAGAGGCATGCGCCTGGATCACAGAGGGTACTGCACGGTCCTTGGTACCAGGATATCGGGATGCAGACGCACACAATGTCACTTTAGGCGTGACACTGCATCAGCCCCGGAATCTGGGTCAGGCAGCTCAGGAAATTTTAGATACCCAGGGAGTCTCAGGCGTCAGCTTTACTACTAATCTGTCTTATAATCAGGCACTGATGGATAACAGCCGCAAGACAGGCTTTTGGGAAAGGTATCTCCTATTGAGGCTCTGCGCATGAGTGATGCTTCCGGAAACGGAAAGAAAAAGACAAGACACAGTACAAAAGGAGCGTCTTTGGCAGGTATGGCTTGGGCAAATCTGGGCAGAAACAAAAAGCGTACTGTCACAGTTATCTGCTCTCTGACCCTGGGGCTTGTGCTGCTCAGCTGCTTTTATGCCAAGAACGCCGCGTTTGATATGGAGAAATATCTCGCAGACCTGACAGTGGCAGATTTTGAACTGTCTGACGCTACCAATGAGGATTACGTCGGAGGTTATGATCCCCAGGGAACCACACTGAATGCAGAGCTGACGGAACAGATGGAAAATCAGGAAGGAACAGAGGCTGTGGGACATTTGTATTCCAAACGCACAGACTGGATTCTGGATGATGAAACAGCCCAAAACATTGATAATTTTTATACAGAAGATATGCTGAAGGACTGGGCGACCTATGATCCTGCCGGGGCAGAAGAAGTCACTGCGGCACTTCAGGACCGGCAGGCAGGTGCTGTGCTGTACGGAATGGACGGAATTCCCCTGGATACCATCACACAGCAGCAGTATCTCATGCAGGGAGAATTTGATGCAGATGCCTTTTCAGGCGGAGATTATGTCCTGGCAGTGGGACCTTCAGCCGACCCGGATCAGAAGTATTCCCTGCTTCCTGCGCCCTCAGTGGGAAGCCAGGTGACTCTGGACGGAAAATCCTACACAGTCATGGCAGTGGTTTATCCTCTTACCCCTGTTATGGAAGGGGCCAGTGAAAAAGGAGCGCCGCAGGTGCTGGAACTCTCCTTTATCCTTCCTCTGGATACCTTTCAGGATCTGTACCCGGATGTCTCCATGCGCAAGCTTTTTGTCAATGTGGATGACGCCCATCTGGGACAGACACAGGAATGGCTGGAAGAGTATACCGGGACTGTGGATACCAGTCTGCCTGTAACATCGCGGCAGACTATGGCAGAGCAGTATGAGGCAGAAACCCGCTCCTCTGCGGTAATGGGAAATGCGGTGAGCATTATTATCGCGCTGGTAGGTATCCTGAATTTTGTCAACTCCATGATCACTGCCATTGTTTCCCGCAGGAGGGAATTTGCCATGATACAAAGTGTAGGCATGACCAAGAAGCAGCTTTGCAGGATGCTGGTGTATGAGGGGCTGTACTATGCGGGCATTACTCTGGCTGTGTCCTATGCAGTCAGCGCTCTGGCTGTGGGAGTGGTGATACGTGCCATGGTAGCGGGAGGATTTACTACCTTTCATTTTACACTCCTGCCTTTGGGAATATGTACTCCTGTCCTGCTTATTTTTGCGGTACTGATTCCTTTCCTCTGCTTTAAAAATCTGGAAAAACAGAGTATCGTGGAAAGACTGCGGATGGAATGATCCTGCTGCGGAAAAATAAAAATGTATAATGAAAATAGGGAGACTGCGGATTTTCCGCAGTCTTTTTGTATAATAATACCTTAAAAATTTCAATGTAAAGGAAAAAATATTCTATGTTTTTTGAGAGGTATGTCAGATATACTGTCAATATCAACAAGGAACACGGAAAATAGTGTGAAAAGAAGGGAGAAATTGTATATGAAAAAAAAATTAGCGTTATTGACCATGGCAGCACTTCTGGGCGTATCTGCCGCAGCCTGCGGATCCGGCGGAGATACTTCTGCTTCAGGAGATTCCGGTTCTTCAACCACACAGGAAAGCAGCTCTTCTGATTCAGGATCTTCTGTGGCAAACAAGGACAAACCTCTGGTATGGTTTAACCGCCAGCCTTCCAACAGTTCCACAGGAGAGCTGGATATGTCAGCTCTCAGCTTTAATGACAATACCTACTATGTAGGATTCGATGCAAATCAGGGAGCAGAACTTCAGGGTACTATGGTCAAAGAGTACATTGAAAAAAATATTGATACCATTGACCGTAATGGCGATGGAACCATCGGTTATGTACTGGCTATCGGCGATATCGGACACAATGATTCCATTGCCCGTACAAGAGGTGTCCGCAAGGCGCTGGGTACAGGGGTGGAAAAAGACGGCTCCATCAACAGTGATCCTGTGGGAACCAACACAGACGGTTCTGCTTCTGCTGTACAGGACGGAACACTGGAAGTAAACGGAAAGAAATATGTCGTTCGTGAGCTGGCTTCTCAGGAAATGAAAAACTCTGCGGGAGCTACCTGGGACGCTGCTACAGCAGGAAATGCAATCGGAACCTGGTCTTCTTCCTTTGGAAAAGAAATCGATGTGGTAGTTTCCAATAATGATGGAATGGGAATGTCCATGTTTAATGCATGGTCTAAGGATAACAAAGTTCCTACTTTCGGATATGATGCAAACAATGATGCAGTTGCGGCGATCGCAGAAGGCTATGGCGGAACCATCAGCCAGCATGCAGACGTACAGGCTTATCTGACACTTCGTGTTCTGCGCAATGCTTTAGACGGTGTTGATATCGACACAGGTATCGGTACACCGGATGACGCAGGAAATGTCCTTACTGATGACGTTTATACATACAATGAAGAACAGCGTTCCTACTATGCATTAAACGTTGCAGTTACTGCAGACAATTACAAAGATTTCACAGACTCCACAAAAGTCTATGAGCCGGTATCCAATCAGCTTGACGAGAGCAAACATGCTTCCAAGAAAGTATGGCTGAACATTTACAATGCAGCAGATAACTTCTTAAGCGCAACCTATCAGCCGCTTCTTCAGAACTATGATGACCTTCTGAACCTGGATGTGGAATACATCGGCGGTGACGGACAGACAGAGTCCAATATTACAAACCGTCTTGGAAATCCGGGACAGTATGATGCGTTTGCAATTAACATGGTTAAGACAGACAACGCAGCTTCCTATACAGCATTACTGAGCCAGTAATGGATGGCAGGTAAGTAACGGGGCTGACGCATGAGCCGGATAAGACTGATGCGTCAGCCTTACTTATAGGAAATAACAATATTTACAGATACAGGAGTAAAAAGAATGGAAGATAAGAAAGAGGATATTGTCTTATCGATACGCGGTATGAGCAAATCCTTCGGCCGAAACAGGGTTTTGGACCACATCAATCTGAATGTGAAGCGGGGCACTGTTATGGGGCTGATGGGAGAAAACGGCGCCGGTAAGTCAACAATGATGAAGTGCCTTTTCGGAACCTACCAGAAAGACGAGGGCACCATCTTCCTTGATGGAAGAGAAGTAAATTTTTCCGGACCCAAGGATGCTCTTGAAAACGGCATTGCCATGGTACATCAGGAGCTGAATCAGTGTCTGGAGCGTAATGTGATCGATAATTTATTCCTGGGACGATACCCGGTAAATTCCATGGGTATCGTGGATGAGGGAAGAATGAAAAAAGAAGCCTCCGAGCTTTTCAGAAAACTGGGGATGACGGTGAATCTGACGCAGCCTATGAGAAATATGTCTGTATCTCAGAGACAGATGTGTGAGATCGCCAAAGCGATCTCCTATAATTCTAAGGTGATCGTTTTGGACGAGCCCACATCTTCTCTGACTGTGCAGGAGGTAGATAAGCTGTTTGAAATGATGCGGATGCTGAAAGAACAGGGAATCGCTCTTATTTATATCTCTCACAAAATGGATGAGATTTTTGAGATCTGTGATGAGATATCTGTCCTCAGGGATGGCAATCTGGTCATGACCAAGAGTTCAAAAGATACAGATATGAATGAGCTGATCTCCGCCATGGTTGGACGTTCTCTTGAGAACCGATTCCCGCCGGTGGACAATAAACCCGGGGAAGTGATCCTGTCTATTCAGAATCTGTCCACCAAGTATGAACCCCATCTTCAGGATATTACTTTTGATGTAAGAGAAGGGGAAATTTTCGGACTGTACGGTCTGGTAGGTGCAGGGCGGACAGAACTTCTGGAAACCATCTTCGGTGTCCGGACCAGGGCGGCAGGACGAGTATATTTCAATAAAAAACTGATGAACTTCAGCAGTGTCAAAGAAGCTATGGATCACGGATTTGCCATGATCACAGAGGAGCGAAAGGCAAATGGCCTGTTTCTGAAGGGGGATCTTACTTTCAATACGACCATTGCCAATCTGAGACAGTATAAATCTGGCATAGCCCTTTCTGATTCCAAGATGGTCAAGGCAACTGCAAAAGAAATCAAGATCATGCATACCAAATGTCTGGGACCGGAAGATATGATCTCCAGTCTTTCCGGAGGCAATCAGCAGAAGGTCATTTTCGGAAAATGGCTGGAACGCAGTCCTCAGGTGTTTATGATGGACGAACCTACACGAGGAATTGACGTAGGCGCCAAGTATGAGATCTACGAGCTGATCATTAATATGGCAAAACAGGGCAAGACCATTATCGTTGTCTCATCCGAGATGCCGGAGATCCTTGGAATCACCAACCGTATTGGTGTAATGTCCAACGGACATCTTTCCGGAATTGTCAATACAAAAGAGACAAATCAGGAAGAGCTGTTAAGGCTCAGTGCGAAATACCTATAAAGTGAGGGAGATGAACGGATATGTCAAATGAAAACAGTAAAATCCTTACGGCAGAACAGGAATTAGAACTGCGCAGGCCTATTGAGGATTATGTGGGAAAAATTCAGAAAAAGATTGACAGCCTGAGAGCGGACGGCACGGACAAGGTTGTTTCTCTTCAGAATCACATGGACGGGATTAAAAGAGACCGTACCCTGTCAAAAGAGGAGAAGGAGTCCAAGCTGGAAGAGGACCGGTCAGAGCTGGAAAAAGCAAAAGCTGTAGAGGCAGGTAATAAAGAGGAAATTTCAAAGCTGATCGCTGATGCGGAAAACTACCTCAAAGCTCATTTCGAGAAAGACTATTACCAGCGGGTAAAGGAAAGCTGTGAACAGGAAAAAGCAGCTGCAAAAGAAAAATATCGGAGAAATGTGGCAAAACTGGGCAGAGAGCATCAGGCAATCATATCAAAGATTTCCGATCATCAGGAAATCAAAGACGAAAAATATGTATATAAAAACCGTCTTTTCGATGCCAAGATGGAACTGGATAAAGATCTTCAGCAGATCAAGGACAGAAAACATGCCGCTTACAGCTTTAAGTATCATCTCATTGATCTCCTGCGTATGTCAAAATTTACTTTTTTGGAGACAAGGGCGCAGAAATGGGAAAATTATAAGTATACTTTCAACCGCAGGAAATTCCTTCTGCAGAATGGTCTGTACATTGCCATTGTGCTGATTTTTATCATGCTGTGTATCATCACTCCTATGGTAAAAGGGTCACCGCTGCTTACTTATAATAATGTGCTGAACATTTTACAGCAGGCTTCTCCAAGAATGTTCCTTGCCCTGGGTGTTGCAGGCCTGATCCTCCTTACCGGTACAGACCTTTCCATCGGGCGTATGGTTGGTATGGGTATGACTACGGCAACCATCATCATGCACCAGGGGGTAAATACAGGCTCTGTTTTCGGACATGTCTTTGACTTTACAGGAATGCCCATTGCAGCAAGAGTAATTCTGGCACTGGTAATGTGTGTGGTTTTATGTACATTCTTTACTACTATTGCAGGTTTCTTCACAGCTAAATTTAAGATGCACCCCTTTATCTCCACCATGGCAAATATGCTGGTGATCTTCGGACTTGTAACTTATGCCACCAAGGGTGTATCCTTCGGAGCCATCGAGCCTGTGATCCCAAATATGGTGATCCCGAAAGTGAATGGATTCCCTACTATTATCTTATGGGCAGTCGTGGCGATTGCAGTAGTATGGTTCATTTGGAACAAGACTACCTTCGGAAAGAATCTCTATGCAGTGGGCGGCAACCCGGAAGCGGCAGCTGTTTCTGGTATCTCTGTATTCCGCGTGACAGTAGGTGCATTCGTTCTGGCAGGTATTCTCTATGGATTCGGTTCCTGGCTGGAATGTGCACGTATGGTGGGTTCCGGTTCTGCGGCTTACGGGCAGGGCTGGGAAATGGATGCCATTGCAGCCTGCGTAGTAGGAGGCGTATCTTTTACCGGAGGTATTGGTAAGATTTCAGGCGTAGTGGTTGGTGTGATCATCTTTACAGCGCTTACCTATTCGCTGACGATTCTGGGTATTGATACGAACCTGCAGTTTGTATTCTCAGGTATTATCATCCTTGTGGCAGTTACCCTTGACTGTCTGAAATATGTTCAGAAGAAATAGTCTCTGACTTTTACAGGACTGTTCTGCGAAACAAAAATTTTGAATGGTTTCGTGGAATGGTCCTGATTTTTTCTGAATATTTACATTTTTTTGTGCATTTGTTATAATAGTCGTATAAGAAAAATACATATGTGCGGAGAAAAAAGATGGATGCTTATACAGTACTTTTGGTAGATGATGAAGAAGATGTAATACATGTCATTATGAAAAAAATAGACTGGGAAGGGCTGGGATTTTCTGTGATCGGGTACGCGGTCAACGGGGTAAAGGCACTGGAGATGGTGGAAGAATTTCAGCCGGATGTAGTGGTGACAGATATCAAAATGCCTTATATGGACGGCATGGAATTATCCGGGCATATCAAGAATGAATTCCCCGCCACAAAAATTCTGATCTTTACAGGATTCGATGAGTTTGAATACGCAAAAGAAGCAGTGCATTTGGAAGTCGAGGAATATATTCTGAAACCAGTGAATTCCGGGGAGATTACCCGCATATTCACCAGACTGAAACAAAAGCTGGACCAGGAGATCAGCGAGAAAAGAAATGTGGAGGTCCTTCAGAATTATTATCTGGAATCGCTGCCTCTTCTGCAGGCAAACTTTTATACTTCTCTGATCGAAGGAAGAATTGGGGAGGACAAACTTTCCAAGTACATTTCGGACTACCAGATTAGCTTTGAACATCCTTTTCTTTGCTGTCTGGTGATCCATACATCAGCCAGCAGGATCCCGGAAAATATGACGCCGCTGCTGTTGGCAACCTCAGTCCAGAAGCAGGCGGAAGAATATTTGGGAGAGAGATGGAGGGCAAAATGTTTTGCCTATCTGGGCAATACGGTTCTGATCGCTCAGCTGAAGAGAGAAACGGAGGTTTCAGAACTGACGGATGACTGTGACAGGTTCTGCCGTTATGTCCGCCGCATGGTGGGCGCGGTGGTCACTGTGGGAATCGGTATGGTATGTGAATCCCCCCTTGCTCTTTCACGGTCCTACGCCAGTGCCCGGGAGGCGGTTTCTTACCGGGCTATTTATGGAGCTTCCAGGGCGATCAATATGGGGGAGATTGCCCCAAGACAGATGAGGGGGGCAAAGTCAGACAGTGAGGCAGAGACCGGGAATCTGTTTAAAAAGATCCTGCTGGGGTCAGAGGAAGAAGTAAGAGAAGCTGCTGACAGGTATCTGGAGCAGCTGGCTTTGGGACTGAATTCCCTGCAGCAGCATCACATCGCAGTAATGGAACTGGTAACTGCTATGTACCGTTTTTCTGTGAATCATAAGCTTCCCATGGAAGAAAACTTTGGGGATATGAAAAAACTTTACAGCAGACTTCTTGAGATGGAGCCTACCGGGCTGAGAAACTGGATCATCAACACCAGCCTGGATTTCCGGGAAAAGCTGATCCTGGAAAGAAGCTGTTCTACGAAAACGTTTGTATCCAGGGCGGAGGAATATGTGAGGAGCCACTACGGGGATGAAGAACTTTCTCTGGATACAGTCTGTGAGGTTCTGGGAGTATCCAATTCTTACTTTTCCACTACTTTTAAGAAGGAGACGGGAAAATCTTTCATTGGCTATCTGACGGACTACCGTATGGATCAGGCGTCAAGGCTCCTGATTGAAACCAGTGAGAAAAGCTATGTCATAGCAAAAAATGTGGGATATGCAGATCCTAATTATTTCAGCTATGTATTTAAACGGAGATTCGGGGCATCTCCTTCCAAATACAGAACGGAGCATGGAGAAAGTGAAAACTAAATTTTTCAGTTATATAGAGAAGTTAAAGCCCACAGGAATCCGGTCAGTTCTTATGATCGTATTTTCTGTTATATCGATTTCCCTTATGCTGATCCTGGGGGTTGTACTGTATTTCAGGTTTTCTAATTCTGCACGGCAGGAAACCATACTGAGTACGCAGAAACTCATGGAGCAGACAGGAGAGAATCTGGAGGATTATCTGGTAGCAATGCGCCAGATATCAGATGCGGCTTACTACAGTGTGATCAAAGAGAATGATTTTGCCAAGGAGGAAGAAGTTATACAAAAGGGAATGAATCTCCTATATGAGGTAAATAAAGACAGTCTGCGCAGCATTGCCGTATACAACAATTACGGGAGCCTGATGGCGGCAGAGCCGGTGGTATCCCAGAAAGAGGATCCCAATGTCACCAGGCAGAGCTGGTACAGGAGGGCAATGGAAGAAATGGAAAATATGCATTTTTCTACGCCCCATATTCAGAATCTGTTTGATGATGCCGCATTCCGGTATTACTGGGTGATTTCTTTAAGCCGGGTGGTAGAGCTTACGGAAAACGGAGACAGCCGGATGGGGGTACTTTTGGTAGATATGGATTATTCCGGGATTTCACGGATGATGAATCAGATCAATACCTCCAACAACGGCCAGTATTATTACCTTTGCGACAGCAGCGGGGAAATCATTTATCATCCCCGCCAGGTACAGATCAGCAACAGGATCAGCAGCGAAAACAGCAGTACAGCTGCCGGATATAAAGAAGGAGTCCACAAAGAGAAATTCAATGGACAAAAAAGGACTGTGATCGTCAATACAGTCAGCTATACCGGCTGGAAGCTGGTAGGTGTGATTCCAAACTCTGTCTTTACTCACGGAATGATCAATATGCGGTATTTTATTATTCTTCTGATGCTGCTTACAGCCATGATGCTGATGATCGTCAACCGGGTGGTTTCCGACAGGATCTCCCGTCCTATCCTGAAGCTGAATCATTCAGTGAAAGAGTATGAAGCAGGAGAAAAACCGGATATCTATATCGGAGGATCTCTGGAAATCCGCCATTTAGGATACTCTATACAGAGGTCCTATGAGCAGATTGACCGTCTGATGAAAGAAATCGTCCTGGAGCAGACGGAAAGGAGAAAAAGTGAGCTGGATGCGCTGCAGAGCCAGATCAATCCTCATTTTTTGTACAATGCCCTGGAATCTATTACCTGGATGGTGGAAGGAGAGAGAAACGATGAAGCTGTATTTATGATCTCACAGCTTGCCAGACTCTTCAGAATCAGCCTTTCGAAGGGGCGTACTGTGATCAGCATTAAAGATGAACTGCAGCATGCGGAGAGTTATATGAATATACAGAAAATCCGGTATAAAAACATGTTCTCAGTAGAATTTGATGTGGATCAGGAGGTCTGCTCCTATTGTACAGTAAAGCTGATCCTGCAGCCTATTCTGGAAAATGCCATCAATTATGGAGTCAGCGGTATGGATGACTGCGGAGAGATTAAAGTTACCGGAAGAAAACAGGGAGGAAATATTTTGCTTTCTGTGGAAGATAACGGGATGGGAATGTCAGAGGAGGAAGCAGGCCTTGTGCTTACAGACAGCAGCAGGATCCATAAACATGGTTCCGGGGTCGGGCTGGTGAATGTAAACAACCGGATCCAGATTCTTTTCGGAAAAGAATATGGTCTGCATATAGAAAGCGAACTGGATGAGGGAACCAAAGTTTTCGTCTGTATTCCTGCAGTTCCTTTTACAGAAGAGAACAGAAAGATACTGGAAAAGGGACATCTCTTCAGCAAAGAAGAGATTGCAGATAAGATACAAAGGGCAGATACATATGAAAAACAGTAGAAAAAATTTTATTGTAATCGAAGCAGTGCTGGCGGTGCTGGCAGCTGCCGTGACTGCTGCCATGCTCCAGGGGCAGAATGGAGACCGCCGAAATAAGATTTCGGTGATTGTACAGAATTCTGATGACAGTCAGTGGACGGCTTTTAAATATGGGCTGAAAATGGCGGCCGAGGATGCTGATGCTGAGATGTCTGTGGTCAGCACAGGAAGCAGCCTTACAGCAGAAGAGATGGAGAAGATCATCCAGCGTGAGACGGATAATGGCGCCGATGGTATACTGGTACAGCCTGTTCCGGGAGAAGACACGGCAGAGCTGCTGAAAAAAACAGATGCAAAGATCCCGGTGATGCTGGTGGAATCCGGGATGAAAGCGGAGGGGAAAGACTTAAATCTTTCTGTGGTGCAGCCGGATCACTATGCCTGCGGCAGGGATCTGGCCGAGGAACTTCTGAAAGACTACAGAGGAAATCTCCGGGGAAAGACCATGGGACTTTTTTTGGAAACAGAGGAAACAGAAGCCTCTTTACAGCGTAAAAAGGGATTTTGTGATGCCATAAGGGACGCGGGAGGTGAGATCAGCTGGTCAGTATCTGGTTTTTACGGGGCAGATGGGGAAAAGACGCTGCAGTCACAGCCATGGGTAGATTTTATCATTGCCTTTGATGACAGCAGTCTGACAGCGGCAGGAGAAGCCTCTGCAGCCAGAAATCTTCACGGAGCGCTGGTCTACGGAATCGGAAGTTCCACGGAGGCAGTTTATTATCTGGATACAGGAGCCGCCGAATGCCTTGTGGTTCCCGATGAATTTAATGTGGGATATCAGAGCCTCACAGAGATGGCCGGGAGACTGGAGGAAATTTTTTATGAGACTGAAGAAAAGACAGTTTCTCATACCGTACTCAGAAGAAATACGCTGTTTTCAGAGGAAAATCAAGAGCTTTTGTTTACCATGAGCCAATAAAGGGAGATACTATGAAAAGAAGAAAAATCGCGGCAGCGGTGCTGCTTTTTGCCATAAGCGCGGCAGGAGCTTCCGGCTGCCAGAGCAGCCAGGAGACCTTTGGGGAGAAAGTCTATGCAGGAGTAACATGTTATGATCAGAGTGATACTTTTGTCAGTGAACTTCTGGATTGTTTTAAAGAGGAACTGGAAAGTTATGGAGGAGATACGCTGGAGGTCAATGTGACAGTCCGGGATGCGGCTGGTTCTCAGAGGACACAGAACGACCAGGTGAAGGAACTGCTGGACGGGGGATGCAATGTGCTCTGTGTGAACCTGGTAGACCGGGCTGACCCGTCGGAGATTATTGATCTTGCCAGGGAGCAGGAGGTGCCGGTTATCTTTTTCAACCGGGAACCTGTGGCAGAAGATATGCTCCAGTGGGACAGGATTTATTATGTAGGTGCAGATGCAAAACAGTCAGGGGTCATGCAGGGAGAACTGGCGGCGGATGTCATACAGGGGGACAGCAGTATTGACCGGAACAGAGACGGGAAGATCCAGTATGTAGTCCTGGAAGGAGAGGCAGGACATCAGGATGCTATTATCCGCACAGAGAATGCGGTGGATACTTTAAGGAAGAAAGGAATTCAGCTGGAAAAGCTCAGTTATGGGATCGCCAATTGGAACCGTGCCCAGGCACAGACACGTATGATGCAGATCATCAGTGAACATCCGAATAAAATCGAGCTGGTTCTTGCCAATAACGATGATATGGCCCTGGGAGCTTTGGATGCGTACGAGAAGCTGAATGTTACAGAATCTGCTCTGCCGGTATTTTTTGGTATCGACGGTACAGAGGTAGGGCTTGAGGCAGTGGCAGATTCCAGATTATCGGGAACTGTCTATAATGATAAGGAAGGGCAGGGAGAAGCCATGGCAAAACTGGCGGTTTCCCTTATTACGGGAAAGGGAATGGAAGATATGGAATTTGAGAAGGAGCGGTATGTATATCTTCCCTATTCTAAAGTGACAAGCGAGAATGTGAGTGAATTCATAAGAAAGAGAGAACCGTAAACAGTTTCTCTTTAGATAAATGGAAAAAGAAAAAGCAGGGGATTCCTGCTTTTCTTATTTTCCGGAAAAGGGATTCATCCGGAGGAAGTTTTCTGTCTGGTAAAGGAAGAATTTTACATAGACACGTCGTTTCCTTGGATTGGTGAAAATTTCAGTGGAAATCTTCCAGATGGGGTGTCTTTGACGTCCTCTTAAGATGGGCTGAGCCAGATGAACATTAAAGAAATCAATCATTGGTCCCATAAGGAAAGCCGTGACAACTGTGCCGATTCCTACAAAGCTTAAGACAGCCGGGAGTTTTCCGCCTCCTGCAAGGAAAGCTGCAATGCCCACAGAGACGCAGATAAAGTCACTGATCATACGGCAGGTACGGAATTTTGCAAGCTTCCATTTATGTGCAGCGATCAGAGAAAGAGCATCATAGGTGGACACGCCCAGATCTGCAGTGAAATATAAAGACGCAGCGATGCAGGTAAGAAGAATACCTATGAGCAGACATGCCAGGCGGGCGGCAATCGTCAGCTCGGGAAAGAGATACAGGAAAAATTTATGTGAGTAATCTGCCACATATCCCAGGATGGTCAGATTGATCAGTGTGGCCAGCCCGATGTAATGCCGGTCAATCAAAAAGATAACAACTAAAGTGATGAGAGAGAAGGCGGTATACAGAGTGCCGTAGCTGATGGGAATCAGCTGGTTTAAGCCTGAATTAAAAGACTGATAAGGATCCACTCCAAAGGCAGCGAGTTTAAAGATACCTACGCTGATACCGGATAACAGTACTCCCACAATGCACATGATGATTCTTTTCTTTAACATTTCCATTTCAAAATCCCCACTTTTCCGGCGTGTGTTCCACACTCCAAATAATTTTTCTTTTTCAAACGATTATAATTATAGTAATCAGAATGAGAGAATTCTATAAATAAAATACAAATTTTTATCAATATAGTACCAAAAACGAAAAAGATAGATACTTAGATGATTTATGGAACAGTCACAAAGAAGAGCGTTTTTCAGTATGGAAAATCGACAATTTACATTGTAATAAAAGAGAGATTTTTCTATAATAGATATAGTATCGGCAGATTGTAAAAAACAGGAAACAGGAAAAGTATTTCTTGTTAAAAAATATACAAAAACAAGGAGAGGTTTGCATGGAACATAAAAAAGTTGTGACCAAGCCTTCTCTGGAGGAGGACAAAGTTCACGGTACCAGGGAATTTCCGGTGCAGGTGTATCGGGAGGGGTATGCTCAGTATCCCATGGGGATTATGGATATTCACTGGCACAGATACCTGGAACTTGATATTGTGATAAAAGGGAGGGCAAAGATACAGGAAGGTGACAGAGAATATATTTTGAACCGCGGAGAAGGGATTTTTGTAAACTCCAATGTGCTTCATAAATCCAGGGCGATGGGAAATCCCCGGGAGACAGAGCAGATAAGTGTCCTTTTTGCTCCAGAGTTTCTTGCACCTTTGGAGAGCGATATTTATAAGGAAGAGGTTCAGCCCTTTCTTGGACAGGACGGAATGAGGACAGAAGTGCTTTCTCCGGCAGTTCCCTGGCAGAGAGAAGTGCTCAGGCTTTGCGGTGAAGCAGAGGAGTGCTTCAGAAACATCAGGGGAAAACGTATGGAAATGCATCTGCTGCTGTGCAGGATCTGGAAGATTCTTGTAAATGAGGCAGAAGGACAGACCCCAGAAATCGGAAATGAGAACAGGATCCTCCAGGAGAGAGGGAGAAAAATGCTTTCTTATATAGAAGAACATTATGCAGAACCTGTGACAGCACAGGATCTGGCAGATGCGGCAAAGGTCAGCAGAACGGAGTGCTTCCGGTGTTTCCGGGAAGTAACTGGTCAGAAGCCTTTTGCATATTTAAACCGATATCGGCTGCGGCAGGCAGCAGATCTTCTGAAAAACACCGATCTTTCCATATGTGAGGTGAGCAGCCAGTGCGGATTCAGCTATCAGAGTTATTTTGGAAAATTATTTCGGGAAGCATACGGAATGACACCCTATGAATATCGGAAAATGGTGGACCGGAATCCGGGGCTGGGGGAATTGTAAATGTCTGGATTGTAAGCAGCAGAATGACTGTTTCCACAGGAACAGAAAGTGGTACATTTTACACAGAAACTATAGGATATGTGTAAAATGTATCATTTTTTTTTACTTGTTTTCCAGTATGTTTTATACATATTTAACATTGATTTTCCATAAGTGTGATAGTTTATGGAAATGTTTCCATGTAGAATACCATGTTGTAGGTAATCAATAAATGTAAAATTTTTATGGTAAAAACAAAGTAAACAGTAGGGAGGAGAAACGTTGTGTCAGAAATTATACTGAGGAACGTCTGTAAGCAGTTCGATAAGGAACACTACGCAGTAAAAGATTTTAATCTGGACATTCAGGACCGGGAATTTATTATCTTTGTAGGACCTTCCGGGTGCGGAAAATCCACTACGCTGCGTATGATCGCGGGGCTGGAGGATATCAGTGACGGGGAATTGTGGATCGATGGTGAGCTGTGCAACTATTATGAGCCAAAGGACAGAGGACTGTCTATGGTGTTCCAGAATTACGCCCTGTACCCCAATATGACAGTGTACGGAAATTTGGCTTATGCCCTGAAAATCCGTAAGGTGCCCAAAAAGGAAATTGACGAAAGGGTACATAAAGTTGCCAAGACACTGGAGATTGAACATCTTCTGGACCGTAAACCTGCAGCACTTTCAGGAGGACAGAAACAGCGTGTCGCTATCGGAAGTGCCATTATCCGGAAACCCAAGGCTTTTCTTATGGACGAGCCTTTATCCAACCTGGATGCCAAGCTGAGAGCTCAGATGCGTGTCGAACTTGCAAAACTCCATAAAGATCTGGCAACAACCATCATCTATGTCACCCATGACCAGACAGAGGCCATGACCCTGGGAACCAGGATCGTTGTTATGAAAGACGGAGTGGTACAGCAGGTGGAAGCACCCATCCAGCTTTATGATAATCCTGCAAATCTTTTTGTAGCAGGGTTTATCGGTTCTCCTTCCATGAATTTTTTCGACGCCTATGTGGAAGAGGAAAAAGGAAAAACCGTGCTCTATCTGGGAGATCAGTCAGGCAGCAGAAAGGTATACTTAAAAGGTGAAAAAGCAGAAATTGCCAGAGCAAGGGAACTTCACAAGAAAGTAATCCTGGGAATCCGCCCGGAAGATATTTATGAACAGAAAGACGCGGAGGAGAGAGGAATCCTGGAAGATACCGTGGGCGTGGAGGAAACCATAACTGCCAGAGAGATGCTGGGAGCAGAAGTCATTCTTTACTTTGATAAAAAAGGTAAGTCTCATGCAGTAAAACTCAGCCCGGAAAATCAGACACAGACCGGTGAAAAGATCCGATTTTATTTTGATCCGTCCAGAATCCATATTTTTGATCAGGGAACAGAAGAAAATATCTTTTACAGGGAGGAGATCAGGTAAAATGAATACAGAAAAAAAGAAAAAACTGAACTGGACCCCATACTGCTATCTCATACCATGTATGCTGGTGTTCGCCGTATTTTTGTTCTATCCGTTTTTCAAAACTATTTATCTGAGCCTTTTCCTCACAGATAAAATGGGACAGGCGAAGATTTTCGTAGGTCTGGAAAATTACATAGACCTTCTTACATCGGAATCATTTAGAAACAGTTTAAAAGTAACCTTGATTTTTGTTGTGATCGTTGTGGTGGGCGGCATGCTCCTGGGCCTGATCGCAGCAGTACTGTGCAACAAGGCATTCCCCGGAATCCGGTTTTTCAGTACCGCATATGCCCTTCCAATGGCGATCGCTTCCAGTTCTGCGGCTATGATCTTTCAGATCATGCTGCATCCCACTGTAGGTATTGTGAACAAACTGCTGGGGTTGGATATTAACTGGCTTAATGATCCGGACACAGCCCTTTACTGTGTAGCAATCCTGACTGCCTGGCTGAACAGCGGCATCAATTTCCTTTATTTTTCAGCAGGTCTTGGAAACATTGACGAGACCATCTATGAGAGAGCTTCCGTAGACGGAGCCAGCGGTGTGCAGCAGTTTTTCAGTCTGACACTGCCGGGACTTTCTCCCATTATGTTCTATACACTGGTAGTAAATATTATCCAGGCATTTCAGTCCTTCGGACAGATTAAGATCCTGACAGAGGGAGGTCCTGATGAAGCTACCAACGTTATTGTGTATTCCATTTACCGCGACGCCTTTTTTAACTATCGGTTCGGAAGCGCGGCAGCTCAGTCTGTGATCCTGTTCATTATCGTTATGATCATCACACTGATCATGTTCCGCATTGAAAAGAAAGGAGTAAGCTACTAATGAGTCAGTCAAATGAAATGGCATTAAAAAGCCAGAACACCATCAGTAAAGAAGAGCTGCTGGCACTGAAAAAGGAGATGAATGCCAAGGCTTTTACAAAGAGAAGGATCCGCACAGGTTCCCGCCTGGTATTTAATATAATAGTAGCTTTTATCATGCTGCTTCCCCTGCTCTATGCGATCAGCATTGCTTTTATGCCCTCAGGGGAGCTCTTTACCACAGAATTAAACCTGGTGCCAAAGAATCCTACGGTGCAGAACTTTATCGACGCATTTACCAATGTGCCTCTGATCCGCTTTATCCTCAATTCCTTTATTATGGCAGGCAGTATTACCATCGGACAGATCATTACCTGTGCTCTGGCAGCCTTCGCCTTCTCTTTTCTGGAGTTTAAAGGAAAAGGAATTCTGTTCATGGTGGTCATGGCTACTATGATGGTTCCCGGAGAAGCAACCATTATTTCCAATTATCTGACTGTAGGTAATCTCGGAATGCTGGATACTTATCCGGTACTGATCGTACCTTACCTGACATCAGCAATGGGAATTTTCCTGTTCCGTCAGTTTTATATGTCCTTCCCTATGTCTTTGTACGAATCTGCAAAGCTGGACGGATGCAGTAACCTGAAATTTATTGTCAGGATCCTGATCCCGCTGACAAAATCCGCCATCGGAGCTATGGCAGTATACACTTTCATTAATGCATGGAATATGTATATGTGGCCGCTGCTGGTAACCGGCTCCAATGACATGAGAACGGTTCAGATCGGTATCAGTATGCTGAACAGCGTGGACTCCCAGTCCATCACCATGATGATCGCAGGTGTGGTAATCGTAATCATCCCCTCAATTTCCATCTTTATTGTGGGACAGAAACAGCTGATCCGGGGGATGTTCTCCGGCGCGGTAAAGGGATAAGCAGTAAAAAGTTAAGGATAAGGAAGAAAAAAGGAGAGAAAACATGAAGAAAAAAATCGTATCACTGGTATTAGCCGCAGCAATGGCCGCAGGTGCTCTGACAGGCTGCGGAGGCGGAAAGACTCTGGAAGAGCAGCAGGCAGCTGCTGCGGGAGGCAGCACGGAGGAAGGTGCAGAAGGAGATTCTGCCCAGAGCGTATCCATGGCAGCTGCAGATGAAGTGGACGGAACAGAAATCACCTTCTGGCATTCCATGGGCGGTGTTAATGGACAGGCCATTGATGAGCTGGTAAAACGGTTTAATGAGGAAAATGAATTAGGGATCACAGTGGTATCCGAGTATCAGGGAGAATATGATGATGCGCTGAACAAACTGAAAAGCGCGCAGATCGGCAATATGGGAGCAGACCTGGTACAGGTTTATGAGATCGGTACAAGATTCATGATCGATTCCGGCTGGATCATTCCCATGCAGCAGCTGATCGATGAAGACAGCTATGATCTTTCTCAGATCGAGCCCAATCTGGCTGCTTATTATACTATCGACGATCAGTTATATTCCATGCCCTTTAACTCCTCTACACCTCTGATGTACTACAACAAGGATATGTTTGACGCGGCAGGCATCACAGAGATTCCCACCAGCCTGGAGGGGATTGAAGCCATCGGAGACCAGCTGCTAAACGAAGGCGGAGCAGGAGAAGTGATGTCACTGTCCATCTATGGCTGGTTCTTTGAACAGTTCCTGAGCAAACAGGGACTGGATTACGCAAACAACGGAAATGGAAGAGAGGAAGCTGCAACAGCAGTTGCCTTTGATGAAAACGGCGGCGCGGCAAATATCCTGAATGCATGGAAATCTCTCAATGACAAAGGGTTTGCTCCTATCGTAGGGAAAGGCGGAGATGCAGGTCTGGCGGATTTCTCAGCAGGAAAATCTGCCATCACCCTGGCTTCCACTGCTTCTTTAAAACAGATCCTGCAGGATGTGAACGGAAAATTTGAAGTAGGTACAGCTTACTTTCCGTCAGTCAAAGACGGCGATGAGGGCGGCGTATCCATCGGAGGCGCTTCTCTCTGGACGCTGAACAATGAGGATCCTAAGAAGTTAAGAGCAACCTGGGAATTCGTAAAATTTCTGGTATCTCCGGAATCTCAGGCTTACTGGAACGCTCAGACAGGGTATTTTCCTGTAACTGTAGCAGCTCAGGAGGAGCAGGTATTCAAAGATAACATTGCCCAGTATCCTCAGTTCCAGACAGCGATCGATCAGCTCCATGATTCCTCACCGGAATATGTGGGCGCATTGTTAAGCGTATTCTCTGAGGCAAGGGCAACCGTAGAATCTGAGATAGAAAGCCTGTTAAACGGTGAAGTGGATGTGGATGAGGCTGTGACCAATATGGCTGATACCATCAACGAATCCATCGAAGAATACAATCTGGTAAATGAATAGAAAAAGGGTTATAATAAGGCTGCCGCTTTGAAAAAGGCGGCAGCCTTATTCGTGGCGATAGGCGGTTCACAGAAAGTGACGCCTATTGTGCTGTTCAGAGATAAAGAGAAAATCACGAACAGATCAGGAGGAGAAGATCATGACACAGATATTTGCGCACAGAGGCGCCAGCGGATATGCGCCGGAAAATACTTTAGAGGCATTTTCACAGGCAATGGAGCAGGGGGCAGACGGGATCGAGCTGGATGTACAGTTTACAAAAGACAGGCAAATTGTGGTAATCCATGATGAGACCATTGACAGGACCAGCGGCCAGAAAGGCTATGTGAGAGACTACACACTGGAAGAATTAAGGAAAATGTCTTTCCACAATCACATGGAAAAATACAGGGGAATCCGTATCCCTACCCTTAAGGAAGTCCTGGATCTGATCAGACCGGGAAAAATGAAGATCAATATTGAACTAAAGACCGGGATTTTCTGGTATGACGGGATTGAAAAAGCAGTGACAGAGCTGGTGGACAGGGAAAAGTTCAAAGACAGAGTGATTTATTCTTCCTTTAACCACTACAGCATTCGAAAAATACAGGAGCTGGTGCCAGAGGCAGAGACAGCGTGGCTGTTCAGCGATGTGATCCTGGATGTGGAAAAGCGGGCTGCAGAGAATCACATTGATGCCCTCCATCCCGCAGTGTATCACATGAAAATGGCAGACCTTGCGGACCGTTATTTAAACAGCGGACTGAAAGTGCGTGTCTGGACCGTTAATAAAGAAAAGGATATGCGCCTGTTCATGGAAAAAAACGCGGAGGCTGTGATCACGAACTATCCGGACAAAGCCCTCCAGATCCGAAAGGAGATTCAGAATGCTGAAAGATAAGAAACTGTTTCTTCTGGATATTGACGGTACCGTGTGTATGGGACAGCAGCTGATCAGTGGTACCAGAGAGTTCCTCAAAGATGTGAAGGAGAGCGGCGGGCAGTTTGTCTTTATCACCAACAATGCTACAAGAAGTATTGATGACTATATCCTTTCTTTTCAAAAACTGGGAGTCATGACCAGTCATGCCAATTTTGTTACAGCGTCCTATGCCACTGTGATGTACCTGAAAAAGAACTATCCCGGGAAACTGATCTATGTTATGGGAACCAAATCTTTTGTCCGGGAGCTGAAGAAAAATAAGATCCGGGTGACCACAGACTGTATGGATGAAGACATTGCCTGTGTGCTGGTTTCATATGATAATCAGCTGACCTATGAAAAGATTCAGGATACCTGCGAGGTGCTCAGTACCAGACAGGTGGACTATCTGGCTACTAACCCGGATTATGTATGTCCCATAGAGTTCGGATATGTGCCGGACTGCGGGGCAATCTGCCAGATGCTGGAACATGCGGTGAAAAGAAAACCGCTTTATATTGGAAAACCGGAGCCTGCCATGATTGAATATGCTTTGAAGCTGAATCATTTCTCCAGGGAAGAGACCCTTGTGGTGGGAGACCGTCTGTATACAGATATTTTAAGCGGTCATCGGGCAGGAGTGGACACTGCCCTGGTTCTTACCGGAGAGGCTACCAGGGAAGAGGCAGAGACCTGTGGATATCCGCCCACCTATATTTTTTCTTCTATTGAGAGTCTCCACAGAGAGTGGAAATAGCAATCATAATCAGAAACAGCAGGAAACAGGCGCAGTGCTGCCGAAGGGCAGAAAAACGGCGCCTGTTTTGCAGTGTTATAAAATTTCCCGCAGTCTTGCTGTTTTTCTATATTCTCCCGGTGTACATCCGTAGCAGCGCAGAAATAATTTGGAATAATAGCTGAGATGGACAAATCCGCAGGAGAGGGCAATCTGGGTAATGCTCATGGCAGTATTTTTCAGCAGATGGCAGCTTGCCTTCAGCCGGTAGTGATTCAGAAAGTCAATGGGAGACTGCTGCAGGTACTGACGGAATACAGAGCAGCATTTACTTCTTCCTACATTTCCGGATCTGGCAATGTCTTCCAGGGAAAGTTTTTCTCCGTAATGCTGGCATATGTAGGAGACCATGGCTCTCTGGATGGACAGATCAGAGACAGGCTTTTCTTCCTGCCCCTTTCTTTTCTGGACCGGAAGGACGCCTTCTTTTTTCAGAATATGGCGCCACACCTGACTTAAAATTCCCAGGACTTCCAGTTCATATCCCTGTTCCCCTTCTTCTTTTACCTCTAAAACAGAGGCGAGAGAAGTTTTTATTTTTTGAGAAAAGGGGTCAGAGGAGGGAAAAATCAGGTATTCCAGAGAGTTGTTTTTGAGAACCGGGCTGATGTAATTATCATAGAGCAGGGGACTTGGAGCGAGCAGCAGAGGATGGCAGAGTATGCAGGTGAAAATGCATTCTCTCCTGTTTACAGAATACCCGTAGTGCATCTGCCTGGCATTTACCATCAGACAGTCCTGTGCTTTTAAGTGTACCCGTTTTCCGTTTATCAGATAATACATTTCTCCTTCCAGTACATGGATCCATTCAATATCTTCGTGCCAGTGACATAGGGCACGCATATCCGGATAAGAGGAAAGACGGCCTTTGCGTATATAGAGAGGAAGGCCGATTTGGTCATAATGGACGATCTCAGAAGCGTCCTGCATAACATCTGTACTGATTACTTTCTGATTGCCTGTTTCAGCCATAACAAAAGCTCCTTTTCGTGTACGATTGTTATAAAAAATAAAGACAATAATGATAGAAAACCTTTTCTTAAGATAATATTATTATAACACAAGAAAATGGCGGGAGGTGAAAGAAAATGAAGAATGAAAAGAAACTGTTTTACAGGAAATTAGTTTCCCTGGTACTGCCCATTGCAATGCAAAATCTGATGACTGCGCTGGTCAGTGCTTCGGATGCGCTGATGCTTGGATTTCTGGATCAGAGTTCCCTGTCGGCAGTATCTCTTGCCACGCAGGTGCAGTTTGTGCTGAATCTGTTTTTTGCTGCCCTGACCATTGGAGCTACAATTCTTGCAGCACAGTATTGGGGAAAGGGAGATACGGAATCCGTAGAAAAGGTTTTGGGGATTGTATTGAAAATTTCGGTGCTGATCGGTTCCCTGTTTTTCCTGGCAGCGCTTGTCTGTCCGGGAGTGCTGATGCATATTTTTACCGGGGAGCAGGATCTGGTGGAAAAAGGCGTGGTCTATCTGCGCGTGGTCAGCTGGTCCTATTTATTTATGAGCATTTCTCAGATTTATCTGTGTATTATGAAAAACACAGGGAGAACTTTAAAGAGCACAGTCTATGGTTCCACTGCCGTGGTGCTGAACATTGTGCTGAATGCAGTGCTGATCTTCGGTCTTCTGGGATTTCCCCAAATGGAGATTGCAGGGGCTGCCCTGGCGACTGTGATCGCCAGAGGAGTGGAACTGCTGTTGGTCATTCTGGAAGATGCCAGGTCAAAGACCGTAAAGATGCGGTGGAAATATTTGATCCACAGTGATAAAATTTTGAAAAAGGATTTTTATCATTATACAGCTCCGGTTATGGCAAATGAACTGGTGTGGGGATGTGGATTTACCATGTTTTCTGTCATTATGGGACATCTGGGAAGCGATGCGGTGGCAGCCAATTCACTGGCAAATATTGTAAAGAATATTATTGCCTGCATCTGCCTGGGAATCGGTGCAGGAAGCGGTATCCTTGTGGGAAATGAACTGGGAAGAGGAGAGCTTGCAAGGGCAAAAGAGTATGGAGGCAGGCTGTCCAGAATTGCTGTTCTGTCTGGTGCGGCATCGGGAATCGTGATTCTCCTGTGCAGTCCTCTGGTACTGAAATTTGCTGTGTCTTTAAGTCCCCAGGCCCACGAATATCTTCGGGTCATGCTGTATATGTGTTCCTATTATATGATAGGAAAGTCTGTGAATTCCACAGCAGTTGCCGGTATCTTCTGTGCAGGAGGGGATACCAGATTCGGACTTCTCTGCGACACAGTTGTCATGTGGATGATCGTGGTGCCAGTAGGCGCTGTCGCTGCTTTTGTACTCAATCTTCCGGTTCTTGTGGTTTATTTCCTGCTGAACCTGGATGAGATGCTGAAGCTGCCTGCAGTATACCGGCATTATAAAAAATATCAGTGGGTGAAGGATATCACCAAATAATCTGCAGAAGCAGGAATTTCTGCGGAAAAAATTATTTTAAAAAAGAAAATGAAAAATCAGGAGGAGAATGAGATTATGAAGAATACAGAGAGAAGAGATCAGCAGATGCCTTATATTTCTGACGAAGAGGTTATGAACCAGCAGAAGCCGTGCAGAAGGATCCTGCAGCAGCTGAATACCGTGGATCGTTCAGATTTTGACAAGATCGGAACGCTGGTAAAGGAACTCCTGGGAAAATCTGACGGAGCGTTTATTAATCCGCCGTTTTACTGTGACTATGGATTTAACATTGAGACAGGTAAGAATTTCTTTGCGAATTATAACTGCACCATTCTGGATGTGGCAAAAGTAAAAATCGGTGATTACTGCCAGCTTGCACCAAATGTGGCAATCTACACTGCAGGACATCCCCTTCATCCGGTGGCAAGAAATTCCATGTATGAGTACGGTATTGAAGTTACTATCGGAGATAATGTGTGGATCGGAGGAAACAGTGTGATTCTTCCCGGGGTACATATTGGAGATAATGTAGTGATTGGAGCGGGCAGTGTTGTGACAAAAGATATTCCGGACTGGTCCGTGGCAGCAGGAAATCCGGCAAAAGTAGTGCGCAGGATCACAGAGGATGACATGAAATATTATTACAAAGACAGAGAATTTGATGAAGAGGCATGGGCAGCCGTACAGAAATTTGCAGAAGAACACAAATAACCGTGTTTGAGACAGACTCTGACAAAGAGAGAAAATGGAGGAAGAGCAACGACTGCGGGGCTGACAATGGGAATTTGACAGCAGCAGGGAAAAAGGAATAAAATGGGAGCGTAAATGACATATGCAGGAGGGATATACCTATGAAAAAAACTGTTTATTACCGCTCCCTTTTCTATGTCCTGGGACTGCTGGTCCTGGCTCTTGGACTGATCCTGAATACGAAAGCGGGTCTGGGAGTTTCTCCTATAATCTCAGTGGCGTACAGCATTTCTGAAATTTTCCATTACAATTTCGGTAATACCACACTGGCACTCTACAGTCTTTTTGTATTGATCCAGATGGTTCTGCATCTGATCCGTACCAGAAATGCTGATGCCGCCTCACGGAATATACTTGCCCATGCAGAGAAAATCGATCGAAGGCTGCTGCTTTTTATGGATTTTCTGCAGATTCCTTTAAGCCTGGTCTTTACCAGATTTATGAATTTGTTTTCTTCGGCAATTCCGGAGTTCCCAGAAGACTTCGGACGAACAGAGCAAGGAGTGGCTCTTCGTATCCTGGTGCTGCTCCTTGCCGTTATCCTTACTGGGATTGGAGCTGCCATGTCCCTGAATGTGCGGCTGATTCCCAATCCGGGAGACGGGATTGTCCAGGCGCTCTCCGACTGTGTGGGGAAGAGTGTGGGACTGACCAAGAATTGCTTTGACTTATTTAATATTCTGCTGACGACCACGCTGAGCCTGACCCTCGCCGGTCATCTGGTGGGGATCGGTATCGGAACCATCCTCGCAATGATTGGTGTTGGAAGAACGATTGCAGTGTTCAACCGGCTGTTCCAGGAAAAGATGGCGAGGGCTGCGGGAGTGGAAAGGCAGAAAAGACAGGAAGGAGGGGGAAATTAAGATGGAAATTACAACAGAGATGGTAAAAAGACTGATCAAAGAACAGTTTCCCAAGTGGAGCCATCTGAAAATTTATCCGGTGGAAAAAAGCGGACATGACAACCGCACCTTTCATCTTGGGAAGGAGTTGACTGTGCGTCTGCCAAGTGCAGAGGAATATGCCGGACAGATAGAGAAGGAAAGCCGGTGGCTGCCCTATCTGCAGGAGCATCTGGACTATCCCGTGTCCAAATCAGTGGCAGTGGGAAAGCCTACAGATTACTATCCATTTCCATGGTCCGTCAACTGCTGGATACAGGGGGAGACTTTGCTGGAATGCCCGGCTGCAGATAAAAAGCTGCTGGCGCAGGATCTGGCGGATGCTCTGAGAAAACTGCAGGCAGTGGGATGCGAAGGCGGACCGGGTGCGGGAGTGCAGAATTTTTACCGGGGCGGGAGCCTGAAAGTGTATGAGCAGGAGACACAGGAGGCTTTTGACAAGCTGAAAGACCGTCTTCCCACAGAGATATTGGGTAAAATATGGAATGAGTGCATTGCTGAAAGCTATAGTGGGCAGCCGGTATGGGTTCACGGGGATGTGGCGCCGGGGAATATCCTGATGAGAGAGCAGCGTTTTTGGGGGCTGATCGACTTCGGAGTCCTGGGGACAGGAGATCCTGCCTGCGATTATGCTATGGCATGGACGTATTTCGATACAGAATCCAGGAAAATTTTCCTGCAGGGAATTCCAGAGGACATGGTAAAACGCGCCAGGGGCTGGGCGCTGTGGAAGGCGCTGATCACTTATGAGGATGCTGATCCGTATTTCAGAAAAAATGCTGAGGAGACGGTGAGGGCGATATTGTATGAACACCAGCACGGAGAGTGCGGGAAGGACTTAAATTGAAATATCTGGTTTATATCTGCGAAACCCTGAATTGCGGCATTTTGGACGTGATTGAGTTGGAACATGACGAAATTGCCGCAGAGACAGCAAAGTGAGAAATCGGAAATTGTGGGATGGAAAATAATAATGGATAGAAGATATGAACTAAAAAGATGTGCAAGTATGCTTTCCTATATTTTGAACATGTGCAGTATAGCAACTATAAGTGAAAAACCAATGGGCTCAAATGAACAAGGATTTTCTGGAGCTGCTATGATTCAGCAGGATTTGGGAAAACGGGTCAATGCTCCTTGTGGTAATCAGAAATGGATGGAAAACGTTGCTGGTGCTCTTGCTGAGATTCACGGAAACAACATGAATCGTGGCATAGAAATGCCGTGGCTGCCGCATGCATTTGAAAGATTTTGAAGAACGCTTCAGGAGGTCTTAAAACTGCAAAAAAAATTAGCACTCACCTCTTGACAGTGCTAATAACTGGTGTTATAGTATCACTAGAACAAGAAAATCAAGCAGATTTGACCTTGTGGGCAAGTCATGCGGCAGATAGATCTAAAATGGAGGGATTTTTATGAACATCAGCAAATTCACACAGAAATCACTTCAGGCTGTTCAGGATCTGGAAAAGACAGCTTATGAGTTCGGCAATCAGGAGATCGAACAAGAGCATTTGTTATACAACCTTTTAAAGCAGGAGGACAGCCTGATCCTGAAACTGATTGAAAAAATGGAGATTCAGAAGGAGCATTTTGTTAACCGGATCGAGCAGGCGATCAACGCCAGGACGAAGGTATCCGGCGGGCAGCCTTATATTGGGCAGTATCTGAATAAAGCGCTGGTAAGTGCAGAGGATGAGGCAAAGGCAATGGGAGACGAATACGTTTCCGTAGAACACCTCTTTCTTTCTCTGCTCCGTAATCCCAGCCCGTCCATGAAAAAAATCTGGCAGGAGTACGGCATTACCAGAGAACGTTTCCTCCAGGCTTTAAGCACAGTCAGAGGAAACCAGAGAGTCACCACAGACAATCCGGAAGTGACTTATGATACTTTGAATAAATACGGTCAGGATCTGGTAGAGAAAGCCAGAGAGCAGAAGCTGGATCCGGTCATCGGCAGGGATGGGGAAATCCGCAATGTGATCCGGATCCTTTCCAGAAAGACAAAGAATAACCCGGTCCTTATCGGTGAACCGGGTGTAGGTAAAACTGCGGCAGTAGAAGGTTTGGCACAGCGGATCGTCCGGGGAGACGTACCGGAAGGACTGAAAGACAAGAAGATATTTGCCCTGGATATGGGAGCCCTGGTGGCAGGCGCCAAGTACAGAGGCGAATTTGAGGAAAGGCTGAAAGCTGTTCTGGAAGAAGTGAGAAAGAGCGAAGGTCAGATCATTTTGTTTATCGATGAGCTGCACCTGATTGTAGGCGCAGGTAAGACTGAAGGCGCCATGGACGCCGGCAATATGTTAAAGCCTATGCTGGCAAGAGGCGAGCTTCACTGTATCGGAGCTACGACTCTGGATGAATACCGGAAATACATTGAAAAAGATGCGGCACTGGAGAGAAGGTTCCAGCCGGTCATGGTGGATGAACCCACAGTGGAAGATACCATTTCCATTTTAAGAGGTCTGAAGGAGCGATATGAAGTGTTCCACGGAGTCAAGATCACAGACAGTGCTCTGGTGGCAGCAGCAACGCTGTCAGACCGTTATATTTCCGACCGCTTCCTGCCGGATAAGGCTATTGACCTGGTAGATGAGGCTTGTGCCCTGATCAAGACAGAACTGGATTCCATGCCTACAGAGCTGGATGAAATGCGCAGGAAGATCATGCAGATGGAGATTGAAGAGGCAGCTCTGAAAAAAGAGGATGACCGGCTGAGTCAGGACCGTCTGGTGGATCTGCAGAAGGAAATGGCAGAGTTAAGAGACCAGTTTAACAGCCAGAAGGCGCAGTGGGACAATGAAAAATCAGCGGTAGAGAAGCTGCAGAAATTAAGAGAACAGATTGAGGAGATGAATAATCAGATTCAGAAAGCACAGAGAGATTATGACCTGAATGAGGCGGCAAGGCTTCAGTACGGGGAACTTCCCAAATTGCAGAAGCAGCTGGAGATCGAGGAAGAAAAGACCAAGAACCAGGATCTCTCACTGGTTCATGAAAGTGTTACAGAGGATGAGATCGCAAGGATCATTTCCCGCTGGACCGGCATTCCGGTAGCCAAGCTGACAGAAGGAGAAAGGACCAAGATCCTGCATCTGGAGGAAGAGCTGCACAAGCGCGTCATTGGTCAGGACGAGGGTGTCAGCAAAGTCACCGACGCCATTATCCGTTCCAAAGCAGGCATCAAGGATCCTACCAAGCCCATTGGTTCTTTCCTGTTCTTAGGACCTACCGGCGTAGGTAAGACGGAGCTTGCCAAAACTCTGGCTGCAACCTTATTTGACGATGAGCAGAATATGGTCCGCATTGATATGAGTGAATACATGGAGAAATATTCCGTGTCCAGGCTGATCGGAGCGCCTCCGGGATACGTAGGCTATGAGGAAGGCGGTCAGCTCACAGAGGCGGTGAGAAGGAAACCTTATTCTGTAGTGCTGTTCGATGAAATTGAAAAGGCGCATCCGGATGTATTCAATGTCCTGCTTCAGGTACTGGATGACGGACGTATCACAGATTCTCAGGGGCGTACGGTAGACTTTAAGAATACCATTCTGATCATGACTTCCAACATTGGTTCTACCTACCTGCTGGACGGCATCGAGGAAAACGGTGAGATCAAACAGGAGGCAAGAGATCTGGTAGAGAAGGATTTAAGAGCACATTTCCGACCGGAATTTCTGAATCGTCTGGATGAGATCATCATGTTCAAGCCTCTGACCAAAGAAAATATCGGCGGTATCGTAGATCTGCTGATTTCTGATCTGAACAGGAGACTGAAAGACCAGGAGTTATCTTTGGAGTTGACACCTGCAGCAAAAGATTATATTATTGAAGGCGGATACGATCCCATTTATGGAGCGCGTCCCCTGAAGAGATATTTGCAGAAATATGTGGAGACATTAACTGCAAGGCTGATTCTTTCAGGAAATGTAAGAACTGAGGACAGAATCATCATCGATGTGGAGAACGGCGAGCTGGCAGCCCATACGGAGCAGGTCATTGACGTATAAGATCTGCGCCTGTGTAAAAGGTGTGCAGGCAGCGGTTCCATTTCATGGAAAAAGGAGGCAGTTATGATTCCAAAAGACCCGGTTATGCTTTTAAGCTATGTGAACACACAGCTTCGCGATTATTATTCCTCTTTCGCTTCCTTTTGCGAAGATAAGGAGCTCAATGAGGCAGAGATCGCGTCAAAGCTGGCTGGCATCAATTACGAATACGACGCAGTGAGAAACCAGTTTGTATAAAGAAATGCGAAATCCCGTCAGGCTTGTCTGAGAAGGACAGCCTGGCGGGATTTTTCATGGAATGGAACGGCTGTTCCTGATTGGAAAAAAGATAGATAGAAAACAGGATTGCTTTTACTTCGTTATGCCGATATAATCGGAATTAAAGTGGTGTAATAGTAAAAGAGAGCTGACAAAGTATCGGATTTCTCCCAGCCTGTAAACCGGACTGTCAGAAAAAAAAGAGGAAAATAAAACATGAATCCAACATCTAACTACGAAACAATGAAAAACTCTATGGCATCTGTCTTCCTGCAATACGACCAGAAAGCTATGATACAGAAGTTCTATTTGGAGCATGATGAGAAGAACCTTCACATCCTATTCCTGAGCCGAAAATACCGTATAAACCGTCAAAGCGGGCGGGTAACCTGGTCAGAGGATGCCTTTCAGACAGAGAAAGAAGCGGGATACAACGAAGCCATGACCATCTACGATGTGCTCTGTAATTCCAAAGAGAATTGTCATCTTGCCCATGAATGGGTGAATGTGAGCAGCCTTTCCACGATCCGCGGCGGTACTCTGGCAAAGAGCGGCGGTTTTTTCAGAGACGCGGGGAATGTCTTTGACAAAAGGAGCAAAGCACTTGCTTTAGCCTGTGAGGCACTGGGCGGAAGGAAGATTCCAAAAGGCGATGTGGCTTATGAACTGGATCTGTTTCCCTTTCTTCCCATGGCGCTTCGCTTCTGGGAATCCGATGAGGAATTTCCGGCAAGCCTGCAAATCCTTGTGGACAAAAACATACTGGATTATATGCACTATGAGACTCTGATGTTTGCAATCAGTCACTTGATCGGGCGGTTGAAAGAAGAAATGGAGGGGAAGGAGCAGTTATGAAAAAAATAGTGATCGCAGAAGACGGCCGAACCTTCAGGGAGAGTGAAATTTTGGAGTACCGGTGGTGGTCATTGACCTGTTAAAGAGCGCCATGACTTATAGAGACAGGAAACTGTACTGGGTGAGAATGAATGCGCCTCTTTTAATTTCCAGTGTGATCAAGACCAGGAGAAAGCAAAGGGCAAAAAGCAGAGATTTCCAGCAACACTCTGACAGAATTTTTATAGTTCTGCCGGAGTTTTTTTCTAAAATGACAAAAATAGATAGAAAAAATCATATAAGTTCTATATAATGAGTTACAGAAAATTGAAAATAAAAGAGAGGACAACAAAATGAAAAAGTGGATCGAACTGAAAGACCTGGATAACTACCAGGAGGCAGACATAGAGGAAATCCGTCAGGCGATGGATTTTGCAGTAAGCCAGGTAAAGAGGAATCTGCCGGATTTTACAGAAAAATTCCCGGCGGCAAACAGTGAGAACAACTTTTACACACCAGGACCAAACACAGACTGGACCACAGGATTCTGGACAGGAGAAATCTGGCTGTCCTATGAAAATGCCAGAACAGAGGAAGAAAAAGAATCCTTCAGAAGAGCTGGAGAGATCCAAGTGAAATCCTTTTTAGAAAGGATCCAGAAGAGAGAAAATGTGGACCACCACGATATGGGCTTTCTCTACAGCCTTTCCTGTGTGGCGGCCTATAAGCTGACCGGCATGGAGACAGCAAAGGAAGCAGCCCTTTTGGCGTCAGACAACCTGATCAGCCGCTTCCAGCCCGTAGGAGAATTCATCCAGGCATGGGGGGAGATGGGAGCGAAAGATAATTACCGCTTCATCATTGACTGTCTCTTAAACCTGCCTCTTCTTTACTGGGCATTTGAGGAGACCGGGGAAGAAAAATACCGGGATGTTGCAGAGAAACACATTCATACTGCTCTTGCCAATGTGATCCGTGAGGACGACTCTACCTGGCATACCTTCTTTATGAATCCTGAGACAGGAGAACCGGATCACGGTGCTACCTGCCAGGGATACAAGGATGGTTCCGCCTGGGCAAGAGGCCAGGCGTGGGGGGTGTACGGCACCGCTGTTGGCTACCGTTATACAAAGAGAGAAGAGTACATAGGCTACTTTAAACGTGTGACCAGATATTTCCTGGAACATCTGCCCAAAGATCTGTGTCCATACTGGGATCTGACCTTCGGCGATGGTGACGAAGATGAGGCTAGAGATTCCTCTTCTGCGGTGATCGCAGCCTGTGGTATGCTGGAGATGAGCAAATATATGGAAAAAGAGGACAGCCAGTACTATACCTCTATCGCATTCAAGCTTCTGAAACAGATGATTGTGAACTATGCAGTGAAAGATCCGAAGATGAGCAACGGACAGCTTCTCATGGGAACTTATTCCAAGAAGAGTCCCTACAATACCTGTAATGAATCCGGTGTAGATGAGTGTGTGATCTGGGGCGATTATTTCTATATGGAAGCTCTGCACAGGATCCTGACACCGGACTGGAAGATTTACTGGTAGAAGGAGCGTGAACCGGCATGAGATTCATACCAAAAGATCTTGACTTTGACTTAAGCCCTTACACCGGTCTTACCAGAAAACACTGGATTGATGCAGGAAAATATCTGCTGGAGGGAATCTTTCAGCATGTAAAGGATTTGGATGCGCCGGTGCTGGTGCCCAGATTCGAGACAGAGATCACTTATCCTAACGATGGAACGCCCAAGTGGAAGGAACAGGCAGAGATTTTTGAGGGGCTGGCACGCAGCTTTTTCATTGCTGCTCCCCTGCTTGCCATCCAGCCGGATCTGACAGCTGGGGGCATTCCTTTAAGAGAATATTATAAAAGACAGGTTCTTGCCGTCTGCACACCGGGACATCCTTACTATGTGCTGAGCTTTCAGGATATGCTGGAGCTGGAGGGGGAGAGAGAGCCCTTAAATATGTATCAGCAGACTGTGGAGACCTGCGCTCTGGTGATCTGTCTGTGGATCTGCAGAGATGTGATCTGGGATACCTATACGTCAGAAGAAAAGCGGGTGATCCTGGACTTTATTGCAGGTTATGCGGATCAGGGAACTGTGCCCCAGAACTGGCGGCTGTTCAATATGCTGGATCTGGCGTTCCTTTACAGAAATGGAGAGAAGATCGACGAGGACATAATGCGCCATCATGCCCAGATCATACTCCACTATTATGCCGGAGACGGATGGTACCGGGACGGAGAAAGCTTTGACTATTATTCTGTCTGGGCATTTCAGATGTACACTGCCATCTGGTGCCGTTGGTATGGCTATGAAAAGGAGCCTTACCTGGCAGGGAAATTTGAGGAATATTCCAATGAGCTGATGAAAACATATCCCGCGCTTTTCGATCAGGAGGGCTGGGTCAATATGTGGGGCAGGAGCGGTCTGTATAAATTCGCCGCGGTGTCAGCCTTTGACGGGAATTTCTTTCTGGAACATCCCACGGCAAATGCGGGTCTGGCGCGGAGGATCTGTTCCGGCGCGCTGATGCAGTTTCTGGGAAGAGATGATGTACTCTATGAAGGATCGCTGACCCTGGGCTTTTACCGTACTTTCCCGCCCATGCTCCAGGACTATAGCTGTGCGGAGAGTCCGCTGTGGGCGGCGAAAGCGTTTCTGTGCCTGCACCTTCCTGAAGACCATCCTTTCTGGACTGCAAAGGAGGAGGGCGGCAGCTGGGATCATATGGAGCAAGGAGCGTCTCTTGAGACGGTGCTTAACGGTCCGGGACTGTGCCTTACCAACCACAGGGACAATGGAACCACAGAGCTTCGCAGCGGCAAAGTTATGCGCATGAAGGAAGATGAGAACGGTATCTGTTGTTATGCTAAGCTTGCCTACAGTACCAAATATCCCTGGGAAGCGTTTCTGGGAAATGGAAAAGAGTCGCAGATGTACATGGTCACTGATGAGAAGACCGGAAAGGTCCAGAAGCCCAATGCTCTTTTGTGGCATGGCCAAAAAGAGGGAGTACTGTACCGCAGATGCTTCTTTGACTATGAGGATGCGGTGGAGACCCACTGGAACCATTGTGTGGATCTGGCGGATTTTCCGGTGGCGGAAGGGCTGGTACGAGTGGATAAGCTGCGGCTTTACAAGGCAGGAATCCAGGTAACTCTGGGCTCCTACGGCTTCCCGGACATGGGACAAGTACAAGTGAGAGAGTTTTCGGAAGGGAATACCAGGGCGATCGTCCTGAAGGGATATGATTCCCAGGGAAGGGAAAAGCAGATGGCGATGACCATTTTTTCTGCCTGGGAGGATCTGGAGCTGCTCTCCAGTATCCAGACAAACGCGGACGCAGAGAAGAGTCTGGTGATCGCGGCTTCCTTAAAGAGAGAGAAGCTTTACGGCTATGAACCCTTTGTTATGATCAGCCAGGTCATCACCAGGGAGTCTTTTGAGGATTTTGACAGGGATGAGATTTTCAGCATTGCCAAGATCACTTACACGGATCCGCAAAACTGCGGCGGTTATGGCCCGGTGATCATCCAGATGAAGGACGGGAGAACCATGACAGTGGATTATCTGGGAATCGAAGGCGCCCTGCAGATATAGATTCGCTGATTTTTAGAGCATAAGTAATAGAAAAAGAAAGGAACGAAAAACTATGTTTTGCTTAAAAATAATAGATGCCAATGGAAAGACGGCAGCCCTTGCAAGAGGAGAAAATGAAGTTAATCTGCCGGTGACAAGGGAATATCAGGAAGGAGATACCATCTATCTGGAAATTTCCGAAAAACCCGGATATGTCTGGCTGCAGCTGGACGATGCTCTCGGAAGCAGCCTGGTTTATCTTACAGGAGACGTCCATTATCAGATTCCCTTTGGAGATAAAAGAATCAATCTGTCGCCAAAGGTCTTTTCCGGGGACAAGCATCTGGTGAAGGTGAAGAAAGCAAAAGATTTTGAAATCACAAATTACCGGAATCTGGCAGTTAATGTCAATGACAGCCATGAAAATGATACCTGCTATCCCCATGCGTCCGCAAATGTGGAGACAAGAGGAGAGGCAGTCTTTGCTGCAAAGAACGCTATCGACGGAGTGACTGCCAATATGTGCCACGGAGAATGGCCCTATGCTTCCTGGGGGATTAACAGGAATCCCGATGCAAAGATGAAACTGGACTTCGGAAGAGAAGTGGAGACAGACAGAATTATCATCTATCTCCGGGCAGATTTTCCTCATGATAATTGGTGGAAGAAAATGACAGTAACTTTTTCTGACGGGGAGGAAAAGGAATTCCATCTCATCAAGACAGAGGAGGGGCAGGAATTTCTTTTTGACAAAAAGAAAATCTCCTGGCTGGAGATTTCTCACCTTATCCCTTCCGGGGAACCATCACCTTTCCCGGCACTGGCACAGATTGAAGTGTACGGAACAGAGGCACAGGACTGAAAAAGTATATGACAGAAAACAGCAGAGCAGGAAGAAGAAAGGAGGATACCGGCATGGACCAGAGAAAAGGAAAAAACAGTATAAGTTCGAAACGGTATAACCGAGGATTGGTCCTGCGGCTGATTGCCTCCGGGGAATGTTCTTCCAGGATCCAGCTGTCCAGAACCACCAGGCTGGCGAAAATGACAGTCAGCAATATTGTATCGGAATTTCTGGACAGAGGGCTGATAGAAGAGTCAGAGGAAGAGCTGACAGAAGCCTGCGGCAGGAATCCCAGGAAGCTTACTCTGTCAGAAAATGCACCGAAGGCGGCCGGGCTTTTGATTTTCCGTGACCGGATCGAGGCAGTGCTTTGCACCCTGGATCTGAAGATCCTGGACACAGAGCATGTTTATTTTCAGGAGCTTACAGGAGAAAAAATGATGGAGTATTCTTTTCAGGTCCTGGACCGGATTCTGGAAAAGGAGGAGAATATCCTGGGAATCGGTGCAGCTGTGATCGGGCCTGTGGATACCAGAGAGGGAATCCTTCTGAATCCTCCCAGATTCTACGGAATTGAAAATATAAAGATTCTGGAAGCCTTAAAATCCAGATATCCTTTTCCTGTGTATCTGGATCATGACAACAACAGTGCTGCTCTGGCGGAAAAACTGTACGGAGCGGGAAAGAAATGTCAGGACTTCCTGTTTCTGGGAATTTCCAACGGCATTGGTTCCGGGATCATCAGCAGGGGCGAAGTCTACCACAGTATCAGGGGATTAAGCCCGGAGATCGGTCATGTGAGCATTGACTGCGGCGGTCCTCTGTGTTCCTGCGGCAGCCGGGGCTGTCTGGAGCTGTATGCCAATACCCACGTTGTCCTGAATAAGCTCAGGTCTGTTACCGGACTGCCTCTTGAATTCGGAGAAATTTTTCAGCTGAAAGACCATCAGGGGGCAGAAGAGATTCTGAGCCAGATGGTCAGAGATATCAGTGCTGCTTTAATAAGTACTATGAATCTTTTTAACCCGGAGCTGATCGTGCTGGGACATGACTGCATGGACTGGAGTGATAAATATGTGGAAATGCTGGAGGACCTGATCAATGAAAAGAAAATGGCCCAGGGACAGGAAAGGATTCCTGTGAGAAAGGCACATTTCGGAAAGAACGCCCAGCTTGCAGGAGCAGCGGCAAATGTTGTAAATCAGGTGTTTCAGGGAAAACTTTTATTTTCCTGACAGGGCTTGCGCGGGACAGAAAAATTTTTTCGGTTTTATACAGAAGGCTATTGACAAATAAGCTGGGAATGGTAACATAATAGTACATTTAATTTACTATTAAATCTTGCAGAGAAAATTGCAGAAAGGAGAACATATCCCCATCCGGGCGAAAGAGGGATATGGGAAAAAGCCATGAGCGAAAGAATAAAAAAATATCAGATTGACACACAGGAAAACAGAGCATTCTTAAAGGAAATCGGTGAGAATCTGTTAAGCTTCGGACATAAATTCCCGTCACCGGGAGGAAGTTCCTATTATCTGGGAGACGACGGTACACCGTGGACAGACCGAAACAGAGAAACATGGATCACATCCCGCATGGCCCATGTATACAGCATCGGAATTTTCCTTGGACATGAGGGAAGCGAAGCACTTGCTGATGCAGCGCTGAAAGGACTGAAGGGAGAACTTCACGACAAAGAAAACGGAGGCTGGTATGCAGGCCTGACAGCGGACAATGAGATCGTACCTAACAAACAGTGCTATGCTCATGCCTTTGTGATCCTTGCGGCATGTTCAGAAGTGCTTGCAGGAAGAGAAGGAGCAGAAGAGCTTTTAGAGGATGCGCTGAAGTTATATGATCTGCGTTTCTGGAACGAAGAGGAAGGGCTGTCCTGTGATACCTGGAATACAGAGTTTACTGTTTTAGATGATTACCGCGGATTAAACGCCAACATGCACACAGTAGAGGCTTTTCTTGCTGCGGCAGACACCACAGGAAGAGAAGAATACAGAGTCCGCGCAGGAAGGATCATTGACAGAGTTCTTGGATGGGCTTCTTCTAACAGCTGGAGAATTCCGGAACACTTTACGAAAGAGTGGGAAGCAGATTTAGACTGTAATAAAGAACAGCCTGCCGATCAGTTCAAACCTTACGGGGCAACACCGGGACATGGAATCGAATGGTCAAGACTCATCACACAGTGGGCACTTTCTACATATAAAGAGGACAAAAAAGGTGCAGAGAAATACATCGAAGCTGCTGAGAACCTGTTCAACAGGGCAGTGGAAGATGCATGGAACGCGGACGGCGCGCCGGGCATCGTTTACACCACAGACTGGGAAGGAAAACCGGTAGTCCACGACAGAATGCACTGGACTTTGGCAGAAGCGATCAACACCTCCGCGGTACTGTATCATGTGACAAAGAAAGAGAAATACGCAGAAAACTATGCAGATTTCATGGAATATCTGGATGAGAAAGTACTTGACCATGTAAACGGCTCCTGGTTCCATCAGTTAAATGAGAAGAATGAAGTAATCGGAACGGTGTGGCCGGGAAAATCTGATATTTACCATGCTCTGCAGGCTACTTTGATTCCTTACTACACACCGGAAGTATCCATTGCTCTGGCTGTGAAGAAAGGGCTGGAAGTCTGATCATAAAGTAAAAGAAAAACATCCTTGCTGGATTATTTATACGGCAGTAATGCCGGTTCCGGCAGGGATGTTTTTCTTTCTCTGAAAAGGATTCTAAGCTTAACGGAAATGGCTATTCTCCAGGAGTCCTTCCGCTTAAGAACTGAGAATACCTTTTGGGTGAAACTTGGGTTGCTTTGGTAAATGCCTTGAAAAAATTGCTGTAATCACGGAACCCACATTTTTCACAGGTTTCGGTAACGCTGCATCCTTCTGCGAGAAGTTCTTTTGCATGGGAGATTCTTCTTGCGGTGATGTACTTATTGATGGTTGTCCCTGTGGCGGATTTGAAAAGCCGGCACAGATAGGAAGAACTGAGGTAAAAATGGGAAGCAAGCTGCTCCAGGCTCAAAGGTTCTCCCATATGCTGATTGATGTAGGAGAGAATAGCATCTACCTGAGCATTGCCGTTGATTTCTTTCTCTGTATCTTTTATATAATTCTTCTGAAACCGTTTGTTCAGAAAGACCATCATTTCCAGAAAGGCGGCGCGCTCCAGCAGATCAGAGCCGTATCCCTGGATATCTGTCAGCTTGTGGACATAATAGAGAAAACGCTTCTGTTCTTCCGGGCTCAGAGAAACCTTATGATTGGAGTTTAAAGAACGGTCCTGAAAACAGATATCCAGATCCGTATCTTTTGTGGACATGCTTCTCAAAAATTCAGGATAAATGGAAAAAACGATTCTTTCATGGATCTGACTGTCAATCTTGGTCAGGTGATGACTCTCATACTGATTGATAAAGAAGATATCCCCGGGAAAAATGTTGTAAAGACGATTGTTGATGAGAAACTGCTTTCCTCCTGAGACGGAGTAATACATTTCATAGCAGTCGTGGATATGCATATCCATAGGTTTTTCATCGCTGTACAGGTGAGCGATGGAGAAATATTTCCGTTCAATACAGTCCGTGATGGACTGTTTGCAGGAATTGAAGATTTCCACAGCATCTGCCTCCTATGTGTTATGATTTTCTATTATTATAAGAGAAGTGTTCAGGATTTGCAATCTTTTGGACAAGAAAAGGTATAAATTAGAATCTATTTCATGATACAATAAAAACATCAAAAATGAAAAAAGGGGTGCGATTTTATGGAACTCAGAACAGCAGCTTCACCCAGAGACGTGAAGCATTATACAACAGACCGCTTAAGAGAAGAATTCCTGATCCAGGGACTTTTCACTTTAGGAGAAATCAAGATGGTCTACAGCCATATTGACAGAATCATCACAGGAGCAGCAGTTCCGGGAAAAGAGATACTGAAACTGACTGCCGGAGAAGAGCTTCGCGCAGAATATTTCCTGCAGAGAAGAGAGATGGGAATCATCAATATCGGCGGTGACGGATTGATCACTGTGGACGGAAAAGAATATCAGGTGGCACACAAGGAAGGAATGTATATCGGTATGGGTGCAAAGGAGATTACTTTTGCATCAAAAGAAAAAGAGACACCTGCAAAATTTTACTTCAACAGCACTCCTGCACATCATACATATCCGACGGTTCTTATCAAGCCTGAAGGAGAGCAGGAAGAAGGTGTTGTGATCGTAAAACCGGAGAATAAAGTAGAGCTGGGAACGCTGGAACAGTCCAATCACAGAACCATTTGCAAATATATCCTGCCAGGCCAGGTGGAAAGCTGTCAGCTGGAAATGGGAATGACAAAGCTGGAACCAGGAAGTGTATGGAATACAATGCCCAGTCACACACATGACAGAAGAATGGAAGTTTATCTTTATTTTGATATTCCGGAAGACGCTTTTGTTATGCATTTTATGGGAGAACCTACAGAGACAAGGCATATTGTTATGAGAAATGAAGAAGCCGTGATCTCTCCAAGCTGGTCCATCCACTCCGGATGCGGTTCCCAGGCATACACCTTTATCTGGGGAATGGCAGGTGAAAATCAGGATTTCGATGACATGGACAACATTGACAATAAAGACTTAAGGTAGTGACGGAAGCGAAAAAAACAGAAAAAGAGATTTGCAGAAGCCGGAACAAAGAAAATTTTAGAGAAGGGAAGTACAGACATGGACGTAATGAAAAGTTTTTCACTGGAAGGTAAAGTGGCACTGGTTACAGGTGCGGCTTACGGAATCGGATTTGCCATTGCAGAAGCTTATGCGGCAGCAGGGGCAAAGATCGCATTTAACTGCAGAAGCCAGGAACATCTGGACACAGCTTTGAAAAATTATGAGGAAAAAGGAATTGAGGCCAGGGGTTATATCTGCGATGTAACAGATGAAGATCAGGTTGCAGCTATGGTCGCAGACATCGAAAAAGAACTTGGAACCATTGATATCCTGGTAAATAATGCGGGAATTATCAAAAGAATTCCCATGACAGATATGACTGCGGCGGAATTCAGACAGGTGGTTGACATTGACCTGAATGCTCCTTTTATCGTGTCAAAAGCAGTTATTCCCGGAATGATCAAGAAAGGTCACGGCAAGATTATCAATGTCTGCTCCATGATGAGTGAACTGGGAAGAGAAACCGTATCTGCCTATGCCGCAGCAAAAGGCGGTCTGAAGATGCTGACAAAAAACATTGCTTCTGAGTACGGAGAATTCAATATTCAGTGCAATGGTATCGGACCAGGTTATATTGCTACACCTCAGACAGCACCTCTTCGTGAGGTTCAGCCGGATGGCTCCAAGCATCCTTTTGACCAGTTTATCATCGGCAAAACTCCGGCGGCACGCTGGGGAACACCGGAAGATCTCATGGGACCGGCAGTGTTCCTGGCTTCAGATGCTTCCGACTTTGTCAATGGACATATTCTGTATGTAGACGGCGGTATTCTGGCATACATCGGAAAACAGCCCAAATAAAATTCAAAATTACAAAGAAAACAGGCAGGGATGGATGCCAACCGGTACTCACCTGCCTGATAAAAGGAGAAAACAAATTATGAGAATCGCACTGATCAACGAAAACAGCCAGGCTGCAAAGAATGCAGTCATTGAAAATTCTCTGAGAAAAGTTGTAGAGCCTATGGGATTTACAGTAGACAACTACGGCATGTATACAGCAGAGGATGAGGCTCAGCTTACTTATGTACAGGTGGGTATCCTGGCAGCTGTACTGCTGAATTCCGGCGCGGCAGACTATGTGATCACAGGCTGCGGCACAGGAGAAGGGGCAATGCTTGCCTGCAATTCCTTCCCGGGTGTGATCTGCGGACATGTGGAAGATCCGCTGGATGCTTATACTTTCGCCCAGATTAACGATGGAAACGCTATCGCTCTGCCTTTTGCAAAAGGTTATGGCTGGGGCGGAGACCTGAATCTGGAATACATCTTTGAAAAACTGTTCTGTGAGGAAAGCGGACAGGGATATCCAAGGGAAAGGGCAGTTCCGGAGCAGAGAAATAAGAGGATCCTGGACGAAGTTAAGAAAGTGACCTACAGAGACCTGACAGATATTCTGAAAGAACTTGACAGGGATCTGGTGAAAGGAGCACTGGCAGGAGAACATTTCCAGGAATATTTCTTTCAGAACTGCAAATGTGAAAAGATTGCAGAGTGTGTAAAAGAAATACTGGCATAAGAAAAGAAGTACGCTTTGTCAACTGTAAGGCAGGGAGCTGTCGCATTAGTCATATGTAAGGAATATTGATACATTTTATGCGAATTTGTCGCGCATAGCTTTGAGACCATAGGCTCAAAGCGGCACAGACTGAGCAATAAAATGTATCAATATTTCCAGATTTGATTAATGAGGCAGCTCCCTGTAAATTTTTAAAGATTTTTCACAAACAGCGCCCGTATAGCGTTGAGCACAGCAATGATCATAACACCCACATCTGCGAAGATCGCCAGCCACATATTGGCGATGCCCAGTGCCCCCAGAAGCAGACAGATCAGCTTTATGCCGATGGCAAATACAATATTCTGGTATACAATGCCCAGACATTTGCGGGAGATTTTGATGGCTTTGGCAATCTGCAGGGGATCGTCGTCCATGAGGACCACATCCGCAGCTTCAATAGCAGCGTCAGATCCCATAGCGCCCATGGCAATTCCAATGTCCGCACGCCGAAGTACCGGCGCGTCATTGATGCCGTCTCCTACAAAGGCAAGTTTTGCTTTCTCTGATTTCTGCCGGAGCATTTCTTCTACTTTTTCTACTTTTCCGTCAGGAAGCAGTTCACTGTATACCTCATCCAGCCCGAGCGAGGCGGCAACCTGTTCGCCGACTTTTCGACCGTCACCGGTGAGCATAACCGTTTTTTTCACTCCGGCTGCCTTCAGCGCAGCAACAGCATCTTTGGAATGAGGTTTTACAAGGTCGGAAATCACGATATGTCCCGCATAGTGTCCGCCGACTGCCATATGGATGATGGTTCCTGCGCTGCGGCAGGACTTATAGGGGATTCCCAGATGATCCATAAGCTTATCATTACCGGCGGCTACCGTCCTGCCGTCTACCACTGCAGTCACGCCGTTTCCGCTGATCTCCTGGATCTGGGAAACTCTGGAGCGGTCAAGTTCTTTTCCGTAAGCCTTCTGTATGCTTTTGCTTATAGGGTGGGAGGAGGCACTTTCTGCAAGAGCGGCGTATTCCAGAAGTTTTTCTTCCTCCATTTCATTGTGATGAATGCCGTTTACTTCAAAGACTCCCTGGGTCAGTGTGCCTGTCTTGTCAAAGACTACGATTTTTGTCTGAGAAAGTGTTTCAAGATAGTTGGAACCCTTTACCAGAACGCCTTCTTTGCTGGCGCCGCCGATGCCTGCAAAAAAGCTCAAAGGAATACTGATGACCAGTGCGCAGGGGCAGCTGATGACCAGGAAAGTCAGGGCACGGTAGATCCAGTCTTCCCATCCGGCAGGGAGTCCAAACGCGAACATCCGCACCAGAGGCGGAAGCACTGCCAGTGCCAGAGCAGAAGCGCAGACTGCGGGGGTATAGATGCGTGCAAATTTGGAAATAAAATCTTCGGACTTTGATTTGCGGGAGCTGGCATTTTCCACCAGATCCAGGATCTTGGAGACTGTGGACTCTCCGAATTCTTTTGTGGTCTGTATTTTCAGTACACCAGTCATATTGATGCAGCCGCTGACAATCTCATCTCCTGCTTTGGCATCTCTGGGAAGGCTTTCTCCGGTCAGAGCGCTGGTATTCAGAGTGGAAGAACCTTCTACGATCACACCGTCAATGGGAACCTTTTCTCCAGGCTGAACCACAATGATACTGCCGATCTCCACCTCGTCCGGGTCAACTTTTTCCAGATTTCCTTCCTGTTCTATATTGGCGTAGTCCGGGCGGATATCCATCAGTTCACTGATGTTGCGGCGGCTTTTGCCTACGGCGTAGCTCTGGAACAGTTCTCCGACCTGGTAAAACAGCATAACGGCGATAGCTTCTGTGTAATCTCCGCTTTGTTCATAAAGGGCAATAGCGATGGCGCCTGCTGTAGCCACAGCCATAAGAAAATTTTCATCGAATACCTGACGGTTTTTTATGCCTTTTCCTGCTTTCAGGAGAATATCATAGCCTGCTATGAAGTAGGGGACCAGATAGCAGAGAAATCTTAAAATGCCTGTCACAGGAAGAAAGTGAAGAGCAATTAAAAGAACAGCCGCGGCAAGAATACGCATCAGCATCTTTTTCTGCTTTTTATTCATAATAAATGCACTCCTTTATATATTAAATAATTGCTTAAATGTTTATTTAAAATCCCAAGCAAAAAGTCTGCAAAAAATCCATTTAAAGTTTCAGGGAAATCTTCGGAAATGGATGAAAAAACAGACTTTGCCGGATTGCTGCTGGGAAAAATTAAAAGAATATTTCGCAGTCACTCTCCACTTTTTTACAGTTTTTCAGAACATCCTGCATAACAGCTTTGGGTTCCTGTCCCTCTTCAAATTCCACGATCATCTTTAAAGTCATGAAATTTACAGTAGCGTCCTTGACCCCGGCGGTGTTTTTTGCTGCATGTTCCATTTTATTTGCGCAGTTTGCGCAGTCCACATCGATTTTATAAGTTTTTTTCATTGTAAAATCCTCCTTTACAAGTTTCCCTTTCGAATTTATAATTAAACATATATTTAATTGTTGATTTCATCATACACAGGGAAATACAGAAAGTCAATGGATTCAGAAGGGATATTTCTATCTGGGCAAAAAGTATTTCCGTTTGGGCTAAAAGGAATGTTCAAGGAGGTTTTTGACTATGACAGAGAAATGTCCGCCCCATGACCATGGGCAGAATGTGGAAAAAAAATTGAGGGATATGCCCAGTGTGGATAACTTTCAGATTGTGGCAGATATTTTCAAGCAGCTGGGGGATGGAAGCCGTATCCGGATTTTCTGGCTTCTGTGTCACTGTGAGGAATGTGTTATGAATATTTCTGCACTGGTGGACATGAGCAGTCCGGCAGTTTCCCATCATTTAAGACAGTTAAAGAGCGGAGGTCTTATTGTAAGCCGCAGGGAAGGAAAAGAAGTCTACTATAAAGCTGCGGATACCGAGAGGGCACAGCTGCTTCATCATATGATCGAAGCTCTGGTTAAAATCGCCTGCCCTTCAGAATTATAAAGGAAAAGGCGGGGGATTTTTTATGAGCAGATACGATTTGGATCATATCAGGACAGAAGGAAAAGGCGAGATGGTGCTGTATCAGGTTTATCCCGGGATTGAAGTATACCGCAGCAGCTTTCAGGCAGAACAGGTGACTATGCTCCATAAGCCGGATCCCTCTGTGATGGAGATTAATTACTGTCACAAAGGCAGGGCAGGGTGGAAGATGAAAGGAGGGACCTGGGTCTATCTGGGGGAAGGAGATCTGTGTCTTCATGCCATGGCATACTGCGCGGATTCGGAGATGATGCTTCCTCTGGGATATTACGAAGGAATTTCCGCGGCAGTGGATCTGGAACAGGTTTCCAAAAATCCGCCTCAGATTCTTGAGGAGGCAGGGGTGGATTTCCATGATATTTATAGAAAGTACTGTAATTGCCGGAAGTCTGCCGTTATCCTGGCAGATGCAAGGGTGCAGGGGATTTTTGGGGCTCTTTATGGAATCCCGGAGTGTATGCATATGCCATACCTGAAGCTAAAAATGCAGGAGCTTTTACTGTTCCTGAGTCAGGAAAATCCCCGGGACAGAGAAGCGGCTCAATACAGTTCCGGGCAGACTGAGCTGGTAAAGCAGATCCACAGTCAGCTGACCGGGGATCTGAAACACCGCTATACCATTGAAGAACTGTCCAGGCAGTATCTCATGAACACCTCTTCCTTAAAAGAATTATTCAAGGCAGTATATGGGCTCCCGGTGGCTTCTTACATGAAGGAATACCGGGTACGGCGTGCCATGGAACTGCTGCGGGATACGGATGACAGTATCTCAGATATTTCCAGGAGTGTGGGCTATGAGACACAGGGAAAATTTACCAAAGCATTTAAAGATGTGGCAAAGGTCCTGCCGTCCGAGTATCGGAAGCAGTGCAGAAGAAAGCAGGACAGGTGAGAGACGGATGGAAGCAGGAAAAAGAGGTGCAGATTCTGCAGACTGACTGCAGGATGCTGCACCTCTTTTTTAATTTTCTTCTGAACTGTAAACAATTCTGTAGCCATCCTGGGAAACTGCGGCAATCTGTTCCAGTTCCTCATTGATTTCAGGAAACAGGTTTTCCCTGCTTTGGAATTTGACACAGGTTCCGCAGGAAGAGCTTAAATTTCTGGGGACAGGCATAATGACTGCTTCCAGCCCCAGGCTTTGGCAGTTTTTCTTAAAACATACTGCCCCATAATGAGAATAAAAGGTAGCAATATATTCTGTCATTTTTCTATCCGGAGCAGATAGTCATCTCCGTTCTCCTCCACCTGGACCTGGTACCCCTGATGTCTTGCAAAACGGGAAACGTTTTCTTTGGCAGCTATATTGTCAACCAGCACTTCATAGGAAGACTCTTTGGAAGCTAGAGCATTTTTAGTCATGATCACCGGTTCGGGACAGGACAGTCCTCTGGCATCGATTCTCTTCATTTTGATTTTTCTCCTTTCTTATGCGTCTGCTTTTTTCCTTGTATTGCATACGGCAATCACTGCAACTACCGCAATACCGATGAGTACCGCGATTTTTCCGTTGGCAGTAGGACCTTCTGCAGAAGACGCCAGACCAAAATTATGGGCAAAGGCTGCTCCGACCATAAGTCCCAGTACAGTGACCGCGGAGTCTGTATTTCCTTCACCTGCCAGAATAAGCTGACGAAGAGGGCAGCCTCCAAGAAGGACACAGCCAAAGCCTGTGAGGAACATTCCCAGTCCATTCCAAAGACCGTCGGTATGAGCTACCGGCTGACCTGCAAATCCTGGATTAAAATAAGAGGTTCCTGTTGCTGCGCTTAAGATCAGATTGACTGCCAGCGCACTGATCAGAATGGCAAGAAAACCTAAGAGCAGCTTCCATTCTCTGAAGAGTACTGCGTCACGGATACCACCCACCATACAGAGACGTGTTCTCTGAGCAAGAGCGCCTACGATCAGTCCGGCTGCCAGAGAGATCACAATAGATGCATGCAGTGCTCCGGGGCCGGCGCCGGCTTCGCTGAAATGAATAAAGGCCGGCGCGGCAACCAGAAGAACCAGAAACACAATCTGCATAAAAGGATATAACTGCCCTTCCAGCGACGGCATCTTATAAGAACGTTTCAGAGTATAACCTTTTTTCAGGAAAGCGACACCTGCCAGGATTCCAAGGGCGAATCCAACAAATCCGAAAATAGCATTTCCGTCTCCGCCTGCAAGTCTCAGGATCATACGGAACGGACAGCCCAGAAACATCAGGCAGCCGATCATTACAAAAACCCCTAGGATAAATCTTGTCACAGGAGCAGAGCCGCCTCTTGGACGGAATTCCTTTGTCGCCAGAGAAATGGCACATGCCCCCAGAACCAGACCGATGATCTCAGGACGGATATACTGTACAGCTACAGCAGTATGGAGTCCCAGCGCTCCTGAAGTGTCTCTTAAAAAGCAGGCAATACAGAAGCCCATATTCACCGGATTGCCGAAGAATACCAGCATGGACGCGATCAGTCCAATGATCACGCCTGCTGCGGCAATGACAGCTTTTTCGTTTTTCATATGTTTTTTCCTCCTTTTTTCTGATACGCCATAGTGATGGAATTGTTTCAGACGTAACTTTTTCTAATACAAATCATATCATTCTTAGGAAATTTCCTCCAATTAAATATAGTTAAATTTTACATGTATTTATAGATTTTATTTATAAATCATGGTATGATGAAATTACTCTATGAAAGGAATGTTTTTATATATGAAAAAAATATATCTGGATCAGGCAAGTACCTCATTTCCAAAAGCGCCGGGGACAGCAGAAGTAGTCTTTCATTATCTTTCCCAATCTGCTGTAAATGTGAACCGGGGCAGTTATGATGCAGCCTATTCGGTGGAGGAGCAGATTTTTGATACAAGAGAACAACTTCGCCGTCTGTTTCATTTTACTTCCGGCAAAGGAAAAAATGTGATTTTTACAGGAAATATAACGGCAAGCCTGAATATTTTACTGAAAGGCATCCTGCGTCCGAAAGATCATGTACTGGTGACTTCCATGGAACACAATGCCGTCATGCGTCCTCTGATGCAGCTAAAAGAAACAGGGGTCACTTTTGACAGGATTCCCTGTTCTCCTGACGGAAGTCTGATGCTCCATGAAGCGGAAAATCTGATACGGCCGGAAACGAGGCTCCTTGTCTGCCTTCATGCTTCTAATGTATGCGGCACGCTGATGCCGGTACAGGAGATCGGAAATTTCTGCAGGAAGCATAAGATACTTTTCCTTCTTGATACTGCACAGACTGCGGGAGTTCTTCCTATTGATATGGAGGCGCTTCATATCGATGCCCTTGCCTTTACCGGACATAAGGGGCTTGGGGGACCTCAGGGAATCGGAGGTTTTCTGATACGGGACAATCTTGCGGCGGAGACAGTACCTCTTTTAAGCGGCGGGACAGGGAGTATCTCCCACACAGAAGAGGTTCCTGGATTCCTTCCGGACCGTTTTGAGCCGGGTACGCCAAACATTCCGGGGATCCTGGGACTCCACGCCGCACTTACCTATCTGGAAAAGTCTTCTTTGGAGGAACGTTTTTGCCATGAAATGGAACTGACAGATTATTTCCTGAAAGGAATCCAGAATCTGGATCCTCAGGGAAAACGTCTGCGTCTTATAGGAAGAAAAACTGTCCGGGACCGCTGTGCGGTGGTCTCTCTTCAGACACCCGGAATGGATATGGCAAGGGTTGCTTTTGAACTGGATACAGTCTACGGCATTATGACCCGGGTGGGACTTCACTGTGCTCCCAGTGCTCATAAAACCATTGGCACTTATCCGGAAGGAACCATACGTTTTTCTTTTGGTCCGGAGAATACAAAAGAAGAAGTGAAGGCAGCTCTGCAGGCGCTTGCAGAGATTACTGGGATTGGTATACAGGAGGAAAGTACAGATGGAATTTAAACAGCTGGAAGCATTTGTGGCAGTCGTAGATTACGGAAGTTTTTCCGAAGCTGCCCGCCGACTGTATCTGACTCAGCCAACCATCAGTGCCCATATCCGGGCTCTGGAGAATGAGCTCCATGCAAAACTCATTATAAGAACGACCAAAAAAATTTCCATTACAACAAAAGGATACCAGCTCTATGACAGTGCAGTGCGTATGCTCCATATTCGGAATAACCTGCTGGAAGACTTTAACGAGGAAAAGAAAAGAATCATTGATCTGGGAGTTTCAACTATTCCCTCTTCCTACCTGCTTCCAGAACTGCTTGCAGAATTTGGGAAGAGCTATCCGGATGTGTACTTTCATTCTATTCAGTCTGACAGTGCGGGGGCTATTCAGCGTGTGGCGGACGGCAGCGTGGATGTGGGGCTTGTAGGACAGGACACCGGTGAGGAAAGCTGCAGCTTTCTTCCTTTCTGCCAGGACAGTCTGGTGATTGCAGCTCCCGTGACAAGACATTATCTTCAGATGAAAAAAAGAGATGTTACGTTTCGGGATTTTATAAAGGATCCCATAATCATGCGGGAAAAGGGATCCGGGACGAAAAAAGAGATGGATGTCTTTCTGGAAAATATCGGGGTCTCTCCCGGAGAATTAAATGTGGTGGCAAGGATGAACGATCTGGAAAGCATTAAAAAGTCTATTGTCAACGGAGTGGGAATTTCTGTGCTGTCTGCCCGCTCTGTTTTTGACCTGGAAAAAACAAAGCAGATACTTCTTTTTCCGCTGGATGAAGGGGAGCACATGCGGAATTTTTATATTGTATACAGCAAGAACCGGATACAGAAGCCTCATGTGCGTCAGTTTATTCATTTTGTCCGGGAATTTTATGATACAAAGTCCTGACAGGAGAGAGGAGAGCCTGCCCTGCGGATTCGTTCCCCTAGTTGAAGCAGAGAAAAAAGTATAGTATAATATTCCAGGAAATTTTACAGAAAGATGAGGAAGAATTTCATGAAATTTATATATCCGGCGATTATAAGAAAAACAGAAGAAGGAAAGTTTCGTGCTTTTTTCCCTGATCTGGCATGTTGTCAGGCTGAGGGAGAGACGCTGGAGGAGGCAGTAGACAATGCTAATGATGCGGCGCGGGACTGGATCACTCTGGAACTTTCAGAGGAAGAACCAGAACTGCCTCATGTGACAGATATTGCAGATATGGAGCTGTCAGAAGGCGATGAGGTGCGCAATATTGCGGTCAATGTAAGATTCTACGAGGGCTGGGACGAATAAAACAGGAGGAGCTGCAGAGATAGAAATACTGCCAAAACTTGCTATCCCCTCTGTTTCATGTTAGTATTAAACATGTCCGAAAGAATGAGAAAAATAAAGGAGAACCAGGATGAGTTCTTACGAAAGTTTTGCCAGGGTCTATGACCTGTTTATGGATAATATTCCTTATAAGGAATGGTGTGCCTACCTTACAGGGCTGTTAAGAGAATACGGCGTAAATGATGGTCTGGTGCTTGAACTGGGATGCGGCACCGGAAATATGACGCAGCTTCTGGCAGAAAAAGGCTACGACATGATCGGTGTGGACAATTCCATGGATATGCTGGAAATTGCCATGGAAAAGAAGGAAGAAAAAAATCAGGATATTCTTTATCTGCTGCAGGATATGCGGGAGTTTGAACTTTACGGAACGGTAAAAGCGGCAGTATCTGTCTGCGACAGCATCAATTATATTACAGAGGAAGAGGACCTGCTGGAGGTCTTCCGTCTGGTAAATAATTACCTGGATCCGGGAGGAATCTTTATTTTTGATATGAATACCCCATATAAATACAGGGAAATCCTGGGAGACTCCACCATTGCGGAGAACCGGGAAGACGCCAGTTTTATCTGGGACAATTATTATGATGAAGAAGAGCAGATCAATGAATATGACCTGGCTCTTTTTATTCCCGAAAAAAGGGACGGAGATACATTGTACAGAAAGTACGAGGAAGTTCACTGCCAGCGTGCATATGAGCTGAAGACTGTGAAGGAACTGCTGAAAGAGGCAGGAATGGAATTCCTTGAAGCGTATGACGCGTTTACCCATAGTCCCGTAAAAGATGACAGTGAGAGAATTTACATCATTGCACGGGAAAAGGGAAAAAATATCTGAAAAATTTAAGAATAGAAAAACAGGAGATTACAAAGAATGGAAACTTATACAGGAGATTATATCGTAAGGGCTACAGCGGCGAACAATCAGATCCGTGCTTTTGCGGCAACTACGAAAGATCTGGTAGAACATGCCAGGGCTGCACATAATACAAGCCCGGTGGCAACGGCAGCGCTTGGCCGCCTGCTTACTGCAGGGGCGATGATGGGGGTGATGATGAAAGGGGAGAAAGACCTTCTCACTTTGCAGATCAAAGCCGGGGGTCCTTTAAACGGGATTACAGTCACCGCGGATTCCAAGGGAAACGTAAAGGGCTATGTGGGAAATCCCAATGTAGTGCTCCATGCCAACGAAAAAGGAAAACTGGATGTGGCAGGCGCTGTAGGCGTGGGATTTATGAATGTCATCAAAGATATGGGGCTGAAGGAACCGTATGTAGGACAGACCGTGCTTCAGACCAGTGAGATCGCCGAGGATCTGACCTATTACTTTGCCACCAGCGAACAGGTTCCTTCTTCGGTGGGACTTGGTGTTCTTATGAATAAGGACAATACTGTAAAACAGGCAGGGGGATTTATCCTTCAGCTGATGCCGTTTACAGAGGAATCTGTGATCTCCAGGCTGGAAGAAAATTTAAAAGAAGTCACTTCTGTGACAGAAATGCTGGAGAATGGATGTACGCCTGAAAAGATCCTGGAGATCCTTTTAAAAGGATTTGATCTTGAGTTTAATGAAACCACACCCACACAGTTTTACTGCAACTGTACCAGGGAAAGAGTGGAGAGAGCGCTGATAAGCATCGGAAAAAAAGATATTCAGGAAATGATCGACGAAGGAAAAGACATTGAAATGAACTGTCATTTCTGCAATAAAAATTATACTTTTTCAGTAGAAGACTTAAAGAGAATTTTAAAAGAGTGCAGGAAGTAGAAAAGGAAAGGTTTGGTGAGATCATGAGGGACGGATTCATAAAGACAGGAGCGGCGGTGCCGGATATCTCTGTAGCGGACTGCGTGCACAACAGAGAAGAAATCGTAAAAAAAGCAAAGGAAATGAGCAGACAGGGAGCAAAGATCATGGTGTTCCCGGAGCTGTGCATCACAGGATATACCTGCCATGATCTTTTCTGGCAGGAGACTCTTTTAGAGTCCGCGAAAGAACAGCTTCTTGTTCTGGCGGAGGAATTAAAAGATATGCCGGGACTGATTTTTGTGGGACTTCCTCTTGTTTTTCACGGGAAATTATATAATACTGCGGCAGCACTTTGCGAAGGAAAAATTCTTGGGATTGTTCCAAAAGAATATCTCCCTAATTACAGCGAGTTTTATGAAGCCCGCCATTTCTCTTCCGGAAAAGATGTGTTTGGCATGATCACGCTGGGGGGCAGGGAGGTTCCCTTTGGCAGCCGGCTGCTTTTTGTCTGTGATGATATGCCGGGGCTTTGTGTGGCAGCAGAGATCTGCGAAGATCTGTGGGCACCCTGTCCGCCCAGTACAGCCCACGCCATGGCGGGCGCCAATGTGATCGTTAATCTTTCCGCCAGCGATGAGACTGTGGGAAAAGCAGACTACAGAAGAGAATTGGTAAAAGGACAGTCTGCAAGGCTTCTGTGCGCTTACCTTTACGCAGCTGCGGGAAACGGGGAATCTACCCAGGATCTTGTCTTCGGCGGACAGAACCTTATCTGTGAAAACGGAGTGGTTCTGGCGGAAGCCAAGATGTTTGCCAATGAGACAGTTTACGGTATTGTTGATATCCAGAGACTGGCGGGAGAGAGGAGGAGGATTTCGACCTGGAAGGAAGAAAGAAGAGCGGAATACCGGGAAATTTCTTTTTCCCTGCCAAAAGAAGAGACAAAGCTGGAGCGGTACTTTGCCCCCAATCCTTTTGTGCCTGACCAGCAGGGGGAGAGAGACAGACGCTGCGATGAGATTCTTACCATTCAGGCCATGGGACTGAAAAAGCGCCTGGAACATACAAAGAGCAGAACAGCGGTCCTGGGGATTTCCGGAGGGCTGGATTCTACTCTGGCACTTCTGGTCACTGCCAGGGCGTTTGATATCCTGGGACTTGACCGGAAAAATATCATTGCCGTGACTATGCCCTGCTTCGGCACGACAGACAGAACTTATGCCAATGCCTGCCAGCTTACCGGCAGACTGGGAGCAACGTTAAAAGAAGTTGATATCAAGAAGGCAGTGCTTCAGCATTTTGAAGATATTGGGCATGATTATGATACTCATGACGTGACTTTTGAAAATGCACAGGCCAGGGAGCGGACCCAGGTGATCATGGATATTGCCAACCAGTGCGGCGGAATGGTCATTGGAACCGGAGACCTGTCAGAACTGGCACTGGGCTGGGCGACTTATAACGGGGATCATATGTCCATGTACGGAGTCAATGCTTCTGTGCCAAAAACTCTGGTAAGGCATCTGGTACGCTACTATGCGGATACCTGCGGGGAAGAAAAGCTTTCGCAGATCCTGCTGGATATTCTGGATACTCCGGTAAGTCCGGAACTGCTTCCTCCCAAAGATGGTAAGATAGCCCAGAAGACAGAGGACCTGGTAGGCCCTTATGAACTCCATGACTTTTTCCTCTATTATATGCTCAGATTCCACTTTGCTCCGGCGAAGATCTTCCGGATGGCAAAAACGGCATTCCGGGGGGTTTATGAGGAAGATGTGATTTATAAATGGCTGAGAAAATTCTACTGGAGATTTTTCTCTCAGCAGTTTAAACGTTCCTGCCTTCCTGACGGACCGAAAGTGGGCAGTGTGGCAGTCTCTCCCAGAGGAGATCTGCGTATGCCAAGTGATGCCTGTGTGAGAATCTGGCAGGATGAACTGGAAAACATAAAAAAATCTTGACTTGTTAAGTATTGTATGTGTATAATAATGGACTGGAAACAGGAAAAGTGAAACAGCACCGCAGGGTGCTGTTCCTTTTTTCAATAATCAAAGACGCAAAATGGATTTTCCGGTTTGCGCAGAGGGAAGCAGGGCGGATCTACAGATGTAAACCGCCCTTGTTCTGAAATTTGGAGATGAAAGTTATGAGAAATATAAATGAGCAGATATTAGAAGCAGGCATTGACGTAGGAAGCACTACAACAAAAATCGTTATCAGAAATCCGGAGACCGGGGAAGTTCTTTACTCTGATTACCGCAGGCATTATGCTGACCAGATCAGGAGTATCATACACATTCTTGAGCCGTGCCTTGATCTCTTTGGGGACAGGAAACTGCGGTTTGCCATGACCGGCTCCGGTGCAAAACCCATTGCAGAACAGCTTCATATTCCCTTTGTACAGGAAGTCGCGGCAAATGCGTCTGCCCTGAAAAATCTTTATCCTTCTATAGGAAGCGCTATTGAGCTGGGCGGTCAGGACGCAAAGATGATCTTTTTTGTCCGTGATCCTAAGACCGGAAAGACTCAGGCGTCCGATATGCGCATGAACGGAAGCTGTGCCGGCGGAACCGGAGCGTTTATCGATGAGATTGCGTCTGTCTTGAAAACGCCAGTGGAAAAATTCAATGCCCTGGCGGAGAAAGGAACCTGTGTCTACGATATTTCCGGGCGCTGCGGCGTGTATGCCAAAACAGATATCCAGCCTCTGCTGAATCAGGGAGCTGCAAAGGCTGATCTGGCGCTTTCTACTTTTCATGCCATTGCCAAGCAGACGATCGGCGGACTCGCACAGGGACTGAAAATAGAAAAACCTGTGGCATTTGAGGGAGGGCCTCTTACTTTTAATCCTGCCCTGATACGGGTATTTGCAGAGCGTCTGAACCTGTCCCATGAAGATATTCTGATTCCGGATCATCCGGAGCTGATGGTTGCCTATGGGGCGGCTCTTTCCCTGGATCATATGATGGAAGAGGGAGAAAAGCCTTTCACAGTACAGGAACTGTCCCACAGGCTGGAACAGATCGATCCCAATGAGGGGAAGAGAAAACAGACAAAACCATTTTTTGCCTCAGAACAAGAGCGAAAAGCTTTTGAAAAGCGTCACAAAAAGAAAAATACCCGATGGAATCCCCCAAAAGAAGGCAGTAAGATCAGGGCTTATCTGGGAATCGACTCAGGAAGCACTACTACGAAATTTGTACTTCTAAATGAAGAGGAAGAGATTATTGATTATTTTTATGCTCCCAATGAAGGGGAACCTCTTGAGGTGGCAAAAAAGGCATTGCAGGAGCTGAAAAAACGCTATGACAAAGCAAAGACGGAACTGGAGATCCTTTCTGCCGGGACTACAGGCTACGGAGAAATGCTGTTTGCGGAAGCATTTCAGGCAGAATGCCATACTGTGGAAACAGTAGCACATGCCAGAGCCGCGGAAAAATATGTAAAGGACGCTACCTTTATTCTGGATATCGGCGGACAGGATATGAAGGCAATGTGGCTGGAAAACGGGGTTATTACCAATATTCTGGTGAATGAGGCATGTTCCTCAGGCTGCGGCTCTTTCCTGGAAAATTTCGCTTCTACTTTGCATATTCCGGCAAAGGAGATTGCACAGGCAGCATTTTCTTCCAGGGAACCTGCGGCTCTGGGCAGCAGATGTACGGTGTTTATGAACAGCAGCATTATCACAGAGCAGCGAAACGGCAGGAAGCCGGAAGATATTATGGCAGGTCTGTGCCGTTCCATCATAGAAAATGTATTTACCAAAGTGGTTCGCCTTTCCAATGTGGATATGCTGGGAGACAGGATCATCGTCCAGGGAGGGACTTTTGAAAACGACGCAGTTCTTCGCGCGATGGAGGAGTATATCGGCAAGGAAGTGATACGTGCTCCTTATCCCGGACTAATGGGAGCCATCGGCGCAGCTCTCCTTGCGGCTGAGCACCACAGGGAAAATCCGGAGCACAGGATATTTATCGGACTGGAGGCGCTGGATTCCTTTTCCTATAAGCAGCAGGCAAATGCGGTGTGCCCTTTCTGCACAAACCACTGCAAACGAACCATTATCACTTTTTCCAACGGGCATTCCTGGGTGACCAACAACCGTTGTGAAAAGGGCAGTATCCTGGGAGAACCGAAAGATCAGGAAGTCAGCAGAAAACTGAAGGAACAGATCCAAAAGGAGAAAGCAGTTCCCAATCTGTTTAAAACCAGAGAAAAACTGCTGTTTTCCACGTACCCCTGCACGCCGGTGAGAGAGGTAACAGAAGACAGTACTGTGATCGGACTGCCCAGGGTTCTGTCTTACTGGGAGTATATGCCATTTTGGAGTACATTTTTTACCTCACTGGGATTTCGGATAAAACTGTCAGATAAAAGCACCAGAAAAATTTATGAACAGGGACTTTCGGCAGTTACCTCTGATACCGTATGCTTTCCGGCAAAGCTGGTCCACGGACATATCAGGAATCTGGAACAAAAGGGTGTGGACAGGATTTTTATGCCCGCTGTGACGGCAGTTCCTTCTGAAAATACAGAAAAGACCAGCGAATCCATGTGTGCCATAGTCAAAGGATATCCTCTGGTGATCAAAAATTCCGACAATCCAGAAGAGGAGAGGAAAACCGCTTTTGACGCGCCGCTGTTTCACTGGCATACCAAGGCAGACAGAGACAGGCAGCTTACCAAATACATGGAAGAGACCTTCAGGATCTCTCCCGGGGAAACACGGGCTGCCATGGAAGCAGGCGACCGGGCGCAGGCATCTTTTAAAAGCCAGCTTGAAAAGGAAGGAGAAGCGGTGCTGAAACAGGCGGAAGAGACAGGAAAATTCGCTGTTGTTCTGGCTTCCCGTCCTTACCAGAATGATGCTCTGGTAAATCATGATCTTCCGGAAATGTTTACCGGAATGGGAATTCCGGTGCTTACTGCAGACTCCCTGCCAGGAGTAAACCAGGAGGATCTGAGCAGGAGCCGTCTGGATATCGTGAATAACTTTCACGCCAGGATGCTCTCCTCTGCTGTGCTGGCGGCATCCAGCGAAGCGCTGGAATATGTTCAGATCGTCAGTTTCGGATGCGGTCACGACGCTTATCTTTCCGATGAGATCATACGCTTGATGAAAGAAATCTCCGGGAAAACCCCGCTGGTGCTGAAGCTGGATGAGAGCGATATACAGGGACCTCTGCGCATCCGGGTGCGCTCTTTTCTGGAGACGGTAGCCATGAGAAGGGCAAAAGCGGGAAAACTTCAGACGGAACCTTTAAAAGAACCTTATCCTGTAAAATATACGAAACGAGGGAAAAAGGAGAAGACAGTGCTGGTTCCCAACACTTCCCACGCGTTCAGCCAGATTCTGTCAGCTGCTTTCTGTACCCAGGGTGTCCGCGCAGTTCCTCTGGAGATGGGAGGAGAAGAAGCCATCCGGCTTGGGAAAAAATATGTACATAATGATATCTGCTTTCCGGCGCAGATGGTTATCGGGGAAGCTCTTGCTGCGCTGAAAAGCGGAAGATACGACAGCAAAAATACTGCCATCGGCATGGGAAAATATATCGGGGACTGCCGTCTGACCCATTACAGCGCACTTTTAAGAAAGGCGCTGGATGATGCAGGATTTCCTGAAGTTCCTATTCTGACCAATGATGACAAAGACTACCATGACCTTCATCCGGGATTTAAGATGAATATGCTGACAGCAGCAGAGATTGCCTTTGGACTGCCTGTGATCGATGCGCTGGAAGAACTGCTGAGAAAGATCCGCCCTTATGAAGTAGTCAAAGGCAGTGCAAACCGGGCTTTCGCAAGAGCTATGGACGAAGTGGTGCAGGGACTGGAACAGAGAGGGATCCCCGGTATGGAAAAAGGATTTAAGAAGGCGATCCGCCTTATGAAAGAGGTTCCCTATGACAGGAGCTGCTTAAAGCCGAAAGTGCTTATTGTAGGAGAATACCTGCTGAATTTTCATCCGGGTGCCAACCACCATATCGAGGATTATCTGGAGAAAAATGGATTTGAGATCATTGAAGCGCGTATGACAGATGTGATCCGGAAGACTTATTTTTATCAAGAAGCCCAGATAAAGGAATATCACGTGAAAAAAGGCGTGGGCGATAAAGTGTGGTATTATACGGCAAATCAGATTTTCGGTCTGGCCCACAGCGTGACAGATTCTATTGCAAAGGAACATCCCCTCTATGAACCGGCATGCCGTATGGAAGATCTGGTAAAGGCAAGTGATCCGATCATCCATCACACTTTTGATACCGGGGAGGGTGTACTGATTCCCGCGGAGATCCTGCATCATGCGGCCAAAGGCTGCCGGGCTTTCGTCATTCTTCAGCCATTTGGATGTCTTCCCAACCATGTGGTAGGCAGGGGAATTACAAAAAAACTAAAGGAAATGTATCCGGATGCCCAGATCCTTCCCCTGGATTACGATCCGGATGTAAGTTTTGCCAATATTGAGAACCGGCTTCAGATGCTGGTAATGAACATAAAAACAGAAAAAAAACAGAAAAAATTCCCGTAAGAATCTTTCTTCGGGAATTTTTTCTGTGCTGCTTCTAAAAAACATGCAGCAGATTCAGGATGAACAAGATCAGTACTATAGGAGATGAAACACTGCTTATAATGAATAAAGCAAATTTAAATTTCTCCAGTTTTTGAAATCTGACATACTGTTCTTTTACTTTTTCACTGTAGTCATAAAGCACTTGTGTAGCCTCTTCCACTTTCGCAAGCTCCTGGTCACAGGAATTCTTGATGTCGGTCTCTATAGAGTGTGCCAGAGACTGGGTCAGCCTCTGGATCTCGGTGTCAATCCTGGAGCTTAAAGATTCACTGTTCTGCTGGATGGACAAGGACAGCCCCTGTAAAGTATGGATCTTTTCTGTTACACTCTGGTCCTGATCAGAAATCAGTTTCTGGATGATCTCTTCGTATTCCTGATAATGTCCTCTGTAATTATCCATCTGCCGCACCAGTTCTGCGGACTCAGCCCTTGCCAGCGCCAGTTCACTGTCTGCTTTCCGTAAATCGGAGAGGTATCTTAAATATTTGCTTTCTTTGAGCAAAGAAACCGTTTTTCCTTTAACAGATGTCTTTGCTTTTTTCAGTGTTTCCTGTTTCCGTTCAGGCTTAGTTTCAGATGTTTCTGAAGGCTCCTCTTTTTCGGGAGGAGTTTTATCTGCCTTTTCCAAAGCTGCTGCCAGTTCACTTTCCTCTGTCAGATGAGTGTCCAGCTGTTCTTCCAGCTGGCTGCTGAGATCAATGGTATTCCCCTCAGATGAAGAGGGAACAGTATTGTCTGCTTTTGCTTCCATGGCTCTTTTCTCCTTACACATTTTTGTATGATGTATGATTTACAAGCCCCGACTTTTATTTATTATATAGAAAAAAACGACAAAATTCAACAGGAAGCATTTTTTCAGAGAAAGGTGTATATCAGTATAAGAATTCCGACAGAAGCCTTGAGGTTCCTGTGTGGATTTGCTAAAATGGTGAAAAGACAGAGAAAAGAGGGAAAAGGATGAAGGCAGCAGTTTATGAGGGAGAAGGGAAAATCGTCCTGACACAGCGTCCGGTACCTTCTCTCCAGGAGGATACAGACGCCATTGTGCGGGTAACACTTACTACTATCTGTTCCAGTGACATTCACATCAAGCACGGGGCAGTACCCAGAGCAGTGCCGGGAACGATTGTAGGGCATGAGTTTGTGGGAATTGTGGAACAGACGGGAAGCGCGGTGAAGAAAGTAAAGCCGGGAGACAGAGTGGCAGTGAATGTGGAAACTTTCTGCGGAACCTGCTTTTACTGTAAACAGGGATATGTAAATAACTGTACAGACAGGCAGGGAGGCTGGGCTCTGGGATGCAGGATCGACGGCGGACAGGCAGAGTATGCAAGGATTCCCTTTGCGGACAATGGACTTACAAAAATACCGGACAGTGTGACAGATGAGCAGGCATTGTTTACAGGAGATCTTCTCTCCACCGGATACTGGGCGGCTAAGATAGGAGAGATTACTCCAGGAGATACGGTGGCAGTGCTTGGAGCAGGACCTGCCGGACTTTGTACCATGATGTGTGCACGCCTTTACAGTCCGGGAAAGATCATTGCTGTTGATACAGACAGCAGACGGCTTCAGACTGCCCGGGAAAACGGGCTGGCGGATGTTCTTCTCAATCCCGGGGATATGACAGGAGAAGAACTGGAGACAGCAGTAAAACAGGAAAGCCATGGAAGAGGCGCGGACGCAGTATTTGAAGTGGCGGGAGGGGAAGATACCTTCCAGACAGCGTGGAAGATCGCAAGACCAAATGCAGTGGTAGCAGTAGTGGCAATGTATGAGGAGGATCAGACGCTGCCCCTTCCCCGGATGTATGGAAAAAATCTTATTTTCAAGACCGGAGGTGTGGACGGGAGTGACTGCGGCAGGATCATGGAACTGATCCAGGCAGGAATGCTGAATACAGAATGCCTGATCACCCACAGAACCACTCTGGACAATCTTATGGAAGCCTATGATATTTTTGAAAACAAAAAAGAGGGAGTTATTAAGATTGCCGTAACTGTGTAGAGCCGGGAGACAGCAGAAAATTTTAGAGCACAAGGCAAGAATTATTTTCAGACAGCAGGAGGAACCGTATTATGGATTATGAACAGGATTATGTTATGCGGATGATCAAAGATATGGTCAGAGCACTTGCCCTGGTCCTTTTCGGGAAAAAGGACATCCGCTATGAGATTCCTGAGGAAAATGACAGGACAGACGCAGATAATCTTTATATGAAGATTCTCCATATGGCAGACCAGGGAGAGATCAATGAGGCGGAAAATATTCTTCTTACAGAGATTCCGGAGGATACTCCGGATTACCATGTGATGAAGACTGATTTTTACCAGCATATCAGTGAGTACAGCGACGATTTCCTGGCAGAACACAATTATACCAGGGAGGAGATCCTGGAAGGCCTGGAAAGCATTGCACAAGATTACGGGCTTCTGGACTCTGAGGTGCATGTAAGGCTGTAATGTTTTATGAAAAAGTTTTCAGAATATGGGGAGAAAGGAGAAAAATAAAATGAAAAAATTAAGAGTGGGAATTTTAAGTACAGGGAGTATTGCCGCAACCATGGCAGGAACAGTAGCAAAGATGAAAGAGGCAGAAGTGTATGCTGTGGCTTCCAGGACAAAAGAAAAGGCAGAGAAATTCGCAGTCCGTTTCGGTGCACAGAAAGCATATGGTTCCTACGAAGAAATGGCAGATGATGAAAATGTGGATCTTGTTTATGTGGCAACGCCCATCTCAGAGCATTATGAAAATGTAAAAATGCTTATAGATCACGGCAGAAATGTGCTGTGTGAAAAAGCTTTTGCGGTAAATGAGAAACAGGCGGCAGAAATGACTGCACTTGCAGAAGAAAAAGGAGTACTTCTGGCAGAGGCTATCTGGGTGCGGTATATGCCTATGTGGACTACTCTGAAGCAGATCCTGGATTCCGGGGCTATTGGTGAGCCCATGACTCTGACCTGCAATCTGTGCTATCTCATTGACCGGGTACCCAGGCTGGTAAAGCCGGAACTGGCAGGTGGAGCTCTTCTTGATGTAGGCGTTTATACCATTAATTTTGCATCTCTTGTTTTTGGAGATGAGATTGAAACGATTACCACCAGGGCGCTGATGACAGATACCGGTGTGGACGCCCAGAACAGTATCACCTTTACTTATCCCGGGGGCAGGATGGCGATCCTGAACAGTTCTCTGCGGGTGCTTTCTGACCGGAAAGGAATTATTTACGGCACAAAGGGATTTGTGATCGTGGAAAATATCAACAATTTCGAATCCATCACTGTCTACAATGAAAACAGGGAGGTCACAGCTGTCTGCGAACAGCCTCCGCAGATCACAGGATATGAATATGAAATTCTCGCCTGTGCCGAGGCGATCCACAGAGGACAGACACAGTGTCCTCAGATGACCCATGCACAGACTCTTCGCATCATGGCGCAGATGGATGCAGTCAGAGCAGAATGGGGACTGAAATATCCGGGGGAATAACACAAGGAGTATAAAGCCATGCAGAAAAAAAGAGCCGGAAGAGTTCCGGTTCTTTTTCTGCAATGGGAGAGAGGGGCGGCTGGAAAAAAGTTTTCAGTCAGCTCTCGCCTTATCCAGGGCTTGATTGATAGCATCTAAGAGCAGCATGGAGGTATATTTGTTTTCCTCCGAATAGGTGATATTTTCTGTGGACTGCGATGCGCAGATCTGGCTGGAGAGCGCTTCCAGGGCCGGCTCCATGAGAGGATACATCGCAGTGGTGGTCTCACTTAAATTTACCAGAGAAATGGAATTGATGTGATCTTCGTCCACCGTGACCTCCACATCAAAAGTATTGTCGTTTAAGGTGATGGGCGTGGTATAGACCCCGGCATGATAGATGGCATCCGCGCTTGCCGGGTCCGCTTTGTTCCCTTTGCCGAACATGAGAAAAAGCACCACAGCCAGTACCACAGCCAGAACCAGAAAGATTCCGGTATAAATAACTTCTTTCATATGTAAAACGACAATTTTTGTTTTTGAGCTCATGGCTGCACCTCCTGCATTTCTTTTTATAACATATTACAAACCAGTGAAAAATATAACCATATTTAAAGAGGGCGTGGTATAATGATTGCACCAGAAGTGCAATCCAGGGCAAAAAAACGCCCTGCTTCGCTACGCGAAGATTATACCGGACCCATAGCTTGAAAAGTAAATGCCGCCAGAAGCGGCGCTTCCTTTTCTGCGCACGTGGTATAATGATTGCACATCGTGAATTTATAAACAGGTGAGGTAAAGGATGAAATATAAATTTCTTGTATTAGATATAGATGGCACAGTGACCAATTCGAAGAAGGAGGTCACACCTAAAACACTGGAGGCAGTAGTCGGCCTGCAGAAGAGAGGAATTCCTGTGGCGATTGCTTCCGGGAGGCCTGTCCAGGGAGTGTCCAAAGTTGCCTCTGTGCTCCGGTTTCAGGATTTCGGAAGCTATGTACTTCCTTTTAACGGTGCCCGGATTCTGAATTTCAGAACAAAGGAGTGCATCTATTCCAAGACCCTTCCCCTTCATCTTCCGGGAAGGCTGGTAAAAGATGCCAGGGAAAACGGCGTGGGGATCATTACCTATGAAGGAGATAAGATTATTGCGGGGACCCAGCCGGACAAATACATGCAGATAGAAGCAGATATCAATAATATACCGGTTGTGTGGGAAAAGAAATTTGAAACGTATGTAAATTTTCCTGTGAATAAATGTCTGCTCACAGGGGATCCTGTGGATCTGGAAGCTCTGGAACCTGTGCTGGCGCAGAAATACTGCCATGAAGCACAGGTTTTCCGTTCGGAGCCGTATTTTCTGGAAGTAACGCCGAAAAATGTGGACAAAGCCTATTGCCTGAAACACCTTCTGGAGATTCTTGGAATCAAAAGAGAAGAGACTGTCTGCTGCGGCGACGGCTTTAATGATGTAACTATGATACAGTTCGCAGGTCTTGGGGTTGCTATGGCGAATGCCCAGGAACAGGTGAAAGATGTTGCTGACTATATTACGGAAAAGGATAACGATCATGACGGTATCGCAGAAGTTATTGAAAAGTTTTTCTGACAGTTATACCGTGTGTTTCAGCAGGAGAAAAATATGGCATTAAAGTTTATTTTCGGCGCATCAGGAGCTGGAAAATCTTATTATATATACAGCAGGATCATAAAAGAATCTATGGAAAATCCCCGGGGGAAGTATCTGGTCCTGGTGCCGGAACAGTTTACCATGCAGACCCAGAAAGAGCTGGTGTCTATGCATCCGAAAAAGGGGATTATGAATATTGACGTTTTAAGCTTTGAACGTCTCGCCCTCCGTGTGATAGAGGAAGTGGGCTCTGCCTGTACCGGACTTCTGGAAGAAACAGGAAAGAGTATGGTTTTGAGAAAGGTGGCTCAGGAAAAAAAGAAGGACCTGAAGATCCTGGGAAATAAAATGGACCGTCAGGGCTATGTATCCCAGATGAAATCTATGGTTTCTGAGCTGAGGCAGTATGAGATCACACCGGAAAGTCTGGAGGAGATCAGCAGAGAGCTGGAGGGAAAACCGGAGCTCTATTATAAAATGCAGGATATCCGCACACTTTACAAAGGCTTTTTTGATTACCTGGAGGGAAGATTCATCACCCAGGAGGAAGTCCTGGATGTTATGGGAGATCTGGTGCACCTGTCAGAAAAGGTGAGGGGAAGTGTCCTTGTGCTGGACGGCTATACAGGCTTTACACCCATTCAGCTGAAAGTTTTGGAAAAACTTCTTCCTGTATGCCCCCAGATCTATGTGACAGTTACCGTAGCTTCCGGAGAGGATCCTTATCAGCTGGGAAGTCCTCACAGTCTCTTTTATCTAAGCAAACAGACTGTTCACAGGTTATGTAAACTTGTAAGACAGGCGGGAAGTACATGGGAAGAGCAGTGGATTCCTCTGAAGGGACAGGAAGGACAGGGAAGGTTTGCCGAAAATCCCGCTCTTGCCTATCTGGAAAAAAATATTTTTCGTTACAGAGCAAAACCTTACGGAGGCAATTTGGGCAGGGATGAGACACGGAAACAAAACTCAGTTTTCATCAGGGAGTGTTTAAATCCGGGGGAGGAGATGGAAGAAACTGCGGCCAGGATCCGGAGAATGGTGCGCAAAGAGGGGTACCGGTATCGGGATTTTGCAGTGATCACCGGTGATATGGAAGTCTACGCCCCTGCTGCCGCACGGGCTTTTGCAAAGTATAAGATCCCCTGTTTTATTGATGAGAAGCACTCCCTGTTTCTGAATCCTTTTGTGGAATACATCCGGGCGTCCGTGGATATGGTGGCGGAGAATTTCAGCTATGAAAGTGTATTCCGCATGCTGCGCTGCGGTCTTTCGGATGTGGAAGAGGAAGAACTGGACAGGCTGGAAAATTATGTTGTGGCAATGGGGATCCGGGGACTGCCCAAGTGGCAGGAAGAATGGGTGAGGAGCTACCGGGGAGAAGTACCGGAGGAATGTGTGCGGCTGAACAAGACACGTGAAAGCCTGGCAGCTCTTTGGACTCCATTTGCCCGGGCAATGAAAAACAAAGACGCTGCTGTGAGAGACTATGCGGCAGCTCTTTACGAATATATCTGCGCCGGCAGGATACAGGAAAAACTGAAAAACTATGAGGAGCAGTTTGCCCGGGACGGGAATCTGTCCATGGCAAAGGAATACAGCCAGATTTATCCCATTGTTATGGATCTGCTGGATAAGCTGGTGGAGATCCTGGGCGAAGAAAAGGTAAGAGTAAGGGAATTTAAGGAAATCCTGGATGCAGGCCTGTCTGAGGCAAAAGTGGGAATCGTACCGCCGGCGCCGGACCAGGTGCTGGTGGGGGATATGGAGAGGACCAGACTGAAAGATATCCGTGTGCTGTTTTTCGCAGGGGTCAATGAAGGAAAGATCCCAAAGGAGGAAAAGGGAGGAAAAATCCTTTCCGACATGAACCGGGAAGAACTGGAAAACCCTCTGCAGAAGAGAGGACTCTCCCTGGCTCCCACAGCCAAGGAAAACCTGTATACACAAAAGTTTTATCTGTACATGAATCTGACGAAACCCAGGGATAAAGTGTACCTTACCTACAGCCGTTTAAGCGGAGACGGGGAAGCGCTTTCTCCCTCCTATCTCATTTCCCAGGTGGAAAAGCTCTTTCCGGATGCAGGACAAAAAGAGAGAGAATTCCTGGCGGAGAGCCCGGAGGCGGCACTGGAGTATCTTTCTTTGAATCTAAGGGCAGAAACAGAGGAAGATCCGGTCTATGCAGAAGTACTGTCCTGGTTTAAAAAACAGGGACAATGGCAGGAGATGCTGGACGCTTTACTGGAGGCGGCCTTTTATGTAAATCCCCACGACAGGATCTCCCGGGCATCGGCGGCGGCGCTTTACGGTACAGAGCTGAAAAACAGCGCCACCAGGCTGGAACAGTTTGCCAAATGTGCCTGCGCCCATTTCCTTAACTACGGGCTTTCTTTAAAAGAACGGGTAAAATATGAATTCAGCATGGCTGATCTTGGTACCCTGCTCCATAACAGCCTGGATCTTTTTGCCAAAAAAGTAAGAGAGCAGGGAAGACAGTGGAAGGATCTGGGAGACGAAGAGAGGGATGCCCTGGCAGAAAGATGTGTGGATGAAGCGGCAGAGAGAAGCGGAAAGCAGATTCTGGAAAGCAGTGCCAGAAACGCATACATGATCAGGAGGGCGAAGCGCATGGTGAAAAAAAGCGTGTGGGCCCTTCAGTGCCAGCTGCGCCAGGGAGAATTTATCCCTGCGCTGACAGAATGGGCATTTGGATTTGCCGACGATCTGGCAAGTGTGAACCTGAAACTGTCGGAACATGAGAGAATCTGTTTGACGGGAAGGATTGACCGTATTGATACCTGCGAAAATCAGGAGGAACTGTATGTAAAAGTTATTGATTACAAATCCGGACAGACAGAAATGGATCTGACAAACCTGTACTATGGAATCCAGCTTCAGCTTGCTTTGTATCTGAACGCGGCGGTGGAACTGGAGCAGAGACGTTTTCCGGGGAAAAAGGTCAGGCCGGCAGGAATTTTTTATTATAATATCAAAGATCCTGTATTAAACAGGGAAGATGTAAGCGATATGGAAAATCCGGAGAAGGATATTCTGAAAAAACTGCGGATGGATGGTATTGCCTCTTCAGAGAAAGAAATTCTCACAAGGCTTGACCGGGAACTTGCACAGGGCAAAGGGGTGCAGTCTCTTGCAGTTCCTGTAAAATATACTGCCAAAGGAACCTTTGCATTAGGATCCAAAGTGGCGGATGAGAAGCAGTTTCAGCAGCTGATGCGCTATGTGAACCATAAGGCGAAAGAGATCGGAAGGCAGATCCTGGACGGAAATGCGGAAGCGTCTCCTTATGAAAGACAGAAAGAAAATGCCTGTCTGTACTGTCCGTATAAAAGTGTGTGTGGTTTTGACGAGAAAATTCCCGGCTATGCCTACCGGAGACTGAAGGATATGAAGGCAGAAGAGATCTGGCAGAAAATGCAGGAAGCTCTGGAAGAAGAGCAGAAAAAGGAGGAGTAAGGCATGGGTGTTTCGTGGACAAAAGAACAGCAGAAAGTGATTGATGCCAGAAACTGCAGCATTCTTGTAAGTGCAGCTGCGGGAAGCGGAAAGACCGCTGTTCTGGTAGAACGTATTATCCAGAGAATCACAGATCCTGATCATCCTGCGGATATCGACAGGCTTCTGATCGTCACTTTTACCAGAGCGGCGGCAGGAGAAATGAAGGAGCGTATCCGGGCAGCCATAGAGAAGAAGCTGGAGGAGAATCAGGAGGATGAACACCTTCAGAGACAGGCGGCTCTGGTCCACCATGCCCAGATCACAACCATTGACAGTTTCTGCTCTTATGTGGTAAAGAATTACTTTCATCTCATAGATCTGGATCCTTCCTACCGGATGGGAGAGGAGGGGGAAATGCGGCTGATGCAGGCAGACGCTGCAGACCGGGTTCTGGAAGAGGCATATGCGGCAGAGGATAATCAGGCTTTTTCTGATTTTGTGGACTGTTTCGGAGGCGGAAAAAGTGACAGCAGGATCGCAGATTATATGATCAGGCTTTACGAATTTTCCATGAGTTATCCTTATCCGGAGGAGTGGCTGGATTCCTGCAGAAAGGCTTATGAGATACAGAACATAGAGGAACTGGAGGGTGCCCCCTGGTTCGCCGCGGTAAAAAGAGAGACAAAACGTCAGATCCAGGAGGCAGCACAGCTGCTGTCCCAGGCAGAGCAGCTTTCAGCAGAGGCAGACGGTCCTGCTTTCTACCTGGAGCTTTTGGGAACAGAAAAAAACAGCGTGCAGGCGGTGTGCGCAGAGGATGACTTTTTCTCCTGGAAAGAACGCCTGGACAGCCTGGAATTTAAACGGCTTCCTCCGGGGAAAAAGGCAGAGAAAGAACTGGTGTCAGAGGAAAAGCAGGAACTTGTAAAGAGTCTGAGAAATGAGGCAAAAGAGATTATAAAAGACATCAAAGCCAGATACTTTGCCGAATCCGGGGAAGAGATCATAGAAAACCTGTGCAGAGCCGGAAGACCGGTAAGTGTCCTGGTGGATCTTACCCTGCGTTTCATGGAGGCCTACAGGGAAAAGAAGAAAGAAAAGAATGTACTGGATTTTGCAGATCTGGAGCACTGCGCTCTCCAGATCCTGGTGGAACACAGCAGTAAAGGGGATCGGCGGACAGATGCGGCAAAAGAGCTGGCATCCAGATTTTCCGAGATCATGATCGATGAATACCAGGACAGCAACCTGGTACAGGAAAAGCTGCTGACGGCTGTCTCCCAGACGGAAGAGGGGAATAACAATCTTTTTATGGTGGGAGATGTGAAACAGAGCATTTACCGTTTTCGCCTTGCCCGCCCTGACCTGTTTATGGAAAAATTCCGTTCCTATCCCACACAGGAAGGGGGAAAAACCCTGCGTATCGATCTGCACAGGAATTTCCGAAGCAGAAAAGAAGTGCTGGACGGAGTTAATTATCTGTTTTATCAGCTTATGGGGGAGGACCTGGGGGGTGTGGAATACGACGAAGATGCGGCTCTGTATCCACAGCTTGCCTTCCCTGCAAAAGAAGAGGAGAGCAGGACGCCTGCAGACGAGATCCTCCTCCTGGAAGAAGACGAGGAATCCTGGAAAGAAAAGGAAGGCACGCAGACAGGTCGGGAGCTGGAAGCCAGTATGACAGCTCTTCGGATCCGGGAGATCATGGAAGAGGAGCAGGTCCTTGACAAACAGACAGGGCTTTACAGAAGACCAAGATTCTCGGATTTCACCATTCTTCTCCGTACCATGTCCGGCTGGGCGGAAACCTTTAAGAAAGTCTTAAATGCCTCCGGCATACCGGCCAATGTCACTACAAAGACAGGGTATTTTTCTGCCTCTGAGGTGGCGGCAGTGCTGGATTACCTTCAGATCCTGGACAATCCTTTTCAGGATATTCCTCTTGCAGGGACCATGAAAAGTATGCCCAAAGGTTTTTCCATGCAGGAGCTGGCGCAGATCGGGGAGATCGGGAAAGAGGAGGAGACCCACTGTCTGTATGAATCTGTGCTGGCGGCAGAAAAGAGGGGAGGAAAACTCGGAGACAAAGTAAGGGAATTCCTGAAAATTTACCGCAGTTTAAGAAAGCTGGTGCCATATACGCCTATGCATGAGCTTTTGTGGGCATTTTATGACTCTACAGGATTTCTTGTGTATCAGCAGGCGTTTGTTTCCGGGGAGCAGAGAAAAGCAAACCTTTTGATGCTCCTGGAAAAAGCCCGGGATTATGAGAGCACCAGCTACCGGGGGCTGTTCAACTTTGTACGGTATATTGAAAACCTGAAGAAATACCAGATGGATTTTGGAGAGGCAAGTGTTCTTTCGGAAAACGATGACAGCGTAAAGATCATGAGCATTCACAGCAGCAAAGGTCTGGAATTTCCCATTGTATTTGTCTGCGGTATGGGAAAACAGATCAACATGCAGGATGCAAGGGACAGCATTGTGCTCCATCCGGATCTGGGAATCGGGGCCCCTTGTGTAGACGAAAAGCTTCGCATCCGCACAAAGACCCTTCTTCAAAAAGCAGTCCAGCAGGAAATCGCTCTGGAAAGCCTTGGGGAAGAGCTGAGAATCCTGTATGTGGCACTTACCAGGGCAAAGGAAAGGCTGGTACTGACTGGTACAGTCACAGGACTTGAAAAAAAACTTGCAGGCTATGGGATCTTAAAAAAACAGAAAAAGTCACGGCTGCCCTACGGACTCCGGTCAAAGGGAAAAACTTATCTTGACTGGGTGCTGGCGGCACTTGCACGGCATAAAGCAATGAAACCGCTGTATCAGCAGTATGCGCAGGAGGTATATGCTCTGAATCCTCTGTATGAAGGGGAGGCAGATTTTTCTGTGAGAAAGATCTCACCCATGGAATTGATGCTGGGAGAAGTACAGACCCGGGCGGAGGAAATGCGCAGAAAGGAAGAACTTCTGCACTGGGATGCCGGAAAAGTTTACGGCCGGGAAATACGCAGTGAGATTGAAGAAAGCTTTTCCTATGAGTACCCTTATGCCGCTCTTGCAGATATCCCGGCAAAGATGACTGTTTCAGAAGTGAAACGGATGATGACGCAGGAGGAAGAAGACAGTCTGGCACTGTATGATGATAATCGTATAGAGGCACAGGAATCTTTGCCGGAGCCTTATGTGCCGAAGTTTATGAAAGATGAATCACAGGAGCTGCAGGGAGCCCAGAGAGGAACGGCTTACCACAGAGTTCTGGAATCTCTGGATTTTTCACGGACAGGCAGTCCGGAGGAGATTTCCTGCCAGATCAGGGAATTTACTGCCAGGGGCAAGATGACAGAACAGATGGCACGTGCCGTCTCTCCCACAGTACTTTACCGTCTTGCCTCCGGACATTTGGGAAAAAGAATGAGGAAAGCATGGGAGCGGGGGATGCTTTTCCGTGAGCAGCCTTTTGTTATTTCTGTCCGGGCAGAGGATGTGAAAGAAGAATTCCGGTCTCAGGAAGAAATTCTGATACAGGGGATCATTGACGCGTATTTTGAGGAAGGAGAAGATCTGATACTGGTAGATTATAAGACAGACCGGGTATCCCAAAGAAATCCGGAAGAACTGGTGAACAAATACAGGATCCAGCTGGATTACTATGCGGAAGCCCTGTACCGCATGACAGGAAAAAGGGTGAAAGAAGCTTACATTTATTCCACCAGCCTTGGGAGAGAGATACCGGCAGATTGACAATAGGGATGAAAAGAGCTGGAAAGTCCATAAAGATGATGGACTTCCCAGCTCTTTATATTACATAGGAAACTTCGTTCCCTATGTAATATAAACGCTCCGCGAAGATCGCACTGCGGCGGATAGGAAGAGGTCGCTTATGCGACCCGCCGCAGGCGGAGAATCCTGCAAAGCAGGATTCTTT